>Shorty_p1__coassemble_1263_pt1 | contig 30015 bp, 36 predicted proteins | sample Shorty_p1__metabat2_high_PE_009 | metagenome-assembled genome bin Shorty_p1 | reverse complement strand
GATATGATAATCGTAAATACAGGAAATTACTTGACGAAATTGAAAATTTTTTAGAAATTGGATAAGAACAATGAATATTGAGTCTAGTTTATCTAGGCTCTTTTTTTATGCATTAATAACAAGCGAACGGAAGTGAGGCGGTATGGCGAATGAAGATAATTTAATTCATAACTCGAAACGAACTCCGAGCGAACTCCGAGAAATTACTCGCAAAGGCGGAATTGCTTCGGGAAAAGCTAGGCGAAAAAAAGCTAATTTAAAAAACGCTTTGAACACGATTTTAACTGCTGAAGCCACAAGTAAGACTGCTCAAATTTTGGAAGAACTCGGATTTGAAAATACAAATGAGATGGCTATCATGTTGTCATTAACGCAGCAAGCCATGAAAGGTAATGTTAGAGCGATTGAGCTGATAAATAAGATGGCTACAAGCGAAAAAGATGATTTAGATAGAAAAGAACAGCGTGCTAGAATTAAGGCTTTGGAAATTGCTAACAAAGCAGCAAGTGAAAAACAAGATGTCCAAGATAGCCAAGTGATTATTGTTGATGAATGGAAGGAAGAAGAAAATGAAAGTGATGAACATACAGAAGAACGTGAATCCTAATTTCAAATCTGTTTGGACATCCAAAAAGCCTTATAACATTCTTAAAGGCGGCCGGAACTCATTCAAAAGTTCGGTAATTGCTTTATTGCTTGTTTATAAAATGTTGCAGTTCACTTCGAAAGGAAAGAAAGCTAATGTGGTTGTCATTCGTAAGGTAGGCAATACAATTCGTGATAGTGTATATAACAAAATTCAATGGTCGTTATCAAAATTTGGCATAATGCATCAATTTAATCCTACTGTTTCGCCTTTTAAAATCGTACACAAAAAGACGGGTTCAACGTTTTATTTTTATGGCCAAGACGATTTTCAAAAGTTAAAGTCAAATGACATTGGAAACATTATTGCAGTTTGGTATGAAGAGGCAGCTGAATTTAAGGATGCAGAAGAATTTGACCAATCAAACGTGACTTTCATGCGACAAAAGCGTGAGGATGTGCCATTTGTGCAATTTTTTTGGAGTTATAACCCACCTAGAAATCCGTATAACTGGATTAATGAGTGGGCCGAACAAATGAAGGCCCAAATAGATTATTTGGTGCATGAGTCGAGTTATCTTGATGATGTGTTAGGATTTGTTACGGACCAAATGCGAAATGACATTAATCGTATTAAAGAAAATGATTATGATTATTATCGCTATTTATATTTGGGTGAAGCAGTTGGGCTAGGTACAAATGTTTACAATATGGATTTATTCAATCTAGTTGAGGAAATTCCTGATGATGAACGTATTGGCTTTGTTTATTTTGCTTGCGACTCTGGACATCAACAGTCAGCTACAACAGTACTGTGTTTGGCTGTTACAAGTGATGATAAACCCGAAAATCGTAAAGTTTATTTAGTGGATACTTATTATTATTCTCCTAAAGGAAAAGTAAGGAAAAAGGCACCAAGCGAATTATCTCATGATGTGAAGTCATTTGAAAAAACAATGATGCAGCATGAAAGATTGAACAACATCATCATTAGAAATAGGACAATTGATAGTGCTGAAGGTGCACTTCGAAATCAATTGTTTAGAGATTACAATGACCGTTGGCATCCAGTTAAGAAATTGAAGAAGATAGCAATGACCGAATTTGTGCAATCAGTATTAGCGCAAGGACGGTTTTTTTATTTGCCCACCAAAAACAATATTAGGTATTTCATTGAAGAACATAAGCGATATATGTGGGATGAAGATAGTGTATTGAATGATGATCCAAAAGTTGTGAAAGAAGATGACCACACTTGCGACGCGCTGCAGTATTTCGTTGTTGATAATAGAAGGGATTTAGGCTTGAAAGGACGTGATAGCAATTGGAACTAGAAGCAATTAAGAAACTGATTAAGCGGTATACATTAGAGCTGACTAAAAACATCAATGAAATGGATATCGCTGAGAAATATTACAATAATCAAACGGATATTTTGAAATACAAGAATCCAGTTGAAAAGAAAACGGAAGACGAAGGAGAAAATCCTTTAAAGAATGCTGATAATCGAGTCCCTCAATCTTGGCATACTTTACTAGTGGACCAGGCAACAAGCTATTTGATGTCTACTCCGCCAAGCTTTGATACTGGTGAGCAAGCAATGAATGATGAAATTGTGAAGCTTTTAGGTCAACAATATCCTAAAGTTGCGAAATCATTATGTATGAATGCTCTAAACGCTGGCACTGCATGGTTGCATGTTTGGAAAGATGAAGAGCATGAGAATTTCTTCAGATATTCAATTGTTGATAGTCGTCAAATTTTTCCTATTTTTAGCCCTAAACTAGACAATGAATTAATCGGCTGTATGCGTGCGTATAATGATTATCTTGATGACGGTACAGAAATTACTGTTTATGAATTGTGGAATGCTGAAAAAGTATCTGTTTATTGGCGAGAACGTAATGACTATGAATACAAAACTTTTCAGCCTTACTACTTGTTTTCCGAAATCGATAATTTAAATGGTGAAGTTGGTGATAGAACCAATGAATTTATGCATGATTGGGGCGCTGTGCCATTCATTCCATTTAAAGCTAATCATACAGGGAAAGGCACATTAAATCGCTACAAGAAGCTAATAGACGTTTATGACCAAGTATACAGTGGCTTTGTAAACGATATTGAAGATGTTCAGCAAGTCATTTTGATTCTTACAAATTATGGCGGCCAAGATAAAGTTGAATTTTTGAAGGACCTTAAACAATTTAAAGTGATTAAAAATGATGGTGGCTTGGATGGAGATGAAAAAGGTCAAGTTGATAAGTTGATTATTGATATTCCAACCGAGGCACGAAAATTATTACTTGAAATGACACGAGAAGCGATTTTCGTTCATGGTCAAGGTGTGGATCCACAAAAATCAATTGGCCAAGATAATTCAGGCGTGGCTTTGAAATACATGTATAGTTTGCTCGAATTGAAAGCCGGTAACTTGGAAACAGAATTTAGATTAGGTTTTGACCAACTTGTTAAATTTATTTTGAAATACAGTGGAAAGAATCCTGATGAAGTGACTATTGAGCAACGTTGGGAACGCTCAGCAATCAACAATGATTTAGAAAAAGCGCAAATCGTTTCTAGTCTTTCTGCAGTGACTTCAAAAGAATCTATCGCTAAAGCAAATCCACTTGTTGATGACTGGCAAGAAGAATTGCAATCATTAGAAAATGAAACAATGGATGATGAACGTATGCTGAATGATTATAAGGTAAAGACTAACAATCCAACAGAGGATGAACAAGGTAGTGATGAATAATGGACTACTGGCAAGAAAGATTGCTACAAGTAAAAGCTGCACAAATGGAAAGTGATGAGCGATACATCCAGAAAATGAGTAAACAGTACCGTGATTTGGCTAAGTCAATCAAAAAAGAGTTAAGTTTTTGGATTAAAAAATTTGCTGAAAATGATAATCTCACAAAAGAAGAAGCATATAAACTTTTGAGTAAACCTGAACAAAGAAGGTGGCAAATGACTTTAGCTGAATTCAAAGCAAAAGCCAAAGAAGATGGCTATGAACAAATGCTAAATCGAGAATATTATCGTAGTAGAATTACTAGAGCAGATTTATTGTTGCGACAATTATATTTTCAGTTTGCTCAAATGGCTTATGAGCAAGATATCAACCTTGAAGAACATTTGAAAGAAAGCTTAGATGAAATGCATAGTCGCATCATTTATGAGCTATCAGACCAAGGCACAATTGAAGTTAAATATGCTGCTTATGATGAAAAAGAATTGGAATTAGCAGTTAGAGGGATTTGGAATGAAAGCAATTTTAGTAGGCGATTATGGAAAAAACATATTGTTGATTTACCTAAAAAATTGCAAAAAACATTGTCACAGGCTGTCATTGGTGGATGGACAGTTGATGAAACTGTTAAAGAAATGATGGATGGGATTGACCGAAAAATGCGTAATTATATGACTACGCTTGTTCAAACTGAATCTGCTCATTTAAGTGAAATGGCTATGGATAAAGCCATACAAGATTCAGGTGGAGATGCTTGGGAATGGTGTGCAACATTAGAAATTCATACTTGTGAACATTGTGGTGAGTTAGATGGCCAAGTATTTTATTACAAAAACGATAAAACCAATCCTAATATACCGCTACATCCTAACTGCAGATGCACTAAGTTACCGGTTGATGATTTACCTATTTTAAATCGTTGGTACCGAGATCCAGTAACAGGAAAAGGTAAGTGGACAAAGAATATTACTTTTGAAGAATGGAAGAAGGAACACGAATAATGGAATTACTAGAAACAGTTAATATTTTAGGAAGTGAATATGAAATTTATCATAATGTTCCTAATGACTTTAAATATTTTAAAAATGGCAATATTGATGGAATATGTGATTTTTCAGTAAAAAAGATTTATATCGCAGCTATGGAAGTTGATGATGATACTTATCAAGATTTAGAAAGCTATAAGAAATCAGTTATTAGGCATGAAATCATTCATGCTTTTCTTTATGAATCAGGTTTAAATGCAAGTTCAACTAACAAATGGGCTAGAAATGAAGAAATGGTTGACTGGATAGCGTTGCAATTTCCGAAAATGTGCGAAGTATTCAAAAAGAATTATTTATGATTGGGGTAATGTAAATGATTTATATATTATACATTTTAGCAGTTTTAGGCGTGATAATCGTTCTGCCAGCTGTTTTATTTTTAATATGGTTTTGTCTTTACTTTTCGGCTAATATTTTCCGAGAAATTATTGACACAATAAAAGAAAATCATCTTGATTAATTGAGCACTCGTCTAACATACAGGCAAGTGCTTTTTTAATACCTTCGCCCTGGACATGGCGTTAAAAGGTAGCCTAATCCACCGTGGTCGTAGCCACGTTAAACAATCGAAAGGAGAAGTTCAAATGAACCGCGAAAAATTAAAAGAATTAGGATTGACCGACGAACAAGTTGAATCTGTCATTGCACTACATGGAGCTGCAGTCCATGGGATGAATACAAAACTAAGCGAATTGCAGACGTCTGAAAAAGCTTTAAAGCAGCAAATCGTCGAACGTGATAATGATTTGAAAAATCTAAAATCCCAAGTAAATGACAATGAAGAGCTAAAAGGTAAGTTTGCTGAACTGCAAAAGCAATATCAATCTCAAAAAGATGATTATGAAAAAGAGCTAGTTGCAGTAAAGCGAGATGCCGAAATTAATCGTGTGTTGTCCGATTCGAAAGCTAAAAACATCAAAGCGTTAAGAGCATTGTTGGATGAAGAAGCTATTACTTTCAAAGACGGAAAGGTCATTGGTCTTGATGAACAAATTAAGTCGCTAAAAGAAAGTGATGGCTATTTGTTTAATGGAGATACTAAACCAAGCGGCTATAACCCAAAACAAGGTAATCCACCAACAGGCAATTTAACCTTTGAACAAGCAATGAAAGAAGATAAGTTAGATGCTTACTTCGAACAACAAGAACAATTACAACAGAAGGAGGAGTAATCTATGCCAAATGAGATTACAAAAATTGTTGATTTAATCACACCAGAGCAATATACACAGTATACAAATTACTATGCTGAACAACATTCAGCATTTATTCAATCAGGAATTTTGGTACCAACCCCAACGTTAGATAAAACAATTATTGGCGGTGGCCGTTTAGTTACAATGCCTGAATATGGCCAAACGAACTTAGTAGACCAAGTTGTTGCTGAAGAACGCGACTTAGAAACAGGAAAAGTTGCTGCTAAAAAACAAATTGCCCCTGTGCTTTATCGTGGTACTGGATCAAGCTATACAGATTTAGCAGCAGTGGTTACTGGAAGCAATCCAGCCAAACAAATTCTAAGTGATTTTGGTGATTACACAATTCGAAGTGACCAACAAATCTTGCAATCAATCATCAATGCGTTATTTGCTAAAGGCAGTGGTGCTACAAAAGGATGTTTATATGATTCACACGTTTCTGACCAATCAGCTGCAACAAATAATGTTATTTGTCCTGAAATGGTCTTAGATACTTTATCGATTTTAGGTACTTCTCGAAGTAAAATTGGTGTCATTGCAATGCATTCTAAAGTAAAAACTGAATTGCAAAAACAAAATGTGCAAACCAAACACTATATTCCAGCAAGCGAGTCCAAAACAGGTTTTGATACTTATTTAGGTATGCGTGTGGTCGAAGATGATACATTAGTTCCAGATAGTAGCGGTGTGTATAGCACTTATATGTATGCATTAGGTGCATTTGGACGTAACACAGCTACACCAAGTGATTTAGTTACTTATGAAACAGACCGTAAGAAAGCGCAAGGCACCAATATGGTGTATGTTCGTCGTGCTCGTGTCATTCATCCATTTGGAATTTCATTCAAATCAGCGCAAGTGAGTGACGATACACCAACAAATGCTGATTTGGCTTTAGCTAAGAACTGGGAAAAAGTTCGAGAAGATAAGAAAATTGGAATTCTTTGTTTGCGTCATAAGATTTCTGCAGATGTTCAAGCTGCTGGTGTTGGTGGATAATTTTTAGGATGTGATTAATATGGACGAATTAATTAATCGTCTTTTAGAAAAAATAAACAAGATTAAGGAGGGTATAGATGAAAATGTACTCTCTTTTATTTTGTCTTCAGCTGTTAATGAATTATTAAATTATTGCCATATTGATGTTGAAGATTGGGATGAGCGTATGGATCATACAACTATACTCATGGCGATTGATTTATACAACGATAGTATGGCCGCTTTAAAACCTGATGAAGTTGGTCAGACTAAAAGCTTATCTGAAGGAGAATTTAGCATTCAAAAAGAGACAACCTTAGATGTAATTGAACGAATGCAAGCTACTCGGTCATTTGTGCGTCATTATGCAAGAACATTAAATCATTTTCGCAAAATGGCGAGGTGACGCCTATGCTTTCAATTTATGAACAAGCAAGAAAAGAGTTCGAAAAATATTATGATTATCAGATGTCTGTTGAAGTGTCTGCAGAAATAAAAAAAGGTGCAATCACTAGGCAAGAAAAACAAATTATTCTAGAAAATGTACCTTGTAGGTTGTCAAAAAGTGCAAATGGCCAAGTGAAAGATGATATTAATCCTAAAATTGATTACATCACAAAATTATTTTGCTCGCCTGAAATAAACATTCCGCCTGGTTCTATCATTGAAGTTACGGATGTTTATGGACGTTCCTTGAAATATAAAAGAAGTTCAGAAAGCTTTTTCTATCATACACATCAAGAAATGATTGTTGAAAGGTCTGATAGTGCATGAGTTTTGATTATCACGAAGTAAAAGCATTAAGTCAGAGATTAGATAAAGCAATTAATGATGATGAATTTATGATGAAAGCAATGAATAAAGTCACTTTGTCATATGTAAAGCAAATTAAAGCTGCTACACCAGTCGGACAATATGGGAACAGTGTTAGCTTTAAGACTAAAGATGGCAAACACGTATCTTTTAGTGTTCATAGCAATCGTGTAGGTGGAAAATTAAGGCGTAGTTGGCGAAAAAAAGGAATTGTTCGCTCAGGTAATCAAATTACTAGTACAGTCATTAATTCAGTGAAATATGCTAGTTGGGTAAATAATGGTCATAGGCTTGTTAATCGCGCTGGAAAAACAGTGGGATGGGTGGAAGGACAAAAATTTGTCGAAAAAACTGAGCAAGCTTTTGAACCACATATGGAGTCGATATTAGAAAAAGAATTTGAGAATTTTTTAAAGGAGTTGGGGTTTGATGGATAGATTCATTGTTGCTATTGCTAATCATTTAGCTGCTTTATTTGCTGAAGCTACTATCTATGATGAAGCTGTACCACAAAATTTCCGAACTCCTAGTTTTTACATTAGACGTTATAACACTGTGAATAATTGGGAAATAGCTAGTCAGTATGCAAAGCGCGAAGATTATTTCGAAGTGATTTACTTTCCCGATGACTCAAAAGAAAAAAATCCTCAAATGCTTGAAGTTGAAGATATCATACATGCTCATTCAAGGTATTTGAAGTTTGAAGATGGATCGGTCATGAATATTTTTGATATGAATTCAGAAATCGTTGATGAAACACTGCAGATTACCTTCAAACTAATCTATCAAGTTTATATTGAAAAAGCAGAAACGAAACTTGGCCAATTAACACAGAATGGAGTGGTAATGAATGGCAACACGTAAAAAGAAAAATACTACAGTTGCTGAAACAAAATTTGATAAAGAAGCAATTTTAGCATCAAGTCAATTTGATGATGTTGAAAAAGATTTTTTGTATGTCATCTTACCTGAAGATGGCATGTTTACTTTATCGGAAGTAAAAGAAAAATTATCGGAATGTATGAAAGGAGAGGTAAATTAATATGGCAGGTGGAACATGGAAACGACAAGATAAAAAGCGTGCAGGTGCTTATATTGATGTAGTATCAAATGGTAACAACTTGCAAACAGCTTCAATTGTCGGTGTAGTAACTATTCCTTTGGCTATTAATTTTGGTCCAGAAAATAAAGTGGTTACTCTTACAAATGATATGACCTTAACAGAATTTGGTTATACAACTGATGATGAACAAATGCTTTTAGTTAGGGAAGCATTAAAACGAGCGTCGAAAGTATTAGCGTTTCGTGTTGGAACTGGTGAAAAAGCAACGAAAACTGAAGGAACACTAACAATTACAGCTAAATATACTGGTTCGCGAGGAAATGACATTACCGTTGTTTCAAAAGCAATGGTAGATGTTGCTGATACATTCAACGTACAAACATTTTTAGGTGGTACATTGGTTGATACGCAATCTGTTACTAAATATGATGATTTATTTGAAAATGAATTTGTTACTTTTAGTGGTTCAGGAACAGCACAAGCATTCACAACAAAATTAGCTGATGGTTCTGACACTCAAGCTCAAATTGCTGATTATAAGAAATATTTTGAAGCAATTCGATTATATGATTTTAATACAATGGCATTGGCAGTCACTGATACAACAATTAAATCAGCGGCTGCCTCTTTTATTAATCGTTTACGAGAAGATGAAGGAGATAAACGCCAATTAGTAGTTGCGAAACACACAGTTGATGATGAAGCTGTCATTAATGTTAAAAATGGTGTGGTTTTATCAGATGGGACTAAGATTACACCTGAACAAGCTACAGCATGGGTTGCTGGAGCATCTGCAGCAGCTGGGATTGATAAGTCATTAACTTATGATTCTTATGATGGTGCAGTAGATGTTACTGAGCGTTATTTGAACAGTGAGATTGAAGCTGCTTTGGATAATGGAGAATTTACCTTTGTTGAAAAACGTGGAAAAGTCATTGTGGAACAAGATATCAATTCATTGCATACTTTCTCTGCTGAAAAAGATAAATCATTTAGCAAAAACCGAGTACTTCGTGTGCTTGATGATATTGCTAACAACACAAAACGTGCTTTTGAAGATTATTTCATTGGAAAGGTAGACAACAATGTTGATGGCCGAGAATTATTCAAAGCCAACCGTATTACTTACTTAAATGAATTACAAGTTGCTGGAGCTATTCAGAACTTCAAAGCAGATGATGTTGTTGTTGAACCAGGCATTGAAAAAGATTCGATTATTATGAATTTCAATGTTCAACCAGTAGATGCTTTAGAAAAACTTTATCTTAAAGTAGTTGTTCAGTAAACATGGAGGTGACAAAATGGTTTATTTAGATAAGCATAATATTATCAGTGGTAAAGAAGGTTCTATCTTTATGACTGTTGATGGGCGAAATATTAACCTAATTCAAACACGTCAAGTCGAAGCGAGTTTGAAGTTAACTAAAAAAGAATTTGCTGTATTAAACAAGCGAATTGACCAAAATAAAATTACAGGTTCAAAAGGCGAAGGAAAAATGAATCTATATCGCATGAGTAGTGATTTTATGAAAATTGCAAAACAATATTTAGATTCTGGACAATTCCCGGATGTAACTTTGAAAGTGACTAATGATGATCCACAATCATTTGTTGGTCGAAATACCGTATTATTAAAAGGTGTTGTCTTTGATACTATCCCTTTAACTTCTTTAGATGTTGATAAAGAAGGATTAGATGAAGATGTGGACTTCACTTTTGATGATTTCGATATTTTAGATGAATTTAAAGCAGTTTAATTATTAGGAGTATTAAGGCTGTCCTTGATACTCCTTATTTTTTTAATAGTTAGGAGAATAAATATGAGCATTAAATCATTTATGAAAACATACGCAGACCGAGAAATTGAATTAACTAAAAAAATTCAAATTGGGAATTTTGAAGAACCGTTTGAAATTAAAATTCTAACTCCTGATGAATTTGAGGCTATCGAACGTTTTAGTTATGATGTTCGTATTTCTAAAGGTGGCAATCGTACAAAAGAAATAAATGAAACTAAACTACGAAATAACATTGTCAAAACAACTATTGTCACTCCGGATTTAACTAATGCGGAATTGCAAGCATTCTTCAAGACACCAGGTGATGAAGTGGAAACCTTGAAACGTATGTTGACTGCTAGAGAATATCTAGAATTATACAATGAAATTTCTAAATTAAATGGTTTGTCAGGTGACGAAAAAGAGTCTGAGTTAGAAGAGGCTGTTGACGAAGTAAAAAAATAATGAAAGCACAAGAAGATGCTGATTTTTGGTATGCGTATAGAGCATTTGTGGATCATAATATCATGCCATCTGATTATGCGAAACTTGATGTAGCTGAAAAAGCGATTCTTATTGCTTTTATTGATACACATATTGAACAACAAAATAAAGCTGCGAAAGGAGGATAACTATGGCATTAAAAACCACATTGACGTTACACGATATGTTTTCAGGACGTTTGAAATCCATTAACGAAGATTTAAAACAAACTGTTAATAATATGTCTAGGCTGGATAGAGCAAGTAGCACTGTCAAACGTATCTTTGGTGGATTTGGTTCGTGGGCAAGTTCGGCTACTTCAAAAATCAAGCAACCCTTTGAAAAACTTGGTCAAGGCATTCAAAATTTACGTTCTAAATCGCGTGTAATTGATGGTGTCATAAATATCTTTGGTAGTTTATCCAATAGGGTTCGGAGTAGCTTAAAATCAACAACAAGTGCGATTTTGAAATTCGGTTCGAACTTACCACAAGCATTTAATCGTGCAAAATCTGCAGTTAATAATTTCAAAAATGATTTTAGCAATGCATTCAACAAAATGAAGTCTTCTGCCAAAAAAAGTAGTAGTGTTTTTAAAAGCGTATTAGGGGCTACTGGAGTGGCTTCGTTAGTTGGTAATGCAATTAATCAAGTTCAGAATTTAAGTGGCGCAGCAATGCAGTCTAGCGATTCTATGGATAAATTTGCGAGTACAATGCAATTTGCTGGAATCGATAATAATCAAATTAGTGAAGCAACAAAACAATTAAAGGCTTATGCTGACTTGACTGTGTATGATAATTCGGATGCCTTCAATACAGCTGCACAATTGGCTGCTAACGGTATTTCTAATTATGTAGATATGACCAAGGCGGCTGGTAACTTGAATGCTGTGGCCGGTGGTACAAAAGACACATTTAAATCTCTTAACTTAGCTTTAGTTCAGACAGTTGGTGCTGGTAAGTTAACAACTGAAAACTGGAATCAAATTACTGATGCTATTCCTGGTGCTTCTGGAAAATTACAACAAGCCATGCGAGATGCTGGAGCGTTTACCGGCGATTTTCGTGAAGCAATGGCTGACGGTGAAATCACAGCAAATGAATTTACTGACGCCATATTGAAACTAGGAAATACGCAATCAGCACTGCAAGCAGCGCAGTCTACCAAAACGTTCGAAGGTGCTTTTGGTGCTTTAGAATCAAATGTAATTGATAATATCAACAAAGTTATTAATGCTTTAGGCAAAGATAAATTAGTTGGTGTCATCAATAGTTTTAGTGACTTGGTTTCTAAAGGTACGGATGGTTTACTGAATTTTGCAAGTAAAACGAAACCGTATTTGGATATTGTTAAAGATAGTTTTAATGATGTGAAAGCACCAATTAAAGAAGCAGTTAGCGCAATTGTTGGTGATCTAAAAGCTTTAAATGGCGGTTTAGGTAGTCAACAAAGCCTAAGTAGTTTTAAAAATTTCATGCAAGGTGTAACTGACGGTATTCGAGGTGTAGCAGATTTTTCTCGAGAACATTCTGAAGATATTGCTAAATTGATTAATATCTTACCTAAATTAGCAGCAGCTTTTATTGGGTTTAAAATCGGTAAAGGTGTTGTCGGAAATGTCTTGAGTTTTTCATCAGGAATATTTGGCATGGTTGGTGCAACAGGAAAATTATTAGGTAATCTCACTGGGATATTTAAATTTGGCAAACAAAAATTGCCTGCTCCAGAAATGCCTAGTATGCCTCAAATGCCATCTAGTCAGGGTGGTAAAGGTTTTGATTTCGCTTCAATGTTTGGTGGCATAACAAAATATGCAAAACGTGGAGTCAATATAGCTATCATTTTTGGGATTATTAAATCTATCTCAGCTGCAGCTCAAGCATTGAAAGATGTTAATAGTCTGATTCCTGATAATTTAGATGGTTTAGCCTTAAAATTCAATACCATGATATTAGTCATTAGTACTATGGGAGCATTGACTGGAGTCGCTGGACAATTAGCTAATAGAAATAAAGGTGCTGCAATTGCAGGATTTGCCTCAATTTTTGGTATAGCATTAGAACTTGCTTTAGTTGGAAAAGCTATTAAAGTCGTCAATTCATCTGTTCCATCTGATATTGGTAGTTTTGCATCCAAAATCGGTAATATGGCCATTGCAATCGGAGCATTTGGTGCTTTAACAGGTGTGCTAGGTGCGTTGACATCAACAGGTATTGGCGCAGTGGTTGGTGCAGCTGGTTTTGTTTCTATTATTGCAATTAGTGCTGAGATGATAATCGTTGCAAAGGCTATTAGTAAATTAAATGCTAGCATTCCAAGTGATTTTAATGGATTGAAAGGAAAGCTAGATACTTTAACTAAAGTAATTGGCTATTTTAATAGCACAAACTTAGGTGGTGCCTTTAAAGTTGTTAAAAATGTTATTAGTTCAGCTAATGTGGCTACTGTTTCAAACATTATCAACAACTTAATTGATGTATCAAAAAAATTATCTCAATTAGGTGGCATCACAATTCCTAAGGGTGTCGATAAGAAAATAAGCCAACTACAATCTGTGATTTCTGATATAAAAGGAAGTAGCTTAGGATCTGTTTTAGGTTCTAAGTTCACTGAATGGAAAACAGATTCCATTGATGCAACTTTGCAATCTTTAACTTCTATTGCTAAAAAGTTAGCAAAAATCAGCACAATTACAGTTCCATCTGGTATTAAAGGAAAAATCAGTTCAATTACTAAGGCTGTTTCTAATTTGCATGATTCTTCATTGGGTGAAGCGATTGCTAGTAAGTTTAAGCAATGGGATACTGGAAACATTGATAGTTCTTTAGCTAATTTGATTTCTATATCTAAAAAACTTAAAAAGATTGAAAATATAACGATAAATGCAGATGGCGTTTCATCAAAAATTAAGTCAATCAAAAAAGCAATTGAACCATTGGGTGGTAGTTTCTTAGATAGTTTAAAAGGAATATTTAAGAATGGTGCAGATATAGCTAATTTTTCAGCTGCTTCAAAAGTTATTAATCAGTTAGTCAACATTGCAAATAATTTAGTAAGTTTGCAATACGTTCCTTTTAACGAGCAAGGTGCAATTACAAAAATCGAAGCTATCAAACGCGTTGTTGGACATCTGAAAGGTGGCGCAAAAGGATTAGGAAAGGCTGCTGCAGATTATGGGAATGCAGTACGAGCTATTCAAAAAGTAATAGAGGTAGCGAATACAGCTAACCAAATAGTAGGAATTAATATTGATTCTAATGCAATAATTGCAAATATTAATAAAGTCAAAACAATTATTGCTGCTTTGAAAGGAATCAGTCAAGGTGGCGGTGATGCATCTGGGTTAGTAGCAACGGTCCAAGCTTTTCAAAATCTAATTAATGTTATCAACCAATTAAATGGAACGACACAATCTGTAATGAGTGATTTTGTCAGCCATATCCAAACAGGAATGTCGCAATCTGTAACTACTGTAACCAACGGTAAAACTCAAATGGTCACTGCTTTTGATGGATTATCTGGACAACTTCAATCAGCTGGTAATTTTGCAATGCAAGGCTTGACATCTGGTATTAATTCAGGTGCTGGTGCGGCAATTGCAGCTGCACAGAGAGTGGCAAATGCTATTTCATCTACAATTAGTCATGCTTTGAAAATCAACTCGCCATCAAAATTAATGAAATCATTTGGTGGATTTGTTACTGAAGGTTTAGCAATAGGGATGATTGGAAAAACTGGACAATTAGTCTCAGCTGCAAACACTTTGGCATCCATTCCTAAAAATAGGTTGAAGAAAGCTCCTGAAGAAATATCAGCGTCATCTACCAAAATTCAACATTTACGTACTTCTAATAATGTAAACAGTTCAAAAACAGTGAATGTGAATCCTAATGTAACAGTTAATGTAGATAATAGTGGTGGTGCAAACTTGAATGAAGATAAAATTGCTAATATGATTGTTAGCAAAATTGTAGAAACATACAATGACCGATTAGATTAGGAGGTGGCAATCGTGGATGATATGCTTATTTTTTTGGAAATTAATGGTAAAAAACTCATGTTGCCAGTTCTTCCTGGAGAAATTACTGTTGATGTACCAAGCAGAAATGAGACTAATGATGTAGTTAAATTAGGTGAAATTACTCAGCTATCTAAAAAAGGACTAAGAGAAATTACTTTTAGTTCTTTTTTTCCTTTAAGAAAGACTTCATCAATGGTCAAAGGTGCATCTTTAATGGCACCTCAATCTTATGTTGATGAAATTGAAAAAGGAAAAGATAGCGGAAAGCCTTCAAGGTTAATCATTACTCAAACATCAATCAATACTTTGGTTTCGATTGAAGATTTTTCTTGGTCTTATACGGATCCAACAGGTGATATAGAATATACGATTAGTTTGAAAGAATATAAGGAATATAATCCAAAATATATTAAAACTGTTCAAAAGCCTGTCGTTCGTGCACCAAAGAGGCCTGCTGCATCTAATCAACCTATCACAATTGGTTGTACAGTAATTGTTAATGGTCGCTTACACAGGGATTCATATGGTAGCGGTCCAGGTCAAACAGAAGTGAATGCAAAACGTAAAGTATCGCATATTGTCAGAAAGCCTAGAAGTAATCAACCTTTTACGATTCACGTAACTACATTAAGTGGTGGTTGGCGTGGTTGGGTTCGACCAAGCGAGGTGCGTAGGATTTGATTAATGATAGTTTGAAAATTGTTGAAACGAGTCATATTAATGGCCAAGTTTTCGACATTACAGAATTAGTTGTAGACCCACAATGGACCACTAACAGAGATTCTCAGGCTGGTAAATTTACTTTTAACATTGTTGATAACCCGACTGTATTTTTGCGACAAGGCGACATCATTGAGGCATATTGGGATGATAAAAAATTTTTTAAAGGGAAAGTCTATGCAAATAGTCGTAAAAAGAGTTTTAATGGATGGTCCATTACAGCTTATGATTTAATGTTTTTATTTAAGTCAGAAGATACGATTGTTTTTCCGGCCAATAATGCAGCAAGTCGATTTGAACAAATATGTAAGATATTAAATATACCGTACAAAATTGGCATGGTACCTGGCTATAACTGCACAGCAAGGGTTGCAGATAAAGAATCATTTTTTAGTATGATTGATGATGCTATTCAAGAAACTAAAGAAAGAGTCAATGCTCGATACATGATTTATGATGATGTCGGTACTATGAGATTTGTTTGTTATCAAGAATTAAATACTAGGTTGATTTTTGGAGATAAATCAATGATGACTGATTATGATTATGTTGGTTCAATGGAAGAAGCTTATAATTCGGTCAAAGTCATTAAAGAAGATGAGAAAAAGAAATCTAGGGAAGTATATCAAGCAAAAGATAGTGGAAGTATTAATAAATTTGGTTTGTTACAAAAGGCAGTTGCGCCAAATGATGCCAAAATGAATGGTCAACAAATGCAAGAACAAGCTAATAATTTATTAAAGCAATTGAATAAGGCTGTCAATACTTTTAGTTTTGAAGGTGTAGGTTTAATGCCTTTAAGAGCTGGAAATAATTTTCACTTACAACTTGAAGCTTTAGGAGGTTATATTGGCGGTGATATTGTATGTTCTATCAAGTCTTGCACACATACTTTTTTACCTGTTCATACTGTTAGCTGTGAAGTGGAGTTGATTTTATGAGTGTAAATGATTTAGTGGATATTTTAAAAAGCCATGAAAATAATCATAGTGATATTTCAGATATTCTATATGGTCAAGTCGTCAATACGAGTCCGCTCTCAATTAGAGTTAATTCAAAAATGACACTAACAAGCGAATTTTTAGAATTGAGTCATGCAGTCAAGTCATTCAATATCCAAGTTCCAACAGTTGGTTCAGTGCAAGTTTTCAGAGATTTGGTTGTAGGTGATACGGTTAAATTACTTAGGTTAAAAAGTGGCCAAAAATATTTTGTATTAGAAAGGAGCTGATAAAAGATTGGAAAAGACTTATGAAGTTGTTAATGGTCGGATATATGGTTGGTTAAGTGGACTGGATGCCATGCGTCAAGCTATTGAGAAAATGTTAATGACTGAGCGTTTTGGATACTTGATATACACAGATAACTATGGATTTGAGTTGATGGATCTAATCGGTGTTAATATCAATTATGCTAAAGCAGATATTGAACGCAGAATCAAAGAATGTTTGCAAGTAGATGATAGAATTATTGAAGTGACAGACTTTAAGATTAGTCAAACCCAGTCAGATAGTTTATTAGTGACTTTCAAAGTTACGACAATATATGGTCAAATCGGAATATTAAAGGAGGTGAATTTGAATGGCTGATTTATCAGAACAATTAGAAGAAATGGACTATGACTATTTTATGAATAAAGCGTTAAGTCAAATTCCTGATGGTATTGATAAGCGTGAAGGGTCCATTATTTATGATGCCTTGGCTCCAGCTTGCTATCAATTAGCAGAATTTGTATTCACGCTAAATAATATTTTACTAGAAGCATTTGTACAAACAGCTACTGGCAAATATTTAGATTATCGAGCTGAAGAAAATGGTTTAACTAGGATTTTGGCAACTAAAGCAGTGGCCAAAGCAAAATTTGTAGGTCATAATGATGTTCCTTATTCGGTACCAATTGGAAGTAGATTTTCTTCTATTGGTGATAATCCTATTTACTATGCTGTGACAGAAGAAATCAGTCCAGGTACTTATTACATTGAATCTGAACAAGTAGGTACAGAAAACAATAAATATGTCGGAGAGTTGCTACCACTAGATAATTTCAATGGTCTAGTGTCAGCAACTCTTTTAAGTGTAGACATTACTGCTAGAGATGATGAAACAGATGATGATTTACGAAAAAGAATCTTGAATACGAAAGATATTGTTTCATTTGGTGGTAATATCAAAGACTATATTAATTTTACTAGCAGTTTAGAAGGTGTAGGTGCTGTTCAAATTTATCCTGTTTGGCAAGGTGGCGGTACTGTGAAAGTTGTGCTTTTGGATTCAGAATATAATGTTCCGAGTCCAACTTTAATTGAAAAAGTGCAAACTGCCATAGATCCACAAGGTACACAAAATGGATATGGTTTAGCACCAATTGGCCATTCAGTAACAGTTGCTGGTCCGACAAATAAAAATATCAATATTTCAATGCATGTTGATATTGAAATTGGTAATCGTCTTGATTTGATAAAACCACTCATCCAAAAAGCTTTGGAAGAACATTTCTTGAGTATTAGAAAAAATTGGTCAAATCATAATGACTTATATCAATATTCACAAGTAGTGTATCGTTCACAGATTATTGCAGCTTTATTGAAAGTTAGTGGAGTGGCAAACGTTAGCAATTTGCGACTTAATAATGTTGATGCAGATGTTACTTTGAAAATGGACAACACTGCTCAAGAATGTGCATTTCTTGGGAGTGTGAGCTATATATGATGATTGAAACAATTAATCTAAAAGAGATGCTTCCAGAATGGTATCAAGGTGTTTATGAAATGAATAAACTCATGGAAGTAGAGCAATCATTGCTAGATGAATTGGCTTTGAAAATAAAACAATCACAAGATAACTTATATGTTTCAACTGCTGATTCAGATACAATTAGAATTTATGAGCAGATGCTAAAAATTGCTACAACATCAGATGACACTTTAGAATCAAGACGTTTTAGAGTTTTAACAAGGTTAGCAAGTCAAAAACCTTATACAAAACGATACCTAACAGAAATGATTCGCTCGTTTGGTTCTCAAGCAAATATCACTTATAAATTCAATCAGTATCAATTGGAAATTAAAGCTAATTTTGAAAAAGTCGGTCAAATATTTGATTTAGAATATCTGATTCGAACGATTTTGCCAGCAAATATTTTGGCATCTATTCAAAATTATTTAAAAGCGAATAACGTGCTGAACAAACCATATGTAGCAATGGCATGCACAGTTAATCAATTCATTGATATTACGCAAGATTTCAAACAAAACACCACTATTCAAAGTCCATACGTATTAGGATTAGGCCAAACCACAGGTATTTTTGAGACAATTACTCAAGATTTTAATGAAAAAACCAATATTAGTATTAATCAAAAATTCGGAGCAGCTCAAACACAAGCAGAATTTATTGATGTCACTCAAGATTTTAAGAGTGCTGAAACGATTGATGTAAAAAATATTCAAGGTATGGGAACTGTTACAGCAGAATTTATTACTTTAGGAGGAGATGAACCTAATGGAATTTAATCAGTCAATTTTGACACAAAAAGGGCGTACATTGATGGCTAAGGCAATTAGTGGACGTGCAAATATTGTATTTACCAAAATGCAATCAAGTTCAACTCAATATCAAATGACACAATTAGAAATGCTCACTAGTTTATCAAATGTAAAACAACGTGCAGATGTAGTTGCAGAAAAAAATAATGGTGTAACTGTTAAAGTTAAAGGAACATTCGATAATTATAACTTAAATAGCGGCTATGATTTTCGTACAGTCGGATTGTATGCGAATGATCCAGATGAAGGTGAAATCCTATATTCAGTATCCACTGCTAGTGTTTCAGGCTATATGCCGCCAAATACAGGTATATCTGCGACAGGTATAGATATTACTTTCTACGTTGAAGTAGGTAATGCAGACAAAGTTAATTTGGAAATTGACCCAGCTGGATTTGCTACCAAAGCAGAATTGCGAGCATTAGAAGTGGCTGTTGCTTATGCTAATAGCGCAGACGGTAATGTTGATTTTACTAAACTTAAGCCGAATAAAAATTTGATATCGTTTAATGATTATAAATACATTACAAATTGTAATTTTAATGCTGGTGTAATAACATCAAAAAAGTCAGAAACAGATAAAATCACAACAAATATTTATTTACAAGCATACAATAATCAAAGCGATTATGTGAGAGAAATTATTAAATTACAAAATATTCAAAAACAAATTTACTCAATTACGTTTACCGCAGATTCAAAATATTTAAAAGTATTCAATGACGTTGGTTTAAGTTTCCATTTGGACATATCCTCGTTTATTGGTTCTTTTTTAACCATTTCCTTCGAAGTTACTGATAATCGGCCTACCAATATAGTGTTGAGTAAAATAAAAGTGGAAAATGATGAAAAGAATACAGTATATTTACCGTCGTTAGTGGATAATTATCGAGATAGTTTTATGAAATACATTGGTTATAGCGTTAAGAATAGTACCAACCCGTCAGATTATCGTTGGCAAGTTAATCCTGAGTGGCAACGTGCTCAATCAGATTATGAAAAGTCAATTATTGTGCAGACTTCTGCTACGAATTTAGTATCGAACGGAGGATTTGATACTAATACATCCGGTTGGGTTAATCAGAACAGTACTATTTCTGCATTGAATAAAGTGTTAAACGTTGATAGTGACAACACGAACGAAAGTGCACGAGTTTATCAAAAATTAGATAATTTGACCATAGGTAATAAGCTGTATGTCGGTTTCAAAATTATAAGCAAAAATAATAAGCTTGATTTTAGATTGGATTTTCGTAATACCTCTCAAAATCCTACGCAAATTACTTATCACACCAATGTTGGATATAGTAGCGCTATTTTTGATATTAAAGATACCTCTCAACTTATTTACTTTTTACAAGGTGGAAGTTCTGGAGAACCTAATAATAGCTATAAAATTGATGACGTTGTCGCTTACGATTTAACAGCTATTTTTGGAAAAGGAAACGAACCATCAAAAGACGAAATGGATAGACTTTTAACTATCAATGTTAACAGCCCTACCATTTATTCGCAATCAATTACTCAGGCTAAATTGAATGCACATCCAATCAACTCGCTTTATTATACTGAGTCAGCGGAAAGCCCTGAAACGACTTTCGGTGGCAAATGGACGAAGTTAGGAACGGAATCAAAATTTAGTAAAACTTTTAATGTTTGGCAACGAACACAATAAGGAGGATTCAAATTATGAAAAACATTTATTTTATTAAAGAGGGCGGTAAATTTGATAAATTTGAGGTTCCGGATAATTTTCCGGAATTGCCTCAATTTGTCTATACAGACCCATCCGCAGAAATCGCACATCCAGTTCGGAATAGCGAGCTAGGACGTTGGGAAGAAGATAAGGATATCTTGATTTCTGAATTACAAACTGCTAAACAAGAAACGGAATTAATGTTATTACAATTAACAAGCCAATTATTAGGGGGCGCTCAATTATGATGGATTATACTTTATTTATCAATTTATATGCAGAATATGTACACAAAGATCTGTATAAACTTTCTGATGTGCCACCTATTCTTAAAGATAAAGTAATTGCCAAAATCAGCGAACTTTATCCAGAAACAACAACTGTAGAAACTAAAGAAGAGCAGTCTGAATAAGGCTGTTCTTTTTGTTTGGAGATGATTTGATGGAATTTTTTCACGAAACCTATACGATCGCCTTGCCTTTGATACTGGGCTATATTATTTGGTTACTTCAGGAACAACGCAAAAAGCAAGACCAGGAGAATCAAAAAAGAGCTGATAATAGCAAAGGGACCATGCTGCTTTTGAGAGTTAAGCTTATTGAATATCATGATGAATACATGAAAAAAGGAATGATTAGCAGCTATGCCTATCAAAACTTTGTAGAAATGTATGAAGTTTATCATTCATTAGGTGGTAATGGTATGATCACTAAGATGAAACAAGAAATTGATGAACTTCATTTGAGACGTGGAGGTGAGAATCATTGAATAAAACAGATTGGCAAATGAGAATTAAGAAAAAATCTTTTTGGTTGTCATTCATTCCAGCAGTGTTATTGTTAATTCAAACAATTTTAGTTCCTTTTGGCTATAAGTGGGATTTTGGAATTTTGAATCAACAATTGACAGCAATCATTAATGCTGTATTTGGAGTGTTGACAATTATTGGAGTCGTATCTGATCCAAATATTAAAGGAGATGAGTAAATGACTAAAAAATTGAAAGTATGGCTTGCTTTATTAGCAGGCCTTTTTATTTTGGCTAATACACCAACTCAGGTTAGTGCTTATGAAGTGAATACAACGTATAATCAAATGCGAAGTTCCATGCGTACGAATAATCGCTTTGTCATTTTACATGAAACAGGGACGTATGCACCTGCTGTAAATAATGCGATTTATTTCAACAGAGCATGGCAAACTTCTCAAAGTTATACAGCGTTTATTGTTGGGGATGGCGGTAAAGTTTATCAAGTGTCACCTACTGGATATGTTCAGTGGGGAGCAGGGCAATATGCTAATGTCAATAGTCCAGTTCAGATTGAATTGGCTCGTACAACTAATAGAGCGCAATTCCAAAAAGACTATGTAGCGTATATCCAATTAGCTCGCGACATGGCTAGAAAATACGGTATTCCATTAACTTTGGATACCGCTGGAAATGGAGTTAAAACGCATAAGTGGGTAACTGACAACTTCTGGGGAGACCACACAGACCCTTATGGATATTTAGCATCTTGGGGAATTTCAAAAGCAAAATTGGCTAATGATATTGCTAATGGTGTTAATGAAGTAGGGGCTAATACTTCTGGTGGGCAACTACCAACTCAAGAAAGAGAGCCACAACGCGAACTCCCTAGTCAGCCAAAAGATGGATATAAGGTAGAAAACTACAATGTGCCACAAATTACTGATACTGCCTTGAGAGTTAGAACAAGTCCTAATACTCATAGCACTATTATCAGGGTATTGCCACAAGGTTATAGATTCAATGCTACTAGAATTGTACGTAACGGAGAAACTGTAAATGGATATTCGACTTGGGCCGAAGTAAACGGTCAAGGTTGGGTGGCAATGGCGTATACTACACCGACTAAAAATGTTGTAGTTAAACCAGCTACTCCATCAAGAGTTTCTACTAGTGGATATTACACAGTTAAATACACAACAAATATTCGCACTGCGCCATCTACATCAGCTGGAATTGTTAGTACGTATAGCGTAGGGCAAGGATTTTACTTTGATGGATACGTAAATGCTAATGGTTATAAGTGGCTAACATACATTAGTTATAGTGGCCATAGACGATATGTAGCTGCGATTGATTAATTCATTTGTTTTTAAACAGGATAATTTAAAAGGCGTCTAAAATTTAAATAGACGCCTTTTTTTTGAAAAAATAATAAAAAATGTTTCACGACAAAAAAATAATGAAATCAAAAATGTAAGCTTGATAATATAATACTTCTTTTTGTGAAACATTTTAAAATACACAATATATAGTGTTCTTTGTTAGGTATAACCAGTTTATATTAGATTATTTAGGTTGCAAAAATAAAATTATCCATTATTATTAATAATGTGAATTAAATTAAGTTACCGCCTATAATTTTTGGAGGTGATATGATGAATAAAATCATACTACAAACTAATATTATAGGTAAAAATTATGGATAATCAGTATTTAGTTGAATTAATTAACATATATGTTCGGCTAGGCGATTATTCAGAATTAACAAGAATTGTCGCTATGATATGTATAACAATCATTGTGTGCATAGCCATTTTGAAGCATAAAAAAAGCCGCTGAATTAATCAGCGGATATAGCATGGCGGTAATCATTAATTTACATGAAGTCACTAGTTGGGAGCTGGTGACTTTTTTATTACCTTCGACTATATTCAAACACATTAAAATATGAGTGTCAATATCTTTGAGGAAAATAATTGTTTTTTTTATTCATTGTTTATGAAGTTGAATATTCAAAAAATGTGCTATTTTGGAACGTTTTTATATTAAATTACACCAGTATGTTTCTGAAATAGAACATTTGCAATTTGAGAGCGAAATTAAAACTTTCGTATTTAGTTATTTAATTAAAATCGAAGGTAGCTTTCTATTTTTAGTCAGCTACCTTCTTTTTTTATTTGGAAGACAAGAAACTTCTGCGTTCAAATATTAAAGTTTCTAGTTCTTCCAAATCTTCTAAAGTTGAGTGTAGTCGTATATAGCTTTTAGCAGTTCGAAATTGATTTTTTCGATTGCGTTCTTTTCGAGCAGTCTCATTAGCTTGTATCTTTTCACGATATTTCCTAGTTGCTTTTAATTGAGACTCACTTGTCTTATTCTCACTCAAACATTTCACCTCCTTGTTAACAATATTATATCGTATTACGATATAAAGTATCGATCGTTTTATGTGTTATCTTATATGTAGAATGCGTTTGCTATAATTTTATAGAAAATATTATAGTAATGGAAAATAAGAATACATTCTTCACACATTTATTGATTACGTGTTGAACACGTTAAAGAAGTTTCATGAGTTTTTATGAGAACAAAAATATTTGTCTAAAAGTTGATATTTCACATTGTATCGTCATGTGCGTTCGCTAAAAATCTAAATAATTATTACAGTTAAATAATTCGTTATTTAATTAGAGTTTATGACTCAGGAAACAATTGTGTTTCCTGGGTCTTTTTTTCTTTATGCGTTATTATTTGTTGAATATATATTCTCTTCCACATTTCTTTTTTATTACTAATCGGTTCTATGCATAATGTCTTTGAGTTAAGAAATAATTAGCTGAATAGCACGTAAAATGTATCAATTTTGCTCCTTGTTGAAATTAGGTAAAGGTGAGGCAGTTTGGATGGAAGATGAGATTGGTGTAGGTTACTTGTTAGGACTTTATGATGCGTATGATTCAATGTATCAAGAGGACGAGTTAGGTTTTGATTTGAATGATTTGGAAAATTTGCGAGATTTAAAATAAAAAAACAAGCAGCATGAAACTACTTGTTTAAGTGTTTATAAATTGCGTAGGATGCCAAAGATGATTAAGGCAATCACATATAGCCATAACAAGACCTGATTCCACTGTGGGTTCGTTTGGTTAGTAAGTTGTAAATAGCGCTGATATATAATTTGTCCGATAATAAAAGGCAAAGTCAGTAATAAAAACGGATTTTCCAAGTAAGCGGTATGAAAGTCTAGCTGAATGAGTGCAGTAAACATATGCGTAATGCCACATCCAGGACATAACCAACCAGTAATTGTACGAAATGGACAAGGAATGCCTAAATGGGTGAAATTTAACCAGAGATAATAGCCAAATCCGACACCTAAAATGATCAAAAGGTATCGGATTTCTTTTTGTATTTGGCTTTTTGTTATTGTTTTTTTAGAATTCATATTCATCAAAGAAATTATTTTCGATATTTTGCATAATACACATATTGACAATAGGTAATTGGAAAATCGCTAAAATTAAAAAAATCAAATCAAAATTGCTATTGTTTTTAGAGATTTTGTTACATAAAGTTCCCATCTTGTAGTACCAATAAAAGCTATAGATACCACAAGTAATAAAGGTAAAGACTAATAATAAAGCGCCAGAAACCCGAGTGGTACCTAAGTCTTCGGGATACATGGATTCATAAATGTTGTGAATTTCATCGTTTAGCATCACCATCCAGTAAAGAGAATAAATGCCACAAGTGACTAAACTTAAAAGGATGGATACGACAAAGTTTCTTTTGGTAACTTTCATTTTTAAACTCCTAACTACTAACATATTTTTCATTTTAGATTATTATACACAAAATTAATAAATATTTCATCCACCTTTGGACCAAATCATTATGAATTGTTGGTAAAATGTGCCGTTTGTGTTAATTGTATGAGAAGTTGCACGATTTTTTCAATAGGATAATCGCTGTCTTCTTCTAGCCAATATTTGATTAAAGAGATGGCTCCTGAAGTGAAAAAGGCGAAGGAGAGTTCCAATTCAAAAGGACTTGCTTGTGGGAAATTCAAGGCAAAGTTTTGTAAGGACAGGTTTTTGATGCTTAGTAAGACTTGTTCAGTAAATTTATCACTTTGACTACTTTTTAAAACAAGTATTTGTAAGCCTTCATCTTTTTTGACAAAATTGAGGAGCGTGGTCAGACTTTTTTCTAGATTTAAATCACTTTCCGAAAATTCCTGCTTAACGGTTTGGATATAGCTTGTCTGAATTGTGTTATATAAGTCTAGCACATCTGTATAATAGCGATAAAAAGTCCCTCGATTAATATCTGCTTTTTCGGCAATTTCTTTCACGGTTATTTTGTTTAAGTCTTTTTCTTTAAGCAAGTCAAAAAAGGTCTGTTGAATGATTTGTTTGGTATATTGACTGCGACGATTATCAATTGTTCCAGCCATAAAAATCTTCCTTTCTGATGATAAACAGTTATTAAAAATGTGTTCAGTTCATGGCATAGCGTTGTAGATTGTTTCTTGAGCTTTCTTATTAACCATAGTATACTAACAGTGTGTTAAAAATTCAACACTGTGTACAAATAATCGAATAGTAAGGCGAGGAAAATTTCATGGAATATATCGAAGTGAAAAATGAATCCAAACATTACCAAATGGGGGAGACGACCATTACAGCGAATAATCGACTTTCTTTTTCTGTCAAGAAGGGTGAATTAGCGATTATTTTAGGTCCGAGTGGTGCGGGCAAGTCTACCGTACTGAATATTTTAGGAGGCATGGATACACCGGATGAAGGGGAAATTTTTGTGGATGGTGTAGACATTGCGAAGTTTAATGAAAAAGAATTAACGACCTACCGACGATTAGATGTGGGTTTTGTTTTTCAGTTTTATAATTTGGTGCCGAATTTAACTGCAAAGGAAAACGTTGAATTGGCAACAGAACTTGTCAAAGATGCGATGGATCCGGTAGAAGTGTTAAAACTTGTCGGCTTAGAAAACCGTTTGGATAATTTCCCAGCTCAATTATCAGGAGGTGAGCAGCAACGGGTCTCTATCGCACGGGCTCTGGCTAAAAATCCTAAGTTACTGCTTTGTGATGAACCGACTGGCGCATTGGATTTTCAGACGGGAAAGATGATTTTGAAATTATTGCAGCAAGTTAGTCAAGTGCATGGCAATACAGTATTGATTATTACCCATAATTCGGCTTTGGCTCCGATTGCTAACCGTGTGATTCATATTAATGATGCCAAGGTGCAAAAAATAGAAGAAAATCCTCATCCAAAATCAATTGATGAACTTGTTTGGTAGGTGATGATGATGAAATATAGAACCTATTTTAAAGCTAGTTTAAGAGAAATTAAGCAATCAAAGGGTCGCTTTTTCTCCATTATGATGATTATTTTTCTAGGTGTGTTCTTGTTTGTGGGTGTAAAGGCAGCGGCACCTAGTTTACAAAATTCGGCTAACCAAGAATTAAGAGATTTAAAGACTAGTGATATTCAAGTAATCTCAACAGGTGGCTTAACGAAAAAAGATGTTCAGTCATTAAAAAAGTTAAAAGCAACGATTGATCCAGGGTATTTATTATATGATGCCGATGTTAAGAATAATAAAGTCTATGAATTATTGAGCTATCACAAAAATCAACTCAATCAACTTAAAGTAAAATCCGGGCATCTTCCAAAAGCTGATAATGAAATTGTGATGGATGCTAAGGCAAAAAAAGCAGGTTATCATTTAGGGCAAACGTTAACTTTTGATTTGCCGGATGATTTGCGTCAAAAAACGTATCAGTTAGTCGGTTTCGTGGATTCCCCACTATTTGTTTCGAATAATGAAAGAGGAGCGAGTACGGTAGGCAATGGTTCTGTAGATTATTTTGTCTATGTACCTAAAGAGAATTTCAAGGCAGAGGTTTATAGCACCATTTATCTTACCTTTTCAGATTTACAAAAGCAAAATGTCTATCAAAATAATTATGAAAAACGTGTGTCTAAACGATTAGCCCAGGTCAAAAAAGCCTTAAAAAATCGTCCGAGTCAACGTTTAGCTGAAATTCAAGCACAAGCAAATAAGCCTATTGATGATGCACAAAAACAGATTGATGCAGGTAAGCAACAATTGCAGCAAGCCAAACTGCAACTTAATCCGCAAATAGCCATTGCCTCTCAGCTTCCTCTAGAGGCTCAAGCAAAATTAAAGCAAGCTCAAGCAGATTTGCAAGATAAAGAAGGACAGCTAAATAAACAGCAAGCACAACTTAATAAACAGAAGCAAAAAATTGAACAGTTGGATGCACCTAAGTACCTCTATTATACCAAGGATGAAAATGCAGGAATTAAAAGCTATGGGGAATTAACGACACAAATTGACGGAATCGCCAATGTTTTTCCAGTGTTCTTCTTTTTCATCGCCGCTTTAATTACCTTTAGTACCATGACGAGAATGGTTGAAGAAAACCGACGTGAAATCGGGATTCTAAAAGCTTTAGGGTACAAAAAAGGAACGATTGCCCAAAAATATATATTATATGCGAGTTTAGCAACATTTTTTGGTATCTTGTTGGGTACAGTGGCTGGAACGAACTCTTTACCTTATATTATCAATCTATTTTTAACTGCGAATTTCATTTTTGATAAGCTACATTTATCTTATGCAACCGGTGCGATTTTACTTTCCGTTATCGCCTGTATTTTCGCTTCATTGGGGGCTGTGGCGATGGTTTTAGTGAAAGAATTACACGAAAAGCCAGCCTATCTTTTACTTCCCAAAGCACCTAAGCCAGGTAAACGCATCCTGTTAGAATATATGACGCCACTTTGGTCACGGTTTAGTTTTAATCAAAAGGTCAGCTATCGGAATATTTTTCGGTATAAATCCCGCATGATTATGGCGATTATTGGAATAGCTGGTTGTTGCGGTTTGATGGTTGCAGGTGTGGGCTTGAAACATTCATTTGAAGCCGTGATTGATGAGCATTTCGGCCCAATTGTAGATTATCAAGGTATTGTCTCATTAAATGATTTTTCGCAAAAGGGTCGTAACAAGGTAGAAGAAGTACTATATGCCAACCCACATGTCAAAGCTATCTTACCTGTTGAAATGCAATCTATGGAATATCGGAAAAAATCTGTTCCTGTGATGAGTTTTGAAGAAGGTAAGGATAATGAAAAGTTTGTTCATTTGCAAGATTTACGAAATAAACCTTTGCATTTAAATAATCAAGGTGCAATTATCACTCATCCGTTTGCAAAAGAATATGATTTGCAAAAAGGGGATATGCTGACTTTACAAGATAGTGACGGTAGAAAATATAAAATAAAAGTAGCAGCGGTGGCAAAATATTATATTGGTAATTTTATTTATATGACGAAAAATTATGCTGAAGATATTTTTGGCAGTAACTATCAAAAAAATACTTTACTGATTCAAGTAACCAAGATGAGCAAATCACAAGAAGAAAAATTTTCGAAAAAAGTGCTTGCAACAAATAAAGTAACCAACCTTACCTTAATGACGGGACAAATAAGATTGCAAAAGAAAATGACGGATAACCTAGATATTATCGTATTAATCTTTGTGGTATTATCCGGAATGTTGGCTTTGGTTGTCTTATACAATTTGACGAATATCAATATTTCAGAAAGACTCCGAGAATTATCCACGATTAAGGTGCTAGGATTTTATAACAAGGAAGTCACGATGTATATTGTGCGTGAAAATATTATCTTCACTATTTTGGGAATTATCTTGGGATTTGGTGTTGGTTATCTTTTAACAGGCTTTATTTTGTATCAAGTCTCTTTTAACCCAGTCATCTTCCCGATTAAAATTCATGCGAGTGCGTATCTTTTAGCAAGTAGTATGACAATCTTATTTACAATTATTGTGATGGTGATTACGCATTTTCGTTTGAAACATATTCATATGATTGATGCATTAAAATCAAATGAATAACGAAGATTGTGATGGCTAAAGATGTGAAAAATGTTGTTTCATGGTATAAACCTTTCCTAATATGAGGGTTACACCTCACAAAAAAGAACAGCTCTTTATGAACTGTTCTTTTTTGATTAGTTGTTATTAAAAAAGTTTTCAAGTCCTTTTACAATATCATTAGCGATCTTTTCTCGATAATCATTACTGGTAATATAGGCTAAATCTTTTTCATTATTAAGGTAACCTAGTTCTAGTAAAAGAGATGGCTGGGTTGTTTCACGAATCACTTCGAAATTACCTTGCTCAATACCTAAATTATTCAAAGGTAGGTTATCAAATTGGTGACTGATACTTTGAGCTAAGTTTTGATATTTATTATAGTAGTAATAAGTTTTGACGCCTGAGTACTGATTATCAACATCAGCTGCGTCAAAGTGAATGCTTAAGAAAACATCGGCATTTTTATCCATTGAAAATTTTGTGACATCATCTAAATAGACATACTTGCTACTTGAAGTGTGGGTAAGATATACTTTGGCACCAGCTTTTTCTAACGTTTTTTTGACCACTTTTGCCATCGCCAGCGTCATGTCTTTTTCAAAATACTGCTCATCGATACTTGAT
>Shorty_p1__coassemble_1200_pt1 | contig 34764 bp, 36 predicted proteins | sample Shorty_p1__metabat2_high_PE_009 | metagenome-assembled genome bin Shorty_p1 | reverse complement strand
GCTAACTCCTTCATTTAATAAATCTTTGCCTTTATCAGTCAAGATAACCTGTACTTCTCGTTTATCTTCGCCTGCTTTTCGCTCAATTACGCGACAACTTTCTTTAAATTTCACGAGCATTCTGGAAGTTGCACTAATACTTAAACCAATTTTTTACTTAAATCACTCACTGTTAAACTTTGAACTTGAGATTGATTTAAAAAATATAAAACATAAAATTCGTTAAGCAAGATAGCTTCGGGAATTTTCTTTAAAGCCTGAGTTAATTCTTGATTGATTTCTTTTTCGATTGCTTGTAATTTCATCCATTGCTCAATCATTGCTTTGCCTCCATTAATAAAAGGATGGTTTTGCATAATGGGTATTTGGTCGCCCTACTCCAAATCCTTTACGTGTATACTTTTCCTGATTTTCGTCAGTGATAATATCATAAATTGCTTGAACCACAGCCTCACGTGAAACTTCAGCATCTTTAAAACTTTCCGGTGTTAAAACTAATTCATACGTGAAATCATCTTCTTGATCGTACAATCAAGTTAAATGTAAGAGTGTATAGTTGATGGATGACTGTTCAATGATGGTAGCAGATGGTTTTTCACCTTCAATGTAGCTGCTAGGTAAATGATTTTGCGTCCATTTTGCTAATTCACTAGGTACTTCATCGTGTAAACCAGCCATCGAAGCACCAATCAACTTCACTTTTGGATATTTTTCTAATACTTCAGCAATCACTCTGATATCTTCAAGGTTTTCCATCGCATTAATATAGACTAAATCGACTTTTGAAACCAACTCAGATAGTTTAGCTGCTTCACTAAATAAGCCATCTACTAGTGTAACTCGTGAATGGTGTAATCCTAAGCGTTGACTCACATTACGACCATAGTAAGATAATATCTAGGTCACTATCTAAAAGTAACTTAGTTGTTAGTTTTCGAGCGATTTGTCCAGCAGCTCCTAAAATTAAAATATGACGATATTTCATTGTTGATACCACTCTCAGCTTATATTTGTTTGCGCAAACAAATAAATTATAAGGTTAACTTTTTGCAAATGAAACAAAAAAGCTTGGAGTTCTTCCCCAAGCATTTTTGTTTATACTATTTTATTCGAGCATATCTTTTCGCAATATACCGTATTTAAGGAATAGGTCTTCCAAAATCGTCCCTTGAACTTTCTTAATGATTGGTTTCTTCAAAGCATCTAAGCCAAATGGTAATTCAATATCAAGTGGTGATTTACCATCCATTAAGCAGACACTACTATTCAATAGCGCACGAACATCATAGACACTACCCCAAACTTCAGGGACGCCTCGTTCAATTGCAAATAAGCCATAGACAGCTTCCATTGCCGTACGAACAGAGTATTCCGTAGTAAAGATTGTATCACGTGGTGTTTGCGCAAATTGACCTAAGAAAGCAAAGTTTACACAGCCATCAGGAATGACATCAGGACGGTCCCCTTTAGCACGTGGCATGAAGAATGCTGTAATGTAAGGCATCATTGTTGGGACGCAGACTGCATGATTGGTTGCTAACTCGTTAATCATTTCAATTGGCACACCTAAATGATATAACCATTCTTCTGTGATTTCTTTACCCGTACATTCTTTCATTGGCTTTTGAATATAATCACCCTTCACATCAGTAAATAAGCTATATACCCAGACACAGACTTCATCTTTTGGTTGGTCTTTGAATTGGCCTTGACGATTAATAGTCCAGCTTAACAACCATGAAGAATCTTTACAGCTAACAATACCACCAGTTACCACTTTTCCTGTTCGTGGATCACGTTTACAAATATTGGTAATATAAGGAATAATACGATCATCTTTTAAGGTGATTGTAGCGGATTCCCAATTTGTTTTTGAGATGTCCGAACAGAATTTTTCGGGATGACCGAAGCTAGGATCTTGTTTCGCAATGTTTTTCCATAATTGCCAACAACCACTTTCACGAATTTCAGCATCTCCTGTTGGCACTTGATCTTGACTACCGTAAATCGTGCTTTCTGTACAGCTACCATTCGTTACAAATACATAATCATTCGTCGTAAGTTCAATTGATTGTGCTTCATCATTCACTAAACATTCAATTCTAGAAGCAATCTTTTGACCATTTTCAAATTTGAAGACAACATTCGTTACTTTTGTATTGAATTGGAAAGTCACTCCATGATCTTCCAAATATTTTTGCATTGGTAAAATTAAAGATTCATATTGATTGTATTTCGTAAATTTCAATGCAGAAAAATCAGGTAAACCAGCAATGTGATGAATGAAACGTTGGAAGTATAATTTCATTTCTAATGCTGAATGCCAATTTTCAAAGGCAAACATCGTGCGCCAATATAGCCAGAAATTAGAGTTAAAGACTTCATCATCAAAGACTTCATCTATTCGTTTGTCATATAGGTCTTCGTCTTTAGTAAAGAAGAGCTTCATAATTTGCATTACGCCTTCTTGACTTAGATTAAATTTACCATCTGTATGTGCATCTTGGCCGCGATTTTCAGTTGCACGGCATAAAGAATAGTTTGGATCTTCTTTGTTTAAGCGATAGAATTCATCTAATACAGATAATCCTGGTTTTTCAAGTGATGGCACACTTCTGAATAAATCCCATAAACATTCAAAGTGATTTTCCATTTCACGTCCACCACGCATAATATAACCGCGTGTGGAATCTAAAATACCGTCACAAGCACCACCAGCAATATCCATTGCTTCTAAAATATGGATATTTTCGCCAGGCATTTGAGCATCGCGAACCAAGAAACAAGCAGCGGCTAAAGAGGCAAGTCCACTACCAACTAAATAAGCATGTTTTTCTTCGATGCCTTTTGGTTTTTCAGGAGTGACGAAAGCTTCATAGTTCCCACTTGTATAATAAATACCCTTGCTGTTGCGTCCATCTAGCCCTCTTTCAGTATTACGATATTCAGCTAGTCGTTTGGCTTCAGCTTTTTTGGCATCAGCATTTTTTGTCTCGTTTGTTTGTCTTTTTTTGGCTAGCTGATAAGCTGCCACACTACTTCCGGCAATTAAGGCACTAGTAAGACCAAGTTTGAATTTTTTTGACATATCCATGACCTCTTTTCTAATCATTTCACAAGTTCATCATAACACGATTAAAAAAGAGAAACCATTTACAATTTGTCCTTAATGATAAAATTTCGGCTATTTTTCAAATTTATAGATAGCCGTATCAATAGCTCCTTCCATTAACGTAATCATTTTTTGTGCTAATGGACGATAATCTTCCGTCATACCTTGATTAATCCATTCCAGAACAAGCCCCACAAAGCTATATTTATAGAATTGAGCGATGAATTTTTGGTCAGCTTTTGAAATTTGATGACCGTTCACCTGTGACTCAACTACATCAAAAAGTAATTCAAACGTTCGCTGATACAGAAAAGTTTCTAGTTGCTCACGATTAATTGAGTGGTAAGCATTCATGATAAATGGTTTGTTTTCATAAATGGCTGCAAAAATATCTAGTAAGCCTGCTGGCCAAGTATCTTTCGTTTTCTTCCCGTTAAGCGCGCGTTTGGCATCCTCTATACAAGACCATTCTACCAAATCATAAATATCTTTAAAGTGATAATAAAAAGCCATGCGACTAATTCCGCATTGCTTCGTCAAATCAGCAATTGTTATTTTATCTAAAGGCTTCTTTAATAATAATGCTTTTAATGCCTTTTCTAATTCATCTTTCGTTGAGTGTTGCATATTCTTTCTCCCTATAAACTGTAGTTGACTTTAAATCTAATATAAGCCTTATTTTTAAGTATCAAGCCTATTTTATTCATCAAAAGCTTTTACTAACATTCTTACTTGATATACATCAGACTTATAGGCTAAAAATGCTAATGTTGTACTATATTCACAATCATTAGCATTGTATTCTGAAAAAGCTCTTTTTTCTTCCTCTTTGAACCCATTTTCTATTAAAGAAAATTCTTTTTTTAAGTAGCGATGTATTCTTTCATACAGCCTCATCTCCATACCAAACTCCAATTTATAGTTTCTAAGTCTGTCCTTGCAATTTATATCCTTAGATTCACTATCCAAACTTGGATGTCTGTACATTGGTGTTCCCAAAACAATAACTCTTTTTATTTAATAATTTTATTAATAGCTGATTGAACTGCCTTATATCTACCTATATCTGATAATGCAACTAAACAAGTAATTAGATATTCCTTGCCATCTTTTTCATATAGCACAACTATATTATAGGAACCTGCCATCGTTCCTGTTTTCATTCCTTTAACATTTGCATTGTAATATGGCGAATGTTTGTCTAAAAATTTATTCGTATTTTTCCAAGTGAATTCTCCTTGAGATGTTTGAATTGAGAAAGTAGCACGTCCAATACACTCTCTGACAAAATCAAGTTGCAAAAGTTTTAATGCAACACGATTAATATCTACTAAATATGTATCTGCTTGCATAGAGGTGCCACTTGGATCATCATATAATCGTGTTTTTGAATAATCTTTCGCCAGTAAATATTCATTGAGATTATTCATAAAATAGTGAATATACTCTGTTGGTGAATAGCCCTCGCCAATTTCTTTTTTAGCAATGTAATATCCTAGCGCATAGGCAGCATCATTTTCAGAAAGTACAAGCATTGCCTGTATGAGTTGTTTTACAGCATATTCTCCTGAACGTAAATTTGCTAAAGAAGATCCTTCAGGTACAAGTTCGAGTACTTCTTGTTTCACAGCAACAACTTCTTCCAAACTTACTTTTTCTAAAGCATATTCAATGCTAAAAAAATTTTGATAAACTTGCGACGGTAGGTAACTGATTATCGCCTTCATAAAATAAATATTTTTCTTGTTCCATATCATACACAGAAAAGGCAAGAGCATCTTTAGGAATACTTAGTACCTTAGTAGTCATTTTAAAATCAATTTTTTTATACATATCTTTAACAATATCAAAACGATAAACACCTGTCTTATATAACCCAACAGCAAAAACAAGTACTACAAATGGTATCAATAATATTTTTAATACTATTTTGTAAGTTCTATGTTTTTTCATAGCATCTCCTCCTAAACTTCTGATTCACTAAAATGATTACTTTTGAATTATCTCTGATATAAATTGGTGTCTCTTACTTTGTCGAACTGATTTTAATATAACCAAAGCTTACAATTAAAAATAACGTCATGTGCAATAACAGACTAAGTGAATCTATTTCATCATAACAATTATCTGTCTACATCCTTACACAGTATAGGATATTGGAATAATTTTTTAGGGCTAACATAAAATTTATCATACCACAAAATCACTTTTCCATATACAGATCCATAGCTAAATTCATTTACATATTACGCAAAAAAAAGCGGTGATTCATCCTAAAATTAGGAAAAACCACCGCTTTTAATCCTACTGATCTCTACCAAAGATACGAACAAATGCCAAGAATAAGTTAATAAAGTCTAAATATAACTGTAAAGCCATAAAAGTAGCAATACCAAAATCATTTTCCATTTGATAGCTAAAATAAGCTTCACGAATACGTTGATTATCATAAGCAGTCAAACCACTAAAGATAATGACAAGTACAAAAGAAATAAAATAGTCAACGGCACTACTTTGCATAAAAATATTGACTAAGATGACCACCAATGCACCAATTAAAAAAGAATATAACGCACGTGCAATGCCGGATAAATCTCTCTTAGTAAAGATACCAAAGACAGCCATTGTAATAAAGGTTAAAGAACTAGCTGCAAATGCCGACGTCACTGTACCAAAGTCATACACCAATAAAGTAACAGAGAGCGTCACTCCATTTAATAGTGAATAAACAATAAAACCGGCTAACGTCAAAGCTGGATTTTTAAAAGCTTGACGACCAATTACTAAGACCAAGACAATTTCAAAAACCCAAAATAAGATAAAAGTCATTTGGTTGACAGTAGCTAGAAACTGATTGACAAAAACAGTTGAACAAAGATAAGCAGCAAGTGCACTAATGGCAAGTCCTACACCAAAAATGCCATATACTTTTGCAAAAAATCGATTTAATCCAGTAGTTGTAGTAAATTCCTGATTCATAATTTCACCCTCATTTCATAAATTATTATTCATTAACCATTTCCGCTTGATTTTCTAGATCTGGATGAATAATCAATGGCGGCTGAACCATAACGACTGAATCGAGTACGCGATTACCTTCTTGATTATTTCCTTCAACAGAAATGGTTACGACATTTTTCATCTTGTCCACCTTGATTACCTCAAAATTAAAGGTCAAAGTTTCATAATGATAAATAGGCTCGATTAAATTCATTGAGAAATTCACAATATGTGATCCCGGACCAGGCAAATGCTTAGAAATCGCACTCGCAATAATGCCGCTTAACATCACCATAGGCACGATTGGTCTTTCAAATTCCGTTTGTTGTGCATAGTCATGTTGAATAAACAATGGATTCGCATCATTTGTAAGTCCTAAGTATAGTAAGAGTTGCTGGTCTTCGATAGATTCGGTTAATGATAACGAATCGCCCTCTTCTATCTCCTCAATTGTTTTACCAAGCTTTCTAGGTTTACCAATATTCAAATTTCATTCCTCCAAATATTTCATTACAATTATTTTAATCAAATCTAGAGAAAAGTGCAAGTTTGATACTTGAATTTAAAATAAAAAATACCAGCTCAAAATCAAACTCAAGCTGGTAAAAATTTTTCTTATAAAACATTTCTCGTTGTTTTGCTTAACAGGTTTTCATAGGCGATTTCAAATTTTTGTACATCGCCTGCGCCCATAAAGATAATGACGCTATCTTCATGATTTAATAAAGGGGACATATTTTCTTCTTTTAAGACTGTTCCACCTTTTTTCACTTTTGCAGATAAGTCTTCAATACTTACTTGACCTGATTTTTCACGTGCTGAACCAAAGATATCACATAGGTAAACTTCATCAGCTAAATCAAGTGCTTGAGCAAATTCGTCAAGTAAAGCAATTGTACGTGTAAAAGTATGTGGTTGGAAGACAGCGACAATTTGCTTATCTGGATATTTTTGACGCGCGCCATCAATCGTAGCTGCAATTTCTGCTGGATGATGCGCATAATCATCCACGATTGTCATATCCGCCACTTTCTTTTCACTAAAACGTCTTTTGACACCTGCAAATGATTTTAACTCATCAGCAATTAATTTCATATCAAAACCTTCAACAAAACATACTGCAATAACACCTAACGCATTTTTAATATTATGTTCACCAAAAGCAGGAATAGCAAAATGACCAACAAATTCAGTACCGTGATACACATCAAATTGTGAACCAGTCGTTGTGCGTTTAATATTTTTAGCTTGGAAATCATCGGTATCTTTAAGACCATAGTAATAAATTGGTACTTCAGCTTGTAATTTCCGTAAATAAACATCATCACCATAAGCAAAAATCGCTTTTTTAACTTGATGAGCTAAACTTTGGAAAGCCGTAAACACATCTTCAATACTTTCATAATAGTCTGGATGATCAAAATCAATATTCGTCATAATCGCATAATCAGGTGAATAGGCTAAGAAATGACGTCGATATTCACAGGCCTCAAAAACAAAATGAGTAGCATCGGGTTCACCATGGCCAGTACCATCACCAATTAAATAGCTTGTAGGTACCACACCAGACATTGCATGGGCAAGTAACCCGGTTGTGCTTGTTTTTCCATGAGATCCCGTAATGGCAATACTTGTAAATTGTTCAATAAATTTACCGATAAAATCATGGTAACGAATCACAGTAGCACCAATTTCTTTAGCACGTGCGATTTCAGGATGAGTATCAGGAAATGCATTCCCAGCAATCACAATATATTCTTTTTTTACATTATCAGCGTTGAATGGCAAAATTAAAATGTTTGCTTTTTCTAAATCACGTTGGGTAAAGAAATATTGCTCCACGTCAGAACCTTGGACATGATAGCCTTTTTGATGAAGAACTAAAGCTAAAGAGCTCATTCCAGAACCTTTAATCCCAACAAAGTGATAAATTTGATCTTTATTAATCATTCAGTTGCCTCTTTTCGTATTTTCAATATAGCAATTTTATAATCTTTCACGTGTTTTTTGTCAAATAATTGATATTACAAGGGAAAAGACAATTCATTATCTAACAAAACACATGAAATATCAATTCTTTTCGTAGTACTTTAAAAAGCTTTTTAATAGTCTTTCGCTAATTTCAAACGACCAGCACACTTTCCACATGCATATTTACGCACATCCAAACGTCTTATTCGGAAATAATCTTGCTGACAAACTATGCATTGATAGTGGAATTTTGGCTGTTGTAACCTTGGTGTATAGCGTAATCCACCTACTGCTTGTAATAGCTTTTTAAAGTCTTGATCTGCATGGCGATAACCTTTGCCTTCTAAATGCAGATGATAATGACACAATTCATGTTTAATGACACCATATAATATTGCTTTATCTACATTTAAAAGTAAAGGATTGATATCAATATGATGATCGTTCAAGTGATAGCGTCCACCTGTTGTTTTCAATCTTTTATTAAATAGCACGCAATGCAGGAAAGGTCTTTTAAAAAACTCAAGCGAAATTTGTTGAACAAGATGCGTTAATTCTTGATTATTCATGTCCGTCACTCGCAAGCATAGATAAGCCGATACGACCTTTTTGGGTATCAACACTGGTAATCCATACTTGAACAATATCTCCTACTGCAACGACTTCACTTGGATGTTTAACAAAACGATCACTTAGTTTAGAAATATGCACTAAGCCATCTTGTTTCACACCAATATCGACAAATGCTCCAAAATCTATCACATTACGCACAGTACCTTGAAGCTTCATCCCAACTTTTAAATCCTCAATTGATAACACATCCGAACGTAAAATAGGCGCTGTCATATCTTCCCGCAAATCGCGACCTGGTTTAAGCAAGGAATCTATAATATCCTGTAAGGTTTCACGACCAATGGATAATTTTTCCGATAATTGTTTGATATCTATTTTTTGTAATTGACTCTTTGCTTCCGGTGTATCAAGCATAGTAAGATTAATATTCAAAGCATCAAGCAAATCCTTAGTTGCCTGGTAGCTTTCTGGGTGAATTGGTGTATTATCAAGAATATTTTTCCCATTTGGAATACGTAAAAATCCAATTGCTTGTTCAAAAGCTTTAGGACCCAAACGTGGCACTTTCTTCAATTGATTTCTTTGACTAAATGCGCCATTTTCTTCCCGATAATTGACAATATTTTGTGCCGTTTTCTTATTTAGACCAGCGATTCTTGCAAGCAATTGGCTAGAAGCGGTATTGACATTGACACCGACTTGGTTAACGACGGTCTCAACTACAAAGTCTAATTGCTGCGCTAGTTGTTTTTGGGATACATCATGCTGATATTGACCAACTCCCACCGCCTTTGGATCGATTTTCACTAATTCTGCTAATGGATCTTGTAAACGACGACCAATACTTACAGCACTTCTTTGCTCAACTTGTAAATCTGGAAATTCTGCTCGGGCAACTTCACTGGCTGAATAAACGGAGGCCCCTGCTTCATTTACGATGATGTAATAGACTTTACGATTGATTTTTTTCAATTGTTCAGCAACAAATTGTTCAGATTCTCTTGAGGCTGTTCCATTCCCGATTGCTACCATTTCTACTTGATAGTCCTCAATTAATTGAATGAACTTTTTAGCTGCTTCTTTTAATTGCTTTTCTGAGCCCATCGTAGCATAAATCACATCAATAGCTAAGACCTTACCAGTTGGGTCCATAATGGCTAATTTACAACCGGTTCGATAAGCAGGATCAAATCCCATGACAACTTTTCCTTTTAATGGCGATTGTAGTAATAGATTTCTAAGATTTTCACCAAAGACTTCAATCGCTTGTTCATCCGCTTTGGCTGTCAGTTCATTTCTGATTTCTCGTTCAATAGCAGGCTGAATAAAACGCTTATAGGCATCTTCATAAGCAGTGGTTAATTTTTCAACAACCCATTCATTGGCCTTTTTCGGAATAATATGTTTAGCCAGATATTCATGGATTTTATTTGTATCTACTTCTAGATTAACTTTTAAGACGCCTTCTTTTTCACCGCGATTGGTCGCTAAGATACGATGTGAAACCATAGATTTGATTGGTTGGGTAAATTCATAATAGATTTCATATACTTTTCTTTCATCTAATGACTCATCTTTTACTTGGCAGGTATACTGACCATTTTTATAGGTAAAGTTGCGAATCCATTCACGATATTTTGCTTCATCCGCAATTTTTTCAGCCAAAATTTCATGTACACCGTTCCACACATCATCTAGCGTAGGTACTGCTTCATTCGTGCTTAATTGCGCCATCTTTTCCAAAACAGCCTGATCTTGATTTTGAAATACTGCTTCTGATAATGGTTCTAACCCATTTTCTTTAGCAATGGTCGCTTTTGTTCTTTTCTTTTGTTTGTAAGGACGATATAAGTCTTCAAGTTTTTGTAAAACATTAGCAGCTAATATTTCTGCGCGCAATTCTTCTGTTAGTTTTCCTTGATTTGAAATATTTTCAATAATTTCTTTTTTACGTTTTTGTAGATTTTCTAAATATTGATAGCGGTCTTGAATATTTTTGATTTGCACCTCATCTAGACTGCCCGTTTTTTCTTTTCGATAGCGTGCAATAAAAGGAATTGTTGCACCATCAGCCAATAGATTTAAAACAGCTTCAATCTGTACCTTAGTAATTGGTGCAAGTTCTGTCACTAATTGTTGAATAATAAATTGCTCCATTTTTATACTCCTTTAATATCGTTTTAAATAAAAAGAGTGAACCACAAAACTGTGCTCACTCTTGAAAGGATTAGCAAGCGCAAATTAATTGCCAGTGACTGCAAAATAATTGCCTTCTAAATCGACAAAATTAAAGATATAACGATTTTCATCTAGTTGCATTAATTGTCCGACTTCCACCTGATTTTCTTGCATCTTTTGATATAATTTTACAATATCTTCTGCAAAAAACATAATTTGCGGTGCATTTGTATTCACTTGATGCGCATGTTCTTCCACAAATTGGCGATCATACAAACTGAAGGTCAATGGACTACCCTTGCAAGGCGTAATTTCAGCAACTAAACTGCCATCCATTTCTTCAATTGTCAAAATCTCAAAGCCAACTGACTGCCAAAAATCTGCAGCCTTTTTCACATCAGAAACATACAAAACAAATTGTGCTTGATTGGTAAACATTATTACTCTCCTTGTTGTCTGTCACTTTCAAACTCAGAATTAAATTCAAGGTTGATACCAGGTTCATCAGTGATAATTTCTGTTACTTCATAAGTTAAACGTCGTAAAACATCAAATATTGGTTCAACTAATTCTTCAGATTCCTCATGCGATAAATCATCAGGAGACGTAATTTTACGATCTTTAATATGATTAACCTGACGAATTTGACCTGAAATTTTAAATGAACCTAGCACAAGTTTATATTGCACTTGAGCACCTAATAGCGTATTATTTTCTGTAAATTCTGGGTTGTTAGCTGCTAGTGGAACAAAAGCAACTTGGATTTGTGTTTGTTCCCCTTCTTCTACATTATTATCAAAGTGGTAAGCATCCACAATCGGTAATTCTCTCATAATTTCCATTTTGATTCCTCATTTCTGATTTTTTAAGTAAGTCAGTGCCTCATTAAAGGTAGCAACAGGCACAATCTTCATCTTTGTATGAATTTGTTTCGCTACTTTTTTGGCGATTTTTTCATTGTCATCTTCTTTTTGTTGATCTTTTGGTACGAAGAAAAGTTCAACACCAGCCTTATCAGCACTCACTATTTTTTTATCTATACCACCAATTTGGCCAACATTGCCGAGTTCATCCATCGTACCAGTTCCGGCGATTTTTTGACCATGGCGAATATTTTCTTTGGTTAATTGTTCATAAATTTCGAGCGTAAACATTAAACCTGCAGAAGGTCCACCAAACCCTTCTGCATCAAATGCGACTTTTTGACTTGTTTTCAAATCAATATCACTACCAATAATAATTCCTAACTTCGCTTGATTTTGGTCATCTTTCATTAACGTGATGTCCATAGTTAATGTTTTATTTCCTCTTTTAACAGTTAGTTTTAGTTGATTGCCAGGTTTTTCGTTCTTTAAAAATTGAAATAAAGTAAGACTGTTCTCAAGTTTTTGACCATTAACATGAGTGATGATATCGCCCACTTTTAGTTGTTTTTTTGCCTTTGAGCCATCCACGAAATCTAAGACGTATAACCCCTTAAATTGAATCGTTGCTTTTTCGTTGGCAGCTTTAAAGGCATTATATACCGCCATTTGTTGGGCATTCTCAAAATAATAGTTTTGTAAAAAATCATAGCTTTCTTGATTCGTTGAGCCACCCAGCACTTGTTCATAAGATAAAACATCCCAGTATGGTTCAAAATGTGATCTGAGTAATTGATAGCAGCTCGCTTGTTGGAAAGTCACATAAGTCAGTGAAAATGAACCTTTTTCTTTATCTTTATGATTATTAATTTTGACTAGCGTACTCAAATCTACAATACCACCGGGTTTTTCCACATAACGATTGACAGGATAAAAGAAGAAAGCTAACAAAAGAATTAGAAAAACGAGTATACTGACAATCTTTTTCAATCTTTTAGCTTTCATTTTGTTTCCTCCGAATCGCCTCATCAATATTTTTAGGTAAATAATCAGAGACATCGCCACCAAAATAAACGACTTCTTTAATTAAACTAGAGCTGATATGGGTGTACTTAGACTTTGCTAAAAAGAAAACTGTTTCAATTGTATCATCCAGATGATAGTTCATTTCCATGATTTCATGTTCGTATTCATAATCTTTCATATTACGAATGCCACGTACCAGATATTTTGCTCCTAATTCCTGAGCAATATTAACAGTTAAATCAGCCTGTTTAGCAATAACTCGTACGTTTGGAAGATAGGCGCATGCTTCACGAATTAAGTCAACCTTTTCTTCGATTGTAAAAAAAGATTGTTTTGAAGTATTCGTAAATATACCTACAATCACTTCATCAAATAAATGACTCGCCCTTTCAATTGTATCCAGGTGTCCTAATGTTAATGGATCAAAACTACCTGGAAACAAGGCAATTTTCTTAGTCATGATTATTGTCCATTTCAAAAATAGTTACTTTACAAATGCCATAACTTTGTTTACGAACTTGTTTTAGTTGACCAATTTCATCGGCTAATTCAACCTGATGATCCGTTTCGCAAACGATGATGGCATCCTTGCTTAAAAGCGTATATTCTTGAAGCCTTTCTAATTGTTTTTCAATTTCTTGTTTTGCATAAGGTGGATCTAAAAAAACATAATCAAATTGAAGTCCTTCTTGTCTAAAACGTTCAATCGCTTTATTGGCATCAGCTTTAATCACCGAAAATAATTCTGTTTCTTTCGTGAGAGCAATATTTTCTTTAATAATTTTGATTGCTGAAAAATTTCGATCCACACAATAAGCATGTGAACACCCTCGAGAGATTGCCTCAATCGCTAATGCACCACTGCCAGAAAATAAATCTAAAACGACGCCCCCTTCAAAGTATGGTCCAATCATATTAAACATGGATTCTTTTACTTTGTCGGTAGTTGGTCGAGTATTATCACCACTCAAACTTTTTAATCTTCTTGAGCGGTATTTTCCAGAAATAACTCGCATAACTCCCCCTAAAACACCTCATCTGCTAAACGAATGGTTGTATTTAACTCTTCTACTTCATAACCATCGTCATCGACTTGATACGCTTTTTGGGTACCAATTCGTTCGGCAAAATTCATTTCAATATCCGGACGATAAGAAGGTTCAACATGACGTACAAAATGTAGCTTCTCAATTCTTTTTATCACTTCTTCTACCTTCTCTTCGTTTACATAAAGACAAACATATTTCGATTTTTTAGAAATATAATGAACTAACCCAAAACGTTTTAAGCTTTTTAATTGTCTAAGTGAGTAAACCCAGACAATAATCCCCCGTCTTTTGGTTATTTCAAATGCTGATTCATTTTCAGACATGACAACTTCCTCCACACCCATGATGATTTTGACGAATAAAAAAAGGATTTCCTGCGTCAACTTTAATATCATTAGAAATAACTGTACTCATTTCAAGACAAATTTCATCTAATATTCCTTGCAAAGCTGTTTCAGACTGACGATAAGCAATCATTTGAGGTTGCATATCCATCTTGCGCTTGGCACGTTGTAATTCTCGACGGATTTGTTTATATTCTGGCAAATAAGTACCAAAACGTTCCACTTCTTCAAAGTGATTTTTTTTATGCTGAAATTCAAGAATATCCTTTTGTAAATCGTTATCTTGATTTAAGGCATCTTGTGCTTTGATATATTGCTGAAAGGTATCAGAATGTACAATATTAGCGAGCAATTCATCGACTTTTTCATCTAATGCGATTAATTCCTCATTAATAATCACACAAAATTCCCCCTTTACTTTATCCTTCATCCAGTATTAAGACTAACATATCTTGTTTATGAAATGCAATACTTAATACTTTTGACTGATTATTTATTAATTTGTTATGTAAGATAGGATTGGTTTGTAATTGCATAGCGACATCCATACAATCAATACTTGGTGCCAAAAAGATACCGCGAACATTTTCCGATTGAAGTGAATCTGTTAAATGTTTCATCTCATCCGTTGTAAACGTAAAAAATGGCTCCGTTCTTTGTGTGCGTATCTCTTTTAACTGAAGTATCCTTGCAGTACTTAATATTTTTTCAGGACTTTGCTCAAACTGTGCTAATGCTTCATTGGCAACACTCGCTGACTCAGAATCATCTATTTGATATTTCTTTTCATCAAGACGACTGAATAAAGTCAAGAAATAATTCGCTTTTTGAACACTTAACGCTTCCCAATTTGCTAGTCGATTTTCATTATCATAAGTTTCATACTGACCTTTTATAAGTTGGTAAGGAGCTACTTTTAACAGATAATGTGCGTCTAGGTATCGAATAGCAAACAATTTCCCAGTAATTGGATGAAAATAGCAGATAGCATAGACTTGATTATTGTAGCTAATAAAGGGCCGATAATTCATATCTTCTTCTGATAATTCGAATTGGTATTCTTTATCTTGCATTTTAATGGACAAAGAACTAGAGATGACAGCTTGCGATATTAAGTCTTCTAAGTCCATCCCCAAATGAAAATGATTTCCTACTTTCCCTTTGTTACCGAAGACTGTTAATTCTTGAATTTTACCATTATGATTCGTTAATAAATCAAAATTTTGATGTTGATTGGCAAATAAATATTCAGTATACCCATAGCCTGTATCAACATTTTGTAATTCTTTTGGTAATTTTTCACGTATTGTGTTAATATCTTGACCAATCATCTGAGCATAAATATCAGCTGCAATGTTTTCAGCATTTTGTTGCGGCCTAGGCTGTTTGAGTTTAATTGTATTGGATTGAGAGTTTATTTCCGTCTTAATCGGATAAAAAATCGGCTGCAAATATACAGCAAGAAGGACTGAAATAAAAATAATCATAAATGATAATTTACGATATTTCATTTCAATCCCTCCCGTTTCATTCTATTTTAATTCGATAAGCAAATCACCTGATTGAATGATTTCACCAGGTTGAACATATAAATGATCGACTACCCCATCAAAACGTGCTTCAATGGCTGTTTCCATTTTCATCGCTTCAGTAATCATCAAGACATCGCCTTTTTTCACATGATCGCCTTTTTTCACTAATACTTGTAATACAGAGCCAGACATTGTCGCACCATATTGATTTTTATCTGTTGGTTCAGCTTTTTTACGATGAACAATGGTACTTTGAATAGATTTATCATTTACTACAATTTCGCGTCTTTGACCATTTAAGTTAAAGAACAAAATACGATTGCCTTCTTCGTCTGCTTCACCAATTTCATCTAACCGAATAATTAATACTTTTCCTTTTTCGATTTCAACATTAATTTTTTCGCCTAAACGCATACCATAAAAGAAGGTTGGTGTATCTAATAGCTTGACTTCACCAAATTGATCATAGGCTTTACAGTAATCTAAAAAGACCTGTGGATACATCAAGTAACTCAAAACTTGTTCGTCTTTAGGAGTAAAGCCAACTTTTTCAGCTAATTCATTACGTACCTTTTCAAAATCAACAGCAGGTGCTAACTGGCCGGGACGCACAGTTATAGCTGGACGGCCTTTCAAAATAATTTTTTGTAGTTTTTCAGGGAAACCGCCAACTGGTTGTCCAAGCTGTCCTTCAAAGAAAGAAACCACTGAATCAGGGAAACTTAAAGTATCGCCTTTTTCGTAAAGATCCTCTTCAGTTAATTGATTTTGAACCATAAATAAGGCCATATCCCCTACCACTTTAGAAGAAGGTGTCACTTTCACAATGTCCCCAAACATCATGTTCACTTTACGATACATTTGCTTGACTTCATCCCATTTATCACTTAGGCCAACCGCTTTTGCTTGTTGTTGTAAATTAGAATATTGCCCACCAGGCATTTCATGTAAATAGACTTCAGTTTGAGGCGCGTTCATGCCATTTTCAAAACTTTGATAATATGGGCGCACATCTTCCCAATAATGATTCAATGCTTGGGCTTTTTGAATATCCATTTGTGGTGCGCGTTTATCCCCTAATAAAGCATAGTATAGACTTGACATGCTTGGTTGACTCGTATGGGCACTCATTGCAGAAATAGCTACATCGACAATATCTACCCCTGCTTGAATTGCTTTTTCATAAGTCATAATCGCATTACCAGAAGTATCATGCGTATGAAGATGAATTGGCACATCCACAGTATCCTTCAATTCAGAAATTAAACGATAAGCAGCTTGTGGTTTTAATAAGCCTGCCATATCTTTAATCGCGATAATATGCGCACCTAAACTTTCCAAATCTTTAGCCATTTGTTTATAGTAATGTATATCATATTTACTACGAAGCGGATCATTAATATCACCTGTGTAACAAATCGCCGCTTCAGCAATTTTACCAGTATCTAAGACTGCTTGAATACTTGGTTCCATTTGAGCAGTCCAATTCAAACTATCAAAAATACGGAATACATCAATACCCTGCTTGGCTGATTCTTTAATAAAAGCTTGAATCACATTATCAGGATAATTCGAATATCCCACCGCATTGGATCCTCTAAATAACATTTGCATCAAGATATTCGGCATTTGTTGACGAATTTTACGTAATCTTTCCCACGGATCTTCATTCAAGAATCGATACGCCACATCAAAAGTTGCCCCACCCCACATTTCACTTGAGAACAACTGTGGAATGGCTAGTTGCGTTTGAGCTGCAATTTTTTCAATATCATGTGTTCGGACTCGAGTAGCTAGTAAACTTTGATGCGCATCACGGAAAGTCGTATCTGTTAAAAGTACAGACTGTTGTTGCTGAACCCATTTGGAAACAGCTTTTGGTCCTTCTTTATCTAAAATATCTTTCGCTGTGACAATTTTTTGATTCGATCTTTCTATTTTGTTTGGTACACGAGGCACTTCAAAGAATGGTTTTTCTTTTTTATCAATTCCAGGGAAGCCGTTAATCGTAATTTCACCAATATATTTCATGGTTTTATTTCCACGATCTCGCGTACTAGAAAACTCAAATAAACTTGGTGTGTTGTCAATAAAGGTAGTCTTGGCATTTCCTGATTGGAAGACTTCATTATGAATGACATTTTGCATAAATGGGATGTTTGTCTTTACCCCACGAATTCTAAACTCTTTTAAGCAACGTTGCATCTTTTGAACTGCTGCTTGGAAAGTTGCACCATGCGTACAAACTTTTACTAATAAAGAGTCAAAATAAGGAGTAACAACGGCGCCAGCATAAGCATTACCTACATCTAAGCGGACACCAAAGCCACCAGGTGAACGATAGGTGTCGATTTTACCAGTATCAGGCATGAAATTATTCAATGGATCTTCGGTTGTAATGCGACATTGAATTGCTGCGCCTTTAAGATAAATATTTTCTTGATGTGGAATATGAATATCTTTATGTAAATCTTTACCTTGAGCGATTAAAAGTTGACTAGTCACAATGTCAATATCTGTAATTAATTCAGTAATCGTATGTTCTACTTGTACACGTGGATTCACTTCAATAAAGTAGAAATCATCGCCGCTTACCAAAAATTCTACGGTTCCGGCATTCACATATCCGACATGTTTCATTAATTGAACAGCCGCACCACAGATTTTTTCACGTAATTCAGTTGATAATGATACACAAGGTGCAACTTCAACTACTTTCTGATGACGTCTTTGTACTGAGCAATCACGTTCAAATAAGTGCACAACATTGCCATGCATATCACCTAAAATCTGCACTTCAATATGTTTTGGATCAGCAATATATTTTTCTACATAGACTTCATCACTACCAAATGCGGCTTTAGCTTCACTCTTTGCACGGTTGTAGCCTTCTAAAGCTTGAGCATCATCAAAGGCTACACGCATCCCACGACCACCACCGCCAAGAGCGGCTTTAATCATAATTGGATAACCATAATCTTTTGCAAAATCAAGCACTTCATCTACTGAGTCTACTGGACCGTCACTTCCTGGAATAGATTGAATTCCTGCTTTCACGGCCGCTTCTTTTGCTTTAATCTTATCACCAAAAATATCTAGATGTTCAAGTTTTGGTCCGATGAATGTCAGGCCTTCTTCTTGACAACGTTTTGCAAACTGTAAATTTTCAGATAAAAATCCATAACCTGGGTGAATCGCATCTGCACCAGCTTCTTTGGCGACTTGAATGATTCCTTCAATATCCAAATACGCTTCAATTGGCTTTTTACCTTCACCGATTAAGTAGGCTTCATCTGCTTTAAAACGGTGAACAGAATATTCATCTTCAGCTGCATAAATACCGACTGTTGCAATTCCTAATTCCGCACATGCACGAAAAACACGTATTGCGATTTCACCACGATTTGCGACTAATACTTTTTTCATCGAACCACTCCTTAAATTTATTTATTCAATACAACATCAATTTTTTCTTCTTTTCATCAGCACTTATATTTAAAACTAAACCAACGCAGGCTGATAAAACAATCAAACTGGAACCACCTTGACTAAAGAATGGAAAAGTAATCCCTGTTAATGGAATCAAACCAGTAATTCCACCTAAATTGATGAAGATTTGAATCAAAAATAATGAACCGACGCCTAAACAAATCATTGAATTAAAAGCATCATTTGAACGAATACCAATTAAAATAATTCGGCCAACTAAAAACAACAATAAACCTAAAATGAAAATAGCACCAATTAATCCTAATTCTTCTACAACAATCGCAAAAATAAAGTCTGTTGAAGCAGCAAAACTCAGGAAGCCTTTCTTTTGAATACTATTACCTAAACCTAAACCAAATAATCGACCATTAAACATTGCATAATAGCCATTTACCAATTGATGACCGTCGCCAAATTCATCTTTAAATGGATTTAGGAATACTGCGAAACGAGAGGCAACGTGAGAAGGTAAAAAACTACCATTAGTGATACGAATAATAAACATCGTAAGGATACTAAACGCAAAAGTGCCAAACGCTATGATATAACCATAAAGATAATTGATCCCACTAATCATCAACATTACGATTAGCAGTAAGGCAATAATCGCTGCGTTCCCAAAATCGGGATATAATGCTAGAATTCCCATAGACAACGCACAAAGCCCTACAGGAACTTTTACAGCATCAATCATCTTATCAGGTATCAATACTTGTCGATCTGAAATTTGTGCAGCCAACATCCAAATCATCACAAACTTCCAAAACTCAACTGGCTGAATCGTTCCCAGTCCAGGAATTTGAATCCAACCATGGGCACCATTAACAGTTTTAAAAGCAAACGCAATCACCATCAAACCTAATACAAGTGCGACAAATATCCGCACAAACTTCAAATTTTTCAGCATGCTAAGCTTCATTTTATATAAGATACCCATTAAAATAATACTTAAAAATAAAAAGATAGCTTGCTTGACCATATCAGTTATGGGATTTTTCCCTTGTGATATAAGTGAGTATGATGATGCACTATATACCATCATCAAACCAATAACGTTCAAAATTAAATATGGAATTAAAATACTATAATCTAATAAATGTCTTTTCTTAACTTTCTTTGACAATGGATCATCCTTGGGTCGCCCCATTTCCTTTCTAATTACATAAACTATGAATAAAAAAGGGAATAACTCACAAAGCTATTTCGTTATCCCCCCATTATATTTAACTACTTTAAAGTTATATCTTCATCTTTTTGTTCTGCAACATGCTGTTCTTTATAAACTTCTTGATACAATAAATCTAAGTTTTTTTCTAAGTCACTTAAAATTTGTTGACCTTCTGTACTATCTAAAATACCTAACTGAATCGCATAAGCAACTTGTCGTGATAAACCATACATTTGTGTATCCACCACTTCTTCAAAAGCTTTACAATGTGCGACACATAAACTATTCTTTTGATTTGCTATTAAGCGGCGAATGCGTTGGGCTTCATTTTGCAATAACTCTACAGCATGTTCTCTAGAAACCTCTTTCATCTTACTCACTCCAATTTTGTCATGGTATGTTTTATTATAGCACAATTTTTAAGTAAAAAAACAGCTTGAATCAATTTTGTAGAGAATCTTTAAACTAATGGACTAAATAAATAAGCATGTACTAATTGCTCCGTCGCTTGTACAGATTCAATGTGGGTACGTTCGTAGGCATGACTAGATTCAATTCCTGCTCCGAATAAGGCGTGTTTAACTTCGGCACCAGCTGAAAGCGCCGCAGATGCATCACTGGCATAATACGGATAGATATCAAGCTTATAATCAATCGCATTTTCTTTACATAATTGTACTAAATGTTGACGGAAAGCAAAATGATACGGACCCGAACCATCTTTCACACAAATAGAAACACTATATTCATCTGTCTGTTGATCATCGCCCATCGCCCCCATGTCCACTGCTAAATATTCAACCACTTCACTTGGAATATTGCTGTTCATGCCATGTCCGACTTCTTCAAATGTACTAAAAGCGAAATGTGTAGTAAAAGGCAGTGTTAAACCATCTTCTTTGATTTGACGCAATTGGTTCATTAAAATAGCTGCAGAAACTTTATCATCTAAATGACGACTCTTAATAAATCCTAAATCAGTAACTTGTGTGCGGGCATCAAAAGAAATAAAATCTCCTACTTCGATACCTAATTGACGGACATCTTCTTCATTAAAGACTTTCGCATCCAAGCGTACTTCCATATTCTCTTGGTTTCTTTCAGCTGTACGTGCATCCTTATACACATGAACACTAGTTTGGTGCATTAAGATCGTACCTGAAATCGTTCGCTCGCTTCCGGAAAGGTGAACCAAACAGTTTTCACCTTCAATGGATGAATAACCAAAACCACCAATTAAATCAATTTTTAAACGTCCATTTGGTTTGATGGCACGCACCATGGCCCCAAGTGTATCTACATGGGCTGTGACAAATCGTTGTTGCTTATCATTTTCACCCTTCACTGTAACTAATAAACCACCTTTAGCAGTGATTTGTGGCTTATAACCAAATGATTGCAGTGTTTCATTTACATATTGAATCACTTTTTGTGTATAGCCTGTTGGTGATGGGATTGCTGTTAATTTTTGGATATATTCGACTGTTTGCATCTCAGTCAGTCCTTTCTAGTAATTACTATTATAATAAAAGGCGAAAACCTATTGATTAGTTCTCGCCTTAAAATTAACTACGCTTGTTCAGCCATTTTACGTTTTTTAGTGGCTTTTTCACGTTCATTTTTATTTAAGATTTGTTTACGTAGACGAATACTTTCAGGTGTCACTTCACAATATTCATCATCATTTAAAAATTCTAATGATTCTTCAAGCGTTAGAATTTTTGGCTTTTTAATAACTGCGGTTTGGTCTTTTGTAGCAGAACGGACATTGGTCATTTGTTTTGCTTTAGTGATATTTACGGTCAAATCATTATCGCGTGAATTTTCACCAACAATCATCCCTTCATAAACTTCAGTCCCTGGTTCAACAAAGACAGTCCCACGCTCTTCAATACTCATAATTGAATAAGTCGTTGCCTTGCCTGTATCAATAGAAACTAAAGCGCCATGGTGACGGCCGCCAATTTGGCCTTGAATCATTGGTAGATACTGATCAAAGGTGTGGTGCATAATACCATAACCTCGAGTCATAGACAAGAATTCTGTAGTATAACCAATCAAACCACGAGCAGGTGCTAAGAAGATAATACGAACTTGACCATTTCCAGTATTAATCATATCTTGCATTTCAGCTTTACGCATACCTAATGACTCGATAACTGCACCCATATATTCTTCTGGTGTATCAATTTGGACACGCTCAAACGGTTCACACTTCACACCATCAATTTCGCGCTCGATAACTTCTGGACGAGACACTTGCAATTCGTAACCTTCACGACGCATATTTTCAATTAAGATGGATAAGTGTAATTCCCCACGACCTGAAACAATCCATGAATCCGGACCAATTGGATCAACTCGTAAAGATACATCGGTTTGTAATTGTGCCATCAAGCGTTCTTCAATTTTACGTGCAGTGACAAATTTACCTTCACGTCCCGCAAATGGTGAATTATTCACTAGGAAAGTCATTTGTAAAGTAGGCTCATCAATATGTAAAATTGGTAAAGCTTCTTGATGGTCAGCAGGGGTTACAGTTTCACCAACGAAGATATCTTCCATCCCAGATACGGCAATTAAATCTCCCGCCTTAGCTTCTTCAATTTCTAAACGTTTTAGGCCAAAGAAACCAAAAATCTTCGTCACGCGGAATTTCTTCACATCGCCATCTAGTTTCATTAAAGCAACTTGGTCCCCTACGCGAATTGTACCACGGAAAACACGTCCGATACCAATACGACCAACATATTCATTATAATCTAACAATGATACTTGGAATTGCAAAGGTTCATCAGAATTATCAATTGGCGCAGGAATATGCTCTAAAATCGTATCGAAAACGGGCGCCATTGTTTTTTCTTGGTCTGCTGGGTCACTAGATAGACTTGAAGTACCATTTAAAGCTGAAGTATAAACAACTGGGAAATCTAATTGATCATCATCGGCACCTAATTCAATGAATAATTCCAATACTTCATCGACTACATGTTCAGGACGAGCGGATGGTTTATCAATTTTATTGACAACAACAATTGGCGTAACTTTTTGTTCTAGCGCTTTTTTCAATACAAAACGTGTTTGCGGCATGGTTCCTTCGTAGGCATCGACAACTAATAGCACACCATCTACCATTTTCATGATACGCTCTACTTCGCCACCAAAATCGGCGTGTCCAGGTGTATCCATGATGTTAATTTTTGTACCGTTATATTCAACAGCAGTGTTTTCGCTAAAATTGTAATTCCGCGTTCTTTTTCTAAGGCATTTGAGTCCATCGCACGTTCTTGTAATTGTGTCCGTGCATCTAATGTATGTGATTGTTTTAATAATTCATCTACCAAAGTCGTTTTACCATGGTCGACGTGGGCAATAATCGCGATATTACGAATATCTTCTCTATAATTCAATTTAATGACTCCTTTAAAATTTAATTGACTTCACTCAAAATGAAATTATACCAAAAAATTTTCAGAAAAAAAAGCAAAACACTCTATTTTTCATGATACTTTATGCATGACCGATACTTTCTAATATTTCTTGATATGCTTTTGGTGTAGCCGCAATCATTAATTCTCTGCCATTTAAAGACAATGATTTACCCGAAATCGTTCTCACTTTCATTCCTAACGCTTCAAGAATGATTTGTCCAGCGGCGTAATCCCATGGTTGTAGATTTGAAATATAGGCTACGCGATTTCCTAAAGCGATATCCATCATTTCTAAACCTGCACATCCTGTCATACGTATCCCTAATGCGCGTTGACTTAATTCATGTGATTTCAGTATATTTTCACGAAAAATCTTACTATTAAAACTAATCAATCCATCTTCTAAACTCAAATCCTTTTGCATTTGCCAAGGCTTGCCATCATAAAAAACACCGATCTCAGGACCACCCCATAATAAATGATTGCCCATTACTTCATAAATAAAACCACAGCGGCCCATTTTTTCTTCATATAGTCCAAGCAAAATACAAAAATCTTTTTGCTGCAAGACCATATTATTCGTTCCATCGATTGGATCAATAACCATAACTTTGCCACTAAAATCCGATAATTCAGTTAAGCCATTTTCTTCAGCTAAAAATTTTAGGTTAGGAATTAATACGTTTAAAGATGACATCAAATAATTTTGAACCAGCTTATCAATATTTGTTACTAAATCACTTCGACTAGACTTAGTGCTTACTACCACATCTTGTTGTGCCAACTCTTCTTTCACTAATTCTCCAGCTTGATGCAACAAATGAATAATTTCTCGATATATCTTTTCCATTGTCAAACCTCACATCTTAATCCGTTTATTTTGACTTGCTTTTGCTTGTTTTACAGCATGGTAAAGCGAATAACCCGATAATTCTTCAAACTCTCGACCTAATTTACGCTCTTCACCAATACTTTTGACAACTGATTTAAAAGACTGATAGCTATCTAAAAAAGCTTGGCGATCCATGCCTTGTTCATAAACTTTTTCTAAATCAGCCCAAAAATTTACGACTAAAATCATTTCTTCTGTAGACCAATTTAAATCTAAAGGATATTGATAATTCTCCATCTTCTTCCTCCTCATTCTTACTTTATTATATACAGGTTATTAGTTCGCTTGCAACCAAAAAAAGACCAAGACACCAGTAGTATCTTGATCTAAAACATTTAAGGTGCAAAACCATAAAACAATAATACATGAACAATTAACCCAAAATAGCCAATTCCGGTCATAGTAATAATGTAACTGATGGTTAAGATGATCTGTAAAGCAAGATGGAGTCGCTGCCTAATCCAAATAAGCAAACGATAAGCAGCCAATACGACGAGCGGTATATAAAAGACAAACCACGAAACAATCACAATATTATAAAACTGCTCGAAAATTGGTATTCTTGAAACAGTACTTGGTTGTGATAGTATAAAATAAAAATATAATAATGACACGATAAAGATAACTTCTGTAACAATACTATAAATAATCCCCGCTTTAACCAATTTCGTTTTACGACATATCAGATAGACTAACGCAACATACATAAATGCAAATACTAAAGCATACCAACGATAAATGAGAAATAATTTCAAAAATTGCATAATCCTCCCACCTTTCAACTCAATTATAGCAAAAATAAAAATCGATGAAAACAAAAAAGAGCCCCAACCACTTGTGATTGAGTCTCTTTAAATTTATCTTTAATGATTTTAGATATGAATTGGTAAGCCTAATGCTAATTCGGCAGTATCCATTACAACTTCACCCAATGATGGATGTGGATGGATAGTTAATGCGATATCTTCAGCATTCATACCAGATTCAACAGCTAATGATAATTCAGAAATCATATCAGAAGCACCAACTCCAGCAACTTGTGCACCGACAATCACATTATCCTCTACTGTAGTTACTAAACGAACAAATCCTTCAGTCTTGCCTAAAGAAATCGCGCGTCCATTACCAGATAATGGGAATTTGTATGATTTAGCATTTAAGCCAGCTTCTTTCGCTTCAGCAATTGTCATTCCGACTGTAGCTAATTCAGGATCAGTAAAGGCAACTGCTGGCATAGCTTTATAGTCAACAGCAACTTTCTTACCTGAAATCGCTTCGGCAGCAATTTTGGCTTCATAACTAGCTTTGTGAGCCAATGCAGCACCAGGAACGATATCACCAATTGCATAGATATTCTTCACATTCGTACGGCCTTGCGCATCTACTGGAATTAAACCACGTTCGCCAATTTCAACACCAGCTTGTTCTAATCCCATATCGTCAGTGTTAGGACGACGGCCAACTGTAACCATGACATAATCAGCCACAACAGATTGTTCTTTACCGTCAACTTCATATTTCACCGTTACACTATCACCATTATCAATAGCTTCTTTTGCCATAGCTTTAGTAATAACAGTAATACCTTTTTTCTTAAAGTCATCTTCTACTAATTTCACCATATCTTTTTCAAATGTAGGTAAAATTTGTGGAGAACCTTCTAAGATTGTCACCTCAGCACCAAGGTTTGCATAGGCACCACCTAGTTCAGCACCGATTACCCCACCACCGATAATAACAAATTTCTTAGGCACTTCTTTTAACGCTAGACCACCAGTAGAATCTAAAATACGGCCACCAAACTTAAAGCCTTTAATTTCAATTGGACGAGAACCAGTCGCAACAATCGCATTATTAAATGAATAAGTTTGCGCTGAATCACCATTGATTACACGTAAAGTATGATCATCTACAAAGAAAGCAGAACCTGTAATCACATCTACTTTATTTTTCTTTAATAGGAATGACACACCTGTTGTCAATTTTTTAACAACGCCATTGTCTTTCCAATCTTGTGTTTTATCAAAATCTAAAGTAACTCCATCAGTATTCACACCAAACATTTGTGAATCTAGAGCTTCTTGATAGTGATGTCCTGCTGCAATCAATGCTTTAGAAGGAATACATCCAACATTTAAACAAACACCACCAATGTATTCACGTTCAATTACAGCAACTTTTTGACCTAATTGAGCCGCACGAATCGCAGCCACATATCCACCAGGGCCTGCTCCAATTACGACTGTATCTAATTCAATAGCAAAATCTCCTACTACCATCGATTAATCATCCTTCCATTAATAATAATTCTGGATCAGCTAATAAGCGTTTGATATTATTCATCGCTTGTTGTGCAGTAGCGCCGTCAACAATACGGTGGTCAAAACTTAATGATAGTTTCATCACGCGACCAATAGCTAATTCACCTTCTGCATTGACGATAGGTTGTTGAGAAATTGTACCTACACCTAAAATAGCAACTTCTGGATAGTTGATAACTGGTGTAAACCAACCACCACCAACTGAACCAATGTTACTAATGGTGATAGAACCATTACGCATATCTTCTGCGGATAATTTTCCTTCATGCGCTAATTTTGCCTTAGCATTGATTTCATCTGCAATTGCAAATAAACCTTTACGATCTGCATCTTTTACGTTTGGTACATATAATCCATGATCAGTATCAGTTGCAATACCGATGTTGTAGTAGTGTTTATACACGATTTCTTGTGTTGCATCATCAATAGAAGCATTCAAGATTGGGTATTTCTTCACTGTAGTTGTCAAAGCCTTAACAATATATGGCAAGAATGTTAATTTAGTACCATTTGCCGCAGCCACTTCTTTGAATTTCTTACGTTGATCCCAAAGTTTAGATACTTCCACTTCATCATGCAAAGTAACATGAGGTGCAGTATGTTTACTATTAACCATCGCTTTAGAAATAGCTTTACGTGTAGCAGACATTTTTTCACGAGTTTCTAATTTACCTAAGTTTGAAGTGAATGGCTTCTTAGCTTCTGGAGCTTTTGCAGGAGCAGCAGCAGGTTTAGCAGCCACTTCAGGAGTTGTAGCTGCTGGTGTAGCGGCTTGACTTGGTGCGCCACCGGCTAAGAATTGATCGATATCTTCTTTTACCACACGACCACCTTTACCTGTAGGTGTTACCAAAGTAATATCAACATCTTTTTCACGTGCATATTGACGTACAGATGGCATTGCTAATACGCGTTTATTAGGATTTGAAGCTGTTACAACCGTTGCAGCACTTGGACTAGCAGCAGGAGCAGCTTCTTGAGCTGGTGCACTAGCTGGTGCAGCGGCAGGACCGTTATGACCTGGTGCATCAATTTCAACCAAGACATCGCCAACTGTAGCAACAGTACCTTCTGAAACTAAAATATTTTTAACCACACCTGTTACAGGAGATGGAATTTCTTCTACTGATTTATCATTTTGTACTTCTAATAAAGTATCATCTTCATTGATTGTATCGCCAACTTTAACGAACCATTTTACGATTTCGCCTTCAGCAATTCCTTCACCGATATCTGGTAATTTGAATTGAAATGCCATTAAAATTCTTCCTTTCTTTAATAAGGGTAAGTATAAAGACTAGGCTTTATACTTACCATCTGAGATCAATTAGAAATTAACGATTTCTTTGACTTTTTCTTCAATATCTTTTGAGTTTGGTAACCAGATATTTTCAGCTTGACCAAATGGGAAGACTGTATCTGGTGCACTTACACGACCAATAGGAGCTTCTAATGAAAGAATTGCACGTTCCGCAATTTCTGAAGCAACCATTGCACCTACACCGGCTTGGCGTTGTGCTTCTTGAACGATAACTACGCGACCTGTTTTTTCAACAGAGGCAATAATTGTTTCAATATCTAAAGGAGCAACTGTACGTAAGTCAATGATTTCAGCATCAATACCTTCTTTTGCTAAATTATCAGCGGCTTTAATTGCTTCACGAACCATTGCACCATAAGTAATAATAGAAATATCTTTACCTTCACGTGTCACTGCTGCTTTATCTAAAGGTACTTCATAAGCTTCATCTGGCACTTCTTCACGGAATGAACGATATAGTTTCATATGTTCCAAGAATACCACAGGGTCATTGCTACGAATTGAAGCAATTAACAATCCTTTTGCATCATATGGATTTGAAGGAATAACAACACGAATACCAGGAGATTGAGCAATTAACCCTTCTAAGTTATCTGAGTGTAATTCTGGAGTGTGAACCCCACCACCAAATGGAGAACGGATAGTCACTGGCATATTACGAGTGCCACCCATACGATAACGAGTACGAGCGATTTGCGCAACAACTTCATCCATTGCTTCGAATACGAAACCAAAGAATTGTAATTCAGGTACTGGACGATATCCTTCTAAAGCTAAACCAAAAGCCATACCAGCAATTCCTGATTCTGCTAATGGTGTATCAAATACGCGATCTTCACCAAATTTTTCTTGTAAGCCTTCAGTAGCACGGAATACCCCTCCGTTTTTACCTACGTCTTCACCAAAAACTAATACATTTTCATCATTTGCCAATTCTAGGGCTAAGGCGTCAGTAATCGCTTGAATCATTGTTTTTTGTGCCATAATTATTTCGACTCCTTCGCTTCGTAGATTTCAATTTGTTCTTTAATTAATTGTGGTTGAACTTCAAACATGTTCTTTAAGAATTCAGATACTTTTTGTTTTGGAACACGGTCAGCTTCAGCGATTGCGTTCTTAATATCTTCTTTTGTTTGTTCGATCACTGCTTCTTCTTTTTCTTCAGACCATAAGCCTTTAGCAGTTAAGAAATTACGGAAACGAATCAATGGGTCTTTTGCTTCCCATTCGCTATCCATTTCTTTAGAACGATAACGAGTTGGATCGTCACCTGATAATGTATGTGGACCATAACGATATGTTAAAGTTTCAATTAATACTGGACCATTACCAGCTACTGACCAATCACGTGCTAATTTAGAAACAGCGTAAACTGCTAGTGGATCCATACCATCAACTTGAATACCAGGAATACCTGCAGCAACAGCTTTTTGAGCTAAAGTCATCGCACTTGATTGTTTGTCGCGAGGTGTAGAAATCGCAAAACCATTATTTTGAATGTAAAATACAGCATTTGCTTTGTACGCACCTGCGATATTGATTGCTTCATAAAAGTCCCCTTGTGATGAACCGCCATCACCAGTATAAGTGAAGACCACATTTTTCTTATTACGTTTTTTAAGACCTAAAGCCACACCGGCAGCTTGCACATATTGCGCACCGATAATAATTTGTGGTGGTAAAGCTTTTAAGTCTTCTGGATATAGGTTACCGGCTACGTGTCCACGTGACCATAAGAAAGCTTCAGCTAAAGGTAAGCCATGTTGTACTAATTGAGGTACATCACGGTAACCTGGTAACAATACATCTTCTTTTTCAAATGCAAAGTGACTTGCTAATTGACTTGCTTCTTGACCAGCTGTTGGTGCATAGAAACCAAGACGACCTTGACGATTCAAAGCAGTTGAACGTTGGTGTAACACACGAGACCACACCATTCGAGTCATTAATTCTACTAATTCATCGTCACTTAATTTAGGCATCAAATCAGGATTAACAACGTTTCCATCTTTGTCTAGCACTTGATAAGTTGGAAAATCAGCATTTACTTTTTCTAACAAAGCTTCAAAGTCAATTGTTGTTTTCTTTGTCATCTAATCACACTTCCCTTTTATTACTTTTTTAATTGTAACAGCTAAACTTTCTGTATTACTTATACAATCGTTTACATATATAAGCTATCATTTTTCAAAAAGAAATACAAGTAATTTGCACTAAAATATTCCAAAAAATGTCTAGACCTATCTATCTTTTTAGTGAAATTAATCACTATTTGCAAACGTTTACGAAAACAGACGATATAAAAAAGCTTACATAATTAATTACTAGTACAGAAGATTTAACTGTTCAATAATACACAATAATAGAAATTAAACCTTTTTAATCCATCAAAAATTAATTCCTCTTTAAGAATTCAAGTATTGCTTGTTACAAATTCACGATATTTCAATAAGATTTCACAAATTGTAATATAACAGAAATTTTAACAGATACAAAAAATACAACAGAACTATCAGATGAATAGAACTGTTGTATTTTTTTCATTTTATATTGTGTCACCATTAAAGATTGAGTTTTTAACGATGACGTAATCTACTTTGCGAATCGCTTCTAAATCTTTTCCGCCAGCATAAGAAATAGATGATTGTAAGTCTTGTTGCATTTCAATTAATGTGTCTTTTAATGAACCTTTATGTTGAATCCATATTTTCTTTCCTTCAACATTTTTACGTTCACCCTTTTGGAATTCAGAGGCTGAACCAAAATATTCTTTATAAACGATGCCATTTTCTACTTTAGTCTCACCTGGGGATTCTTCATGACCTGCAAATAATGAACCAATCATGACCATGGCGGCACCAAAACGAACAGATTTAGCAATATCTCCATGGGTCCGGATTCCCCCATCGGCAATAATTGGTTTACGAGCCGCTTTTGCACACCAACGTAGAGCTGCTAATTGCCAACCACCAGTACCAAATCCGGTTTTAATTTTCGTGATACAAACTTTACCCGGTCCAATCCCTACTTTTGTTGCATCCGCGCCAGCATTTTCTAACTCACGAACAGCTTCAGGCGTCCCAACATTGCCGGCAATAACAAAAGAATCTGGCAAATGTTTTTTGATATGTTGAATCATGTTAATGACGGAGTTTGCATGACCGTGAGCAATATCGATCGTAATATAGTCAGGAATAAGCTTTTCTTTTGCCAAGGTTTCAATAAAAGTATACTCACCTGGTTTAACCCCTACAGAAATAGAAGTAATCAGACCTTTTGCTTGCATTTTTTTAATAAATGGAATGCGTGCTTCTTCATCAAAGCGATGCATAATATAGAAATAGCCATTTTCTGCTAAAAACTCTGCAATCTTATCATCAATAATGGTTTGCATATTAGCTGGAACTACTGGCATTCTAAAAGTATGTTTCCCTAGGGTCACGCTAGTATCACATTCTGAACGACTATTGACAATACACTTATTAGGTATTAATTGGATATCCTCATAATCAAAAACTTTCATTTCGAACATAGTATTTCATCCTCTCAGATAATGAAAATATTCGGCATGATTCACACACCAATAGCTATTTTACCCATAAACACTAAGATATTGCAATCATTTTTATTGTTTTTTTAGACAAAAACAGCCGAATGTTCGGTTTTTAAACATTCGGCTATCTCTATTTATTCTATGGTAGCATATTTCCAGCTGCCATATATAATTTATACCAATCTTCTTTAGATAATTGTACTTCACTCGCTTTGGCAATTTCTTCTAAACGAGATGGTGTCATAGTACCAGCGATAACTTGCATATTTGCTGGATGACTTAAAATCCAAGCACTCGCTAAACCAGTTGGCGTAATGCCGTATTTTTCCGCCATTTCATCCATTGCTTGATTTAACTCTGGGAATTTTTCATTACCTATAAAGACCCCTTCAAAGAATCCGTATTGGTAAGGTGACCAAGCCTGAATGGTCATCTCATGTAAACGAGAATAAAGTAAAATCCCACCATCATGGTCATAACTACCTTTTGATGTCATATTGACTTGCAATTCTTGATCAATCATCTCAGTGTGTTTTAAACCAAATTGTAATTGGTTCGCTACAAGTGGTTGTTTAACCGCTTTTTTCAAAAATTCGATGTGATTTGGATTTTGATTACTTACACCAAAGTAACGCACTTTACCTTCTTTATGTAGTTGTTCGAAAGCTTCATTCACTTCGAATGGATCCATCCAAGTATCTGGACGATGTAACAATAATGAATCTAAATGATCTGTCTTTAAACGTTGCAAACTTCCTTCAACAGCCTCAATGATATGTTTTTTAGAAAAGTCAAACATGACTCCTGGGACAATGCCACATTTTGACTGAATAAATAAATCCTCTCGTTTAATTGAAGTTTTTGCTAAAGATTCAGCAAAAATCGTTTCGCATTCACCTTTACCGTAAATATCTGCATGGTCAATAAAAGTAATCCCATTTTCATAGGAAGTTTCGAGCACTTTAACGGGATCCTTTGCGCCATTTAATCGCATACAGCCCAAAACAACTGCAGATACTTCTTCATTTGTGATTCCAAATTTCATTTTTTTCATCATAGACACCTCCAAACCAAAATTGTAAAGCAAGTTAACAGATATGTAAAGCGCTTCATTTTAACTGGTAAAAATTCTCAAATGAAAAAGGCAGCACTGTGGCTACCTTAAACATTTATTTTAATGCTTTAAATCCTATATCTTTACGGTAAAAGAATTGTGACAAATCATACTGGTTTAAATACGCATACGCTTTTTGTTGGGCATCAGCTAAATTCGTTCCCTGAGAAGTAACTAAAAATACGCGACCACCACTTGAAACCAATTGCTCTTTCTTGGCTGTAACCCCTGCATAATACACTGTTTGCTCCTCAGTATTTTGCATTTCAGGTAATACAATATTTTTTTCATAATCAGCTGGATACCCTGGAGCTGCAACTACTACGCCAAGTGTTGCAAAATCATACCAAGTTATATCTGGTTGACGATTGTTTAATAAATCATCAATAATTTGTGGTAAACTTGTTTTTAATCGCGGTAAAACAACTTGGGTTTCAGGATCACCAAATCGAGCATTAAATTCAATGACTTTTGGCCCTTCTTTAGTAGCAATCAACCCAGCATACAAGATACCAGTAAATGGCGTCTTGCGGTCAACCATGCCATCTGCTGCCTTTTGTACAATTTCTTTTATCGCTGTTTGCACCATTGATTCTGGAATCTGAGGAACAGGTGAATAAGCGCCCATCCCACCAGTGTTAGGGCCTTTATCCCCATCAAAAATCCGTTTATGGTCTTGAGCAATCACCATTGGATAGACTTCATTCTCCCTTACAAAAGAAAGTAGCGAAAATTCTTCACCGGCTAAAAACTCTTCAACGACCACTTTAGCAGAACTGGCACCAAATTTGTGATCTAACAACATATCTTCTAAAGCTTCAAGTGCTTCTTGTTCAGTCATCGCGACGACCACACCTTTACCAGCTGCAAGACCATCTGCTTTTATCACAATTGGCGCCCCATTTTCTAGAACATAGGATTTAGCAGCTTCAAAATCAGAAAATGTTTGATATTTAGCAGTTGGAATGTGATAATCACGCATCAATTGTTTTGCGAAATCTTTTGAACCTTCAATCATCGCCGCTTGCTGATTAGGACCGAAAATCTTTAGACCAGCTGCTTGAAAATCATCGACAATCCCATTTAATAAAGGAATTTCAGGCCCAACAAAAGTCCAGTCAATCTGATTTTCTTTGACGAACTGAATCAAAGCCGGATGATTATCTTCAGCAATATCAACAAGTTGAACCCCATCTTTTTGCATACCAGGATTTCCTTTTGCGCAAAAAACAGCATCCACTTGAGGATCTTCTAATAATTTACGACAAATCGCATGTTCGCGACCTCCGCTACCAATGACTAATAATTTCATCGCTAAAGTCCTTTCTTAATGTCTAAAGTGACGAACATTGGTAAATACCATAGCAATACCATATTTATCCGCCATATCAATTGAATCTTGGTCTTTAATACTTCCGCCAGGTTGTACGATTGCTTTAATGCCATTTTGTGCAGCATATTCAACTGAGTCACTCATTGGGAAGAATGCATCAGAACTCATCACGGCACCTTCAAGCTTACCGGCTGCCTTCGCTTGTTCCACTGCAATTTTCACTGAGCCCACACGATTCATTTGACCTGCACCGACACCGACTGTTTGATTGTCTTTTGCAAGTAAAATCGCATTAGACTTCACATGTTTAACAGCCTTCCAAGCAAAGGTTAGCGCTTCTAATTCGTCTTTGGTTGGTTGACGTTTTGTAACCACTTGCCAATTTTCAGGATTTTCTTCAATGACATCTTGGTTTTGAACTAATAAACCACCAAGAACAGAAACAAATTCATTTTCTTCGGTATTCTTTTCTGAAAAGTCCAATGTTAATAGAC
>Shorty_p1__coassemble_1158_pt1 | contig 38757 bp, 54 predicted proteins | sample Shorty_p1__metabat2_high_PE_009 | metagenome-assembled genome bin Shorty_p1 | reverse complement strand
CATTGTCTTACCCCCTTGTTTGAGAATGATGTGAAATAATATAGGTCTTAAGCTGCAACAATCGAGATCTAAATGCCATTTTCGTTTGAGAATGATGTGAAATAATATAGGTCTTAAGCTTCAATGGTGTAGAATTCAAGCACATTCCTGTTTGAGAATGATGTGAAATAATATAGGTCTTAAGCAAATATTTTTCTTCATTGTCTTACCCCCTTGTTTGAGAATGATGTGAAATAATATAGGTCTTAAGCTGTAAATATTCACCTGTACCCGCGGAAACTGTTTGAGAATGATGTGAAATAATATAGGTCTTAAGCTCCAGACAAAAGTTTTTCTGCTTTTCCGTCGTTTGAGAATGATGTGAAATAATATAGGTCTTAAGCTGTAAGGCACTTTCACAATATTGCCTTTTCGTTTGAGAATGATGTGAAATAATATAGGTCTTAAGCTATTAACATCTTTTAACTCACGATTTAATTGTTTGAGAATGATGTGAAATAATATAGGTCTTAAGCAATTGTTAATCCCTGCCGGCGTTGCAATTAGTTTGAGAATGATGTGAAATAATATAGGTCTTAAGCCTGCCTGATAAGTAATTGAGTAAGATTTAAGTTTGAGAATGATGTGAAATAATATAGGTCTTAAGCCCACCATTATCGGTAGTTATGTATGTTTGAGTTTGAGAATGATGTGAAATAATATAGGTCTTAAGCATAGGTCTATCATTAATAGGTTCAGCATATGTTTGAGAATGATGTGAAATAATATAGGTCTTAAGCTCACTGCGTTTCATCAAGGTAATTTCTTTTGTTTGAGAATGATGTGAAATAATATAGGTCTTAAGCAGCGTATTTTCTAAAAGAACGCACTTGGTTTGTTTGAGAATGATGTGAAATAATATAGGTCTTAAGCTTTCATTCATGCACCTTACCCTATTCATGAGTTTGAGAATGATGTGAAATAATATAGGTCTTAAGCAATGCGAGATAGCAATTCATCCCTAACGTTGTTTGAGAATGATGTGAAATAATATAGGTCTTAAGCACGCTCATAATGGGGTTACAGTCAATTCAGGTTTGAGAATGATGTGAAATAATATAGGTCTTAAGCTTTTGTCCTCCTATACTGTAGCGCGTTTTGGTTTGAGAATGATGTGAAATAATATAGGTCTTAAGCCCCTCCTTCCATATCGGCTAAGAATTTTCCGTTTGAGAATGATGTGAAATAATATAGGTCTTAAGCTAAGGAATAGCATTATCTGCTAACTCTTCGGTTTGAGAATGATGTGAAATAATATAGGTCTTAAGCAACTCACTTCACAAAAGACGAATTGCAATCGTTTGAGAATGATGTGAAATAATATAGGTCTTAAGCAAGGCCTAAACGCTAATGGCGACTTAGCAGTTTGAGAATGATGTGAAATAATATAGGTCTTAAGCTCACTGTATAGCATACCATTCACGTTGTAAGTTTGAGAATGATGTGAAATAATATAGGTCTTAAGCTGTTTTTGGTTTTCGCTAGTACCATAAGCGTTTGAGAATGATGTGAAATAATATAGGTCTTAAGCTGATTTTTCCGCCTGGTAAGATGGTGATGGTTTGAGAATGATGTGAAATAATATAGGTCTTAAGCTAGAATTGCTCATTTTCACTCAATTGATGAGTTTGAGAATGATGTGAAATAATATAGGTCTTAAGCGTATCGTTACTGCTGGCAGTGCGTCAATCGGTTTGAGAATGATGTGATTTAAATAAGTTTTTTATTTTTCCTTGATAATCATCAAATATTTAAAATGAGATTACTTATTACCAAATCATTAAGAGTACAATTTGAGAATGATGTAAACCAACCTCCCCAAGCTAAGTGACTTTGGAGAGGTTGGTTTGGTTAGTTTATTCTACTAGTTTGACGATTTTGGTGCCGTGGAGTTCGTGAATGCCGAGTTGGTGGGCGATTTCTTCTGCGTTTTCGTAAGTGATTTGTCCGCCTGGTAAGATGGTGATGCGATTAGCTGCGTAGTCAATCAGTTCTTTTAAGCGTGGGAGAGTGTCTGAGATGGCTTCACTCATTGGACCACCATGGGTAAGTATACGATGGACACCGTGATCAGCTAACCAGTCAATGGCTTCAAATTGGCGTTCGACGGGGATTTCGTCAAAGGCCATGTGGAAGGTAATCTGCAAACCTTCTGCGACTTCAATGAGTTCTTCCATCGCCTCTTCGTCAATCCAGTTACTTGGAGTCAGGCAACCAAAGACCACGCCATCGACACCGAGTTTTTTCGCTTCAATCAGATCAGTATGCATGATTTTCAGGTCGATATCATTATAGATAAAATGTCCTTTGCGCGGGCGAATCATGAGCATCACAGGGACTTGCTTTTCATTACAATAACTAATTGCTTCTTCTAGGACTCCGGTACTTGGCGTCGTACCACCAACTGCTAAATTATCACAAAGCTCGATACGTTTAGCCCCGCGGTGAATGGCTAGAGGGATATCAGTATAGTTTTCTGCACAAAATTCTTTAATCAAAGTAGACATGTTTTTCTTCCTTTCTAAATTCTTCCTTGGGTATTCTAACATATTTTGGCGCATTTTGCTGTAAATTGGTGATTGAATAAGACAAATAGACTGAGTATAATGATGTTAATTAGAAAAAAGGAGCAAAATCATGATTCGTGAAGTAAAAAGTTCAGAAATTGATGTGTTATGTGAACTTAGTCGGCAAACCTTTATTGAGACTTTTGCTGCGGTGAATACGCCAAAAGATTTGCAAGATTATGTCAATAACCCCCACTTGTAGAAGTGGGAGCTTGTAAAAGCTCAGATTGACTAGCCTAAGTCTTCAGTGACTATGTTATATATGTTATCACACCTACGAATGGTACCCTAGTTTGTAGCTCTGTGTAGGCTCTGTAAACAGTTCTGTGAGGTAGGAGCAGTCAACCTAGTATTAGCCGATTACGGTAAGCATTTATAACATTGGCGAAGGGTAACAAACTTTCTTTAAGAAAGGGATAGCGTCTAAGAGTCGCTATCAAAGGTATTTATTATGCAAGTATTCGTACGTAACATACAAGGTAAACCATTAATGCCTTGTAGTAACAGAAAAGCTAGACTTCTACTCAAAGAAGGAAAAGCAAAAATTTATCAATATAATCCATTTACAATTCAGTTATGCTATCCATGTAGAGAATATGTACAAGAATGTCATATAGGTATAGATACAGGTTCTAAACACATTGGTGTAGCTGTAACATCAGAAGACAAAGTTTTATTCAAAGGAGAAGTTGAGTTACGTCAAGATGTCAAAAGCAATCTTGATACACGACGTTCTTATCGAAGAGATAGACGTAACCGTAAGACTCGATATAGAAAAGCACGATTTCTCAATCGTAAGAAAAGTAAGAAAAAAGACGTTTGGTTGCCACCTAGCATCGAAAATAGAATGAATCATACATTTAAATGGATAGATACATTTCTATCATTAGTACCAAATCCTCAACTTCATATCGAAGTAGGTAAATTTGACATTGCTAAGATGATTAACCCAGAAATACAAGGAATAGATTATCAACAAGGTCAAACGTATGGTTTTTACGATGTAAGATATTTCGTTTTTGCTAGAGACAATTACACCTGTCAATGCTGCGGAAAATCTAAAGGTAAAATCCTTCAAACGCATCATATTATTTATAGAAGTAACGGTGGTTCAAATAGAGCGGACAATCTTATTACTGTATGTACAGACTGTCACACTTATGAGAACCATCAAAAAGGAGGTGTCCTATATCAATGGCAAGAAAACCATAAAAAGACAAAACAATACAAAGAACCTCCGTTCATGAATATATTGCGAAAAAGAATTTTTGCTAAATATTCTAACGCAGTCATTACATACGGTTCTGAAACAACACCAAAAAGAAAAGAATTAGGCTTAGAAAAGACGCATTACAACGATGCAATCGTAATAAGTGGAATTTCTACGATAAAAGAAAATCCGGATGAATGGTTACTCATCAAACAATTCAGAAAGAAAAAGCGTTCGCTTCATGAAGCAACGGCCCGTAAAGGCAGAAAAGAACCAAATTGTTTACAAAAACGTAACGCTAAAAATAAACCTTGTTATAAAGGTTTTTATCTAAATGATAAAGTTGAAGTGTTTGGACGAATAGGGCATATCACAGGATTTGCAAGTGGTGGTGTATATATCAAAAATTCAGAAAATGAATATATCACACTTCCAAATAAATCCTATAAAAAAGTAGGTGTTTCAAAACTTAAACTATTGCATCATAACAACAATTGGCAATACATCAATAAACGTATTGCATAATGACAATTCATCCCCCACTTATAGAAGTGGAGGACCTCTTGTCAGATTTTAGTTAGATCAAAATTTAACAGTGGAAAAGCTAACAGCAGAGTTTGAACAGCCACATTCATACTTTTATTTTCTAGAAAAAGAAGGCGAAATTGCTGGTTTTTTAAAGCTAAATTTAGCGGAAGCGCAAACGGAATATCAGCAAGAGGACAGCTTGGAAGTGGAACGGATTTATATCAAACAAGCTTTCCAAGGTCAAGGTTGTGGAAAAGAGTTATTCGCTTTTGCTCTAGATCAAGCGAGAAAGTTAGGCAAGCAAAAAGTTTGGCTAGGTGTTTGGGAGCATAATGAAAAAGCGTTAAAATTTTATCAACGTCATGGATTCCGCCAAATCGATGCCCACACGTTTTGGATGGGAGATGATCCGCAAACCGACTATATTTATCAGCTTGAATTATAAATTGAACAGCTTATCTTGATTGCGGTCAAAGATAGGCTTTTTTCTTGCAAAGATAGGTGAAAATACTTGGGGAACATTGCTAGAGGCTTTGGCAGTGTGGTATAGTTGGAAGGTAGGTTTTTTCAAGAAAATTTGCTTAAATGCGGCAAATCTGTAAAATGTTTTTTGAATTTAGAAAGGAAATAGGTGAATGTTAAAGAAAATTGATCGCGCGAAAATTTTTCTAAAAACCCATGCGCAGGTGTTTGCTTGTCCGATTTGTCATGAAAAAATGCAAGCGACAGAAAGTGGGCTAGTTTGTGCTCAACATCATCGCTTTGATCTTTCTAAAAAAGGGACGCTCTATTTTTTGAAATCGCAGCTAAAGAGTGATTATGATGCTAAGCTTTTTGCTCATCGCGCGCGTATGATTCAAGGTGGCATGTATGATCCATTGCTTGAGGTCTTGGCGAAATATCTCAAGCAAGCAAAAGTACTGGATATTGGCTGTGGTGAGGGTAGTTTCTTGGCCCAATTGACGCAAAAAGTGACACCTGCATTGACGGTGGGATTTGATATTGCCAAAGAAGGGATTTATCAGGCAAGTAATCACACACAATTTGATCAAGCATTTTGGTGTGTGGCAGACTTGACGAATTTGCCTTTTGCCGATCAGTCTTTTGATGTGTTGCTAAATATTTTCTCACCTTCGAATTATCGTGAGTTCGACCGTATCCTAGCTCCTGGTGGGAAGTTGTTCAAGGTGATTCCTGGTGAGTATTATCTAAAAGAGCTGCGGCAAGCCTTTTATCCAAATGATGCGCGTAAACAGCATTATTCCAATGAAGCAGTGGTTGAAAAATTATTGCAAGCCTATCCTGATACGACATTTGAAAAGGTACAGTATACTTTTGATATTCCGGCAGAGTTGCGCTTGTCTTTATTGGAGATGTCGCCTTTGGAATGGCAAGTAGATCCAGTTATCAAGCAGACCTTACAACAAGCACCCCTTGAAAAAATTACGATAGACCTCTTAGTTGCGATGAGTCAAAAAAGCTAGCTAAATTTGCTAGTAGAAGAATTGTCGGTTTTCAAAAAATGTAAGCAAACAAAATTTGTGAAATTCACAAAAGAAAAGTTTGTGAAATTTTTGGAAGAATCACGAAAAAGGGAACACAAAATAAAGCAAAATAAAGCAAATTTTGCTATTTTAAACTGTTTGAATTGCGCTGAAAAATAGTACAATTTAACACTGAAGAAGCAGCTGTTAAAATGACCATTTTTTACGATTTCTACATTTTTTGTAGGTTTTTCCTAATTTTTTTAGGGGGTTAGGGCTGTTTTTGAAAAAATATTTGATAAATTTGAAGTTTTTTTGAATTTTCTATTGCCAAGAAGTAGTGAGAGTGATATAGTATACACAAGTTGCTTTTCATTGGTTTTTATCAGTATCCTGTTCTGATAAAAGTTAGTGAAAAATACTTCACTAACGTAGCCTCTCGCAGTGCATGACACCGAGTGGGTTACGTTTTTTTTTTTTTTTAGGTCGTGAAGTAGCTCGCTCAGACATGAAGAAAATCGTGTGCTTACCTACCGCTGAGAAAATCGGATGAAAGGAGATTTTCTTAAGCAGTAGGGTGAATTTTCCGAGTATTTAGTTGATTGATACCGAGAAGGATAAGGTCTGTCCAGAACGTGGGGAAAGTCCGAGAAGTAAAGGCTTTCCCAGACGAGAATGTCTTACGTCGAAGGGCTAGTCGATTTGCACCGTCAAGAAGGTCGCAAAGCAGCTTGGGAAGCCTCGAAAAAATTTGTGTGCTTACCTATCGCTGAGAAGTTATATAAATAATAGATAAGATAGATTGAGAAAGGTCAGAGATAAAGTGAATCATATTGTATTGTTTGAACCAGAGATTCCGGCCAATACCGGGAATATTGCTAGAACGTGTGCGGCGACGAATACCCCGTTGCATTTAATCGAACCGCTGGGATTTAGCACGGATGATAAGCATTTAAAACGGGCTGGTCTGGATTATTGGCATAGTGTAGACATTACCTATCATGAGAATTTAGAAGCATTTTTAAAGGCTTTACCAAGTGAGGCGCATTTGCATTTGATTACGAAGTTTGCGAATAAAGTATATAGTGAGGTGAACTTCAATGATGGTGCGGATCACTACTTTATGTTTGGAAAAGAAACCAAGGGCTTGCCGGAAAGTTTTATGCGTGAAAATGAAGAGAAGTGTTTGCGTATCCCGATGAATGATACCCATGTGCGGTCTTTGAATTTATCTAATACGGCGGCGTTAATCATCTATGAAGCATTGCGTCAACAAGCTTTTCCAGGATTAGAATTAAGTCATCACTATGAAAATGATAAATTAGATTAGAGGGTCAGTATGCAATTATATTTCACAAGACATGGACGTACAGAATGGAATTTAGAAGGTCGCTTTCAAGGGAGAGAAGGGGATTCACCACTTTTACCAGAAAGTTACGCTGAGATTCAAAAATTAGGAGAGTATTTGAAAGACGTACCATTTGCGGCGATTTATGCTTCGAGTGCGCCTCGTGCGTTAACAACGGCCAAAGAGATTGCCAAACATCTTAAGACAAATGTTCCGATTATTGAAACCGATGATTTGCGAGAAATGGGCTTTGGTAGCTTAGAGGGTCGCTTATTTACTGAGGTGAATCAAGAGTACCCAGAAGCGAGTCAAATGCGTAAACGACTGGATAAATACGATCCAACGCCTTTTAATGGAGAGCCCATCGGACATTTATTAAGACGGATTGAAAATGTGGTCACAACCGCAGCCAAAGCACATCTTGATGAAGGCCCAGTGTTGTTTGTCGGTCACGGGGCTTCGTTTGCGGCAAGTATTCCTTGGTTGATAGGTAAACCATTGAGTGAATTGCGCGAATTAGGAAGCTTGAAAAATAGTAGTTTAACCATTTTAGAGACACAAACAGGCGAACTCCCTTATCAATTAAAGGTATGGAATGAAACGAATTTTTTAGCTGAAAAGTGAGGTGAGGACAGTGGATAACCAATTAGTCGGGACTATTGTAGCAACTTTTTTTGAGAATCCGCGTAATTTTTTCAAAGTTTTGCTAGTGAAAATTCAGGAGAAAGACTTTGATTTTGCGGAAAAAGAAATCGTCGTGACGGGTACTTTTGGCCAAATTCAAGAAGGGGAAAGCTATGAATTCAAGGGTACTTTAGTGACGCATCCACGATATGGGTTACAGTTTCAGTCTCAGAGTTATTCACAAAGTCAGCCCACTTCACAAAATGGCTTGATTGCGTATTTTTCCAGTGATCGTTTTCCAGGAATTGGGAAGAAGTTAGCGGCAAATATTGTCGATGCTTTAGGTGAAGACGCGATTGAGACGATTATTCAAGATCCGGATTGTTTAGCCCAAGTGAGCGGTCTAACGGAAGCCAAACAAAAAATGGTTGCTGATGTCGTTGCCCAAAATCATGGGATGGATAAAGTGATTGTCGGCTTATCCAAGTATGGCTTTGGGAGTCAGCTTTCCTTTGCGATTTACCAAAAATATCATAATCAGGCTTTAGAGGTTATCGAAACCAATCCTTATCAATTAGTGGAAGACATTGATGGGATTGGCTTTAAGCGTGCTGATTATCTAGCAAGTCAACTCGGAATAGCAGATGATAGTAAAGAACGTTTGCGAGCAGCCGTGATTCATCAGATTTTTCTGTCTTGTATCGAAAATGGCAATACTTATGTGACGGCCCAGGAGTTATTGGAATCAACTATTCGTTTGTTAGAAGAAAGCCGACCAGTCGAGATTATGCCCAATGATTTAGCCAATGTGATTATGGAAATGACGCAAGAAGGGGTTATTCAACAAGACGGGATGAATTTGTATGAAAATAGTTTGTTCTTCTCGGAATATGGGATTAGTACCTCGATAAATCATCTGTTGAATCGTAAAAAAGAAATCAATTATCCCAAAGAAAAAATTGAAAAAGCCTTACGCAGAGTCGAAAAACGAAATGGAATAACTTATGGCGCTTCTCAAGTTGAGGCGATTCATGCGGCAATCACTTCTCCTTTATTTATTTTAACGGGTGGTCCGGGAACAGGAAAGACCACAGTGGTGAATGGAATTGTGCAGCTATTTGCGGAATTAAATGAGATTGATTTAGCCACTCATAAGTATACGGAGACGACTTTTCCAATTCTTTTAGCGGCACCGACTGGACGAGCTGCTAAACGGATGAAAGAAACAACTGGCTTACCAAGTGGGACGATTCATCGCTTGTTAGGTCTAAACGGTAAAGAGCGCAAACCTTTAGTGGAAGTCAATGAGTTAGAAGGTGGCCTTTTGATTGTTGATGAGATGTCGATGGTCGATACGTGGCTAGCCAATATGCTCTTTAAGTCGATTAATGAAAATATGCAAGTGATTTTGGTCGGGGATAAAGATCAATTGCCATCAGTGGGACCAGGTCAAGTATTGCACGATTTATTGAGTGTGCCTGCGATTCCTCAAGCTGAATTAACCGAGATTTATCGTCAAGGGGAGGGCTCGAGTATTATTCCTTTAGCCCACGAAATTAAAGAAGGACGCCTACCAGAAAATTTCGTTACAAAACAGCCAGACCGTAGCTTTATTCCTTGTCAGGCGAGTCAAATTGAAGGGGTTATTTCGCAAATTGTCCAAAAAGCGAAGGAAAAAGGCTTTACCTCTCAAGATATTCAAGTGCTGGCACCGATGTATCGCGGAACGGCCGGAATCGATGCGTTAAATCAAATGATGCAAGAAATCTTCAATCCATTAACTCCTGGGAAAAAAGAAGTGCAGTTTAATGAGGTAAGTTACCGGATTGGGGATAAAGTCTTACAGTTGGTGAATTCCGCGGAACTTAATGTTTTTAATGGCGATATGGGGATTATTGTCGGGATTATTGAAGCCAAATATGCCGAAAGTAAGATGGATGAGTTGGTAATTGCTTTTGATAGTAATGAAGTGACTTACCCGCGTAATGAGTGGAATCAGATTACGCTGGCTTATTGTTGTTCCATTCATAAGTCCCAAGGTAGTGAATTTAATATGGTGATTTTGCCGATGGTGCGTCAATATTCGCGGATGTTGCAGCGAAATTTATTGTATACAGCGGTGACTCGGAGTAAAGAGCGTTTGATTTTACTAGGCGAAGTAGAGGCTTTTCAAACTTGTGTGACGCATGTATCTGCTAACCGCCAGACGACTTTGGCCAAGCGGATTTTAGAGCACGATCAGATGACAGATATGATGTATTTGAAAGTGCAACAGTATGAAGATGCGATGTATAGCGATGATTCTCATGCAGAAGTCGAAAGTAAGCCGCTCCGTACAGCTAAAGAGCAAACAACTGAAAAGCAAGGAGCACCAGAACAACTTTTTCAATCTCCAGCCAGTGAGCCAATCATTAAAGTCAAAGAATCAGAGAGTGAAGTGATGGATTTATTTGCTGTCGAAGAGACTCAGGGCATTGATTATGCGACCGTGGCTGATGCGCCCAAAGATGTCATTGTTGAAGAAAAAATACCAGATTTAGCTGAAAGTAGCACGGATGACCTAGCAATGGTAAAAAAGCAAGCACCGTTACCTGATTATTTAACCGCTGCAGTCATTCAAAGTGGCCAAATTGATCCGATGATAGGGATGGAAAATATTAGTCCGTATGATTTTATGAAATAAGCTTGAAAGATACACATTTTCTTGGTTGAAGGTGTGTATTTCTTTTTCTTATTTTTTCTAAAGTCGATGAAAAATTAATGAAACGTGCTAGAATCTATGCTATACTTGAAGTCGATTGAAAATTTTAGTTAATAACTTTTTGAAATAGATGAAAGAAGGATTATTCATATGTGTGGTATCGTAGGGTTTATTAACCAACAATCCGATTTACAAGAAAAGAAACGAATTGTCAATGCGATGATGGATACAATTATTCACCGTGGTCCTAATAGTAGTGGGGAACACGTCGATGAAGGCGCGGCACTTGGATTTCGTCGTTTAAGTATCATTGACTTAGAAGGTGGTAGTCAACCAATTTATAATGAAGACGGGACTAAAGTAATTACCTTCAATGGTGAAATTTATAACCATCGTATTTTACGTGAAGAACTAAAAAAAGCAGGTCATATCTTTAAAACCCATGCTGATACAGAAGTGTTACTGCATGGCTATGAAGAATGGGGTGCGGAGTTATTACAAAAAGTTCGTGGGATGTTTGCCTTTGTCATTTGGGATACGAAAACCCAAACTTTATTTGGTGCTCGCGATCATTTTGGTATTAAACCATTTTATTATGCGCAAATGAATGGCACGTTTATGTATGGTTCAGAAATTAAGAGCTTTTTAAAACATCCTGATTTCGTCAAAGAATTGAATAAAGAAGCCTTAAAACCTTACATGACTTTCCAATATTCTGCTTTAGATGAAACTTTCTTTAAAGGAGTTTTCCGGATTAAAGAGGGACATTACTTCACTTACCATCAAGGTGAATTAAAAATCGAACAATATTGGGATGTAGCAGACAATGAACAAGATATGACTTTAGAGCAGACGGTGGATTTGATTGACGATACTGTAGTTAAATCTATTGAAGCACACCAAATTGCTGATGTTGAAGTAGGTTCTTTCCTTTCTAGTGGGGTAGACTCAAGTTATGTAACTAGTGTTTTACGTCCAGAACATTCTTACTCAATTGGGTTTGGCGATGAAAGTTATAATGAATCTGTTCAAGCGCGTCAATTAACCGATATGATTGGCTTAAATAATACCTCAACTGTGATTAAAGGGGAAGAAGCCTTTGAAATGTTCCCAATTATCCAATATCACTTAGATGAACCAGATTCTAATCCTTCTTGTGTACCTTTGTATTTCTTAGCAGAGTTAGCAAGTCGTGATGTGCGCGTCGTTTTAAGTGGAGAAGGGGCCGATGAATTATTTGCCGGTTATGTCAATTATGGTTTCTTCACTCGTTCTAAAGCGATCCGCGTGTTTACGAATGGCTTGAAGAAATTACCAAAACGTGCACGCTACTTTATCGCAAGTAAGTTGAAGAACAAACACTTCCATGGTAGCTTCCACATGTATACCAACCTTGCGCCAGCTGAAGAATTCTTTATTGGGCAAGCGAAGGTCTTTGAAGAAGCCGAAACTACTCGTTATCTTCAACCTAAGTATCAAAAGAGCCCAACTGTGAAACAAATTGTCGATGAAAATTATCGTCGAGTGGTTGATCGTAGTGAAATCAGAAAGATGCAGTATTTAGATATTCACCAATGGATGCCAAAAGATATCTTGTTAAAAGCAGATAAGATGTCAATGGCTCACTCTTTAGAATTACGAGTACCATTACTTGATATAGAAGTAATGCGTACAGCTGAAAAAGTACCGTCTAAATATTTGATTAATGAAGAAAATACCAAATTTGCTTTCCGTCAAGCAGCGAGTCGCCATTTACCAGAAGAGTGGTATAATCGTGAAAAAATTGGTTTCCCTGTACCAATTAAAGACTGGTTACGTGAAGAAAAATATTACAAACATGTACGTGAATTATTCAGTGCAGATTTTGTAGAAGAATTCTTTAATCAAGAAGCGATTTTACGTTTATTAGATGATAACTTTGCAGGAAAAGTGGATGAACGCCGTAAGATTTGGACCATTTTCACTTTCTTAACTTGGTATAAAGTGTACTTCATTCAAGATGGTAGCAAACCAGCAGTAGAAAAAATTGCCTAAATTCAAAGCTCGATTATCTATTTCAAGGTAGTCGGGCTTTTTAAGTGCAAAAAAACAAGTAAGCGACAGTTCACTTACTTGTTTAGGTTAATACCAGAATAATTGCTTTTTTATAGTAAAGGTGATGTCAAAGCTACGTTCACCCATTTCTTCACCGTCTGCTTGTCCGTGTTCGGCAATAGTTGAGACGATTTTTATCTTATTGGCTTGGAAATAGTGGCAAAACTTCTTGTTTAAATGTGTTTTTCGAAAAATATGGTAAGCAATCCAGGGTACTTTCAGCCAAGAAGGTTTTTCGATAATAACCAAGTCTACCTTTTCGTTGTGTACTGATGCATTGGGTGCAATAGGGACACCACCGCCAAAGTATGGATGATTAGATGTCGTGCAAAGATATGTTTTGGGAAAACTGTATTGTTTGCCATTTACCTCGACCAAAATTGGAAAAGGACGCTGTTTCATCAAAGTACGGATAACAGATGATAAATAAGAAAAAGAACGCAGATTAAATTTTTGTAGCAGTCCTTTGATTTTCGAGTGATTGGTTTCATAGACAATAGCAGCATCTAAACCGATCCCTATATTATTTAATGCTAATCCTTCTTCTTGGTAAATTCCTTCATTATAGTAGATAATGCTACATTCTTTTGGTTGCTTATTTTGAATGATTTGTTTCATAATCGTAATAGGTTCACGTGTTAATCCCAACCCACGAGCGAAATCATTCCCAGAACCAGCTGGAATATAGGCAATCGGAATTTGCTTATTTAGTCGATATAATTCATTGACGACCTGATGAATCGTCCCATCACCGCCAATCACGACTAATAATGGGTAGACTTCATCTGGGGACATTTTTTCATCAAAAGTTTTTAAATCATGGACGGCCATTTCTTGGATTAAGCGGCGTTCATGATCAGGATGGGTGGTAAAACGGGCACTGTAGGGAAGTTTGGCAGCTTTTAGATATTGAATCACTTGCTCACCAGCTATCCGCCCTTGACCACCGCCAGAATTAGGATTCACTAATAAATGATAAAATAATTCCATACTTAACTTCCATTTCTAAAAAATCATTCCTAGGTATTATATCATGTTGAAAAAATAATACAAAGCAATAAACTTGAAAATCGCAAAGAAGCATTCCCATTTTTGCTGAAATTATAGTATAATGAGAATAGAATATAGAAGGTTAGGGTGATTTCGATGTTATTAAAATCTATGGTTTATAAAAAAGAAAATTTAACAACTGTCAAAGAAACTAATACTTTAAGAGAAGCGTTGGATATTCTTGAAGAATCAGGATTTAGATGTGTGCCGATATTGGATGAAACCGGCCGTATTTTCCGTGGAAATATTTATAAAATGCATATATATCGTCATATTGCAAATGGTGGAGATATGAATCTACCTGTTACTTATTTGTTGAAGAATGCGACAAAATTTATCTACTTAAATTCTTCTTTCTTTAAGGTTTTCTTTACCATTAAAGAATTACCTTATATTGCTGTGTTGGACGAACAAAATCAGTTTTATGGGATATTAACCCACAGTTCTTTATTAAATATGCTTTTTCAGTCTTGGAATGTCAATCAAGGAAGTTATGTTTTAACTGTAGCTTCTCCGGGTAAACGTGGAGAGTTTGCGACGATTGGTAAAATCATTTCTAAATATGCCAGTATTGCTAGTTGTATTACCCTTGATTTAGAAAATGAACAGTTTGTTCGTCGCACGTTATTTACACTACCAAAAGAGGTTGATAAAGAAACCTGTGATAAGATTGTTGAGGCACTAGAAAGCAAACATTTCCGCGTGGTTGATGTAGAAGATTTGTCAGAAAGTCGCTAATTCCTGAAATGATTGGTTGACAGTTTGTAAAAAGCGTGATACTTTAGCAGTAATGTATTTCAAATGGAAGGGTGAGATGAATATGGCAGTCAAAAAAGCAGCCTTAGCTTGTTCCGTTTGTGGTTCACGTAATTACTCTAAAGCGGTTAGTACGAGTAGAAATGCCAATAAACGCTTGGAGATTAATAAGTTTTGTAAATATTGTACTCAGTATACTTTACATCGTGAAACTAAGTAGGAGGAAGTAAGTGGCATGAAGTTTATTAAAAGCGTGATTGACGAAATGAAACGTGTGACTTGGCCAACCAAACAACAATTACGTAAAGATACCATTGTCGTAATCGAAACTTCAATTATCTTTACGGTGATGTTCTTTGTGATGGATACGGTCATTCAAAATTTATTAGCATTGATTTTGAAATAATCGAAAAGCGGGTCGATTTTGGCTCGCTTTTTTGCTTGATTGGTATAGCAATTGTTTGTAAAGTTTGCTATACTGTGTCTGTAGATAAACTTCAGGTGGCCTGAGGTTTTTTTGTTAGGTTGCAAATAAGAGTATATAAAGATAGGAGAAAACAATGGAAACTTTTGAAAAACAATGGTACGTCTTACACACTTATTCTGGATATGAAAATAAAGTAAAAGCAAACATTGAATCACGTGCACAAAGCATGCGTATGGGGGATTACATTTTCCGCGTGGTTGTTCCTGAAGAAAAAGAAACAGAAATCAAAAACGGTAAGTCAAAAGAAATCGTTCATAAAACTTTCCCGGGTTACGTCTTAGTGGAAATGGTCATGACAGATGAATCTTGGTATATCGTTCGTAATACGCCTGGTGTGACTGGTTTTGTTGGTAGTCATGGCGCAGGAAGTAAACCAGCACCATTATTACCAGAAGAAATCAATTCAATTTTACGCTCTATTGGTATGAGCACACGTACTTCTGATTTAGAAGTAAGCTTAGGTGATACGGTGAAAATCATTGAAGGTGCGTTTGCTGGTATGGAAGGTCAAGTAGTTGAAATTGACGATGAAAAACAAAAATTAAAAGTAAATATTGATATGTTTGGTCGTGCAACAAGCGCTGAACTAGATTTTGATCAAGTCGATAATATTTAAGATTAGCCTTTCTTACAATATTTCATAAACAAGCGGTACTTTCAGTGAGTATCGCTTTTTTTAGAAAGTGTTTTGGATAAATGATGGACAAGTGCTACTGAGGTAGATAGCGAGCATTTAGGCTTTATCCGAGAACAAAAGGGACATACAGGGCTTATCAATCAAGATTATTACATAGATTGTTTTTGAAAATGAGGTTGTGTCATGAAAAAGAAAGTCACGATTAAAGAGGTTGCCGCTACATCAGGGGTTTCCATTGCGACAGTCTCACAGATTTTAAATGGAAATGCAGAAAAATTCAGCCCCAAAACGGTTGAAAAAGTGATGAATGCGAAAAATTCATTAGATTATCAGCCTGATTATTTTGCTCAGCGCATGGTGATGAAAAAGAGTAAGACAATCGGGGTGATGATTCCAGATATTACCAATCCATTTTTTTCTTTATTATTAAAAGGAATTGAAAAAGTAGTGTATGGGCAAAAATATATTGTGATGCTTTGCGATGCTGATTTTAGTGTGCAAAAAGAAAGCGAGTATCTACAAGAATTAATCCGCCGTGGTGTGGATGGTTTTATCATTGCGAGTTCGACAGTTTCTAATCAAACGTTAAAAGAGCAGTTAACCAAAAATCAAGTTCCCTATATTGTATTGGACCAAAAGAAATCTGAAGGGGGAAGCGATGAACTTTCAACGGATGATTTTATTGGGGGTATGTTAGCTGCAAATCATCTGCGCGAACTTGACCATGAAAAAGTAGCCTTGATTGGTCCACAAGATGCACCAAGCAATATTCAAACACGGATAGAAGGTTTTAAGACGGTTTATCCAGAATTTCTTTTTGTTAATCAGCCTTTAACGCGTGAAGGTGGCAAGCAAGCAGCTGAACAAATCATTCCTTCAGAGGTGAGTGCTATCTTTGCTTTAAATGATGAGATTGCGCTTGGGTTGATGTATCAGTTGAAGCATTTAGGTAAAGTGATTCCTGATGATTATAGTATCGTCGGTTATGATAATTCACCAATGTCTGAATACGTCACGCCTACACTTACTACCGTCTCACAGCCGATTTTTGAATTAGGTCAAATAGCTGCGGAATTACTGCTTGAACGGATTCGTGATCCTAAGCAAGCTTGGGCGAGAAAAGTCTTACCTGTAGAATTAATAAAAAGAAATACAACAGCACACTTGAAATAGCTTACAAAGTGTGCTATATTCTTTTTGTAAAGTTTTAAAACGTTTTAATAAAACGTTTTAATCAACTCGATTATCCGGATAAAAATATTTAGGTAAGGGAGCTTTTTTAATTATGAATGCGATTACAGTTATTGGAAGCATTAATTTAGACCGTACGATTCGCTTAAGTCATATGCCACAAATTGGTGAAACGATGCATACAAAGGAAATCTTTTCTGCAGGTGGTGGCAAGGGAGCGAACCAAGCAGTAGCAGCCAAACGTCTAGGTGCGAATACATATTTCATCGGGGCTGTTGGCGAAGATGAAGCAGGTAAGTTGATGTTGGAATTGCTCAGTGAGGAAGAAATTAATTTGGATGCGGTGGCCAATGTGAAAGGAGAAGCGACGGGTCAGGCTTATATTATGGTGGATGACTTAGGACAAAATAGTATTATGATCCACGCAGGCGCCAATAATGCTTTCACACCAGCGCATGTACAAGCACATCAAGCAATCATTGAAAAGAGTGATTTCATTATTGCTCAATTTGAAAGCCATTTAGCTAGTACGATTCAAGCTTTTGAAATTGCGAAAAAAGCCGGAGTAAAAACGATCTTAAATCCTGCGCCAGCTATGGAAAAAGTGCCGGAAGAATTGCTACGATTAACGGATATTATTATTCCCAATGAAACGGAAACCGAAATCTTAACTGGTATTAAAATTACCGATGAAGCAAGTATGCAAAAAGCTGCTCAAAAACTTCATGATTTAGGCATTGAAGGGGTCATTATTACTGTGGGTAGTAAGGGTGCTTATTATGATGTGCATGGTGAAAGTGGCATTGTGCCAGCCTTCAAAGTTGAAGCAAAAGATACAACTGCTGCAGGAGATACCTTTATCGGTGCTTTAAGTACAGTGTTGAAGAAAGATTTAAGTAACTTACGCGCAGCTATTTCATATGGGAACCAGGCTTCTTCGTTAACAGTTCAACGCTTTGGTGCGCAACCATCCATTCCTTACTTAAATGAAATGAAACCAATGGAGGATCAATAATATGAAAAAATCAACAGTTATTAATTCAGATATTTCACGTGTGATTGCACAAATGGGGCATTTTGACTTATTAAGTATTGGTGATGCAGGGATGCCAGTACCAATGACTACAGAAAAGATTGATCTAGCGGTAACTAAGGGTGTGCCTAGTTTTATCGATGTGTTGGAAAATGTCTTAACAGAATTAGAAGTTCAAAAGATTTATCTAGCAGAAGAAATCAAAACATATAATCCAAATATGTTAGCTAAAATTCAGAAACTAATGTCAGAAGTGGAAATTGCCTTTATTCCACATAGTCAAATGAAACAAGACTTAAATCGTTGTCATGCCTTTATCAGAACTGGTGAAATGACACCATATGCCAATATCTTACTAGAAAGCGGCGTAGTATTTTAATTATTAGAAGGGATTTTTGATTTTATGAACACTGTAGCATTATTAGTTGGTTTAGGGCCATTGATTGGTTGGGGGATTTTCCCTACGATTGCTTCCAAATTTGGTGGACGTCCAAGTAATCAGATTTTAGGTGCGACTTTAGGAACCTTGATTTTTGCCCTTATTTTTAATATGACGCAAGGAATCGCACTGCCAACTGGACATGATTTACTTTTTGCGATTCTTTCGGGTATTGGCTGGGCAAGTGCACAAATTTTGACTTTTTATAGTTTTACTTTAATTGGTTCTTCACGTGCGATGCCAATTACCACTGCTTTTCAATTACTAGGGGCTTCTTTATGGGGTGTCATTGCTTTAGGTGATTGGCCAAGTGCAATGGATAAAATCATTGGCGCCTTAGCTTTAGTCTTAATTATTCTAGGTGCTTGGATGACGGTTTGGAGCGAACATAAAAATACTGAACATCAAGCCCATTTACAAAAAGCGGTATTGATTTTAGCTGTGGGTGAAATCGGTTATTGGGCCTATTCTGCTGCCCCACAAGCAACTGATTTAACTGGGATGCAAGCTTTCTTACCACAAGCAATTGGTATGGTTTTAGTCGCTGTAGTTTACGACTTTTACAATCATTTTAAATCAAACGAACCTTTGGCATTACAAGAAGCAGTCTCTTATAAACAAATTTTTTCAGGCTTCTTCTTTGCTTTTGCTGCATTAACATATTTGATTTCTGCTCAACCAGATATGAATGGGTTGGCTACTGGTTTTATTTTGTCACAAACATCAGTAGTATTAGCAACTTTAACTGGTATTTATTTCTTAAAACAAGCAAAAACCAAAAAAGAAATGACTGTAACAATTTTAGGCTTGGTACTTATTATCTTTGCCGCAAGTTTAACGGTGATTGTATAAAAATAATGAACATAAACGAATTTCTAAGCAACTGATGGTGGTTGTTTGGAAATTCGTTTTTATCATATAGAAAAGATTTTTTTAAGATTATTGGCTATTTCTTGCATGTGTTGTAATCTAGCGTATATTAATCTTTGAATAGCATTTAAGGAGATTGATTATGAAAAAGCAACTTTATCACATACTTGGTTTATTGGCAGTCGGGGTGATGATTGTTTTACTTTGGTTTTTCTGGCCAAGTAATAAAGAAACCGCACCAAAAGCAGCGCATATTAATCAGAAACAAGTCACTACGACACCAAAGGAAGTTAAAGCCTATCCTGTCACTTTATTTTTTCACGGATATGGTGGAACCAAACACTCGATGGGTGGAATGATTCAACGCCTTTCTTCCCGTTACCAAGCAACACATACGCTGGATTTGACCGTGAATACAGATGGCACGATTCAGACATCCGGGACATTTGAACAAGCAGACAAACCAGTACTCATAAATGTATTATTTGCTGATAATAAAAACAATGAATGGAATCAAGCTGAATGGATTTACCAAGCCTTACAATTTGTGAAAGCCCAATATCATGTTGAAAAAGTCAATGTAGTCGGACATTCAATGGGTGGGGTAAGCTTATTTCGCTTTTTAGAAACGTATCAAAATCAAGGCGAACTGCCAACGGTTGAGCATTTTATTTCGATTGCAGCACCGCTTAATGAATTTTTAGATACTTCAAATGAACAAAGTGTGGATGGCTTATTGCAACAAGGGCCGACACAGATTAGCCCTAGGTATCAAGATTTTCAAAATAATATTGCCAATTTCCCTAAAAATGTCCAAGTGAGCTTATTTGCTGGACAATTAAGCGCGTCTGATTTAAGTGATGGTACTGTGCCACTTACTTCAGCCCTCGCCGTCAATCAATTATTATCAAGTCAGCAAATACCAGTTAAAACTTTTGTGTTTAAAGGGGTTTTAGCCCAACATTCAGCGCTTCATGCTAATCCAAAAGTAGATAAAAGAATCGCAGAAATACTTTGGAAATAATTTTTTTGAAAAAACTTTGAAAAAATAGTTGAAAACTGTAAAATCTTACGCTATACTATTCCAGTGTGCACGAAAGAGTGTACATTACGTGGGAGGAGAAATTTTGAGCTCCAATTAACCACATCACGGACTCAAGGAGGTATGTCTCGTGGCAAAGAAAGTAGAAAAAATTGTTAAATTGCAAATTCCTGCAGGTAAAGCAACACCAGCTCCACCAGTAGGTCCTGCATTAGGTCAAGCAGGGGTTAACATCATGGGATTCACTAAAGAATTCAATGCTCGTACCGCTGATCAAGCAGGTTTAATTATTCCGGTTGTGATTTCTGTATACGAAGACCGTTCATTCACATTCGTTACAAAAACACCACCAGCTGCAGTATTATTAAAGAAAGCTGCTAAAATTGAAAAAGGCTCAGGTGTGCCTAACAAAACTAAAGTTGCCAAAGTTACCAGCGATCAAGTAAGAGAAATCGCTGAGTTGAAAATGGAAGACCTAAACGCTGCATCTGTTGAAGCTGCAATGCGCATGGTTGAAGGAACTGCACGAAGCATGGGTATCACTGTAGAATAATTTCTGCAAACCCTAGCGTAGCTTCTCAGTTGGCTTTATATTGAAAAATATAAAACACGTGGGAGGTTCTACCGTTATAACCACATCAAGGAGGAAAACTAATGGCTAAAAAAAGCAAAAAAATGCAAGAAGCATTGAAAAAAGTTGAAGCTGCTAAATTATACTCTGTTGAAGAAGCTGTAGCTTTAGCAAAAGAAACAAACTTTGCAAAATTTGATGCAACTGTTGAAGTTGCTTATCGTTTAAATGTAGATCCTAAGAAAGCAGACCAACAAATTCGTGGCGCTGTTGTATTACCAAATGGTACTGGTAAAACTCAATCTGTCTTAGTATTTGCACGTGGCGAAAAAGCAAAAGAAGCAGAAGCTGCTGGTGCTGACTATGTTGGTGAAGCAGACTTAGTACAAAAAATTCAAGGTGGTTGGTTCGACTTTGACGTTGTCGTAGCAACTCCTGATATGATGGCTGAAGTTGGTAAATTAGGTCGTGTCTTAGGTCCTAAAGGCTTAATGCCAAACCCTAAAACTGGTACTGTTACAATGGACGTTACAAAAGCAGTTAACGAAGTAAAAGCTGGTAAAGTAACTTACCGTGTAGACCGTAACGGTAACATTCATGTACCAATCGGTAAAGTATCATTTGACAACGAAAAATTAGTTGAAAACTTCAAGACTATTCATGACGTTTTAGTAAAAGCAAAACCATCTGCTGCTAAAGGTCAATACATGAAGAACATTACAATTACAACAACATTTGGTCCTGGAATCCATGTTGACCAAGCTAGTTTCTAATTTTTAGAAAAAAAGTGTTGACTTGTCCACTTTATCATGGTAAAGTGGACAAGGTTAAATAATTAACTGTACCGAAGACAGTAGGTGAGGCAACTCATAAATCCTACCGAGGACACTTATTGATAAGATCAATGGTCCCTCTATGTCTACGGTGGCATAGAGTTTTTTCGTATAGATAAACTCTTCCATCAAAATCAGGAGGTGAAAGTATAATGAGTGAAGCAACTATCGCTAAAAAAGCTGCTATTGTTGAAGAAGTTACAGAAAAATTCAACGCTGCTGCATCTGTTGTAATCGTTGATTACCGTGGATTAACAGTTGATGAAGTAACTCGTTTACGTAAACAACTACGCGAAGCAAACGTAGAAATGAAAGTTATCAAAAATTCTATCCTTTCTCGTGCTGCTAAAGCTGCTGGTTTAGAAGGTCTTGATGAAGTATTCACAGGTCCTACTGCTGTAGCGTTCAGTAATGAAGATGTAGTCGCACCAGCTAAGATTATGGATGAATTTGCTAAAGAAGCAAAAGCATTAGAAATCAAAGGTGGTATCATCGAAGGTAAAGTGGCATCATTGGAAGAAATCCATGCATTGGCAAAATTACCAAACCGCGAAGGATTACTATCTATGTTACTATCTGTTCTTCAAGCTCCAGTCCGCAACGTGGCATACGCTGTCAAAGCTGTGGCAGAAAAGAACGAAGAAGTGGCTTAATCGCTGCTTAATTAATCAGAAATTGATGCAATTTGAAAACATATTAATTATTTAAAATATTGGAGGAAAATCATAATGGCATTAAACATTGAAAACATTGTTGAAGAGCTAAAAGGCGCAACAATCTTAGAATTAAACGACTTAGTTAAAGCTATCGAAGAAGAATTTGGCGTATCTGCTGCAGCTCCTGTAGCTGTTGCTGCTGCTGGTGGTGCAGCTGCTGCTGAAGAACAAACAGAATTCACTGTTGAATTAACAGCTGCTGGCGACCAAAAAGTTAAAGTTATCAAAGCAGTTCGTGAAGCTACTGGCTTAGGCTTGAAAGAAGCTAAAGCTGTTGTAGATGGCGCTCCTGCACCAGTTAAAGAAGGAATCTCTAAAGAAGAAGCAGAAGCTCTTAAAGCATCATTAGAAGAAGCTGGAGCAACTGTAACAGTTAAATAATTTTTACTAGCTAGGAATGTTGATTTATCAGCATCCCTAGCCTTTTTTTATGCTTTTTGGCTACGGACTGACTACGACTTTTTGAAATTATCATTTAAAACATAACATATTGTGCAAATTTATCTGCAATTTGGTCTTTCTTTTTCTTTGTAAAATGAGTATAGATATTTATTGTCACTCGAATATCTTGATGTCCTAATCGTTCTTTTACTTCTTCAATTGAAAATCCTGCCTCAAATAGTAAACTACAGTGAGTATGTCTTAGTCCATGAACAGTGATGTCAGGTAAATTATTTTCTGTACAGATTCTAGTCATAAGCTTATTTGGTCTATTTAGCACGAGAGGATGATTAGTCGTTGAACAAAAAACTAATTGGTTGTTAGGCTGAACCTTATATCCAAAAGCAAGTAAATATTCTCTTTGTTTCATTTTCCAATTTTTTAGTATGATAGAAGTTTTTTCATCAAAACTAACATATCTATCTTTTTTGTTCTTTGTTTTATTCTTAACTACACATTGCCCATCACTATTTTTATATAAAGTTTTGTGTACATATATACTTTTTTCTTTGAAATTTATATCATCCCAACTTAATGCTAAAACTTCACCTTTTCGTAAACCGCAAAATGCAAGAACTCTAAAAAGAGGATAAGTGATTGGAAATTCATCTTTTTCACACGCATTTAAAAATGTCTTCAATTCATCTGATTCAAAAAATTTAATCTTTTCTTCTTCAATATCTTGTGTTGGCCGTTTCCCAATTTCAACTTTATCAAAAGGGTTTTCTTTTATTAGATCCATGCGATAAGCATATTGAAACACACGTTTGCAGTAACTTACTAAATTCTTATATGATGCATAATCTTCTTTCCAAGATTCTACAGCGTTTTGACAATAGAGTGGAGTATACCATTCAATAGGTCTTGCTCCAAATTTTTCATTGATAGTATTATAGGTTGATTGTGCTCGTATCCAGGTACTTTCTTCCACTTCGTTTTTATATTGTTCGAAAAACATATCTTGAATTTCTTTATAGGTATATCTTTTTTTGGTAATCATTGTCTTATTTTCTGCTTCAGCAATAAGTTTGGCTGCAACTAGATTTGCTTCTTTTACAGATTTTAGCCCTCTACGTTTTGTTCGTTTTTCTTTACCAGTTTTATGATCTATCCCTAAATACACACTTACTTCGTACGCTTCTGTTCCATCGCTTTTAATATACTTTTTGATACTAGCCATGTTAATCTCCTCCATTATCAATTACGATATTTTTTTGGTGTGAATTTTTTCTTTGCTTGAATCTTACAAATAGTTAAACTTTTTTCTAAAGCAGCAATAAGTAAATTTCTATCATATTCACTTAATTCCGACATTTTGCCAAAATTTGACTCTATAATTTCTTGCAATTTTTGGTTAATTTGTTTTTTGTCTTTTTGATTCAATGTATAATATGGTTCTTTTGTTTCCATGTTATCAACCCCTATTCAAATTCTAGTTCTGCCATACTTTCATCAAATAAATCAATAAACTCAATTTCATTCATGTAGGCAATCCAAATCTTGTCACTTCCTGGATAAGCTCTACCTTTTTGTGATTTAATTTTGTCATAAGCATTGTTGACTACTTGTTTCCACATTTCTTGTACAGTTCTTTCAGTTTTTGCTTGATTCTATTTATTTTTCCTACGTAATGCATTCTTCTCATTTTGAAAGTCTGTTGCTTTGCTGATGAAGGCAAGATATCCTTTGCTGTTTTCTTCTAAATACAATTTAAATGTTTTTAATTCCATGTGGATTCATCCTTTCTATTTTGTAGAATATATGTTCGTTTTACCGGTAAAATTTTTTGCCATATTGAATCAGGTACTTTTTTCTGATACAATAGGCAATGACAAATAGGCCTATTGTATAGGTTTTGTTTTCGTCAAGCACACCTTCAAACTTTGGTAGGGGAGAGGGTGTGTTTTTTATTGTATGTTTAGAAATCTAAATCATCTTCGTCATCAAATAAATCTTTTTCCTTCGCTTCTATTTTTCGGCGGCGAATTTCATTTTCGATTCGTCGTTCGCGTTCTGCTAAATCAGCTTCTTCATTAGCTGCATTTTGTTCTGCTTTGATTTTAGGGTATCGCTTTTTCCAGAATATTATTATTGCAATTATTAACGCAATAATGCTAAATGTGGCAATATATACACCGTATTTTACTAATAAATAAATTATGATACAGATACCGATAAACGTTCCGCAACCACAGCCACTTTGCTCTTCGACTACATATTTTTTATTCATGTTACCTCCAAAAAAATGAATTTATTCGCTAAATTCTTCAATCGAATTGATACTTTGTCTATATTCTTCTGCGTCAGCATCTTTTGAAAAATCAATAGTTAAATCTTTATATTCTTCTAATTTACTTTCTATTTTCTCAATGGGTACTTTGAAAAACTCTTTGCGATTATTCACCTTATTGACTCTGTATTTATCAAAATAATTATGCAATTCGCTTTCTAATTTATAAGCGTCATAACTGAAAATCAATGCATGGACATCAAATTTGAATGGTACAGAGGCGCTGCTTAATTCTCCAATACGTTCAAGGGGATCTAAACGTCTTGTCACTCCTATTTTGAACACATCGTTACCGAACGCACCAATATTACTGATAATATAGACATAACCAGCAGAAGCATTTGCTGTTCTATAATCTAATTCTTCTTTTTCTTCTTGTTTTTCTTCTACTTTTTCATGTAATTCAAGTAATTGCTTATTTAATTCTTCTTTTTCAGAACTATCAGATAAGGATTTTAATTTTTCTTGTAATTCATCAATCATATTTTGATAATGTTTAATATCTTTATCAATAACTTTCTTTTTCTTATCAATTTCTTTTTGTAAAGCTTTTTCTTCTTTTTCTCTTTGACGCTGTTCTCGTAGTTCCTCTTTTTCATCTTCTTTTTTACGTTCATATTCATATGCTAAATACAATTCTTTTATTTTGGCATCTAAATAGGATGGTGAAATTGAGACTCTATTCATTTCGTTCAACTTATTTAGTTGTTCAAAAGATTTTAGAATTCTTTTTTCAATTGTAGAAAGATTTGAGAATTTAACTTTGTTTATAGCAGCTTCACATTCATTGTTAAAAGAGCGTAGAATCATTTTAATATTATCATTTGTCATCTTTTTCCCTTGTGATTTACTATCATTCACAGTCCAACCATCAAAATAATTAACTGCAGTTTTATCCTTAATCATTTGCTTTTGTTGTTTTCGAATTTCATCTAATTTACCTTTATAGCCTATAGATGTCGCAAAATCATACTTTGGTGTGTATAGTCCGTGAGATTCAAAATAAATTCGTTCTTCTGTATCAACCAATTGTGTTTTTATATTTTCAAGTTTTTCACTTTTATCATCAATGACAGCATCAATATCTTTTTCAAGGGATTTAAGTTTTTCTATTTTTTCGTTTAGTGTCTTAATTTCACTGTTTTTTTCATCTATATAGTTTTGAAGCTCTAGTGCATCCATTTTTTCAACGGATAATTTTTCATTTTTAACTTTTTCGTATTCTGCTTTAACTTTTTCCAATTCAGCTTTGTATTCATTACCTTTGAATATATCCAAAATACCCATATAATTAATCCTCCCTACTCAACAAAACTCCTAAATTGCTTACTACCATAATACGCACTCGTCATTACTTCTTTTACGATAAACTCATGTTCAGGTTCCACATCGTATCTCTCCATAAAATCTATCCAATTTGCATTTTCAGGTTCTGTGTATTCCGCGTAATGATAAACTAATTGCTCAATCACATAACTGTTAGCTTCAGTTTCCATACGTCTATGCATTCTAGAAGTAACCATGTACAATTTGTGTTCATTCTTATGCAATGCAGCATGTGCTAACTCATGAATGATCGCTTTTTGCTGTTCAAATTCGGATAGATTTTGATTGACAACAATTATATCTAGTGTAGGTAAATAGTGAGCGTCACCTTCTGTTAAATCTAAATAAGCGATTTTAACATTTAATTCCGAGCTAATTTTCCCAATGTAACCGTCAAACACATTACCACCTACTATTGATTCTTGCTTTCAAGATAAGCTTTAATGAAATTCTTGATAATAGGTCTATCAGCGTCAGAAATACCTTTTCCATCGTATGACATAGCGGTATTCAACGCGCGTTCAAGAATATCGTCATCTGCTTCTTGATTCTTATTCATATACTTATTATCAGTCCGTCCTAAAAGGTAGTCCACAGATACATCAAAATAGTTAGCGACTTTTTGTAATCCTTCTGAGTTAGGGGATACTTTTTTCCATTTGCTAAAATACCCATTCGAAAATCCGAGACTAATTTCTAACTCTCTGATAGAAATACCTTTTTCTTTAGCTAAATCTTTTATTAATTCATAAGGATTCATTGATTTGTCAACCTTTCTAATAGTTGACAAGAAAAATATAGAAAAAAACTCTAATTTAAAGTTGACAAAATAGAGTTAAAGCTCTATACTTTATCTTGTAAACAAGTTTCACAGCTAAAAACACAACTAAAAACAAAGAGATTTAAAAAGCTGACCGCCAAGAAAGCAAATAAATCAACGTTTTTAGTCTTGTTTAACTACGCTTTGATTATAGAATAAAACTCTAATTATGTCAATTGTATTTAGAAAATAGTTGTGAAATTTGTTTATTTAAAAATTTTAGGAGGTGGGAAAATGGCTAATGCACAAGCCGTTAAAGAGAAAATTCTCAATCATTTCAAAAAACACGGTTGGGAAATCAGAGATGTATCCACAGCGCTAGGTGTTTCGGAACAATATCTCAGAAAAATTTTGAACAATCCAGAAAAACACATGAAACAACTAACGGATATTATTTCTTATTACAAAATAAGGTAGAGAGGATGAATTATATGGAGCTAATCAAAATTAGGACGAATGAGAATGGCGAACAATTAGTGAGCGGTAGAGAGTTACATGAATTTTTGGAAGTAAATGAAAAGTATACACAATGGTTTAAACGAATGGTTGAGTATGGTTTTACCGAAAATGTTGATTTTATAGGTTTATCCGAAAAATCGGAAAAACTAGGTGGGCGACCAAGAGTTGACCACGCAATGACTTTGGACATGGCTAAAGAAATATCCATGATTCAACGGACTGAAAAAGGTAAGCAAGCACGTCAATATTTCATTGAAGTTGAAAAAGAATATAAAGAAGTTCAAAAACGACTGCCTAACACGCGTGAAGCAATTCAACAGTTGCTATTGCAAGGCGTTGAAGAAGTCAATCAGCGTGTGGACATCATGGAAGAACGCTTATCCAATGTTGAAGAGAATGCCAAGTTAGATACAGGCGATTACAACGTGATTTCAAAGCGTGTTAAGAAACGTGTTTATGAAGTAGCTAGAGCGTACGGATTAAACGTGAAACAAAGTAAATTATTATCTCCATTATTCAAAGATATTAACGGTGGTATTAAGCGAATTGCTAACGTTGATGCCAGAACTCAATTATGCAAGAAGCATTATCAATCAGTGATGGATTTTATTAATGATTGGGAACCAGCAACAGCTACAAGGTATGAAATCAAGCAAATGAAACTTGATATTTAGGAGGCGCCTATCATGAATGGATACCAAAAATTAAAAGAATTACGTGAGTCAAAAGGGCTGAGTATTGAACAAATGGCTGAGATTTTGGAGAGAACACCTAAAACGTACAAACGTATTGAAGATGGGTTGACTTTAATTACAGGATACAATTTCTTGAAACGTATCAAGGAGAAGTTCCCTGATTTTGATATGAATGAGTTGTATAAAAGCTAGGAGTTGGATTTGAATGTTGAGTATACCTATTACATTTGATGAACGAATGATTAATGATTTAGCAAAGGAACTCTACAAACAGGTATATAAAGAATTTAAAAGTATGTTTGAAATGATGATGAGAGTCAATGCTTTACCTGATTATCCTGATAAAAAAGAAGTGATGAAAGGGTTGAGAATTGGTGCATCAACTCTTGAAACATGGATTGAAATGGGGCTACCTGTTCAAAGATGGAGTAAGACAGTTTATCGATTTGATAAAAACAAAATAAGAATATTTTTAGAAGAGCATTTTGAAGGAAAAATGTGGGAGGAATAAGCAAATGAAAAATTGGATTGCAAACGAGACTACAAGTGAAAAACATAAAGTTAGACGGTGGCAGCTTATTACTTATTTAGAAGCGGTAATTATTGTTGAGTTAGTAATTATGTTGCTGCTCAAGTAAGGAGGTGAATTGCAATGAGAAAGAAATTTAAAATTAATGGAACTGCTTTAGCTATGAGTGATCTACATGCAACTCTTTTTATTGAAGGACCTACATCATTGAGTTCGATTACTTTCGACAAAGAGTTGCTTGATATGTATGTAGAAGACTATATCAAACAACATTTTGAAGAAACTGAAGATGGATTGTTCAGGAGAATCAAAAATGAAGATTAATGTTAAACAATTCCGTGAAGATGTGGAACTAGTCACGAAACTTAAAATTGTCAATGAAATATTTTTAAGTATTTTTCCAGATGAACTAAACGACTACTATGTTAGCCAGGTCCTTGATGCCATTATTGAAAAACTGGAAGAAGTGGCTGATTATGTTGAAAAATATTATCTGAAAAGAGGAAATTAAATGGATAATTTGAAAATGTTAGCAGATGTTTTTGGAAATGAAGCAAGAAATCAGAATGTTGCGTTTTTGGTTGGATATATCAATAGTGAGACAGAATGCCTGGAGGCTAGTTGTTCTGTTTATGACATGATGAAATTCATGCATAAAATGATAGAACCACTACCGCGTGAAGGTAAGGCGTTAATAGCTTTATTCGTTGCTTTTCTTTATACAAATGAAAAGTTTGATTTTAATAGCCGTGAAGCACCTGATATTTTAGCGGATATGGTTCTTGCAGCAGAGGAGTTGATAAAAGATGAGACAATTTGATTTGAATATGTTGACTGAAATTTTCAGAAAAGACCAGATAAAAAGTATAGACAATCAAATTAATGAATTGCTTATTGAGAAAAACAAAATCAATGTTCAAATTGCGTTATTACTTGATAAACGAAACCAATTAAAAAAGCCACTAGCGGCAACTAGTGACTATAACATATAGAAAGGATTAACTATATATGACTATTTTAAAACTGAAGAACGTGAATTTCAAGGATTTCAAAGGAATTACACATTTCGAATTTGAAATCCAAGAGAGAAATGCAGTTGTTGCTGGTCAAAACGGAACTGGAAAGACCAGTTTGCTTGATGGGTGGTTGTGGTTACTTCTAGGTAAAGACTCACGAGGATCCAAATTAAATCCAAAACCCTTAGATGAGTTGAATCAAGAGAAATTAGGCTTAGAACCTATGATTGAAGCTACTGTAATCATTGATGGTAAAGAAGTTAAATTGAAAAGAGTTCAAGAAGAAAAATGGACCACACCAAAAGGTCAACTTGAAAAGGTTAGGGGTAGCGATACTACAAAATACTACATTGATGATGTGCCAGTAAAAGAAAAAGATTTTAAAGCTTTTATTGAAAAATATTTCAATGATGAGTTACTACAAATCTTATCCGATTCTACTTATTTTATGAGTATGAATTGGAAAAAGCGTAGGGAATATTTGATGAAATTATCTACGCTAACTGATGATGAAATTATTGAAAAGATAGGTGGTAAGACGCTTATCGAACTATTGGATGGTAAAAGTGTTGATGAACGCATGAAAATGTTAGTGGCATCAAAACGAGAATTAAACAGAAATATTGAAGGCCTACCTGGTCGTATTCAAGAAAATGCAGATATGAAAGAAAGAATTTTGGCCACGTTGAATGAATTGAGTTTGGATGATTTAACCTTAAAAAAATCCACTTTGCTTGATGAATTGGTCAAAGATGAAAATACCTTGCTTAATGCTCAATCAGGGGATGCATCACTTGATTTCCAACAAGAAAAATTCAGTTTAGAAATGAAATTAGCTGAATTAAAAAATAGCTATATGACTAATCAAATGGCTAAAACTAGAGAATATGATAATCAAATTGCTAAACTGATGAGTCAAAAAACAGTCATTGTGAATGCTATCAGCGAAAAAGAATGGGAAAAAGATATACGCTCAACTTTAATTGAAGGTATCAAGACGCAAATTGATGGACTTAGAAAATCTTATGTTGAAACAAATAAAACGATATTTGATGAACATTTGACTGTGTGTCCTACATGTAATCAGAAGTTACCTGATGAAGATATCGAAAACCTTATCAGCAATTTTAACGTTGATAAATCAAATAAGTTAGAAAATATGAAAGAACAAGCTGAAAAGTTTAAGCAGGACTTACTAACTTTGACTGCAGAAAAACAAAATTACGAAAATGATATTAACAAGTTGAAAGATGACTTAGAAGAAGTTACGAATAAAATTGCTTTTGCCGAAGAAGAAAAGAAGAATCTAGAATCTAATTTAACAAAATTAGAAGATACTCCACAATATCAAAAGATTATGAACGATATTGAGTTATGCAATCAGAAAATTGAAGATGTCAAAAATGATTCTGGATCAATGATTGCTGAATTCAAAAATAAAGTAAATGAAATTAAATCAGAATTGCAAGAAGTGAACAATCAAATAGCACGTTTTGCTGATTTAGCTAAGTATGATGAACGAATCGCTGAGCTACGTGAACAGGATAAGCAATACAAGCAAACTTATGCAGAAATTGAAAAAAGTATTTATATGCTTGAAGATTTCACAAGAAAAAAAGTCAAAATGCTAGAAGATAGCATTAATGACAAATTTAAGTTGGTTAAATTTAAATTGTTTAATCAACTGAAAAACGGTGGCATTGATGAATGTTGTGAGGCGACATATAAAGGCGTTGAATATTCATCAAGTTTGAACACAGGAGCACGAATTAATTGTGACCTAGATATTATTAATACATTATCCAATGAATTAGGAATTAAAGTTCCTTTATTCATAGATAATACAGAGAGTGTTACAGACTTGCAAAAGCCTGACACACAAACAATCGAATTAAAAGTAACAGAAAATAAAAAATTAGAGGTGGAATATTATGAGCAATCAAGTACAAATTTATAAATCAGGATTAGCAAAAGCAAATGATGTTTACTTACCACAAATCCAACAGCAATTATCTGAGCATGCAATCGCAATGTCTGATTATCAAAAAACATGTGTGTTAAATGCAATGTCAGCTATTAATGAAGTTGTTATTAAAGATGGGCTTAATTTTAATGAATTAGATCAATCCAATATTACTAAAACATTGCTAAATGTAGCAGCGTTGGAGCTAAACGCAGCAGCTATTCCTCGTGAAGTGTACTTCATTACTCGCCAACAAACACAAGGTGGAAGAAAAGTAAAAGTAATTGAAATGGGAATTGAAGGTGACGGAAATGATGCGATTTTAGCTAGATTTGGTCGAAATGTGAAACAATTACATCGGTATTGGGAAATAAGAGAAAGTGATGAGTTTAGTTATCCAAGCTTTAATGGGTTAGAAATGACACCACCTAAATGGTCGCCAACAGGTACAGGTAAAGTCGTCAAAGTGGTCTATCCAATTGAATTAGCGGATGGAACAATCGAGTATCATATCGCCGAGCGCGAGGATGTCAAACGTAATTTGTTGGCCCATATGTTTAATAATCTAATGTGGGATAAATCAAAAGTGGACAAGAAAAAGAAAATTAAAGAATTTGCTGAAACACATACGCTTGACGAAATCTTAGACAGCGAGGAAATGCAGACACTCGGTAATATTAGTCCAGCATGGAAAGATCCACAAAGCAGAGAATCTATGGTTGTACGAAAAATGCGCAATAACATCACTAAGAAAGTACCTAAAGATTTTAGTAATGCATATATTGAAAGCGCAGTTCAACAGGTTGAAGATGAGTCAGCAGAATTTGAATATCAACGCAAGCAAGCTGAAGTTATTGCGGAAATTACCACAAATGCTAACAGCGAGGAGTTTACGATTGAATCTGAAGATGTGCAAGTGAATGAGGAAAATGGCGACGAAGTTGGAAGTGTTGAAGAACCTACTGAATCAATTAATCAAACTGAACCTGAAACAGAAGTGAATTTATTTGATGATGAAACGGAGGACGTTCCATTTTGATTATTAAGGTAATTGGTTCTGGTTCTTCAGGGAATGGCTATCTAATTAGTGATGGCCATTCTCAACTAATCATTGAATGTGGTATTTCTTTTAAAAAATTTCAGACTGCTGTGGAGTTTGAATTAGGTAATTTAGATGGCATTTTAATTAGCCATGAGCATAGAGATCATTGCAAATATATCAGCTATTATTTGCATGGCACTTATGCTGATGTCTATGCAACTAAAGGAACAATTGATGCAATGTTTCAAGATAGTTTTTTAAGGTTAAAAACAATTGAAAAATACAGATTTCAACGTCTTCAATATAAACGACCTGTTGAAATCGGTAATTGGAAAGTAACTGCTTTTGAAACACAACATGATGTGGCTGAACCTTGTGGCTTTTTGATTGATAACCTTAAAACGAAAGAAAGATTATTATTTGCAACTGATACTTATTATGTCAAATATCGCTTTAATGATGTGACACATATCATGATTGAAGCAAACTATGACAAAGAAGTGATAGATGAATACATGACACAAGGATTTGACTTGAAGCGAAAAACAAGATTACTGGAATCTCATATGAGTATTGAAAACACCTTAGAATTCATCAAAGCCAATAAGTCAGACAAATTGAAAGAAATATATTTACTGCATTTGTCAGATAGCAATTCAAGAGCAGCAGAGTTTAGATATAGAGCGCAACGTATTACTGGTGTGCCTGTATATATTGCTTAGGTGGTGATTTAGTGAGTAATAAAGGTGGATGGATAAAACTTTACCGAGAATTGCTTGATAAGCCAATTTGGTTTGAATCGACACCGGAGCAAAAGGTTATTCTTGTTACCTTGTTACTCATGGCTAATCATGATGGCAGACAATGGGAGTGGCAAGGTCAACAATATTATGCTGGTCCAGGACAATTTGTAACAAGTCTATCAAAAATTGCAGAAAAATCTGGTCCAGGAATCTCAATAAAGAATGTCAGAACTGCATTAGCTAGATTTGAAAAATACAATTTTTTGGCAAATCAATCGACAAAGCGAAACAGGCTTATAACCATTAATAACTGGGCATTTTATCAAGATAAAGATGCACACGGTGGCAAAGATGATGGCAAAGACCTGGCAAAGAATGGGCAAAGAGATGGCAAAGACCTGGCAACTAACAAGAATGTAAGAATGGAAGAATGTAAGAATATAGTTGTTGTTAACGAAAATTCTTCTTCAATTCAAAATGTAATTGCAGAATACGAGCAAGTTTTCGGAATAGCTAGTTCATTAACAATTCAAAATATCCAGTTTTGGTGTCAAGATACTTCACCTGAACTAGTTATCGCTGCTATTAGCGAAAGTAAGAAAGCAAATGCACGAAGCTTTAAATATACAGAAGCTATCCTGAAAAACTGGGAAAAGGCTGGGTTAAAAACGATTGAAGATGTTAAAGCTTATAACGAGAGATTCCAAAGTCAAAAAAATTATAGCAAACAAAAAAATAATAAAGGCTATCAAAATGATGTTGAATTGCCATTTTAGGAGGTTTCTATCTTGAATTTATCAAACATGATGAGTCGCATTAGATATACAAAAGAATGTTGTCCAAAACATAATGTCCCACTGATTTATATGGTGGGACTTGAAGTGAATGGCAAAAAAATTGAACCATTTTGCCCGGAATGTCAGAGAGAACAGATTAATCAAAAAGATGAACAAGATACAGCTGAACGATTAGCTAGAAAACATAAGGAACGAACCTATGGCATGCTTAACAGAAGTTCTATTGTTGGAAATGAAAAACTGTTTACTAAAACATTTGAAAATTTTGATGTGATTAGCCATGAAACACAAAAAGTGAAGGAACAAGCAAAACAAATAGCCAAAAGTTATCTTGACGGAAATGAGTTCAATTGTATTTTGATTGGTCAACCAGGAACAGGCAAGAGTCACTTGGCAATGGCAATTTTACAAGAAGTAAATGAACATGCAGAACCTTACATGAGCTGTTTGTTTGTCAGTTTAATAGATTTGTTAGCAGAAATTAGAGATAGCTTTAATAGCAATACAGAGGGAATTACTGAGGGCCAAGCAAAAAGACTGTTAAAAAGTGCAGATTTATTGGTTATTGATGATTTAGGCAGTGAATCAAGTTTTGGTAGTGAAAACAATCAAGCAAGCGACTTTGTTCAAAGGGTGCTATTTCAAATTCTGAATGCTAGATCCAGAACAATCATTACTACAAATTTAAGTGGTCAAGAATTAAAACAGGTTTATAACCCTAAAATTATAAGCAGATTGCTGGAAAATTCAGAAAGTGAACATTTTATAAACATGGCAGGAATCAAGGATAACAGGAGGAAATTTTAATGGTTATGGTAGTGAATGAAGGTTTTGGTGTATTTAGAGTTATACCTGAGCCGGTCACAGAAGAAAAACGTAGAGAAAATCAAAAAGAACTTGATGAAATTTTAGAAAAGATAAAGAAAGATAGAGAGGCGCGAAAATGCAAAAACAAGGATATTTAATAAAAAAGACTGTTTATATCGATAAGTCAGGAAGAACATATGACTATCCAAGTAGTTATGCCGAATATTTTGATAGTCGTGAAGAAGCTGAAGTCAAAGCTAGAATGCATATGGGGCAAGTTATCGATATTAGAGATTTTTCAAAGAAGTCAAGACGAAATCAAGGATGGATGCGTAGATGAATAAGTACAGAAATAAAAAAATCGTAGTAGACAGCATCACTTTTGATTCTAAGGCAGAGGCTCGATACTATGAAAAATTACGAGATAGTGGCGAATCATTTATGCCATTATCTGAAGAATATTGGGTTATGCAGAAAATGATACCTATTCAACCAGCTTGTGAATTGAAAACAGGAGAGAAAATACAAGCTGTAAGATATAAGGCTGATTTTGTTAAATACAAAGATGGCCAAATCGTTAAAGTGGTGGATGTCAAAGGTTATCAAGATGCAATCAGTGTTTTAAAAATGAAGATGTTTGCGAAAACTTATGGCTATCCTGTGATATTTGCAAAATATAATCAAAAAACTGACTTATTTGAAGAAATGAGCTGTTTTGAGAGCCTACGCAGACAAAATCAACGAGCGAAACTCAGACGAGAAAATAAAAAGAAAATGGAGGAAAAGTAGATGCAATTTACACCTAAATTAAAGCAAGTAGCTATCAAATCTGATGCAACAACAATCACATTAGAAGTCAAAGATAATTCGTTGAGCGGGAAGTATGATGAAATCAAAAAGCTAACAGGAACAATCATCAATGTAATGTTCGTACCTGAAGAATATGAGTATGAAATTCAAGTGGATGAATCAAATAAACCAGTTGAAGAATTTGTGGTTGAACCAAATGGCAATACTCGTGTTGATTTAATGCAACAAGGAAGTTTACTTGAAGAAGGAGACCAAATTAAAAAGGTTAAACGTAGAGTGCAACGTGATCTAGTTGACGAATTTATCATGACTGCTACTTCACTAATTTTTCCAGGAGAAATCAATCCAAGAGATGTAATTAGCAGACTTCAACAAGGCGAAGATTTCAGTGACATATCCTATGACTACGGAATTAGTGATGCAAGCCTAATGGATGAGCTAGAGAAAGCTAGAATGTATTATGCACCATTTGCTGATTATTGGGACAAACATAGAGATATGGTGTTTGAAGATCCATCAGAGAAAGAAAATGAGAAATCTTCTGAGATTGTTGAAGAAACTAATGCTGATTCTGAGATTGTTGATGAAGAAATCACAGACGACGAAACGGATAGTGATGATGATGTCCCATTTTAAAATATTGTTTAATGATAAAGATGCGTTAATTATCAATTCAGAGGAACGGACTTATAAAGTCCTTCCTCTTGTAAAAGCTAGAAATTTGAATCTGACTTGTAAAAAAGAATCGGTTGGCGATTTGTCTTTACGAGTAGAAATGTTGATTGGATTTGGATATAGGAGGGAAGATTAAATATGCGAATGATTGATGCGCTAGTTAAATTGGCAAACGGCGAAATCAAAGATGGCACGCTGTTAAAAATTGTTGATGAAAAATACGACGCAAAACAATCCGTATTCGAATTTAGTGGAGGTTATTTCTACCACGAAGAAGATTTTTCGTTAGAAGGATTATATTCGTTTGATTTTGATTTTTTTAACAGAGAAGTTGAATTGATAGTACCAAAACCTAAGAAGTATCAGTTGAAATTGTATGCAGATGATAATTTAAGTTATGTGACATTTAGTCCATACAACAATATTTTTAGCTATGATGTAAGTGATAAAAACGAAACTTGCAATTTTATAACAAAATTCACACAAACAGAAATAGATAACGATAAGTTTCTAAAATTTATCGAGCAACACGGAATCAAAGAAGAGGTTGAATAGTATGAAAATGATTGAATTTGCATGGAAGGTTTAAGCGAATGATTATTGATTTAACTGATGCCTTTGATGGCCAAACTGATGAAGTTGAATCCGACGACATAAGAACTATGTTTAGGACTAGTAACAGCATGACGGTCATCATGTTTAATAATGGCATGCTTATAACGGTATTGGAAACTCCGACTGAAATAGAAAAATTGATTAATATAGCAAAGGATATTTGATATGAAATCTCAAGCAAGATGGAACAAAATTTATCAAAGACAGCGTAAAAAACAATATGAAAATATGGCAGGTGGATTGAATGCAAAAAACACTAAGCGAAATAAAAGAAAGAGCATTGGCCAAAATGCTGGAAGAAATGAATCAGAATCACACACATGCAGAAGATGCTATTCACAATTGGCTTTGTGAACAAAATGATGATGAATTATTTGTTGGAATTATGAAGAAAGATAAATCAATAAAGTCAGCCATGAAATATTGTATCAGTCAAGCTAGAGAAGAATCTTCTGGAAATAGTGCAATGGTTGATGATGATACAGTTTTCGGTTGGGTTCGTGACTACTTTATTAATGATGATATTAAAGTGAACAACAATGTATCAGCAAAGGTCATTAAAGGATCCAATCCAAAGAAAAAGAAAACTGAAACAAAGAAGAAAGTTGAAAAGAAAGAGGAGCTTGAACAAATGAATTTGTTTGATTTCATGTGAAAAATGCAAAAAGCTATATAAAAAATAAATTAAAAGTTCCAGAAAAATTTTTCAAGGATTGTATTGCAGAAATTCCAGTTTTTGAATGGAAGAATAAGAACACAGAAATAACTAATCCGCATGATGGGCGTAGAGTAATCCAAAAAAGGCTGACAAAAAATGCTAGATTAAATTTTTTTCACACAAAAATGTATAGAGCAATTGTTTTAGTTACTAAAACAAAAATAGAAATACAAACTTATGCTTTTTATGTTAATTATGAAGCTGGAAAAGAAATTTTGGAATATGAATTGTTTAACTATGAATTATTTTCTAAAGGCAATCATATTAGAATTGGATTGCATTGGGAAGGAGATTATTCATTCGGACTAAACGAAACTCAATACATGTCTGGATATTATGCAAATGTAAAGTTTTATAAAAATAATTGGTTTGAACGAATACAAAACATTTCTGAACTAAGATATATTGACCTATCAAGCTACATTCATCAAGGATACCCAACAAATTATTTGAGTCATGTTTATAAATATCGAGCAGAAATTGAGTTTGCTCAAAAAATAAATGCGAAACAACTAGCAAATGATTTGATGCATCCATATCATAATGGTGGAACAAAAAAATGTGCAGATATGCGTATTGTTAATATGAAATGGTTAAAAAAGAATAAACAGTTTTTCAAAAATTCTCAGTTATCTTTTAAAGAATTTGAGCTTAATAAAAGAATGTTAGAAAGACATGGAAAAATTGTTCCTGGAATTGAAAAATACCTCGATTATAGAGATATTTCAAAGATTCCTAAAGGTGTAGGGATTATCAAATTTCAAAAATGGATGATTAAAAATAAGATAAAT
>Shorty_p1__coassemble_1148_pt1 | contig 39404 bp, 36 predicted proteins | sample Shorty_p1__metabat2_high_PE_009 | metagenome-assembled genome bin Shorty_p1 | reverse complement strand
TTTCATATCATAACAAACGTTCAATTCATTGTCAAGCTTAATTTTTAAAAACTTTAAAACGTATTGAAAGTTTATTTTATTTAGCCATTTGATTTCAGCGACTTTGTTAGAATATCACGATTCAAATAATGCGTCAAGGGATTTTTCTAAAAAAAAGTTATAAAAACGTTTCCTAACAAAAGATAAGCCCAAACACCTTAATAGATCAAAAGGTATTCAGGCTTTTTTAACTAAAATTGTTTCAAGGTTTGATACAAAGCGGCTACTGGTAGACCGACAATTGCATAATAATCTCCTTCAATAGATTGAATAAACTTACTTGCTAGTCCCTGAACGGCATAGGCACCGGCTTTGTCTTTATATTCATCATCTAATAGATATTGTGCGATTTCTTCCTCTGTCAATGGATAAAAAGTCACCGCTGCTTTGCTGATAAAGTTTACTACCTTATCTTTTGATTGAATGCTGACAGCTGTGTAGACCTCATGTGTTTGTCCGCTAAGCATTTCCAACATGGATTTGGCATCATTTTTATCTTGAGGTTTCCCTAAAATTTGATTTTGACAGACAACTGAAGTATCACTACCAATAACCACAGCTTCAGGATAGTCTTTTAAAATAGTTGCCGCTTTTTGAGTCGCCATCCGTTGTACGTAATCAATTGGTTGTTCACTAGGATAAGGTGTTTCATCAATATCTGCAGGTACAGTTTGAAAGTCTGCAACCACTCTTGCTAGTAATTCTTTTCTTCTAGGTGATTGTGAAGCTAATATATATTGCATCTGATTTCCTTTCTAATGTGGATCTTGAATACGTTTAAACATCTTTTCTAAATCTTTATTGGTAAAATGAATGAGTACTGGGCGCCCATGTGGACAATTATATGGATTTTCGCATTTAGCTAAATCAGTCAGTAAGGTTCTGGCTTGGATGTCACTTAAATGATGGTTAGCTTTAATCGAACGTTTACAACTCATCATAATCGCCGTCGCTGCTCTAAAATCTTTCACCGTCACCGAACCGTTAATCAATACCATATCAATCATTTCACGAATAATTGTTTCTTCTTGCCCTTTAGGATACCAAGTAGGATGTGCCCGCACGATAAAACTATTTTGCCCAAAATCTTCCAATTGAATACCGACACTGACTAGCACATCTTTTTTCTCTTTTAATTTTAGATAATCACTATTTGGATAATCCAAAACAATCGGAATCAGCAATTCTTGCAAGTGTTCATCCACTTCACCAATTTTTTCCCGATAATATTCGTATTTTATTCGCTCTTGAGCCGCATGTTGGTCAATAATGTATAAACCGCGGTCTGACTGGGCAAAAAGGTACGTCCCATGCATTTGACCAAAATATTCTAAATATGGAAAGGCTTCATGCTCACTTGGCGTTTCATTTTGCTTTAACAAGGCATAAACTTGTTTGGCATCTAAATCCTCATGAAGACTCTCTGTTGGCTCAAATGGATCACTTTCTGGCAGTTCGCGTACCAAGTTATCCACATTTTCAGTTTCGAATATTTGTTCGTCAAGTGTTTCTTCTTGACTAGCTAATGTTGAATTTTCAATATTTTTAACAAGGTTGTCAAAATCATCTGTTCTTTTTCCACATTCATCCACAAGATTATCCACAGAATTATCCACATTTTCACTTGTAGTTACCTTGTTTTCCCCAGAATCGAGGGTTGGCTCTAAGTAAAACTGATTCTTCTGACTATCAAACTGCAACTTTCCACCTTTTTTCTCCACAGCAGGTGATAAATCTAGGTTTAACTGTGTTGGTTTGACTTGTTCTTTTGGATTGACTTTTTGTTTAAAATCGAGATTCGCACCGACATTAGGAATCAAGACTTGTTCGCGCAACTTATCATTGATTGCTTTACTTACCAATGAAAAGAGCTCTTCTTCCTTAGAGAGGCGGACTTCTTGCTTGGTTGGATGAACATTCACATCCACCAATAACGGATCAGTTTGAATCTCGATGACCGCAATTGGAAAACGGCCAATCATTAATTTCGAGCCATAACCGTTCGTAATCGCCTTATTTAACCCATGATTTTTGATATAACGTCCATTAATTAAGGTGGTAATATAACTTCTACCTGCACGGGTTAACTCAGGCAAAGACACATAGCCACTAATCTTAAAATCTAGGTTTTCTGCTTGAATCGCTAACATCTTTTTGGCATTTTGCAGTCCATAAATACCGGCAATGGTCTGCTTTAAATCGCCACTGCCATTTGTTTTCGTGAGCTGATGACCATCATGAACCAAAGAAAAGGCAATATCCGGATGACTTAAAGCTAGACGATTCACCACATCCGTAATATTGGCTAATTCTGTCTGCAAAGATTTCACATACTTCAAGCGAGCGGGGGTATTATAGAATAAGTCCGACACCTTAATATTGGTTCCTTTACGCAAAGAACCTGGCTTTTCAACGACCACTTTGCCACCATCTAATTCGAGATAACTCCCCTCAGCAGCATTTTCTTGTGCACTTTCGATGACCACTTTCGACACCGAAGCAATACTAGGTAACGCCTCGCCGCGAAAACCTAACGTACGGATACGAAACAAATCATCGCGACTATGAATTTTACTTGTAGCATGACGCTTAAAGGCATTGACCATATCATCTGGCGCAATCCCCTCACCATCGTCAATAATCTGAATCGTTTTTAGGCCAGCCTCTTCAATAAAAATTTCAATCTTATGACTATGTGCATCAATCGCATTTTCCAATAATTCTTTGACAACCGATGCTGGACGTTCCACAACTTCTCCAGCCGCGATTTGGTTGGCTAACTGTTCAGAAAGTTCTTGGATTTTTCCCATGTTCTCACCTCAATTCTCAAAATATACTTCATTATTCATTTTCCAATTCACGTTTTAATTCATTTATCGTAAAGAAAACATCCATAGGTTTTAAGTTTGCCAAATCCATCGACTTAATCGCTGCCAGTACTTTTTCTTCAGCTGGTGTCATTTCACTAAATAAGGATAATTGCTCAACAGCTGGAGTACTTGGCTTTTCCTTAACCGTAGCCGCCACATTGATTGCTTCTTCCTTACTTTGACTAACGACTTGTGCAACTTGTTTTTCTTCTTGATTTTCTAATTTGGTCAAAATCTGATCTGCACGTGCAATTAAGCTTTCTGGCAAACCTGCTAACTTGCCAACATGAATACCATAACTTTTATCAGCCGGACCTTGCATCATCTTATGAAGGAATATGACTTCTCCATCTTTTTCCGTTGCGCCAACATGAATATTCACCAAACCAGGCAATTGGCTTTCTAAGGCAGTTAATTCATGATAGTGGGTTGAAAAGAGCGTCTTTGCTTGGACATGATTTTGCAAATATTCAATAATCGCTTGTGCCAAAGCCATCCCGTCAAAAGTAGCAGTTCCGCGGCCCAATTCATCAAATAAAACTAGACTATTCACACTTGCATGGCGCAGCGCTTGATTGGCTTCCATCATTTCGACCATAAACGTACTTTGACCGGCAATTAAATCATCACTAGCCCCAATACGCGTGAAAATACGATCAAAAATAGGTAAAGTTGCTTCCTTAGCTGGTACAAAACAACCCATCTGCGTCATGACCACACTCAAGGCAAGTTGACGCATATACGTACTCTTACCAGACATATTTGGCCCTGTAATGAGTAACATGGTCGTCTCTTTTGGCATTTCAATCGAGTTGGGAATATAGGTTTGAGCGCCTAACACTTTTTCAACAACTGGGTGCCGGCCATCAATAATTTTCAACTCGTGGTCTTGACTAAGGACCGGACGCACGTAGCCATAACGTTCACTAACAATTGCAAAGGCTAGCAAGCAGTCTAACGTAGCCACGGCTTTTGCTAGAGTTTGCAATTCGCTAATTTTACCTTTTACTTGCTCGCGAATCCCGATAAATAACTGATATTCTAGCTCGGTGGATTTTTCTTGTGCCCCTAAGATTAATTCTTCTAACTTTTTCAATTCAGGTGTAATAAAACGTTCTGCATTCGCCAAAGTTTGCTTACGATCAAAACGTGAAGTATCCAAATTACCAAGATTAGCTTTCGTGATTTCAATATAGTATCCAAAGACGCGATTATAGCCGATTTTTAGATTTTTGACACCGGTTAATTCACGTTCTTTGGCTTCTAATTCAGCTAACCATTGTTTCCCATTTTTCATCGCTAAACGGTATTCATCTAGCTGTTCATTGTAGCCTGTTTTGATGAGATTACCTTCATTTAATTGTAAAGGCGCCTCTTCATCAATCGCTTGCTCAATCAAGTCAACCAAATCATTCATCGGATTTAAATCTTGTAAAAGCACTTGCCACTGACCCTGATCAATTCCCATTAAAACCTGTCTAAGATAAGGGATTTGTGCCAACGATTGTTTTAATTGCAGTAAATCACGCGCATTAACACTTCCAAATGATACCTTTCCTGCCAAGCGTTCTAAATCATACACCTTCGTTAATCCTTGAATGATATCTTCACGTTCAAAAAAGGACGTAATCAAAGAAGCCACCATTTCCTGACGACTTAAGATTTGCTTTTCTTGAATTAATGGACGGTCTAACCACTGTTTTAAAAGACGTGCACCCATGGCGGTTTTCGTTTCATCTAACAACCATAGTAAAGTGCCTTGCTTTTTGCCCGTACGAATCGCTTGACTTAATTCCAAATTGAACTTCGAATAATAATCCATTTTCAAATAATGGTCGACTTGATAACTTTGCGCCTGTTGGATATGATTTAAGCTGCGTTTTTGTGTTTCTGACAAATAGGCTAATAAATGATTGGTTACCGTTTTTTCGATATCTGACTGTAGTTGATTCGTTAAAAAGCTTAGTTCTGCATTTTCATTTGCTTCTAATTGAAAAGAAATTACTAAAGAAAGGCGTTGTTTTAAAGTTTGCGTCAACTTTTCAGGAATTTCTGTCGTATAAACAATTTCTTTTGTCTGTAAAATCGAAGCTTCATTTAACACACTTTCTTCATCTGCAAGCACTGTAGTTTTTAATTCACCTGTAGACAAATCGACATAACTAAAACCAAATTGGCCCGCTTGGTAACTTAAAGCCGTTAAAAAATTATTTTCTTTCGCAGCTAATGACTTGCCATCCATCACAGTACCTGGAGTAACTAATTGCACCACTTCTCTTTTCACCATGCCTTTAGTTAGCTTAGGATCTTCTACTTGTTCACAAATCGCCACTTTATAGCCTTGCTCTACCAAAGTATCAATATAGCCACTCGCTGCATGATAAGGAACGCCACACATTGGAATTGGATCTTCGGCATTTTTATTACGACTGGTTAAGGTTAACTCTAAAATTTGAGCCGCTTTTTTAGCATCCTCATAAAACATTTCATAAAAATCACCTAAACGATAAAACAAAAACGCATCTGGATATTGCGCCTTGATTTGAAAATATTGTTCCATCATCGGGGTATGTTTTGTCTTTTGTGGCATCACTGTTTTCCTTCCTGTTCAAGTTGTTGATTCACTTGATATTGAATTTTATTCGTCAAATATTGTAATAAATCATCGGCCTCAATTAACTTTTCACGATAACTGACGACTAACGGGTGATTTTTATAACGTTCATTTGCCTCGTCTAGACGTTTGAGCGCTTCTCGTTTAGCCTTTTCTTTCCCATAATGCTCAAACTGAACGACTTGCTTTTGTAAATTTTTTATTTCTTCTTCTAAATCTTTCAGACCTTGATGTTGATTCACTTTTGCTTGAATTTGTTTAAAATGACGAATTGTTTCATTTTCTTGTAGCAATTGTTTAATCTGTTCAAGGGTTTGTTGAATTTGTTGTTCTTCCTCTAGATATGTCATCATTTCATCCTATCTAATCATTTTCGCTAAATGGGCGGTCTTCACTGATTTGAATCGGAAAAATTCGGGTTGCTTGACCTGTCTTATCATCCACATCAATGACACAAGCAGATAAAATAAAACGTCCTTTTTCCACCACTTCAAAACGTTGTGGCAAGCTAGTTAAGAATTTTTCGATCACCGCTTCTTTTTTCATTCCTAAAATACCATCATAAGGACCAGTCATGCCAACATCGGTTAAATAAGCAGTTCCTTTAGGCAAAATCCGGGCATCATTGGTTTGTACATGGGTATGCGTCCCGACCACAGCTGATACTCTACCATCTAAAAACCATCCCATCGCTTGTTTTTCGCTCGTTGTCTCTGCATGAAAATCGACAAAAATATAAGGAGTACGCTTTTGAATTTGGGCTAATAATTCTTCTATTTTGCGGAAAGGATCATCTAAATCCACCATAAATGAGCGCCCTTGCAGATTCACTACCGCTAATTCTTGTTGGTTCACCTTCACAAAGACCACGCCAACACCCGGCACACCTGTTGGAAAATTCGCTGGTCGCACCATTCTCTTAGCATCCTCGATAAATTCGAAAATCCCCCGGTTATCCCAAGCATGGTTCCCTAGTGTAATCACATCCGCCCCATTTTGCAAAAATTTCTTATAGATTTTTTCGGTGATACCACGACCACTTGCTGCATTTTCACCATTCACAATTGTTACTTGTGGACGATATTTTTTCTTTAATTTTGGCAAGTAATCACTGACCGTATTTCGTCCTAAAGATCCCACAACATCCCCAATAAATAATAACCTCAAAATTTTTCCTCTTCTCTAATTAATCTCATTTCTTTATTATAAGCTAGGAAAGAAAATTAAGCAAAATTTCCCATACAAAAAAAGAGGCATCCACCTTCTGACGCCTCCATTTTTTGAATATTTTTATGCAGTGATTAACCCTAATTTATTTAATGCATGATAAATGCCATCTGAATTATGATCTTGGGTAACTAAATCTGCATGTTTTTGCACTTCAGCATTGGCATTTCCCATCGCCACACCAACACCAGCCATCGATAGCATTTCACGGTCATTCATGCCATCTCCAAAACAAATGATGTCTTCTTGCTGAATGTCTAAATCCTCAGCCACTTGCAAAATCGTCGCTGCTTTAGAAATTCCTTGCGTTAGGACATCCACACAATTTGGGTGCCAACGAACAAAACGTAAATCTTGATATTTTTCATCAAAACGACCTTCATGTTTCGCTGAATAAAAAGCCAATCCCGCATAAACATCTTCCTCTTTGGCAAATTGTGGATCTAAATTTGGTAAAGTTGATCCAAATGACTCCATCGCATCGGTCATTTTAGGTAAATCTAAAGAAGTAATCCGCTTTGTTTCATCTAAACCTACTAAAGCCACATCAATTCCTAAAGGTACTACCTCTTCTTTTAAGGCTTTTAGCGAATCCATCGGTAAGAGTTGTTTATGAATTTGCTTATTATCTTTAAAGGCCGCCGCACCATTACATAAAATATAGTTTTCAAAATCAAGTGCATCAATCACTGGTTTGGCCAATACACGTGAACGACCAGTCGCCAATGTCACATAATGTCCTTGGGCCCGCAAGCTTTCAATCGCCATCCGTGTACTAGGCAACACTTGTAAATTCTTATCTAATATTGTCCCATCAATATCAAATGCAATTAATTTTCGGTTCATCTTCACACTATCCCCCAACTTTTATGTATGCGTCTACTTTACTAAAATTTTCGCATTCTGGCAAATATCAAAGCTTACTTGAGAAGAAACAAACTGAACGCACCGCTATCATGAACATCAATTTATATCGAGCTATGATACACTTCACTAAAAAAATCCCGCTACTTACCTTTACAAATAAGCAACGGGAAAATGATTAATCCACATATTTTGATTTTGAGCTGTTTAACCAAGCATAGACTAAACCAATTACCAAGCCACCACCGATATAGTTACCGATGAAAGCAAAAACTAGATTGTGAACGATATGTGCCACGTCCATGCCAGGAATATTCCCACCTGAAGCAAAGAATGCTAAAGAGAAGGCAGGGAAGTTAGCAATCACGTGTTCATAACCTAAGAATGCGAAGATAAAGATAATGAAGATAATCGCAGGAACTTTACCCGCATCATCTTTCATACGTAAGCTGACAATAACCGAAGTATTTACAACGATATTCGCAAACATCGCTTCTGCTAAAATTTGTAAAGTTGGTTTTGCTAATTTAGCTGCAATCCCAGCATACATATAGTTATCTGGTGCTAAGTTTTGGAAAGGACCGGTTAAAGATACGAAAAAGGCAAAAATAATACCACCGACTAAGTTAAAAAATACACAGGTAAATAATAATTTCAAAGCTTTAGCAACGGTCATGCGCTTACGATAAACACCGACTGTTGCATAAAGCATATTAGATGTACCTAACTCAGCATTCATATAAAGAATCATAACCAGTGACCAACTAAACATAAAAGCGTATAAGAACTTACCTAGACCATGAACCATTTCGTCACCTTTCATGGCTACTGCAAAGGCAATCGCTGTCCCTAATGTCAAGAATAAACAAGCTAACATCGCACGCACAGCATAGCGTACATAACTACTTTCGATTAGGTCTAATTTCTTTTCAATAGAAGAATCAATCTTCTCAAATAATGGGGATACTGGATTCATCTTTTCACTCCTTAAATTTTCATCTGACGCCTTCTATCAACATCATTCTTATTCTAATAATGCAATGGACATTTGTAAAGGACATTTAATGAAAAATATCACATTTTTTCAGAAATATTTTCACTGTCTATTTTTTCTAACTTTATATTAGGATGGATTTTACTTTTAGTTTTCTTTTTAATCGTAAACATGCAATTTCAGTTGACAAGCGCTTGATGAATCAGCTATAATGTGCTTTGTGTAAAATAATGCAGCAGAAAGATAATAGACCATCCCTAGTTTATCGCTTAGAGTTAAGTTCAATTGAGTAACCGCGGCTGCAAAGGTGAAGATTGAAGAATAAACTACATGAACTATGAATTTTTCAAACGGATTATTTTACTCCAACGATATACTATATTTCATACATTGGAGGAATTTTTAAATGTCTCGTTACACAGGACCATCATGGAAAATCTCACGCCGTTTAGGTATCTCATTATCAGGTACAGGTAAAGAATTAGCACGTCGCCCATACGCACCAGGTCAACATGGACCATCAAGCCGTGGCGCTCGTTCTGAATACGGTCAACAAATGGCTGAAAAACAAAAATTACGTCACATGTACGGAATGAATGAACGTCAATTCCGTAACTTATTCGTGAAAGCTAGCAAAATCCGCGAAGGTAAACACGGGGTTAACTTCATGATTTTACTAGAACAACGCTTAGACAACATCGTTTACCGTTTAGGTCTTGCAACTACTCGTCGTCAAGCACGTCAATTAGTTAACCACGGCCACATCTTAGTAGATGGCAAACGCGTTGATATCCCTTCATACCATGTTGAAGTGGGTCAAGTCATCAGCGTTCGTGAAAAATCTCAAAACGTATCAGTAATTAAAGATGCTGTTGAAGCTACTGTTGGACGTCCAGCATTTGTAAGCTTTGACGAAGAAAAATTAGCTGGTTCATTAACTCGTTTACCAGAACGTGACGAATTATACCCAGAAATCGACGAATCACTAGTTGTCGAATTCTACAACAAAAAACTTTAAGATTTTCTATCAAGTTTACAAAAAGTCATTCAGTTTTTACTGGATGGCTTTTTTGTTTAAAAAAAATAGGAATAGACAAACAAACCTCGCCTAAAGATCCATTTGTCTATTCCCTTATCTTTCGTCTAAATCTACATATTCGATATCTTCCGTTACTTCCATATAAGCAGGACGGATAATCTTTTGTGTATTCACTAGCTCTTCAATTCGATGCGCTGACCAACCGACAATTCGCGCAATCGCAAAAATCGGCGTATAAAGTTCCTGCGGCAAGCCAAGCATATCGTATACAAATCCACTAAAGAAGTCGATATTCGCACTGACCCCTTTATAAATTTTACGTTTTTGGGCAATCACTTCTGGTGCAATCCGTTCCACCGTGGAATAGAGCTCAAACTCCTTCGATGCTGCACTCCCTTTTTCTTCAGCTAATTTGGATACATAGCGTTTGAAGATGGACGCCCGGGGATCATTATTTGAATAGATTGCATGCCCCATCCCATAAATCAACCCTTTATGATCGAAAGCTTGTTTATTCAAGACTGCCGTTAAATAATTACGAACATCTTCTTCGGTATAATCTTTGGGTAAATGTTCTTTCATATCTGCCATCATCTTCGTTACTTTAATATTGGCACCCCCATGTTTTGGTCCCTTTAATGAACCTAAAGCCGCCGCAATCGTTGAATACGTATCAGTCCCACTCGAGGTAACCACCCGTGTTGTAAAAGTAGAATTATTCCCGCCCCCGTGTTCCATATGCAAGACCAATGCCATATCTAAAGTCTGAGCTTCTTGCTTGGTATATTTTTGGTCAGGACGCAACATTTTCAAAATGACTTCCGCTGTACTCAAATCACCTTTTGGATTATGAATATACATACTTTCACCTTGGTCGTAGTGATTGTACGCATGATAAGCATAAATCGCAATCATCGGAAAAACACTAATCAACATCAAGGATTGATCTAAGACATTTTCAATTGAGATATCATCCGCCTTTTCATCATAGCTAGCCAAAGTTAAAATACTACGCGCCAAGGAATTCATAATATTAGCAGAGGGAGCCTTCATGATGACATCTCGTACAAAATTTGTAGGCAAAGTTCGTCTGGCATTCAATTCTGCTTTAAACTGCTTCAACTCCGATGCGCTTGGAAGGTTACCAAAAAGCAATAAATATGCAACTTCTTCAAATCCATACCGATTCTGTGAAACAAAACCTTCTACCAGTTCATTGATATCTATTCCACGATAACGCAACTCACCGCGCTCAGAAACCACTTCTCCGTTGACTTTCTTGTCTGGATAAATTGTGGAAATCGTCGTTAAGCCTGCTAAGACACCTTTCCCATTTTCGTCACGCAAGCCTCTTTTTACTTGATATTTTGTATAAAGTTGCATTTCTATCTTATCATTTTCCTGACATAACAATGATAGCTTATTCACATATTCTTCTTTATTTTTGGCATTTGTCATCACTAAACCCCTTCTTTCTTCATAATGTCCGGGTAATTCCATTTGAATATAATTATAACACGATAATGAGAAAATGAAATAATTTTAATAAAAAAGTTTACAAAGTTTTCTGAAAATCGTATAATTATGCTAGTTATAACGTATTTTTATCACAGAAAGGACGAGTGCTATGACCTTTAAAAGCCAATTAATTGTAAATCAACAACCTTTCCATTATATTGACTTAGTTAAAATTGCCGAACATTATCAAGAAAATATCCACAAACTTCCATATGCTATACGTATCTTATTAGAAAGTGTCGCACGCCATCAAAACGAAGAAATCACCGAAGAAGCGTTAAAATATTTGATTCACTATGATGCGAAAAATCCTACAGGGGTGATTCCATTTAAAGTAGAGCGGGTCGTTTTGCAAGATTTTACCGGCGTACCCGCAGTTGTCGACCTTGCAGCAATGCGTGATGCGATGCTCAAATTAGGCGGTTCAGCTAAAGAAATCAATCCTGAAATTCCTGTTACTTTAGTTGTCGACCACTCTGTTCAAGTCGATGCTTTTGGTAATTCGCAAGCCATCACCTTAAATACTGAGCGCGAATTTGAACGCAATATGGAACGTTATCAATTTTTAAAATGGGCACAAGGATCTTTTGAAAACTTCGATGTCGTCCCTCCTGAAACTGGGATTATTCATCAGGTCAACATTGAATCACTATCCCCTGTTGTCATCGAAAAAGAAGGTCTGCTATTCCCAGATACCCTTCAAGGAACCGACTCACATACCACGATGATTAATGGTTTAGGTGTGCTCGGCTGGGGCGTTGGCGGGATTGAAGCTGAAGCCGCTATTTTAGGAGAAGCTTCTTATTTTCCTACGCCTGAAGTCATTGGCGTCCGTTTTACTGGTCAACTCGCGACAGGCACAACCGCCACTGACCTAGCCCTTTTTGTTACTGAAACTTTGCGTAATGAAAAAGTCGTTGGGAAATTTGTCGAATATTTCGGACCAAGCTACCATCAATTAAGCCTTGCTGACCGCGCCACTTTAGCAAATATGGCACCTGAATACGGAGCAACTTGCGGCTACTGTCCAATTGACCAAGAAACTTTAGACTATTTAGCTTTAACCGGCAGAACGCCTGAATTGATTACCCAAGTAGAAGCCTATGCCAAAGCCAACCAACTATTCTATGATGAAGAGCAAGAAGCAACTTATACCAAGGTTATCGAAATTGATTTAAGTCAAATCGAACCTTCTCTTGCTGGGCCAAAACGTCCACAAGATCGTATCAGCCTATCCCAAGTCGCCCAAAATTTCACTCAATCTGTCACTGCACCAAGTAGTCCTAAAGGCTTTGGTTTACCTGAAGAAGAATTAACCAAACAAACCACGATTCATTGGCAAGATGGCACAACGGATACCTTAAAGACCGGTGATTTATTACTAGCGGCGATTACTAGCTGTACCAACACAAGTAATCCATCCGTTTTAATGACTGCTGGACTATTAGCTAAAAAAGCCGTTGAAAAAGGATTAACTGTCCCTAAATATGTCAAAACTTCTCTCGCACCTGGCTCTAAAGTAGTAACAAGCTATCTAAAGGCAAGTGGTTTACTTCCCTATTTTGAGCAATTAGGATTCTATCTCGTAGGCTATGGATGCACTACTTGTATCGGAAATTCTGGTCCATTAGATGAAGAAGTTACTCAAGCAGTGACAGACAGCCAGCTCCTAGCAAGTGCCGTACTTTCTGGTAACCGCAACTTTGAAGGGCGGATTCATCCATTAATTAAAGCCAACTATCTCGCTTCTCCACCATTAGTTGTCGCTTATGCCATTTGTGGAACGGTGCGCAAGGATTTAACCAAAGAAAGCCTAGGTACGGATAAAGAAGGCAAGCCAGTCTACTTAAAAGACATTTGGCCAAGTAGTGAAGAAGTCGAAAGCTATATTCAAAAATACGTCTCAAAAGAAGCCTTTAAAGCGGCCTATGCACATTTATTTGATGCCAATGAACGTTGGAATGAAATCCAAACGACAAGCAGTGATTGTTATGCCTGGGATGAAAATTCAACCTACATCGCCAATCCACCATTCTTTGAAGATTTAAGTGCTGATTTACCTAGTCATGCTGCTTTAGATAATCTCAGAGTGTTAGCCAAATTAGGCGATTCTGTCACAACCGACCATATTTCGCCGGCCGGTAGCATCGGTTTAGATTCAACAGCTGGAAAATATTTAAGTAGCCGAAATGTACCATACCGCGATTTTAACTCCTTTGGTTCAAGACGTGGTCACCATGAAGTGATGATGCGCGGAACTTTGGCTAATATTCGCTTACAAAACCAACTTGTACCAGAAATTAGCGGTGGTTTCACACGTTTCTTACCTACTGATGAAGTGATGAGTATGTATGATTCGGCGATGAACTACCAAAAGCAAAACATTGGGACGATTATCTTAGCGGGGAAAGATTACGGCATGGGTTCTTCACGTGACTGGGCGGCCAAAGGAACACAATTACTTGGAGTGAAGGCGGTCATTGCTGAAAGTTTTGAACGAATTCACCGCTCGAACCTTGTAATGATGGGCTTAATCCCACTTGAATACACCAATCAAGAAACCGCTCAAAGTCTTGGCTTAACCGGTGAAGAAGTCTTTTGTATTGATTTCCCTGAAAAGCCACAAATCAATCAAACTATTACTATGACTGCACAAAATAAAGACGGAAAAACCATTACCTTTACCACAAAATTGCGGTTTGATTCTCCAGCTGATTTGCGATACTACCAAAACGGCGGAATCTTACCAATGATTATTAGAAAACAAGCAACGAAATAAGAAAAGAGGTCAGAAGATGAGTTATTTATCAATCAAAGACGGACAACTACAAGTACCCAATCAATTAACTGTCCCTTTTATTCAAGGAGATGGCATCGGTCCAGAAATTTGGCAAGCTTCCAAAAAAGTCATTGATACTGCCATTTATAAAGCCTATCACGGACAAAAAACCATTCAGTGGCAAGAAATTTATGCTGGACAAACGGCTTTTGAAAAATTCGGCACCTATCTTCCTGATGAAACATTAGCAACGATTCAAGAAGCGAAACTTGCTTTAAAAGGTCCCTTAATGACACCTATTGTCGAAGGATTTCGCTCATTAAATGTGACCTTGCGCCAAACGCTTGATTTATTTGCTTGTGTGCGTCCTGTTCGCTATTTTTCCGGTGTGCCTAGTCCTTTAAAACATCCCGAAAAAACAGATATGGTCATCTTCCGCGAAAATACGGAAGACGTCTATGCAGGCATCGAGTTTCTCGCCGGTCAAGCAGAAACGACACAATTAATCGAAGTGTTGAAAGAACAATTTGGTGTCCAAAAAATTCGTTTCCCACAAACTTCATCGATTGGGATCAAACCCGTATCCAAAGAAGGAAGCCAACGTCTAATTGCCGCTGCGATTGACTATGCATTAGCGAATAAGCGAAAATCTGTCACCTTAGTGCATAAAGGTAATATCATGAAGTTTACCGAGGGACATTTCAAAAAGTGGGGCTATGATTTAGCAGAGGAAAAATATACCGATGTATGCTTTACCATGCAGACTTTTGAAAAAATCGCAAAAAAAGAAGGCAAAGAAGCCGCTCAAAAAGCCCTTAACGATGCCCAAAAAGCTGGTAAATTGATCATTAAAGATGTGATTGCAGATAATTTCTTACAACAAATCTTACTTTATCCAGAAAAATATGATGTAATTGCTACTTGTAACTTAAATGGTGATTATATTTCTGATGCCTTAGCTGCTCAAGTCGGTGGCATCGGCATTGCACCAGGTGGAAATATTAATTATCACACCGGACACGCGATTTTTGAAGCGACTCATGGCACGGCACCCGATATCGCCGGTCAAGGAAAAGCCAATCCATGTTCGCTACTCTTATCTGCTTGCATGATGCTTGATTATGTCGGTTGGCAGGCAGCGAGTCATCGGATTATTTGTGCGATTGAACATGCCATTCGCAATAAAACAGTCACCAGTGATTTTGCACAAGCGATGAAAGAGGCCACGCTACTTTCCACTCAAGAATTTGGCGACTTACTCGTTGACTTAATGGAATAATCAATCAATGAACTAGCTACAAGGAAAAAGTGGCTAGTTTTTATTTCTCATCAAACTCAAAACATGATAAAATACAAATAAACAACAAATGCAGGAGGTGTGCCATGGATTTTCGTGAATTAGATGCTTTAAAATGTAAAATAGATCAATTTCGTCCACTGACAAAAGGGCAAGTTGAAGCAATTGAACGCGAAAAAAAGATTGAACACGTTTGGTCTTCTAATGCGCTCGAAGGTGGTACCTTGGACAAATATGAAACAGCAGCCATCTTAGAAACAGGTGCTACGATACATGCTACACCTGTCAAAGAAATTTTAGAAACACTTGATTTAGGAAAAGCTTTTGATTTTGTTTACGAACTAGCCTTAGGACAGGTGCCCTTAAACGAAGAAATCATCCAAAAAATCAATCAACTCGTAACGATCAAATCCGCGGATAAAGTTGAATTAGCAGGAATGTATCGACTCAATGCAGCTTATCCGTATGGTGTAGTCGGTGTTCATTACACAGATCCTTACCTGATTCGCCAAGAGATGGCCAACTTAATCTATTGGGCACAAGAAATCGCACCTACCTTGCATCCAGTTGAATATGCAGCCTTACTTCATCAAAAATTTGTGAGTATCCATCCATTTACCGATGGAAACGGACGAACTGCTAGGCTTTTAATGGAATTTGCGCTGACAAGCAATGGTTTTCCAATCACAAATATTCAGCCAGACAAAAAATCTAGACAAATTTATATGGAAACTCTCGCCAACACACAACGAACAGGAGATACTGAACCATTTGTGGCATTAGTGGCTAATTATGTGAAAGAAGAGTTAGAAATGCGCATTCGAATTTTGGAATTAAACGAAAAAAATATTCGTGAAGCTAAAAGCAAAACAACCAGCTAGGTGTAAAACACATACAACTAGCTGGCTTTTCTTATTGTTCTTGTTTGCGTTTAGCTACCAATTCCAAAATTTGTGTCTGACTAATCGGTGTAAAATCTAACATATCCGCTCCTACATTCACAGCATTCGGACCTAGCGTTTTCGCAAAATACGCTGAATGATTGTTATGCACATGAACGTAAATTAAGATACCGTCGCGAAAATATCCCTCCCACTCTAAAATTGGGTAATGAAACAAGACATATTGTTGCTTGTTTTCTTTAAAGGTATGATAGTCCTTCACCCACTCAAAAAGCGTGGGGTCGAATTATGGCTGATTTAAATATTTCTCATGATTACCGCGAATCAGATACTTTCTTCCTTTCAAACGTCGCAATAATTCATTGGCTTCTTGCACACTTCCTTTATCCTGAATAATTCATACATTTTCCTTTGAGTCCTACAATCATTGTAGTATCGAGGTAAGCACACGAATTTCTTCATGTCTGCCCAAACTGCTTCACGACCTCTTCTAATCTGTGTTCGCCGGGTAGCTCCTTTGCATCTAATCCGGCCTGTCTAGGGAAATCTTAACACATAGCGAATTTCCCTGCCATTCCAGACAACCTTAGCTGCTTGGAGCTGGTCGACCCGGCTCACATCTTTGATCTACGGCGTTCAGCAGCTAGACATTGTGAAATTCGCCCTCCCACTTGTGAAAATCTCCTTTCATCCGATTTTCTCAGTGGGAGGTAAGCACTGCAATTTCTTCTAGGCTTTCCAAGCTGCTTCACGACCTCTTCTTTAATTTAGAACGATTCTTATTTGTTGGCAACTAGTTTACAAATAAAATAGTTTTTTTTATAATAATTTTAACTAAATGAGAATGATTATCAATTCCAAAAATATTCACAAATAAACAATATAAACCTACCTTATTCGAAAGGAAGAGATATAATGCAACCTACCTATGATTGTGTGATTATCGGTGGTGGTCCAGCTGGTCTCTACGCTAGTTTTTATGCTGGTTTGCGTGATATGAAAATTGCCTTAGTTGAAGCTTTAGATCATCTAGGTGGCAAGTTAAGCTTCTACCCTGAAAAAATGGTTTGGGATGTAGGCGCACTTCCTCCAAGCAAAGGCAAACAAATTCAAAAGCACTTAATCGAGCAAGCCAAAACTTTCCAGCCCGATATCTACTTAAATACAAAAATTAACAAAATCGATAAAGTTGAGGATACTTTTCTTTTACATAGCAATCAAGCTACTCCCTTAAAAGCCAAAACCATTTTACTGGCGATCGGCGGAGGAATCTATACGCCTAAGAAATTAACAGTTCCACTAACAAAAGCCGTCCAGGACAGAATCTTTTATCATTTTCCAGATTCGAATCTAATCAAAGGAAGAGAATTATTAGTTTCTGGCGGAGGCAATAGTGCGGTGGATTACGCGATTGAAGCCCATGAATTTGGTGCCAAAGTTAAAGTATCCTATCGTGGAGAAAAACTTAAAGGGCATGAAAGTCAAGTACGCAAGCTGTCTGAACTAGGCATTCCCGTTTACTATTGCAATACAATTGAAGAAATCCGTCAACAGGGTCAAAAACTCCAAGTTAAGTGCGCCGTTCACACTCTTTCTGCGGATTATTTACTCATTCAGCACGGCTATGAACATGATGATAGTCTGTTTAAAAATTGTTCTTTTGACTTAAAGTGGCATAACGAGTATGCACTGGACTGCCAACAACCAAGCATTACTAGTGAAATGGGCATTTTTGCGACAGGCGATATCCAATATTATCCTGGCAAAGTGAATTTACTCGCCGGTGCTTTTAATGACAGCGTACATGCAGTTAATCAAATCAAACAATATCTCGATGAATCAGCCGCCAGTTTTGAAATGGTTTCTTCCCATAATGAGAAATTCCATACTCGTAATCAAGCACTTTTTGCCAACAAGGAGGCGATATAGATGAAAAAAACTACCCATCGCTTCGTTTTTGGGGCACTTGGGATTGTTTTTCTAGCTCTGATTATCTTATCTGTTGGCTTTGCACTCACCCAGGGACAAGCCGATATCAGAGTCAGTGAGGTCTATCAAATCTTATTATATAAGCTTTCCAACGGGCATCTAGGAAATGTCGAACAACTTTCATTGGCCGATCAAAATATTATTTGGTTTGTCCGGGCACCGAGAACACTCTTGGCTATCTTTGTAGGGATGGGACTCGCAATTAGTGGCGCGGTCATGCAAGCCGTCGTTCAAAATCCATTGGCCGATCCATATATTTTAGGTATTTCTTCTGGTTCATCACTAGGCGCTACCTTTGCGATTTTGGTTGGTTTTGGTGGTGGGGCACTCATCTTTCAATTTGGCTTAGCATTTGGTGCCTTCATCGGAGCTATTTTCGCCAGCATCTTTGTCTTACTCTTGGCAAGTGTCGGTTCAAAAATGACTTCCACAAAACTCGTACTCTCAGGGATGATTATTAGTTCCTTATGTAGTGCTTTGTCAAATCTCATCATCTATCTCGCTAATAACGCGGAAGCCATGAAGACCGTTACCTTTTGGACAATGGGGAGTTTGGCTAGTGCAAGTTGGCAAAAATTACCTTTAGTCAGTCTGATTGTCTGTGGTTTAACGCTCTTTTTTATCTTACAAGCACGGATTTTAAATGCGATGTTACTTGGCGATGAAGTGGCGACCACATTAGGCATTAAGCTAAGTTTTTATCGCAAAGTCTACATGATTTTAGCGGCACTTTTAACCAGTATCATTGTCGCAAACTCAGGAATGATTGGCTTTGTAGGTCTGATTATTCCACATATTGTCCGTGGAATGACCGGTTCAGATCATCGCCTATTAATGCCATTATCCGCTTTATCAGGCAGTCTATTTATGATTTGGGCAGATGTTTTAGCCCGCTCTATCTTAAAGGGTGTAGAATTACCTATTGGCATCATCACTGCTATTATTGGTTCGCCGATTTTCATTTACATTATTTTGAAGAAACAATACAACTTTGGAGGGTAGCTTATGAAATTATCCATTGAACACTTAAATTTAAGCATCAAACAACGCACCCTCCTAGAAAATATTTCTTTAAAGACTAAAGACGGCCAATTTGTCGGTTTAATCGGAGCGAATGGTAGCGGAAAATCTACCTTACTGAAAACCATCTATAAAACACTCAAACCAGATAGCGGGGAAATTTATTTAGATGAACTCAATATTTTGCATAGTTCTGAAAAAAAGGTTGCCCAAAATTTAAGTGTGGTGAGCCAATTCAACGAACTTAGTTTTGATTTAACGGTCAAACAAATGGTTATGCTTGGACGTACTCCCCATAAGCGACTTTTAGAACAAGAAAATAAACAAGATTTACAAATTGTAGAGCACGCTTTAAAAACGACCAATTTGTTAGACTATCAAGATCGTAGTTTTCTTTCACTATCCGGTGGTGAAAAACAGCGAGTGATTCTTGCTAGAGCCATCGCACAAGACCCGCATTTCATGATTTTAGACGAACCTTGTAACCACTTGGATATTCGTTATCAGTTGGAAATTATGGAAATTGTCAAAAATCTAGGCATTGGAATTTTAGCTGCTTTACACAGTTTGGAAGATGCCTGCCGTTATTGCGATGAACTCTACGTCTTAAAACAAGGACACGTTCTTTCAAACGGGAAGCCCGAAGAAATCTTGACCGAAGACTTAATTGAGGAAGTTTATGGTGTCAAATGCAAAATCTATCAAAACCCAATCACCCAACAATTAGGATTTTATTATTATAAATAAAGGTTGTGAGAAGGGTTGGTCAGCTACGAGCAAAAGGATATCAATCAACTTGGTCAAATACGAGAAAATTCATGTGTTACCTTCTGCTAAGAAAATCGGATGAAAGGAGATTTTCTTAAGCAGGAGGGTGAATTTTCCGAGTATTTAGTTGATTGATACCGAGAAAGCTAAGTTTGTCCGGAATGGCAGGAAAATCCACTCTGTTTAAAGATTTTCCTAGACAGTTCGGCTTAGATGCAATGTAGCTACCCTTCGAACACCGTCAATAAGGTTGTGAAGCAGCTTGGGCAGACTTGAAGAAATTCGTGCGCTTACCTACCGCTGAGAAAATCGGATGAAAGGAGATTTTCTCAAGCGGGAGGGCGAATTTCACAAAGTCTAGCTGCCAAACACCGTCAATAAGGTTGTATAGAAGGAGAAAAACATGAAAAAATTAACCTTACTTGCGCTAACTACAGCGACATTTTTACTGGCTGCTTGTGGCAATACTCAATCAAAACAAGAAACAAAATCTGAAGCGCATTATCCTCTTACTATTGAAAATGTCACCAAAGCGGAAGGTGGCAGCAAATGGACCAAAAAAGAAGAAACCTATCAAAGTAAACCTAAAAAAGTCTTGGCCAATACCCGTCCAGCTGCCGAACTATTATTGCATCTTGGTCTAAAAGATAATATTGCCGGCGTTGGTGCCACTTTTGGGGTAGCCGATGAAAGTGTCGCCAAAGAATTTAAAGAACTCAAAGACTTAGGAAACAGCTATATCAGCAAAGAAACCGCGCTAAGTGTTGATCCAGATTTAGTCTATGGGCGTGGTGGGCTATTTGATAACCAAGACTGGGGTGTCGGTACAGTCGATTCACTAAATGAAATGGGCATTCCAACTTATGTCTTAGAATCATCTATCACCGGTGCGACTTTTGATTCTATTTATTCAGATATCGAAAATCTTGGTAAAATCTTTAATGTAGAAGACAAGGCCAAATCTTTCAGCAAAGAAATCAAAGCCCGTCAAGCAAAACTAGAATCTAAAGTAAAAGACCAAAAAACGCAGACCTTTGCTTACCTACACATGTCTGATCCTAGTCAAGTGGTCGTTTATGCCGCTCATGACGAAGCGTTCTTTAACGATATGTTTAAAATGATTAAGATGGACAATGTGTTTAAAGACCAAAAAGGCGATGTGAGTGAAGAAACCTTAATTCAAACCGATCCAGATGTCTTAATTGTCGGTGACTGGTCAAGTATTCCAGGAAGTATCAGTGGTCAAGAAGTCATCGATGCCCTATTAAAAAATCCTAAGCTACAAAGTATGAAGGCAATTAAAAACAAACAAATCTATGCGGTAGATTATAACTATCTATTCGGTTATGGTTACCAATCCTTAACTGGTTTAGAACAACTAGTAGATCAAATGCAAAAATAATCTCTATACAAATACGGCGCAGAATTCAAATATCTGCGCCGTATTTTTTATAATTCATTCCATAGTGTGAAACCTAAAATCAAAGCTCCTCCGACAAATTGTAAAAGTGTTAATGGTTCACCAAGGATAAAGACAGAGATGCAAACGGCCACTAAAGGATCAATATAGCTTAGTATCGCTGCTTTTTGTCCAGGAAGCTCTTTTAACGCTGAAAAGTAAAAACAATAGGTCACTCCCGTATGTACTAAACCAACAATTAAAAGGCAAATCCATCCTATTGTAGTTAACTGGCCTAGTGAAAACCCACTCGTAAAGCCAACATAAGGGATTAAAATCAAAATTACCGATAAAAATTGTAAGAAGGTTCGCTGGATACCGCCTACATTTTTGATAAACTTATTAAGCAATATAACTGTCGCGTAAAAGCAAGCAGCACCTAATCCAAAAAGAATCCCTACAATATTGGACTTCCCTTGACTAAAATCACCTATTCCTGTTATCAACACAATTCCTAATGTCGACATGATAAAACAAAGCCAATTTTTCGCCATCATCTTTTCTTTAAACAATAATGGGCAGGCAAGCGTAATCAATACCGGTGCAAAGTAATAACTTAAAGTCGCTATCGAAACCGTAGTATACTTATACGCTTCAAAAAGTAAAATCCAGTTAAAACCCATCGCCACCCCAGATAAAAGTAGGATTGGCAACTCTTTTTTGAACTGTTTCACCTGGATTTTTTGCTTAGTAACGAATAAAAAGCCGCCAATTAACACCGCTGCTAAAATAGCTCGATAAAACGCCAAGTCCCCTGAAGATAGCTGAATATTACGGACAAATAACCCTAATGTTCCAAAAATCGCCATTGAAAAGACCAACAACGCACGTGCATCCTTTTGATTTTTCATCCAATCACTCCTCAAATAGATAACCAACAAAACTTATTTCTTATATTCTAATGTAAAAAAAATTTAAAAGTCAAGACACCTAAGTATTTTTCATGCATTATAAGATAAAACTTGATAATATAAAAGAAAATGACCTTTGGAGGAAATCGATGGAATTAACACTAAAAATTCAAGAAAGCACAGCCCAAATTCAAACCCCCAATCAGCAATTGACTGTCCAATTTTTACCCATTTTTGAAGCTGTACAAGCAGATGTGGTTCAACTGTATACCGATAAAAAAGGTAAGTGGCACTTGATGACCGAAGCACTACCAGAAGAAATGCACCGTTGCCTAGCTATCCAACTTCAAGAGGCAGAAATGGAGATTTTTAGACGAGTCATTGCCAATGAATTTTTCAAAGGTGAATATGCCATTCCAGCGCATTATCAAAAAGAATACCAGCCAATCGTGGAACAAATCACAGCTATTTTACGACCTTTTGCGATTCAATTTGATGCCAAACCAAAACGCCCTGGTCAAAAAGCCCAACATCGTTTTAAAAAAGAGTTCGCAACAATTCCTTTTTATGTTGATGATTTCAATAGTAAAGCCACAGTCTACTGGCAAAAGCGCAATGAATTTCGTATTTTAGCGGGTGCGACTTTAATGCCTGAAGCGCCATTAAATAAAGATGGTTCACTTGGCTTTGGTGCGCGATTCGCTTTAACCTTGCGTCAAGAACAAGCGGATAAAATCAAGGATAATGTCACAACTGAAGATATTATCTTAAAAAGCGTCAATGAGGTCGGACATTTTCTATACTTTGCCGGAACAAACAGCTGGCTAGTCTTAAAAGATGAAAATGGCAAGACACTTGATGAATATAGCGTAGTCAAATAGGAGGAATTATAAATGGCTAAAAATATGGAACGTGTCTATAAGATGAATTTTGCAAGTGTCTATCCTCTACTTGTTCAAAAAGCTGAGCGCAAAAACCGCACCCAAGCAGAGGTCGATGAAATTATTTGTTGGTTAACAGGCTACACATCAGAACAACTTGCACAACAATTAGACAAGGAAGTCGATTATCAAACTTTCTTTCAAGAAGCCCCACAAATCAATCCTAACGCTAAACTTATTAAGGGCGTCATCTGTGGCTATCGTGTAGAAGATATCGAAAACCCATTGATGCAACAAATTCGATATTTAGATAAATTAATTGATGAACTCGCAAAAGGCAAAAAAATGGAAAAAATTCTGCGTCAAGATTAGCTAGAAAGGATATGATAATGGATTCAATACAAGATTTCACAAATTATACTCACTTTTCTCCCTAGGAAGCCGCTTATCAATTTACCAGTGTGAATGAAGCGTCTGAAGTGGGCAAGAGAGGGCTTATGTCCGCGTGCCCGTCAATATTAAAGACTCTTTTGGTAAAGGTCGTCTAAAGGTCAGAGTCTATTTTGAAACGGTCTATTACGAAGGCAGCATTGTCAATATGGGGGTAAAAAATCCAGATGGCAGTGTCTGTTATATTCTCGGTGTCCGCAAAGATATTCGTCAAGAACTACAAAAAACATTGGCGATACATTAACCATTTCCTTCCAACCTGTATTTTAAATTTTCAAAGCACAAAAAATCCCGGCTAGACCTACATGAATCTAGCTGGGATATCTAATTTCAGGAACTTTCTCTCACCTAATCATTTGGATATTGTTCAATGTAGCCTGTTTCTTTTAGCACTTTAGTTGGCCAGTAATCTTGTTCATCTTTAATTTCTTCCATCTTTTGAACCTTAAAAACAAATCGCCAATCAGCATCAAAATCATAAATGGCTTCAAACACTTGATTTTCTTCCAATACCAAGGAATCCAAAGTCGTTTCAGACCCTAACTCAGAAAGTTCATCCATATATTCCTTGCTTCGTTCATAAGAGAAAGCGTCCACTTTAAAGTAATAAAGATGCTCAAAATCAAATTTCATCGAGTCTAAAAAGGTCACTAACAAATCTTCTAATGATTGATTGCCTGCCATTTGAATGATTCGATATACTTGGCGACCAAAACCTTTAGGATAAATTTTAAAGACATAATTATACATGCCATAGTCTATATTCGATAAATCATCTATCATCACCTGAAGCAAATCAGCCACAGCGTCATCACTCATCGCAAATAAAGCTCGATTAAATTCTTCTTCATCCATAGCATCAATAACATCTAGGATTTTCTCATTAGCCTTAGAATCTAAAACGTCCATGATTTTATTTTTATCCCTAGATTCTAAATAGTCCTCGATATCTGCGGCTAAGGCTGAAGAAATTTCAGGCTCCAACTTGTCAAGCTCTAAATCCATCATACGGAGGGCTTGCTGCGACAAAATTCCGGCATCCATTTTCTGAATTAAGCGTTGCGTCACAATTGGCAACTCATCAAAATCATGAATCGCGTTTGAAATTTGTTGTTCACGTACTGCCTGATAGATTTTCGTTAAATAATTGGTATAAAGGGCTAATTCTAAATCACTTGCTACAAGCGTAAAAAAGGTTGCATAATCACCAACTTCTGCTAATTCCAAAGATTCATGAAAGTCCGTTTCATTCAAGATCAATTCATAAAGCCTTTCATCATCTTTTTTTAATAAAAGCCGTAACTGAAGCAGGTATTCCATCGTTTCTTGTAATTCACCGGCGCTTTCATAATACGGAAAAGTCTCTACAAAGTCATCCTCTTGCACTTCAGGTGTATCTTTCAAGGAAGATAGTAATTGGGCAACTTTATTCGCTCTTTGCGGAATTGTTTCTTCTCCTGTTAGCTCAAGATCAAAAAAATCAAATCCTGATAAAAGTGTATCAAAATCTATCAGCTGATTTTCATAGCGGATAAAAGTATGATTTAGAAAAAACTCCCCTGAAATTTGCGCCTTATCTTCTATGGTTAATTTTGAAATATCCATCTCTTTTCCTCCAATATTCATGTTTTTTTATTAGTGGCACTGGCAGTGGGGGTCACTTTCACTCTCAGTAACGTTTACATTTTTATTTGGAGCATCCACTAGCTTTGGTGTCCAAAAGTTTTCGTAAGTGCCCGTTTCCATCCCTTTTAAGAATTTTTGACGTACTTCTGGATAAGTCTCACTTAAACGACTGACCAATTGCTTCATCTCTTCTCGTTTGGTCTTTTTATCGGCAGGACACGGGTTAAAAATCACCGGTAGCTCTTCACGTTGCACAAAATGCTTAATGGCAGTTTCTTCTACATATAACATTGGACGGATAATCGAAACCTCGCTGCGTGTGAGATAAGTTATCGGTTCAAAACTACGAAATTCACCGTGGAATAACCAATTCATCATAAAAGTTTCAATCGCATCATCTAAGTGGTGACCAAGTGCAACCTTGCTACAGCCGCGCTCTTTAGCCGTTTGATAAAGAATTCCGCGGCGCAAATTCGCACATAAAGAGCATGGATTCTTCTCTTGTCTGATATCAAATACAATCTTGGCAATATCAGTCGGTACAATATCTAATTTGTACCCTAAAGAGGCACAAAATTCCTTAAGCGGGGTTAAATCCATATCCATCCCCATATCTAAAACCATTGGATGAATGTCAAAATCAAAGCCTAGACGCTGCTGTTTTTTAATCGTATCTAGCAAATAAAGTAGTGTCGTACTATCTTTTCCTCCAGATAAGCCAATCGCAACTTTTTCTCCTGGTTCAATCATTTTGTAATTTAATATTGCTTTTCGAATTGGATTATAATAACGTTGATTGTCTTTTTTATGTGTTGTTCCCATATTGATTCCTTTCCAACTTATTCATTCTTTGATGCTAATCGATATCTAGTCATTTTGCGTGTTCCTTCAACCACTAGCAAGGACTGCGCTACCATTTGTCGTAAAAATCGCTTTGTAGTAGAATCGGCCAAACCTAATAGTTCTCTTGCTTCTCTATTCGTAATTTCTCCGTGTACATTGATATAGTCGATAATTTTGGCGATTCTTTCTTGTTCTATCGTTAATCTATCATTTTTCGAATAAGCCTGATGATTTTTTATCGGATTTTTCTGGATTTATCGGCTTTTTATCTCCATCTTCTAGCATATCATAAGCGTCATGAACAGTACTCATCTTATTACGGTAAAAGCATACGACAAAACCTGTTTTCTTCTTTTGAAACTCATAACGAACACCTGACATCTTATAGTTTTGCCCCCAATAGATTGAATCGCTTCTTTGATTTCTGAAGTCGACTTTTTAAATTCCAATGTATCGGTTGCCATTCCTAAATTCATACCCTCCTTATCAATCATTTTGAAACCATTATAGCATAATCTAAAATCAGATTGTGGCCTTTTTCTCAATGAACATCAAGCTAATTTGGCACAAAAATCCACCTTAGCTTTTACACTAAGATGGCGTTTTTTTCTATACTTTGATTTCTTTGTGCATAAATAGCCACCAGCCAATCAACATCGCCACTATGCCAGCAACGCTTAAGCCAACAAATGGCGCAAGTGCAAATTTATCCATCGGCATCTTGGCTAATAGATCAAATAGCGACGTATGCACCAACCATTTTGGCAAATCTAACAAGGCTGCAAAATAGGTTATACAAAAACTATAGCCTAATAAGCCATAGACGAGCCAACCAAAAACGGCAGGTAAACTTAAACTCAACAACATCAAACCAACAAATAGACACACTAAAGGCCATTGATTCATCGCCGCTTTTGTGCAGGTCCATACAAAATCATAATTCTCTGCCTTCATCGAACTTACCGCAGCTACCCCTAAACTTATCCCATTCAATATAATAGCCAATAAGCCAAACACCAACGATAAAAATAAAGTAGATAAGTAGATTTTGCCGCGACTTACTCGATGTACCACTAGATAGCCTAAGCGCGATTTGGCTTCTTCCGTATGCACTTTACGCACTACGACTAAAGGCATCACTAATCCAATGGCCGTCATAACAACCATAACTAAAGAAGTGAAGGAATCAATTAAATTAGAAGCATCCTTGGCAAACATTTGGTTGATTAATTCATTGCTGCTCACAAAAGTATCAATATCCCCATAAATCGAACCATACATTAAGGCAATCATCACATCCGCTATTAACCAAGCAATGATTGTTCCTTTATTCAGATAAAAGATGAAGCCTAAAGGTGTCGTTAAATAGCCTTTTGCTTGTGTTTTTCCTTTGCGTGCCGCTAACAGACTGGCTCCTAAATCACGCTGACTCTCTAATCTCATTCCTAAGAAAAATAGAACCATAGTGAGCACGAGTAACGCCAAAGTATAATTCAAATTATTACGAAGGAAAGGCTGACCTAAATAAGTCCAAGCAAGCGGATTGATTTTAGAAAAGTCTAGATTGCTGACATCGGTACTAGCCCTTAATAAATAAAGCAAACCGACAAGACTAAAGAAAATGCCGCGTGTCTGTGAACTGGTCGGAAAGATTTGGGCACAGACATAAGCGAGACTTGCACCCAATAAGCTTGCCAAACCGATAGAACTAGCAAAATACACACTGCCAGCAACATCTACTGTTTGAACATGATAAGAGACTAAAAGCCCACTAATCAGTACGACCATTAAAATCGTATGCATCAAGACCAGTAAAATAGCCGCCATACTATAAGCCCTAGCACCAATTCTAAGAGATTTCAGAATTTCTAGCTGACCATTTTCTTCTGTCTTTCTTGTCTGCTCAATCATAAAGCTACCAGCAATCATCATGGTGACGACAGCGATAAAAAGTGTCATTTCATGTCCATACATTACCCCAACTGTATAATTGTTCGCTACATCAACCGGTAATGGCCCGAAAATTGCCGTCATAGCAGGGTTTTGCATCGTAACAAATAAACCTACTTTCCCTTGGTCTTCTGCAATTTTTTCAAAAGCAGGGATATACCCACTAGCAAAAGCCGTTAATCCAAGCAACCAAAGTGAAAGCCACAACCATTTTTGGTGCAATTGAAAACGTAATAAGGCAAAGGTTTGGGTAAATTTATTATCCACTGCACTCCCTCCTTACTTTTTCACTTGATAATGACGCATGAATAATTCTTCTAGTGTTGGTGGTAAGATTTCTAACTTCTGCACCTGATAGCGACTTAATTCTTTTAGCAAATCATCTAAGGCCTGATAATCAATCGAAAAGGTCGCTTGATTTTGAGCAGTTTGCGTCCAATCATGAATGAAGCTTAAATTTGCTAACGCTGCGATATTTTCTTTTAAGGCTAAATGGACCGTAATGCGTGTTAAATGGCGTAATTGCTCTAATGTACCGCTTTCCACGACACGTCCCTCTTGAATAATGACGACACGATCTGCCAAACGTTCCACTTCACTCAAGATATGCGAGGATAGCAAGACGGCCTTTCGCTCTGCTTTGAGGCGTACCACTTCATCTTGAAAGACGCTCTCCATTAAAGGATCTAAACCGCTCGTTGGTTCATCTAAAATGTAAAGCTCACAATCTACCGCCAAAGCCGCAATTAAGGCGACTTTTTGCCGGTTTCCTTTTGAATAACTCTTGACCTTTTTGGATAAGTCTAGCTGAAATTTTTGGACAAGCTCCTCTTTTTTTGCTTGATTTCCTTTACCATGTAATTTCATCAATAAGTCAATCGTCTGCCCGCCTGTTAAGTTCTCCCATAAAGCTAAATCTCCTGGAACATAAGCTATGGATTCGTGAATAGCTAAAGAATCTTGCCAGGCATTCTTACCAAATAACGTGACTGTACCACCAGATTTTTTCAATAATCCCAACATAATCCGAATGGTCGTGGACTTTCCTGCACCATTTGGTCCGATAAAACCGACAACCTCTCCTGGATAAACTTCAAAACTGACTTCTTTTAATGCGGCCGTTTTCCCAAAATTTTTGGATAATTGGGCAATTTTTACAATAGGTTCCATTTCAAACACCTCCTTTTTTGAACTAAAAAGATAATTTCAGTTCAATAATAAACATCTAGCATTGACTTGTCAATATGATTTGAACTTATTTCGTTAATACAGTTCACAAATTCTAAGTTTTTAGCTATAATTGAATAGAGAAAATGACGGAAAGGATAATCGTAATGAATGGATTTGAAAGGCGTAGCGCCAAAAAAAGAGAACAAATTTTACAAACAGCTTTAGAAATTATGAATCATCCAAATGGCATTAATAATCTAACCGTTCAAAAAATTGTGGAAGCCACTGCCATTTCTAAAGCCACCATTTTTAAGTATTTTGAAACCAAGGAAAACCTCATCCAAGAAACTTTTTTCTACTATTTAGATCAAATGAAGCAAAAAAGTGAAGTCATCCTCGCTAAAAACAAAAGCTTCAATGAAACTTTTATGGCATTAACCCAACTAAAAGTCGATACGATTGCTCAAACCGAACAACAATTTTACCTAGATTTAATGCGCTATTATACCCAAACAAACGACCAAAAACTGGCTCAAAAAATGAATGATTATACGCAAGAATCTTTTGGAGTAATGAAGAAATTATTGCAACAAGGACGCAAAGAAGGTGCGATTGACGAAAAATACAGTGATGAATTTTTACTACTTTATACGCAGGCAATGGTTAATGGTTTCTCCCATCCAGAAATCTATCAGGAAGCTTTGCCGTTTACTGAAGATTGGACAGAAGTATTATTAAAAGGCATCGCACCTACTCCAAAGACTGAATAAAATAAATGGATGCTATATTAAAAAACATTAAAAAATATCAATAATTTTCAAATTATACACAGTGAAATGTGTACTTTCAATATTTAGATTTCATTCTATTATTATGGACTGAAATAAGATAATTATTTTTTCGTGTCAAAAAAATAATTATCTTATTCTTTCACTTTTATTATTTAAGGTTTATTTTTATAAAATATTATATTATCAAACACCCACACCCTAAAAATTTAGATAGTTATTTGTAACCAATTCCAAAATAATCAACTTGTTCATTTTTAGGGGATAAAAATACTATAATTCAATTTTTTTATTCATTTAAATAACCAATTTATTTATGTTTTCGCTTTACAAATTATTATGTTTTGAGTTAAAATATAGAAAAGAGCATAAGGGGTGAATGTTATGCGTCGTAAAGTTTATACGAAAGATCAGATATTGAAAGCGGCACATGAAGTTGTTTTAGAGAGTGGTTTTGAAAAGTTTACTGCCCGTAACGTAGCCAAGAAGATGGGCATTTCTACGCAGCCAATCTATCTTGAGTTTAAGAACATGGAAGACTTAAAACGTACACTGTTACAAAAAATTGAAACAGATTTAACCCGTAAATTTATGAGTCAACCAATCACAGGTGATTTGATTGTAGATGCTCCTGTTCACTATGTTGAGTTCGCCTTGAAAAAACCTAAATTATTCAAAGCCTTATTTGTTGATCCAAAAGGCGGCGGACCTATCATGTATGAATATTCCGTAGAGTTCTATAAGGAATTATCTAAGCAAAGTCGTCGTTTTAGCAAATTACCTAAAGAAGACTTCGAATTATTACATTTAGAAGCATGGATTGTGGTTAACGGCTTAATTACTATGTTATTAGCTGGTATCATCACATTAACTCGTGAAGAATTAATCGAATTAGTTCAACAATTAATTGAAGATATTTCTGAAGGTAAGAAATTCAAATTTGATGTTACTGAATACATCAACAAAGCTTAATATGATTGTTACATAAATCTAGCTCGTTTTTATGGGCTAGATTTTTTTATGTCAAAATACGCAAAAAGTCTTGATAGCTATCGATGCAGATAACCATCAAGACTTCTTTTTGACTTATCTATTATTTAACTTGAGAAATCAAACTATCTTGGGCTTTTTGCTCTAATCTCTCAAAGAATATCAACACACGCTCCATAATGAAACCAGTAGTGATGACACAAATAATCGTGCCGATGCCAAAGCTTTGACTACCTAAGAGTAATCCGATGACAACCATTAAAGCATCTAAGCTAATCCGCACATAACGCAATGGAAATTTTGTAGCCTTCACAATCATCATGGTCAAACACTCTACCGCAGCCGAACCGAGATTACCAGCAACATAAATTCCTACACCTAATCCATAAACGACAATTCCTAAAATCATCGTTAAATACGTATGACTAGTTAAAAATTCATTGGCTGTTAAAATGGGCGTCAAAGCATTTACGGTTAAGCCTACCCCAAAGGCATTCGCAAAACTACCAAGTCCAACTTGTTGGCGATCAAAAAATAGGGCAAAAGCTAAAATAATTAAATTAAAAGTTAATGTTAAGTAGCCAAATTTCCACGGAATAAAATTCATTACACCAAATAGGGCAACACTTAAGGTATCCACCCCTAATTGGCTCGTAATCATTAACGTAATTCCTAAAGCGACAAGTAATGTTCCTACAATAATCTTTACTAACTGAGAAACTTGAATATTTTTCAACATCAGGGCTTGCTCCTTTCCAACATCTTTCAATTATAGTATATTCAACTTGAATTGTATAGAAAAGGTCAATTGTCCTGATTTGAAAAGGATTACATTTGGTATTTAATTATTTTCGTGCATCAATTCCTGATATTTTTGCTTTAATTCACGGCAAATTCGTTCTTTTGTCGTTGGATGAGCGAAACTCGCCTGAATCGCATCTATATTTGTTTTTTGCATCATAGACAAATCAAAACCAAAATATTGATTTAATAAAGCATACTCATTCATTAAACTTGTATTCGAAACGGTGCGATTATCAGTATTGACGCAAAATTTCACTTTTTTCTCCACAAAGAGCGGATAAGGATAATTTTCGATGGTATCGACTGCATTAGTCTGCAGATTACTCGTTGGACAAATTTCTAATAAAGTGCCTTTTTGGACACACAAATCTAAAGCTTTTAAGTCATCTTTAATCGCTACACCATGGCCAATTCGAGTCGCTCCAAGATGAATCGCTTCAACCACGTGATGGGCACACCCACATTCACCAGCATGTAAGGTAATTTGCAATTGCTTATTCTTAGCCAAAGCGACAACTTCTCCACGCTCGCCTAAATCATCTCGCTCATCACCTGCATAATCAAAGCCAACCACACGCGCTTGTTGCATCGAACAGACCTTTTCTACAAGATCAAGATTGCGTTCATTGCTATGATGACGCATGGCTGAAATAATCAAATTCACTTCCACCTCATAATCTTGCATGCCTTGCTCAATTCCCAGACATACAGCATCGAGAATTTGAGACATACTTAAGCCTTGATGGGTATGTAAAAGTGGTGCAAAACGTATTTCTAGATAACGAACATTCTCTCTACTCACTTGCTCAACTAAATCGTAGGCGGCCATTGTTAAGTTTTCTTCGCTTTGTAGCAATGGCAATACCGCATCAAAACTATCTAAATATGCCTGTAAGTTTTGACATTTTTTAGGCGCATGAACCTTAGCTAAATTTTCCAGGGGATAGCCATCTTTTTTCGCCATTTTCTCTAAACAAGCCATCGAAATCGAACCATCTAAATGACAATGTAACTCTACTTTTGGAACACGTTGTAATAATGCTTTTTCCATCTAAATCACCCTTTCTAAAAATGTATATTGTTAGAGATTATAGCAAAAATATTCGGTTTTAAAAGTTAGATTAGTAAATTCTAATCAAAAAAGATGAGCCCGAAAACTCATCTTTTCTTAATCAATTTCAATTTTAGTTAAGAGCTGCATATATTGCTGGTTGGACAAATAAATTTTCTTCTTATCAACCGTGATTTCTGCACCTTGCTTTAAAGTTTGGATACTTCGGCCGACTGTACGCTCACTCAAACCTAACTGCTTCGCGATTTCCTGATAAGATACCGGAATCAATAGCCGCTCTTTGCTACGGTGATGCTTTTCATAGAAGCTAGCCAAAAAGAAGCGCACCCGATCAATCGCTTTGGAATAATAAAAGAGTCCATCATTGCCAGAACGAGCGTAAAAATCTTGAGCCAACCATGCTAAACACTTACGTAAAAGGGACAAATCATTTTGTAAGATACGATAGACCGTACTAGCAGGCAGACGCAACACTTGCAATTCTGTTTTTGCCACCACTGTCGCAATATGATGCTTTTTATGGGCCAGTACTTCCAATAACCCCACGACACCATTTTCAGCATTTAACTGGAAATAACTGTATTCTTGACCATTGACATACTCTCTAAGTCCTACTGCTTCTCCCGATAATACAAAATAAATATATTCAGGGAAACTTCCGCGCAAGCACACTATCGATTTAGGGGTAAAAGTCAAAATAGTCCCCTGTTGCTTTAAACTTTCCGGTAGCACACCCACATTAAACGTCATTTCTGTACGATATTGATGCCATAATTTTTCTAATTCATCCATTTGATCACCTAAGCTAAGCGTTTTTTCGATAAAAATGTATCATCTGTTCAATATCATCAAGCGGTAAATAATTCAATTCCGTATGAAAATCATCATCGCCTGCTTTCACATTCAACTTACAATGGCCTAATTGTTTAGGATACAGCCAACGAGAAGTCCGCATTTCTAAGCTTTGAATATTTTTTCGTGGCAAAATCGTTTGGACACGCTCCAACAAACGAACATCGCGAAAAACAATAAAGTGCTCATTCATCCCGTACGCTTGGGATTTACTTTGGTAATAGGCATACCCTAATGAAAGTGTGGCTAACAAGACAATCGCTAAAGCTAACTGCCAAATCGCAAAATGGAAGAAGAAATACGCCCCAATCGGAATTGCGATGACAAAAAATTTAAAACGGCTAAAATACCATAACCGCAATTGCTGCATTTCTTTTAAGGCCACCTGAAAATCAAAATCGGGTAAAAAATGTGTCAAATAACCCTCCACTTCACTAACCTTTGTTACGGGAATTAGTATCGGATGGGTAGTTAAGGATTCTTTTTCACCTTCTTGTTTTTCTTGACCACCTGCAATCAGTAAGTCCACACTGACCAAGCCTAAAAATAGGCGGAAAATATTTTGCCTGATACGCACACCTTGAATTTTGCTCATTGGAATCACTTGCGACTTTTGTTCAATCAATCCATATTCAATTCGCAAAGCCCCAGTACTTTCCTGAAAAATTTGGAAATCAGCATATTTAAGCACCGTTTTTAAAATCATATAGATGGCACAAAGCAGATAAGCGATGCAAAAGAAGCCCACCGCCGCAAGAATAATCATATGGCTAAAATTACCTAATAAGCGATCTTGCAAACTATCTGGGATAAATTCCAAAGCACCCAACATCAAGAAAACTGGCGCTAACAAGGTCAATTCGGTTAAAGCAAATATCAGCAAATCCTTAGAAGATAGTGCAAAGTCTGCTTGTTGCACTTTTTCTTTAGGTTTCATCAGCGTTTCATTACGACGTCTTGCTTGCAATTCATCATATAAGGCATACGGCACCATTGGCAAATCAACTTCTGCTTCTTTTCCGGAGTGTGCAGCTGTTTCGACCATCAAACGAACCAATCCAAACGGCACCATATAAAACCATTGATTTTTCTTGATTGTTTGCATTCGTTCATAAGGAACAATGATTTCTTGTTTGACAAAAATACCTTTGTGAAAAATCAAGGCATCCTCTGTCAGTTCATACGTTTGCGTTAAGTAACAAGCTATATGATAACCTACAGCTAAAGTAAAAATCCCTAAAGAAGCTAATGAGACATATAGCCAAAAATGAGGATTAGATAAGTAATCACGATCCTTACCCAAAAAACTACTTAATACAAACAGGAGAACAATTTGCCAAATCAATTTGACTAAAGAACGAAGAGGCGCAAAAAGTAAATACAGTTTTGAATAATGATTTTTCTTAGACATCTTCTTTCGCCTGCCTTACCATCTCGATAATTTGCGCACGAAGTTGTTGGGCTTCATCGACATCCAAACCTAAAATTTTATGCTTCGTCGCTGCAGTATGAATCACCAACTCCATCAAGTTTTCATGACGTAAGAAGGGACCTTGCTCCGTTTCAATATGTTGGATACGATTTAAAGGTACATAAGTCGTCGAGCGAAAAATAAATCCTTCCTGAAAAGCCAAATCTTCACTAGCCAATTCATAACGATGAAAAGTATAGCGATAAGGAATTAAAGCCAAATCTACTATTGCTTTTAAGATAACCACTGATAAATAAACCAACAAACCATAAAATAACCATTGATTATGCCAAATAAAATGATAGATTAAAAACGCAACGCCACCTAGCAAAAGTGCTATGATTGTTTCTACTAACCAGGTCCATCGCCACACTTTTTTGATTCTTTCCGGCATTTTATGCGCCAATAACGGATAATTCATTTTTTTCATCTCCTTTTTTATAAATCGAAACCGCTTTATCTCATTTTAACATTTTAACTTATAAAAAAACAAGGATAAGACAAAGTAAATCCGTATTATTCATTCAATGATGAGATTAAATCAAAAAAGCCGAAAAATGGGAAGAACTCCACTTTTTCGGCTTCAATCATTTTTTTAATTTAATTTACTTGCAGCTGCTTGGTCCACAATCACCGTTACATTTGGATGATTTTGTAAGACACTTGCTGGCACATCGGGTGTTACTGGTCCTTCTACCATTTTTTGGATTGCATCTGCTTTTTTCTCACCAAAGGCTAAAAGAACAATTTGCTTACTTTGCATAATCGATTTAATCCCCATAGATAGCGCTTGCGTTGGTACTTCTTCACGGCTTGCAAAATAGCGCTGGTTGGCTGAAATTGTTGATGGCGTTAAGTCTACCACATGAGTTGTCACATCAAAACTCGTACCTGGTTCATTAAAGCCGATATGACCATTTTCACCAATTCCTAAAACTTGAAAATCGATTGGATGAGTCGCAATCACTTCATCATAGCGCACACATTCAGCCTCTAAGTCTTTAGCCAATCCATTTGGTACGAAGGTTTCTTTAAAAGGTTTGTGATTAAATAAGTGATCATTCATATAGTAACGATAACTTTGCTCATTTTCGCCACCTAAGCCCACATATTCATCTAAATTGACTGAAACGCAATCCGAAAAGTCTAAATCACTTTTGACCATTTCTTGATACAAGGTTTCTGGTGTGCCCCCTGTTGCTAGACCAAAAGTTTTCTTTCCTTGTGTTAGACAATCTTTTAATAATTCAAAGGCTTTTTGGCCACCTTCATTTGCATTGGTTACTTTTACTACTTTCATCTTTCTCACTCTTTCCTCTCCTTATTGGTACATACCAATTTTAACACCAAGCCCCATGGTTGTCTAGACCAATTGTACAAAAAATCATTTTATTTGCGTTTTATCACAACGTATATCAAATTCAATTTAATGATATGTTAGAAAGCAAGGTATTTTACATGAAGATTACCACTAGAAAAATATCACTGGACAAATCGTGACTCATCAAATCCGTTCCATCGACTATCAACATCGAAATTTACAAGCAGTTGAAACCTGTGACATTCTCACTTGGACAGATGTCTTAAGTGTTATTCAAAACTTCATTTGACAAAAAACCGCCTGAAAATCTTTCAAGCGGTTCGTTACATTTTTATTTACTTGCTGTTGCGACGGCTACCCCAGCAATGACTGGAAGATATCCACCTTTTGGAGTCATTCCTAAAACAGCAATGATTGAACCAGGTGAAGCAGCAGCACGTAAACCAGCACCTAATAATTGGAAAGTAAATGTACCTGATACCACACCAGCTATAACAGCTAAGAATAATAATGGTTTCATCATGACATATGGGAAGTAAATTTCATGAATACCACCTAAGAATTGAATGATAATCGCACCTGGCGCAGATGATTTGGCATAACCTTTACCAAAAATCATGAAGGCTAATAACACACCTAAACCAGGACCAGGATTGGTTTCTAATAAGAATAGAATAGATTTACCAGTTTGTAAGGATTGTTCCGTACCAAGTGGTGTTAAAATACCGTGGTTAATGGCATTGTTTAAGAATAAAATTTTCGCAGGATCAATGAAGATATTTGCTAATGGTAATAAATGTGCATTAATAATCGCATCTACACCGCTAGCCATCGCATTGGTCAATGATTGAACGACTGGACCAATTCCTAGATATCCTAGAATCGAAAGTACAAATCCAATCAAACCAGCTGAAAAGTTGTTGACTAACATTTCAAATCCAGCAGCAATTTTATCTTGGAAAGCATCATCAAATTTCTTGATACACCAGCTACCTAAAGGACCCATCACCATCGCCCCAATAAACATTGGTACTGGAGATCCGACTAAGACACCCATTGTTGCAATCGCCCCAACAACTGCACCACGTTGGCCATGAACAGTATGTCCACAAATATAACCGATTAATAATGGCAATAAATAAGTAATCATTGGTGAAACTAAATTGTTTAATTCTTTATTTGGCCACCATCCAGTTGGAATAAACAAGGCAGTAATTACACCCAAAGCAATAAAGGCCCCAATATTTGGCATGACCATTCCTGAAAGAAAACTACCGAAACGTTGCACTCTTGCTTTTAAACTCTTTTGTTGCACGTTTGCTTCCATTTTTAACTTCCTCCTCTTAATCTGTGCGGGATGGTTCTGCACACCCCACAAAAGTTCTTGTAATTGTTTACATTTTTATCTTAATCCAATAAATTACCGCTTTCAAAAACATCTAAATACATGTTTGACACAAAGAAATGTGCCAATGTTTGTGACACCAGTTCCAGAGATGGCACAAAATAAAAAAATGCCAGCCTTATACTAGACTAGCATTCATCTTTATGTATTTACACTAATATAATTATTATTTCACAAAATTTTTATTCATATAGTAATCAATTAAGTAACATTTGATAAAAAATGTTTAATCCCCCTATGACAACCATTACTAAGATTGGCCGGCTCTTTAGCTTTCTTAATAAAAGAAGTGCTACAATAAATAGAACAATTTTGGAGCTATCCAGTGAAAACCAGTTGTCCATATGATTCCCGTAAAAACTATTACGCAAAATTTCTAATCCTGAAACCAAAATCAAGGCAATCACAGCGGGTCTTAAAGTTTGCAAAACATTTTGGACAATCGTTAAATTTTGATAACGCATATAATAGTAGGCAATGATACTTACAATGATACAAGAGGGCGTTACACATCCTAGCGTTGCCACAATCGCCCCGGTAATTCCAGCACTTTTAACGCCCACAAAAGTCGCCGCATTAATCGCGATTGGACCAGGTGTCATTTGTGATAAAGTAATTAAATGATTTAGTTCGGTCGTCTGAAGCCAATGATGGGCATAAACTTCTTGCTGAATCAAAGGTAAAGCTGCATATCCACCACCAAAACTGAATAGGCCTACTTTCACAAAACTCCACCATAACTGTAAATAAATCATCGACTCACCCCACGCCATGTTTGAATGATACCATAAGCCAAGCAAGCTAAAATCAAATAAACCGAACTAACATGGAATAAAAGACTCGCACCAAACACCATTAAAAAGATCAAAATCGCAGTTCCTTGTTTTTTCCTAATAATAGGTAGTAACATATCCAAAACGACTTGTAAAATTAAAGCACCCACAGCTACTTGCATACCAGAAAGTAAATATTGAACCCAAACAATTTTGATAAATACATTGTAAAGGTAGGCTAAAATCGTGATAATTCCTAGCGGCGGTAAAACAGTAGCTACTACCGTTACCAATACCCCAATTACTCCGGCTAGCTTGTAACCTACCAAGATTGCCCCATTAATTGCCATAGCTCCCGGCGCACTTTGAGCAATCGCCACAAAATCAAGCATCTCATTTTCAGTTAACCAACCATATTTTTGAACAAATCTTTGCTTCATTAGCATGACGATGACATACCCACCACCAAAGGTAAAAGCACTCAAAGTAAATGTAGCCCAAAATAGTCTTTTTAAGCTGAATTCCTTATCCATGAATCAATTTCCTACTTTCTATAAACTATACCTATTATAATCTATTTTCTCCTCTTGTGAATACAGGATTCATTTTGTCTTATATGTAAACTTTTTTCTAGCATGCCAACAAAATAGGATGTTTTATTTTATTTCTTATTGTTTTTATTTAGATTAATTATAAATATAATCTAGTTTTATTCTTGTGAAAAATGCACATACTAAACAAAATCATTTAATGAAAAATAAAAAAAAATCTTGAAAAC
>Shorty_p1__coassemble_1115_pt1 | contig 44108 bp, 40 predicted proteins | sample Shorty_p1__metabat2_high_PE_009 | metagenome-assembled genome bin Shorty_p1 | reverse complement strand
TATACTAGATGATTTTTGGATTTTTTGAGTCCAATGGCGAGTTGACTGTTCGTACTTCTTTTGATATCCAATGAAAAGGTTTTATAGTATAATAAATTTGTGGAGAAGAAAGGATATTTTCATGAAAAAAGAAAATAAAAATCCAGTGTATTTTGGATTGACCAACGATATTATCTTTGGGTGGGTTATGAAAAGTGAGGAGAATTGTTTAGCGATTATCCGTGCGATTTTGCCTGAACTAAACATTACCGGCATTGTTCATAAAGAGGTCCAGCACGAAATTACCCCAGTAACCTCCGCTCGCGGTGTTCGATTTGATGCCGTTGTTAAAGATGACCAAGAACGTTACTATGATATTGAAATGCAGGTGGAAAATACCGGCGACTTAGGAAGACGTGCACGCTATTATCAATCACAAATTGATAATGAAACCTTAATGAAAGGACAAACCTTCCACATGTTGAAAGAAAGTTTTGTTATTTTATTATGTGCATTTGATCCGTTTAGTCATGGATTACGCCGCTATCAATTCCACTAATATGAAGACACGATTCGGGATTTACGCTTAGATACGCATGCGCATGTGCTTTTTATCAATTCGAAGGGGACGGAAGGTGAAGTATCAAATGATTTGGCAGGAATTATCGATGTGATGAACCAAAAGCCAAATCAAACCAATCCCCTAGCAAGCAAATTAATGAAGGAAATTGATTATTATAACCAAGATTCAGAAAAGAGGCGAGAACTGATGGACTATGAAACAAGACTTCTAGATGAACGCTTAATTGGTGAGGAAAAAGGAAGACAAGAAGGAAGAATAGAAGCAACAAATCGAAATGCAAGAAATATAATTATTGCATTTAAAGCGAATCAAGCTGCCCCTAGTTATATTTTTCAATTTGTTAAAAGTGCATTTAAAGATGACTTTACCGATGAAGAAATCCAACAAATGATAGATGACGTGGAAGATAACGAGTAAGTAGTATCGTCTGTATTCAACAATTAGCATACAAAAAGAGCAAAGAGAATATTCTTCTTTTTGCTCTTTTCATTTAGTTACTTTTATTGAGTCCTTATTTTAGCTAGCCTTTCGAAATTGTGCTACAAAAAAACTCCTCACTAACTAAATAAGAAAGTAAGGAGTAAAAACTTTATTTATTTTTATTTTTTAGCATCGGCCATCCCATTCTGCATAGAATTCTGTCAAAAAATCTTCCATATATTGATGACGATGTTGAGCCATTTGTTTAGCCGTCGCGGTGTTCATCAAATCTTTTAACTTCAATAACTTTTCGTAAAAATGCATAATCGCAGTATCTTGACCGTTGCGATATGTTTCTAATGTTAATGTTTCACGTGGAACTTTCTGCGGATCGTGAATCAGTCTGTGATGAAAACCTGAGTAACTCATGGTCCGCGCAATCCCAATCGCGCCAATGGCATCCAGACGGTCAGCATCCTGGACAATTTCTGCCTCCAAAGTGGAAGGAGTCTGCGAATTATGGTCACCTTTAAAAGAAATTTCCTGCATAATTTGCAAAATCCATGTTATTTCTTCTGCGGTCAATCCCACTTCTAGCAACTCTTCTTGTAATTGGCGTTTCGCTTTGGCAACATCTGAAATTAATTTTTCATCAATCGCATCATGGAGTAACGCAGCACACGTCACAATAAATAGATTGGCGGATTCTTTTTTGGCAATGCTTTGAGCCAGATTTTTCACTCGCACTAGATGCCAATAATCATGGCCGCTACTTTCCCCACCAAATTGATTTTTCATTTTTTGTTCGATTTTCTGAATGATTTTTTCTTGTTTTGGATCCATTTTGTGTCCTTTACTTTATTTTTTAGTTATGATAGCCAACATTGGGTAATCCGCTCGTAGCTGACCAACCCTTCTCACAACCTTATTCCACGGTGTTCGAAGGGTAGCTACATCGCATCTAAGCCGGCCTGTCTAGGAAAATCTTTAAATGCAGAGGATTTTCCTGACATTCCGGACAAACTTAGCTGCTTGTAGCTGACCAACCCTTCTCACAACCTTTATTCACGGTGTTCAGCAGCTAGACATTGTGAAATTCGCCCTCCCACTTGTGAAAATCTCCTTTCATCCGATTTTCTCAGCGGGAGGTAAGCACACGAATTTCTTCATGTCTTACCAAGCTGCCTCACAACCTTATTGACGGTGTAAATTGACTAGCTACTTCAACGTATAAGCCAGCTCGTCTGGGAAAGTCTTTTCTTCTCGGACTTTCCCGACGTTCTGGACAAACTTATCCGCTTGTAGCTGACCGAGTCAATTTACAACCTTATTTTACTGGTTTGTAGTTTTGGGTGGCTTGGATGGCTTTTTGCCAGTTGGTTAGGTGTTTGTGGCGTTCTTGTTCGCTCATGTGTGGGGTAAAAGTTGCGCCGATGGTGTGAATGGCTTTGAGTTCGTCCACACTTTGCCAAAAACCAACCGCTAAACCTGCTAGATAAGCCACACCTAAAGCAGTGGTCTCCAAATTGCCGGCTTGTTGGACTTCGATATCTAATAAATCTGCTTGAAATTGCATCAAATAATGATTCCGAGCTGCCCCACCATCCACTTTCAGCTGTGGAATGGTTAATTGCGTGTCTTTTTGCATAGTATCAATAATATCTACCACTTGATAGGCCACAGATTGTAAGGTGGCTTTGATTAAATCTTCGCGCGTCGTCCCCCGAGTCAGCCCAAAAATCGCCCCTCTTGCATCGGCATCCCAATACGGTGCCCCTAACCCAACAAAAGCGGGTACGACATACACTTCATCATCTAGACTAGCTTTCAAAACGGCCTGTTCGCTTTCTTTGGCACTTTTAATGATTCTCAAACCATCACGTAGCCATTGAATCGCTGAACCTGCCACAAAAATGCTCCCTTCCAGCGCATAATTGACTTGACCATTCAAACCATAGGCAATCGTCGTTAACAACTGATGATCCGAATGTTTTGGCGTATGACCGGTATTCATCACGATAAATGAACCCGTCCCATACGTATTTTTTATCATGCCTTCTTCAAAAGCAAGTTGGCCAAAAAGTGCAGCTTGTTGATCTCCGGCCATGGCTGCGATGGGCACTTTACAACCAAAAAAGACATCAGGTTGCGTATAGCCATAGACAGTCGAATTTTCTTTGACTTCCGGCAGCATACATTCTGGTATATTTAGTAATTTTAAAATCTCTTTATCCCAAGTTAATTGATGAATATTAAATAACATCGTTCGACTAGCGTTGGTATAATCAGTAACATGGATTGCTCCACCAGTAAGATTCCATGCCAACCAAGTATCCACTGTACCAAAAAGCAATTCGCCCTTTTCTGCTCGTTCTTGCGCGCCAGGGACTGCATCTAAAATAAAGCGAATTTTGGTTGCCGAAAAGTAAGCATCTATTCGAAGGCCGGTCTTTTGATAAAACCATTCTTCTAAACCTTGCTGCTTTAATTGATCAGCGAGTGGACTGGATTGTCGCGATTGCCAAACCACAGCTGGATAGATGGGCTTGCCTGTTTTTTTATCCCAAATAATGGTCGTCTCACGTTGGTTGGTAATCCCTATGGCCGCAATTTGACTCGCCTTAACACCAGACTCGATAAACGCCCCAGCCATCACGGTTTGCACACTATGCCAAATTTCTAACGGATTATGCTCGACCCAACCTTCTTTTGGAAAATACTGCGGAAATTCCTTTTGCGAGCTAGCAACCACTTCTCCTTGATGATTGATTAATAATGCCCGACTACTCGTCGTTCCTTGGTCGATGGATAAAATATATTGGCTTTGCATCTCTTCACCTCAAATTTCTCTATTATTTATTGAATTGTTGGTCATACTTTTTTTAATACTTGCAATCGTTTGCCACCTATAGACTACCACAATCTAGACAAGATGAAAACAGGTAAGCAAATTTCATACTTTATATTATTTTGTTATGTTTGAAAGATAATATTTGGAAATAGTTGCTATTTAGCGGTATAATAAAAAAATCGGAAAGAGTGTTTTAAAATAAGGAGGGTGTTTGTTTGTTTTATAGTATCCTAGCCAATATTAGTATCTTGACTTTGGCGATTTACTTATATTTTCGAATGAATGATTATTTAGATCAAAAACGGGCTGGGCCGCTCAAAAGAAACTGTTTTTACTGTCTTTGGGTGGTATTAGTTGGCACGGTTTTAATGAATTATTCCTTTGTCGCGTTTCAAATTCGTTTTGATTTTCGCTTTATTTTGATTGCGCTTGCTTGTATTTATTTAGATTGGTCTGTGGTGATTGCCAGCATCTTTTTCCTTGCATTGGAGCGTTTTATCTTTGAACCTAATCTGATGAGCGTGGTTAATTTGTTTTTTAATTTTTATTTGATGGCAACTCTACCACTGATTAGCAGATACAGCAAAAAGCGTTTGTCGATTTTTTATCAGATGAATGTAACGATGAGTTTCATGGTCATAAGTTACATTATCCTACACTTAATGCTCGGGACTTTGAATCTAACCATTATCCTGAGTTGCTTGATATTACTCGCTTCTGGTGTAGTTAGCAACGCGCTGATGAGTTTATATATTATGGATTTGTCTGAGGTCTATCAAGCCAGCAACTTTGATCCACTGACGAAATTACAAAACCGCCGCAAGCTCAACCAACTCCTAATGTCCCTGGAAAATAGCGACAAAGAGTGTTGTATCAGTATTTTAGATATTGATTATTTTAAAAAATTCAATGACACCTATGGACATGCGGTAGGTGATCAAGTTTTACGATTTGTGGCGGATTATCTCCGGCAAATCGAAAGTTCAAACGCGCGGATTTTTCGGTTTGGCGGCGAAGAAATGGTCATTGTGCTCTTTGGAAAAAATCTTAGTGAATCATGCGAAAACTTAGTGCAGCTACAAGAAAATTTACCTGCGTTTTGTCACAAGAAAGCCGATTTTCCATACACTGTGACACTTTCACAAGGAATTGCGCATAAACAAAGAAACGAAAATCTATTCAAGACACTCAATCGGGCAGATCATGCTTTGTATCGCGCCAAAGAACAAGGACGAAACCAAACAATTCTAAGTGATTAAGATAACTAACAATTTGTAATTTATAGATATTTAATAACGATAGAAGGTGATGTTTTGAGTTTAACAAAACGTATAATCTTTACCTTAGCATTTTTATTTTCTGTTATTTATTTAGCTTGGCGGGGGCTCTTTACTTTGCCGTTTCACCAAGCTTGGTGGGTATTGGTCTTTGGGATTTTGCTATGGTTGTGTGAAGTGGTCTCAACCTTTACGGGGATGATTTTGATCTACAATAAGCAAAAAGCCAAAAAATTAAGCAAACCACAGGCCAATGCAAAAGACTATCCGGATGTCGATGTCTTGATTGCCACACACAATGAAGATGTCGCGCTTCTTAGAAAAACTGTCAATGCCTATGTAAAGATGAAGTATCCAAACAAACAAAAGGTACATATTTATCTTTGTGATGATAGTAACCGACCCGAAGTCAAAGCACTGGCAGAGGAATTCGGCATCACTCACATCGGGATGACAGGAAATAAGCAGGCCAAATCCGGAAATCTCAATCACGCTTTGAGTCAGACCACTTCTCCTTTAGTGGCGACTTTTGATGCGGATATGATTCCTTATAGTAATTTTTTACTTGAAACAGTACCTTTCTTTGTGGAGAATCAGTACAAACGCAGCCAAGATGAGAAAATCAAACCGCTGGGCCTTGTGCAAACACCACAAAGTTTTTACAATGCGGACCTTTTCCAATTTAATCTCTTTGTCGAACAAAATGTAGCCAATGAGCAAGACTTTTTCTCAAGGGAAATTAATATTTTAAACAATGCCCATGGTGCGGCGATTTATACCGGATCGAATACGGTTCTTTCACGTGAAGCCATTATGCAAGCGGGCGGATTTCCAACTGATACGATTACGGAAGATTTCGAATTAGGCGCGCGAATGAATATCGCTGGCTACCAAAATTTATCCACGCTTTCACCCATGGCTAGCGGACTTACACCTGTTGACATTCCTAGTATGATTAAGCAACGTGTGCGCTGGGCTCAAGGGGTGGTCCAAAGTGTGCGAAATATTCATCTCATCACGAATAAAAACTTATCTTTTGGCCAAAAAATTGTCTATCTAAATAGTTATTTATATTGGTGGAGTTTTTCAAGGAGATTGGTATTTATTTTAGCGCCGATTTGTTATACATTGCTCGGTTGGGAAGTCGTGGATACTAACTTTTGGACTTTGTTGTATTTTTGGATTCCTTGCCAAATTTTCCAAAAACTTGCACTAAAAGAAGTCTCTAGCAAAGTGAGCACACCACGTTGGGGCGAAATTCAGGAAACCATTCTCGCACCGTTTTTGACGATTCCGGTATTCAAACAATGGATTGGCCTGGGGGAACATCGCTTTAAGGTGACCGATAAAAATGCCAAAGCGAGCAAAAAAGATATTCTTTATGGTTGGCCCCATTTTCTACTTTGGCTAGTCGCGCTAGTTGGCTTGATTCGCTTTAATCTTGGTAAAACGCCGACTGAACTCTTCTATGGTAGTGTGATTAGTTTTTGGTTGCTGAGTCACTTATTTAATCTGACTTTTGCACTACTCTTTTTCGTGGGACGCCCAAGTTATCGCAGTTATGAACGATTTAAAGCAAGTTATCCTTTGAAATTTATGCTTAACGGACAACTTTTTCAAACTCAAACGCACGATATTTCTGAAGCAGGACTTTCTTTTATGAGTGAACAGATGCTTAACGTAGCGCTCAATCAAAAAATGGCCTTTACTTTAATGCGTGACCAACAACCACTGACTTTAATCGGTGAAGTGGTGCGCGTGGTGCCTCTGGGGAATCAATATCTCTTTGGGGTTCATCTAGATTTGACAAACCAAAACCAGTATCACGAGTATCTGAGCTATATTTATGATGGTTTTAATCAAAATTTGCCGCAATATTATGACCATAAAATCAGCTTGTTTAGACGGTTTGTCAATATTTTTTATCAACGCACGCGCTTAGTCCAAACGAAAATGACACGAGAAGAAGCACAACTCAAAGTACCGATTTTCCAACAAATTCATACCACAGATGGGACCTTGACGCTTCAATATCTAATCGCCAATCATTTGATTATCCAAGCGGAATCGCTGTTATTTGCCCCTAAACTAAACATTTCCTATCAGGGCATTGATTTTCGGTTAAGTTTAGTGCGGGCTTTGTCTCAAGATACCTTTGTTTACCACATTGATAATTGGCAGGAAGTCTTGCACCACACCAATTACCGCCAACTTTTCAGTACGCGTAACAGTTAAATGTTCCACGTGAAACACAAACAGCCAGCTGACAGTTTTAGCTATCAGTTGGCTGTTTTTACGATAATAAGTTTTCTTCTAAAATTTGTTGTACGACTTGTTGGCTCACACTGGCTGGCTGATTTTTGCGCGATAACAAGGAAATATGAAACGAAGGCTGATTTTTATCGGCAATCTCTAGACATACCAGCTCATCTTTTTGCTCATCTACCGCAATTTCCACTAAAAATCCAATCCCCACCCCTTCTTTAATCATGCCTTTTAAAATGTTCAAATCGCTATTTTGATAAATGACTTTTGGGGTAAAGCCTGCTTGTTTGGCTAATTTTTGCATCGCTTTGGGGTGAATATACTGCTCGTTTAACACCACGAATTTTTCCTCTACTAACTCACTAAAGGCGACTGATTTTTGTTTAGCGAGTGGATGATGGCGCCCCACAACAATCTTAAACTGTTTTTGAGCAATCGGTAATATCTCTATTTGGTCATCATACAAAGGATTCATCATACCGACAATCGCTAAATCCAGTTGCCCTTTGAGTAAAGCTTGATACAACTCCTGTGAACCAGAATTTGAAATCTCTAGTTTGGCTAATAATTGCTGGGCGGCTAAGGTTTTGGACACCTTTGGAAAATAGAAATTACCGATAATTGGCGGTAATCCTAAGCGCACCTGGACCTCTTGCAAATGATTGATTTCCAGTTTGGCCAAAGCGAGCTCTTTTAAGATATTTTGGGCATGTTTGGCTAAAATTTTGCCCGCAGGTGTCAATTGAATCTGTGCATGCGATTGATTTCGCACAAGCAATTCCGTCTGTACTTCCTCTTCCAAACGCTTGATAGCATAGGTAATCGTTGGCTGCTTCACCTGAAAAAAGGCCGCCGTCTTCGTATAACTCTTCAATTTCGCTAACTGCTGAAAATACTCCAAATCCTTAAATTTCATCGCCTGTACCTCTCATATAAATATTATTTATTATAAATCATCCTTTTGACTATAACAAATTTTTTAGCGTAAAGTAGCGCACGTAAAGAAAAACAAACTATTGGAGGATCTAAAGATGAACGGTTTTGAAATTTTAAACAACCCATTTTTAAACAAAGGAACAGCATTTACCAAAGAAGAACGCCAAAAATACGGCTTGACCGGAATGCTTCCTAGCGCTGTCCAAACCTTGGAACAACAAAAAGTCCAAGCATATGGTCAATTTTTAAGCAAAGAATCACGTCTTGAAAAACGAATCTTCTTGATGAACTTATTCAATACCAACCGCACCTTATTCTATGCCTTAATGGATGAACATTTAGTAGAATTTATGCCGGTTGTTTATGATCCAGTGGTGGCTGAATCCATCGAACAATACAACGAAATCTTCCTAAAACCACAAGATGCCGCCTTCTTATCAGTGGACGAACCTGAAAACATCGAAGCTACATTAAAAAATGCCGCAGCGGGTCGTGATATTCGCTTAATCGTCGTCACAGATGCAGAAGGAATTTTAGGAATGGGTGACTGGGGAGTGAACGGCGTCGATATTGCCATTGGAAAATTAATGGTCTACACGGCCGCCGCTGGTATCAATCCTAGCCAAGTGTTGCCTGTTTCTATTGATGCTGGTACGAATAATCAAGCCTTACTCGACAACCCATTATATCTAGGGAACCGTCATGAAAGAATTTACGGTGAAAAATATGATGCTTTTATTGAAAAATTCGTGCGTACTACTGAAAAATTATTCCCTGAAATTTTATTACACTGGGAAGACTTTGGCCGAAGCAATGCCGCAAAAATTCTAGATAAATATCAAGATCAATTAACCACCTTCAATGATGATATTCAAGGAACTGGACTTGTTGTAATGGCCGGAATCTTTGGTGCGTTAAATATCTCTAAAGAAGACTTAAAAGACCAAGTTATCTTAAATTTTGGTGCCGGAACTGCTGGTGTAGGGATTTGTAATTTGATTTTTGAAGAAATGGTAAGAAGTGGTTTGAGTGAAGAAGAAGCGCGCAAACATTTCTATCTCGTGGATAAACAAGGTTTGCTATTTAGTGATACCAAAGATTTAACACCTGGTCAAAAAGCTTTTGTCCGCGAACGAAGCGAATTTGAAAATGCTGATGAATTAACCAATCTAGAAGCCATTGTGAAAGCTGTACACCCAACGATTTTAATTGGTACTTCAACACAACCAGGAACATTTACTGAAAGTATCGTCAAAGAAATGGCTGCACATACGAAAAGACCTATTATCTTCCCATTATCCAATCCAACCAAACTGGCTGAAGCTAAAGCCGCTGATTTACTTGCTTGGACAGATGGACATGCGTTGATCGGAACTGGTATCCCTGCAGCAGACGTGACTTACAAAGGGGTGACTTATCAAATCGGGCAAGCCAACAATGCCTTAATGTACCCAGGATTAGGACTTGGATTGATTGCTTCTACTGCCACTCGCGTCAATGGAGAAATCTTAGCCAAAGCAAGCCGTGCCCTAGGAGGAATTGTTGATAGTAGTAAACCAGGAGCAGCTATTTTACCACCAGTTGCTAAAATCACGGAATTCTCCCAAAAAATTGCTGAAATCGTGGCGCAAAACGTGGTCGATCAAGGCTTAAACCGCGAAGAAATAAAAGATGTCAAGCAAGCCGTGGCAGACATGAAATGGACTCCTGAATACCGCGAATTGGACATATAAGGAGTGGAGATGATGGAATTGACTCGTGAAAAAAACAAACTTGAATCATGGATGTCGGTCAAAATTACCGGCATCTCCCTTCCAGTTTATCTTATTTTATTACTTGTTTTAATCTTAGCGTTAAGCGTAGATAAATTACCACATAATATTCTAGGTGCCTTAGCCGTCTTAGTATTATTAGGCAATCTCTTCCATTTTCTAGGGACCAAAATTCCTATTGTCAAAACATATCTTGGCGGCGGTGCGGTCTTTTGTATCTTTGCTAGTGCTGCCATCGCCACTTTCCATATTTTGCCAGATAGTGCGGTGGATTTAACCAAAGATTTTGTCAACCACATGGGCTTTTTGGACTTTTATATTGCGGCCTTGATTACAGGAAGTATTTTAGGAATGAACCGTGATTTATTAGTGAAAGCAGCGGTACGTTTTATCCCAGTTGCCCTTCTTTCAATGGTTAGTTGCTTTTTTGCTGTCGGTCTAGTGGGCATGCTTTTAGGAAATGGCTTCAAAGAATCAGTGATGTATGTAGCTTTTCCTGCGATGGCGGGCGGAATCGGTGCTGGTGTCGTGCCACTCTCTAGTATTTATGCAGGTAGCCTACACACTTCTTCAGCAGCGGTGATTTCACGTTTGATTCCGGCTTCTGCTTTATGTAATGTGCTGGCGATTATTTTTGCGGCTATGACCAGCAAAATTGGCGAAAACTTTCCTAAACAAAATGGCCATGGAATTTTGATGAAGATTGATGTTGATTTAAATCAGCCTGCACCAAAATTAGATATTGCCAAAATGGGCGTGGGACTTGCCTTATCTATCGCCTTTTTCTTAAGTGGTAGTATTTTGAATTATTTTGTACCGAAAGTTCATGCTTATGCGTTTATGATTATTGTTGTTTTTATATGTAAAGCTTTTAATTTTATTCCTAGTTATTATCAAGAGTCAGCTGTTATGTTTAACCAACTAATTGTCAAAAATTTAACCGCGGCGGTCTTAGCTGCGATTGGGATTGCCTTATTAAACTTAAATGTCTTAGCTCAAGCGTTAACTTGGCAATTTGTCGTACTTTGTGTCGTAAGTGTGACGGTAATCTCTGTAGCAGCCGGTCTATTCGGCAAATTATTCGGTCTTTATCCAGTTGAGTCCATGATTACTGCTGGAATGTGCAATAACAGTATGGGCGGTACTGGAAATGTCGCGGTGCTATCTGCTAGCAATCGTATGGAACTCATCGCCTTTGCACAAATGGGAAACCGACTTGGCGGTGCGATTATCTTAATTCTATCCGGTATTTTAATCCAATTATTTATGACTTAAAAAAACGAGAACCTCTTTTTGATTCGGAGGTTCTCGTTTTGTCTATCTATTTCAATTTTCATCAAAGCTAACCGACCCGGCTCACATCCTTTTTCTAATCTGTGTTCGCCGGGTAACTCCTGTGCATCTAAGCCGGCCTGTCTAGGAAAATCTTAAAACATAGTGAATTTTCTCGTATTTACCCAAGTTGATTGATAACCTTTTTCTCGTAGCTGACCGAGTCGCTTCACATCCTTGATTTCATCATTCCTACTAGGTCGTGGGCATGGTAATTTTCTTCTAAATATTGGCTTTCTTCTGGTGTTAAGGTGACACCCTCTAATTGTGACAAGGTAGTCAAATGTCGGTCTTTGGTGACACCCATAATTGGGAAAGTGCCTTTTTGCATTAACCAGGTCAAAGCAATAGCACTCATGCTTGTATTTTTCTTTTCGGCTAATTCCGCGACTCGTTGGATTATTGTTTGATCTTGGTCTTTAGTTGCTTCATATTTTCCTTTGGCATAAGTATCTAATTGCGCACGTTTCGAATCAGCAGTCAGACGAGCCAAACGACCAGAAGCTAGCGAACTATAAGGTGTATAGGCCATTCCTTCCTTTTGACAGTACGGCAACATTTCACGTTCTTCTTCTCTAAAAATCAAATTATAATGACCTTGCATCGAAGCAAACGGCGTCAACCCATGTGCCTTGGCGATTTCATTAGCTTGAGCGACTTGCCAACTCAACGCGTTAGACACCCCGATATGACGCACCTTGCCACTTTTGACTAAACCATCTAAAATCGTCATCAATTCAAGAGGCGCAATACTTTCATCCCAAGCGTGCATAATATATAAATCGATATAATCCGTTTGTAGGCGGCGTAAACTATCTTCCAAACAGCGTTCAATATAAGCTTTTGGTGCTAATTCTGGATACAATTGGCTTTGTATTTGCGGCATGAACTTAGTCGCAATCACGCTTTTTTCACGACTATTATTTTCTTTCAAAGCATACCCTAAAAATTCTTCGCTCGTGCCATTTTGATAACTCATCGCAGTATCAAAAAAATTAATTCCTAGTTCTTGAGCCTCATGAATTAAGCACGCAGAAGTTGGATAATCCACCGTCCAGGCATGCATCCCACTATTTGCCTCACCAAATCCCATACAACCAAGACAAACTTGCGATACCATTAAATCTGTTAAGCCAAATTTTCTCATTTCCATCATCTTTCCCTCACTTTGTCCTTGATAGCTTTAGTATAACGCAAGAAAAAGGCAAAGATAATAGACAATTTCTCGAAAAAATCAAGTTTTGGACATTTAAGCAATCCGTCTGGGAAAGTCTTTACTTCTCGGACTTTCCCGACGTTCTGGACAAACCTTATCCTTCTCGGTATCAATCAACTAGATACTCGGAAGATTCACCCTCCTGCTTAAGAAAATCTCCTTTCACCCGATTTTCTTAGCAGTAGGTAACACATGAATTTTCTCGTATTTGACCAAGTTGATTGATAACCTTTTGCTTGTAGCTGACCGAGTCGCTTCACATCCTTGGTTTAATCTGTGTTCGGTAGCTAGACATTTTGAAAATTCGCCCCGCCGATTGTGAAAATCTTTAAAGCTGACTGATTTTCTCATCGGTGGGTAAACACGAATTTTCTCATGTCTGCCCAAGCTACCTCACATCCTTGGTTTACGGCGTTCGAAGGGTAGCTACATCGCATCTAAGCCGGCCTGCCTAGGAAAATCTTAAAAATAGTGGATTTTCCTGTCATTCCGGACAAACTTAGCTGCTTGTAGCTGTTCGACCCTTCTCACGACCTTTTTTAATACGGCATTGGTTTGTTGTGTTTTTCAAAGAGGGGGTTGAGGCTGGATTTGCGGGTGTTGACGATGCTTTCGACAATTTCTTGGTAGTCGTAAGTGCCGTCTTCTATCCACTCTAGTGTTAGATGGGTGCAGGCGTGGGCATGATATTGACAAGCCAGCAGTACTTCAGTTGGGAGCGGACCTTTAAACAATAATTGGTACCAAGCTAAGTCAAAATTATAGCAGTGATAAAAGATATATTCCTGCAAATTATTTTGATCTTTGAACCGGCAAGCTTGCTGCATAAATTTCCGATGATTTTGCATGTTTTGATAAGCAACCAACATATTCGCCGTAAAATCAAAATCTGCAGACAAATGATCAAAAGTTGGGATAATCATTTGCTTGTATACATATTGAATCAGTTCATATTTATCAGCAAAATGATTATAAAAAGTTTGACGACTAAAACCAGCCTTCTTCAAAATATCTGAAATTGTAATTTTATCTAAATCTTTTGTTTTATTTAATGCAAGTAAGCTTTCTCCAAAAATTGTTTTTGTATCCATATTCTCAATCCTCTCATAACCTATACTTTGACTTCATTATAACACGACAAAGAGAGACAGATTGAACTGCCTCTCTAAAAAATTATTTATCGACACTAAATAATGGTGTTTCGATAGTTTCTACGTAGCGCGCACCGGCAACTTTGGCGTATAAACCGTACTCATCTTTATGGAAAATGCCAAGTCCAGCCATTTCATTCATTGCTTGGCGTACCACATCAACCTCTAAATTTTCCGCAAAGACTTTAGGTGTGATGCTTGTTTTTTTGCCATTTTCATTTTCAAAAGTTAGGTATAATTTTTTCATGTTTGATTCCTCCAATATTTCTTATATTCTAAGCCATTTTTATTTGGCGATAATCTTACGTTGCGTGGTTTCGATGATGCTGACAACTTCGCTATTTGCTGGGGCTAATTTCACCAAAGCTTGGGCAAATTGTTGGGCTTTTGTTTCATCATAAGTTTCCACGACATTTGGAAAAGTTTGACTAATGGCCTTTTCTTGGTTAGGATCATTCACTAAAATAGTTAGTTTGTTGTTGATAAATTCTTTCATGTTTCTTCATCCTTTGCTTGTTTATTGAGTAATTCATACGTATGTCTTACATCTTTAATAACGGATGGAAGAAAGAAAATGTCAAAAAAATTTTGAAAAAAAATAAAAAAATCCTCAACTAGCATCAAACTAGCTGAGGAAAGTTAGGATAGATTACGCTTCTGGTTGAATTTTGGCAATTTTTCCTTGTTCGATATAAACCATCAAAATAGAGATATCAGAAGGGTTAACGCCACTAATACGACTCGCTTGGGCAATGGTTTCTGGACGAATTTTAGATAATTTTTGACGGGCTTCGGTTGCTAGACTATTAATCGCATCATAGTCGATATTTTCTGGAATACGTTTAGCTTCCATGCGTTTTAATTTTTCGACTTTATCTAAAGCCTTCTTGATATAACCTTCATATTTGATTTGAATTTCGACTTGTTCGATTTCTTTATTGGTTAACTCAGGACCCGCTGGAATAAATTGCGTTAATTCTAAGTAGCTGACTTCTGGACGGCGTAAGAAATCCAGGGCTAAGACGCCATCTTTTAAGGCCGCTGCTTGCTTTTGGGCTAAAAATTCATTGATTTCTTTGGTTGGTTTTAAGCGAATTTCACTTAAACGTTTGATTTCTGCTTCGATATTGGCTTTTTTCGCTAAGTAGGCTTGGTATTGGTCTTCTTTGACTAAGCCGATTGCATGCCCCATTTCAGTTAGGCGTAAATCTGCATTATCGTGACGCAAAATCAAGCGGTATTCTGCACGAGAAGTCAATAAACGATAAGGTTCATTCGTGCCTTTAGTGACTAAATCATCAATCATCACGCCGATATAGCCATCTGAACGACTTAATACGAAGGGATCTTTGCCTTGGACTTTCAATGCAGCGTTAATGCCGGCAATCAATCCTTGGCCAGCTGCTTCTTCATAACCACTGGTACCGTTTGTTTGGCCAGCAGTGAAAAGATTGGCAATTTTTTTCGTTTCAAGTGTTGGGCGCAATTGGTGAGGGACCACCACATCATATTCAATGGCATATCCTGTACGCATCATTTCCGCTTTTTCTAATCCAGCAATTGAGTGTAACATTTTCAATTGGACATCTTCAGGTAGCGAAGTAGAAAAGCCTTGTACGTAAACTTCTTCATTTTCTAGTCCTTCTGGTTCTAGGAAGAGTTGGTGGCGTGGTTTATCGTTAAAGCGCACAATCTTATCTTCAATCGATGGACAGTAACGCGCACCGACCCCTTTCACAATCCCGGTAAACATAGGCGCACGATGTAGGTTTTCTTCAATAATTTCATGGGTGCGTTTATTGGTATAGGTCAACCAACAGGGTACTTGTTCTTGTTTATAGGCACTATCTGGCGTTGAGAAACTGAAATGGTTAGGTGTGGTATCGCCTGGTTGGATTTCAGTCACTGAGTAATCAATCGTGCTTGATTTGACGCGTGGTGGGGTTCCGGTTTTAAAACGTGTAATTTCCAAACCTAATTCTTTCAAATGATCAGCAAGGCCAATGGATGGTTGCGAATTGTTTGGCCCTGAAGAATATTTTAATTCCCCGATAATAATTTCTCCACGTAAAGCCGTACCAGTCGTGATGACCACCGCTTTGGCATCATATCGCGCACCTGTTGAAGTCACCACGCCTTTGCAGACATTATCTTCAACAATTAAACGTTCGACGATACCTTGACGCAAAGTCAGGTTTTCTTCTAATTCAATGGTATGTTTCATCGCGCGGTGGTAGGCATGTTTGTCTGCTTGAGCTCGTAATGCACGGACAGCTGGCCCTTTTCCGGTGTTTAACATACGCATTTGGATATAGGTTTTGTCGATATTTTTTCCCATTTCACCGCCGAGTGCATCGATTTCGCGCACGACCACGCCTTTTGCTGGGCCACCGACAGAAGGATTACATGGCATAAAAGCGACCATGTCTAGATTGATGGTAACTAATAGGGTTTTGTTTCCCATACGACTACTTGCTAAAGCTGCTTCACAACCCGCATGACCGGCACCGACAACGATGACATCATACGAACCTGCTTGATATTCTTCCATTGATTTGTTCACCTCTTGTTATTTTCCTAGACAGAATTGACTGAATAATTGTGTGATTAATTCATCTTGAACACTTTCACCCGTGATTTCTCCTAATAGATCCCAACAACGGGTTAAATCCATTTGTACTAAATCGACCGGCATCCCTGCATCAATGCCATTTTCCACTTCTTTTAGACTGGCTAGTGCTTGTTCTAAAAGGGAAATATGACGCGTATTGGAGACATAAGATGCTTCTTTAGACTGGGGTTGCCCGGCGAAAAACAGGTCTTTAATGGCTTGTTCTAATTGCTCCAAACCATCTTGGGCCAACACGGAAATCGCAAAAACTGGGCTATCTTGGGCCACTTCTTGTAATTGCGCGCGGTCTAAAGCACTTGGTAAATCTGTTTTATTGAGCAAAATGATACGCTTGGATTGTTTGGTTAAATCTAAGAGCTCTAAATCTTCTTTGGTTAGTGATTCGGCTTGGTTTAAGACTAACAATACCAAATCGGCTTGTTGGAGGGCTTTTTTACTGCGCTCCACTCCGATTTTTTCCACGACATCTTCTGTTTGACGAATGCCGGCTGTATCAATCAGTTTCAGTGGTACGCCATTGACATTGACATATTCTTCGATGACATCGCGCGTCGTTCCAGCAATGTCAGTGACAATCGCTTTTTCTTCGTCCAATAAATAGTTTAATAGACTGGATTTTCCGACATTTGGCCGGCCGATAATCGCTGTCTGCAAGCCTTCACGCAAAATTTTTCCTTGCGTGGCGGTCTTTAGCAGCTGTTCGATTTTTTCTTCTATATGTTTGGCTGTGTTTAGCATCAACTGGCTCGTCATCTCTTCTACATCATCGTATTCTGGATAATCGATATTGACTTCAACTTGCGCCAAGGTTTCCAAAATTTCTTGACGTAAACTTTTAATCAAAGTCGATAAGCGTCCTTCTAATTGTTGATAGGCCATTTGCATCGATTGGTCGGTTTTGGCCTGAATAAGGTCCATCACCGCTTCAGCTTGCGATAAGTCGATACGGCCATTTAAAAAAGCGCGTTTGGTAAATTCACCTGGTTCAGCAAGGCGTGCCCCTTTGCGTAAAACCAGTTGTAAAATTTGATTGGTAACGACCATCCCACCATGACAGTTGATTTCGATGATGTCTTCGCGGGTAAATGTTTTCGGTGCTTTTAAGACGCTGACCATGACTTCATCTAAAAATCCTTCTCGTTTGTCGTCATAGATGTGGCCATAATGAATGGTATGGCTGTCGACTTGGCTGAGTTTTTTCTTGCCAGCGACAAATATTTCATCGGCAATCTCTAACGCTTGGCTCCCACTTAGGCGCACCATGCTGATGGCTCCTTCGCCGGGTGCTGTCGAAATCGCCGCAATCGTATCAAATTCTTTGGTAATCTGATTCATGTTCTCCTCCGTTAATGATAAAACTACTACAAACCTACTAAATCAAACAGACTCAAGCGCGTGAAAAAGGCTGTCAGCTAGGTAGACTTTAGGGACTTTCCCGATGGTGTTGGAGAAACCTTTTGCTCCGTAGCTGATCGAGTCGGATCACATCCTTTTAATCGGCGTTCAGCAGCTAGACATTGTGAAATTCGCCCTCTCGCTTGAGAAAATCTCCTTTCATCCGATTTTCTCAGCGTGAGGTAAACACACGAATTTCTTCATGTCTGAGCAAGCTGCTTCACGACCTAACTAATCTGTGCTCGACGACTAGCTCCTGTGCATCTAAGCCGGCCTGTCTTGGAAAATCTTAAAACAGAATGGATTTTCCTGACATTCCGGAAACCTTAGCTGCTTGGAGCTGACCGAGTCGCCTCACATCCTTAATATAAAAAAGTGCCCACTCCACCTATTGTTTTCTCATAAATGAAAAGTAATAGGTAGACGAGCACTTTGACTGCCTGTCTGATTGAATTCGTTTGTAGATTATCATAATTTCAGGCAAAATTCAAGACAAAAGCAAAAAATAAAGATGCTTATCAGTAAGGCTGGAAACTGTTCATATCAAGATATACTGCTAAAGGTGATTTCTAACTATTTTACTAAAGTCCATATTACAAGAACAGCTAGAAAAATCATCAGGCAAACTTTTGGGTGAAGTTCCTTATTTTTCAAAAAAGTACGCAATAATCTTCAGCTACAAAAATGCGAGAAAAACTTGATTTCATCAGGTTTTGACGTTTCCTTAAAATGCGCAACTGTATAACTTAGATGTTGCTTGTCAATTTGAACAAAAAGTCATAAAATAAAGGTAAATCAAGGAAAGTGAGGGATTGCTCATGAATGAAGAATCTCATATCTTATTATCTACTGGCAATGTCAATCGGCCTTATATTGTCCGTGATATTGCCTTTGCTACGGAAACTTTCGATAGCGATGTATTCAACAAATCCGAGGACTTAAATGCTTTATTAGTAGGCGTCAAGGAACAATTAAAAAAACGTGCGGATGAATATGGTGCCAGTGCGGTAATCAACTGCCACTTTGACCACAACCACATCAACACGCCAGATGGTAAACAATATATTAAGATTTTTGCCTACGGAACTATTGTACAATACACACAAACAACAATTGGTTAATGACTAAAAAGCCAGAGGAGAATTCTGTAAATCAGCGTTTTCCTCTGGTTTAAATTTTTATGTTTTATAAAATCGGCCGTAAAACCACACACTCTTGAGTGTGTGGATGTAAGGCCTGTTGCATTTTTTAACCTTGGTTTTTGATATATGCTTCTATTGTTTTTTGTGACACTTTACCAATGCTACTAGCAAAATATCCTTCAGACCAAATAATTTTCTTTTTCCAAAAATATTGTTTTAAATAATCATTATATTTTAACCATAAGTAATAAGTACTTTGTTGTTTTAATATTTTTACAATATTTGAAATGGAGTCTTTAGGTTTGTATTCTAGTAAAATATGTATATGGTCTATATCTGTTTCCATTTGAATAATTTTATAATGATATTTTTTCGCTATAAAATGCATTATGTTTTTTAAATCTGTATTGAATTCTTGCGAATTAAATATTTTTCTACGATATTTTGTTACGAATATTAAATGCACGTTTAAGCTATATTTTTTATGAGCGGTTCGGTTGTAGTTATCCATGTTTTTCTAGCAGATATTCTTTGACAATTTTTTGTTTTTGGTGTTTTAAAGCCTTTCGGCATATGGTTAAAGGATATCTTTTCTCCGTAAATATTCATTAGTTGAATATATCCGGTTGTCATTCTTCCTTTAACGAAATATTCATTACCGAAATACCTTACTTTGTCATACTTTTTAAATCCATCAATTTTACCTTTTGGAATGATTTTTTCTGAACGAATACCTTTTGTACGTTGAAAATCACCTTTAGGAATACAACGTTTAATCATTAGATTACATGCAAAATTCACTTGATTTCCAGCAGTTGCAATGACTGCTGCGTCTACATAATGTTCTTTAGGTAATCCTAAATTTAAACGATTTGCTTTGGTGACATACCCAAATGTTTCAATCGCATCTGGATATAATTTTAAAAGTTGTACACGAATGCTATTCATCTGCGTTGCGTATTTCAAAGCATTTTTTAAAGAGCCTTCAAAATTTGGATGAATTAATCCTTTATGCAGTTCAACATGGCAACTATGACAAACTGTAACTAGATTGTTTTCTTCGTCAGAGCCACCTTGACTTCTAAAAATAATATGGTGAACTTCTAAACGTTCATTTTTAGGTTTTTTCTTACAGATTTGACAAGTATGATTATCTCTTGCTAAAATCCGTGCTTTCATATTTTCAAAACCGTAATTCGGACCTTGTTGATAACCCCATGGTTTTACTTTTAGATTCGCCAAACTAGGATTTTTCATTAAATGTGGGTCGAATGTTCCTGTTTCAAGAATTAACTTTGCAATAGGTAAAATGCTTTTAATAAATTCAATTTCTTTTTGATGACTATGTAATTTACTAGTCATTGTTGGACTAAAACGATTTTTACGTTTTGAGTTTTTACGATTGTTGAATCGTGCTTTACGGTAACGTGTTTTACGGTTTCGTCGATTGCGACGATACATCCGTCGTTGATCCATTTTCTTTTTAATTGAATGATTCTTATCTTCACGTAAAACTACTTCAGAAGTATAAAGAATATTTCCTTTTCCATTTGTAACGGCTGTTGCAAATGTTTGACTACCAGTATCAACACCTAATGTTAAAGGTTGTGTGTAGGTAGTTGTTTCGTACGTTAACTTAATCGTAAAAGGTTCTCGATATTTGACTTTTGCTTTTCCTTGTTTTAACAATAAACGCGCGATGACGTTGCTACAAGGCATTAAAGGTTCGTTATTGATAGATAAAACGTATACCATGAACCAGTCACTCCTTTAAAATAAAAATATTTAAAAACGCTGCTTAAAAGCAGGTAATGCGTACTCAAACTATATTGTTACCATATAATTTTTTCCGACCTCAACTCGACAAGGATAATTAAGCTTTTTAGATATACGCCACAAGGCTTTGCTTACTCCAACCTAACTTAAACGTATATGACAGAGCAATGGTCTGTTGCGTCAACCAAAGGTGTCATGACTTAACTATCGTAGTATATATTTCTATATACTGAGTCTGGTAAACTATTTAATGGAAGCCACATACCCTTGGGTATGTGGTAGTTCACCCTCATTATTTTTGATATAACGACTGAATTTGTACCATTGCAAAATAATTTGCGCGGCTAATAATCCCATCATCGCAAAGTAGTACCAACATCTATCTTCCTGAACCACACGATAGATGAACAGCGTAATCATGATTTGAAAAAGCAGAATAGACAAAAATGACGAAAAGATTTGTTTTTCATGGCAACTTTCCCCTTTCTAAAATAAAACCGTTTTCAATATTATATCATAACTGCATTTTATCTGTCACTTTAAAACACAAACAGCTTTACACCATTGAAATCAGGGAAAATAAAAAAACAGAGAATGACTCGTACGATACGGTCTTCCTCTGCCTTTTTTGAATGGAAAAATTGCCCATCCATTGATAAGAATGATTACCCTATGAATATACTGACTTTTCCTTTAAATGTCAAACCTATCTGAAAAATACCCGACAAACCATCTGTGCTTGTCTAGTGATTTGCGTTAAGGTGTAGTCTTTATCCATCGCCTGAGCTAACGGGATCAGCTGCGAATGGATGCTAAAACTGGCCAAAAGTACCTCTGACATTTGCCCCAAATCTTCACCTAAAGCCCCACATAGCGCAATCGTAGGGACCTGGTATTGTTTGGCTATCTGTGCCACACCAAATGGAACTTTACCAAAAGCGGTTTGTGCATCCATCTTGCCCTCGCCAGTAATCACCAAATCAGCACCGGCAATGTGGGTGGCTAATTGCGTCAACTCACTGATTTTTTGAAAACCTGGCGTAATTTGACCGCCTAAAAGCACCAAAGCACCTCCAAGCCCGCCTGCAGCTCCAGTCCCAGGAATTTGCTGCAAATCAATGCCTTGTGTTTGCTTAAGAAAATCAACTATCCTTTGCGCTTGTTGGGATTGTTGACTCAAATAAGTCGGATTGCCCCCTTTTTGCGGACCAAATATCATACTAAAACCCGAACGTCCGGCATAAGGATTGGTCACGTCGGATAAAATCGTCAGCTGTACCTGGCTAAAATCTGCCATCTCGCTAAAATCCAGCTGCGAAAAAGCCATCAAATCCGCGCCCTTTACACCTAAACCAGCCAAAAGCCCCATCCCACCATCAGAAGTCCCACTACCGCCTAGACAAATGATGATTTCGCGGACCTTGCGTTTCAAAGCATCTAATAATAATGCCGCCAAGCCAAATGTACTGGCGCGTTGAATCGTGTCCATGCTTGGGATAATTTTATCAATGCCAACTACTTCTGCCACTTCAATTACCGCGATATCTTGACTCAATAAATAGTTAGCCGTGATAGGACGGTTTAATAAATCCACCGTGGCCACTTGGATGAATTCACCGCCTAATGCCTCATAAATTGCCTGCATACTTCCTTCGCCACCATCGGCAATCGCTTGGCAAGTCACGCTTATTTGCGGATTATATTGTGCAATGCCTTGTTTGACCGCTGCATTTAATTCTGCACTCGTCGCACAACCTTTATATGAATCAATCGCCACTACAACTTTTTTTACCATCGCTATGTTCCTTTATCATTTATAATTTCTTCGTGTCTTCCCAAGCTACCTCACAACCTTGATTGACGGTGTTCAGCGGGTAACTCCTAGACATATAAGTCGCATTGGCTGGAAAAGTCTTATATACTGTGGACTTTTCCGCCAATTCGAACAACCTTATCTGTCTGGAGTTGAGCGACCCGCCTCACAACCTAATGAACGGTGTTTGGCAGCTAGACATTGTGAAATTCGCCCTCCCACTTGCAAAAATCTCCTTTCATCCGATTTTCGTAGTGGTAAGTAAGCACACGAATTTCTTCATGTCTTCCCAAGCTACCTCACAATCTTGATTGACGGTGTAAATCGACTAGCTACTTCGGCGTATAAGCCACCCCGTCTGGGAAAGTCTTAACTTTTGGGACTTTCCCGACGTGTTGGACAAACTTATCCTTATCCGTATCAATCAACTAAATACTCGGAAAATTCACCCTACTGCTTAAGAAAATCTCCTTTCATCCGATTTTCTAAGCAGTAGGTAACACATGAATTTTCTCGTATTTGCCCAAGTTGATTGATATCCTTTTGCTCGTAGCTGATCAAGTCGATTTACAACCTTATTAAAAAACGAGTATGTGTTTGTTTTTTGCCACATACTCGTCATTGTTTTTTTATAAAGTTTTCACTGGTTCAACCACTAAATAACGATAAGGTTCATCGCCTTCTGAATGGGTTTGAACATATGGCACATTGCTTAAAGCCGCATGAATTTGTTTTCTTTCAAAAGCTGGCATTGGCTCTAAGAAAACTGGACGTTGACTGCGTTTGACTTGTTGTGCGGTACGATCAGCCAAACGTTTCAAAATAGCTTGACGTTTTTCACGATAATCCCCCACATTTAAAACAACAGATAATTTATTTTTAGCGATGCGGTGAACGTAAACTTGCACCAAATATTGTAACGCATTTAAAGTCTTGCCGTGTTTGCCAATTAAAATCCCTTGTTTTTTCGTATCTAATTGGAAAATCACTACACCTTCTTCGCGTTTCATACGTACTAAAGCAGGCGCCCCTAATTTTTGACTTACTTCTGTCACATAGATTGCCACTTTTTTCAAGGCTTCTTCATCGCTTAGACCATCGTTTTCCAATGTTTCTTGGCTAGGCGCTGCATTTTCCTCAACTTCTTCAACGGCTACTTCTGCAGTTTCTTCTTGTACATTTTCTTCAGGAGTATCCGTCATGACTTCTTTGATTTCTTCAATGATTTTTTCTGGTACCACTACTTCTTCTGTAGTTTCAGACACAACTGGCTCGATTTTGACTTGGGCATTTTTGCGGCCCATTCCTAAAAAGCCTTTTTTCCCTTCATCGATGACTTCAATGGCTACTTGCTCTTTGCTTAATCCTAAATCTTTTAAACCAATTGCAATTGCTTCATCTACCGTCGTTCCTACATAAACTGACATATGAAAGCCTCCTTATTTTTTCAATTTCTTCTTCATCGCTTTTTGTAAGGCACGTTTTTTCGCCCGTTCAGCACGAATTTTTTCCTCGCGCTCTTTTTTGATTTTGAATGGATTATTAATCAATAACGTTTGCACCACTTGGAAAGCATTGGAAACTGCCCAGTACAAGGCAATCCCACTGGCCAAGTTCACACCCATTCCCAAAATCATCAACGGCATGAAGTACGTCATAATCTTCATACTTGGATTGGACTGCACTTGGCTCATACTTGAAAGATACATACTACCAAATGTAAAGACTGCCGCTAAGATTGGTAAAATGTAGTACGGGTCTTTTTGTCCGAGATGCAACCATAAAAATTCACCTTGTTGTAAAGCCGGCACACGTGATAATGCTTGCCACAATGCCGTTAAGATTGGCAACTGAATGACTAATGGCAAACATCCAAGGTAAGGATTCGCACCGTTTTCAGAATATAGTCTTGAGGTTTCTTCACGTAATTTATTTTGCGTTTCGATATCTTTAGAAGCATATTTTTCTTGCAGTGCTTTTAACTGTGGTTGCAATTCTTGAACTTTTTGCATGCTCTTCATTTGCATACTCATCAATGGGAATAATAACAAACGGATAATCAAGGTAAAGATGATAATCCCCATTCCCGTATTGCCAAACGAAAGAAACTCAATCGCCTTAGCAAAATAATAAACAATATAACGGTCCCAAATGCCGGTACTATTGACACTGACTTCACTTGTCCCACAAGCACTTAGGAATAATACCATTGCTGCTAGACTCGACAGCAATATCATGCGCTTACTTTTTTTCACTCAATTTTTTCCACCCTTCATACAATTTAACACATCTTTTTATGCGTTATTTTCTTCTTGATAAATTTTGGCAAGTTTTAACACATGCTTCAAGTTGGAGTAAATCTCAGCAGATGGCAAGTCCGCACAACTCGCCCTGGCAATCACGATAAAATCGATATCGCTTCTCAACTGATCTTTCATTTGATAAATACTCGCACGAATTTTTCGCTTCACCGCATTTCTTGTGACCGCATTGCCGACTTTTTTACCAACGGATAGGCCGACACGAAAATGAGGCTGCTCTGGTTTTTCGATAAAATAAACCACAAAGCGACGATTCGCAAATGAAGCACCTTGATTGAAAACCCTTTGAAATTCGGATTCTTTCTTCACTCGATACGATTTTCTCATAATTCGTCTAATCAATTCCTTTTTTTCTTACTCACTTGACTATTCTAACATATTTTATAGACAATCTTCATCCTATTTATGTAAAAAAAAATAAGACTTTTGCTTGTCTTACTTTTCTTGTAGGTAAATATCATTATGTATCTCTGGTTTTTAGCTTGCAAAGAAGGATACTCTTGCTTATATCCACAGCGTTCAACAGCTAGATATTGTGAAATTCATGTCTGACCAAGCTGCTTTGCGACCTTTTTTAATCTGTGTTCAGCGACTAGCCACTTCGGCGTATAAGCCAGCTCGTCTGGGAAAGTCTTTACTTCTCGGACTTTCCCGACGTTCTGGACAAACTTATCCTTCTCGGTATCAATCAACTAAATACTCGGAAAATTCACCCTACTGCTTAAGAAAATCTCCTTTCATCCGATTTTCTAAGCAGTAGGTAACACATGAATTTTCTCGTATTTGCCCAAGTTGATTGATATCCTTTTGCTCGTGGCTAACCGAGTCGCTTCACATCCTTAAAATAAAAAAAACCACTGTGTAATCCAGTGGCTTAAGCAGCTAAAACTTTTCTGCCTTTACGACGACGGCTAGCTAATACGCGACGACCGTTTTTAGTACTCATACGTTTACGGAATCCGTGAACTTTTTGACGTTTACGTTTGTTTGGTTGATAAGTTCTTTTCATATTTTACACCTCCAAAAAAGAGTCTTTTTCTGCTATTTATACGACATACTAACTTAGTATAACGAGTCAAACGCCATTTTGTCAACTAAAATTTGAGTTTTGCGCTTGAAATTTCTCAAAATCACTACTTACTTAGAAAAAATGTTTTTTCATTCTTACCAAATGAAGACAACCGAATTCCTTCTAGTTTATCCACATTTTCGTGATTTGCTGTGAATCCTCTGTGCATTTACTTTTTTCCACAAGCTAAAAATCCCCAGCCTTATCCACCACTTTTCCACAGAGTCACAGGTGTGGATGAATTTATTAAAGGTGTGGATAGTTTTTGTGGAAAAGTATCTCTTCCTTTTGCAGCCCTTCACTTCATGATTGAGGATAACTTTGTGTGAAACTCGCTACATCCCTCAAGATATCCACAAGGTTTTATCTTTTGTGGATATCTTTTTGTGCCTTTTGCGAATAAAGTTTTACACAGATTACAATTCTGTGAAAAAAAGATAGAAATTCGCGCTAGACTGTGGAAAACTTGCCGCGAAAATGTTAAAGTATAGTTATCCACAATTTATCGGGGTCTTTGCGCCCAATTTTAGTGAGGAGGTTTTGTCATGCCTTCTTTAAATGAGCTTTGGACACAGCTACAAAAAATTTATAAAGATGAGATGAGTACGGTGAGTTACAACACCTGGATTGAAAGTGCTCATCCTATTTCATTTGAAGGTAATGAACTATTAATTGAAGTTCCGAGTGCTTTACATAAAAAATATTGGGAAGACAATTTAGCGGGAAAAATCGTTGAAACAGGCTATCTATTATATGGTAGTGAGGTCATTCCTAATTTTTTGCCAGCCGATGAAAAACGTCAGCAAAAAACACAAGAGGCACAGCAAAAAGCAGAGAAAAAGGAACAAAACAAACAAAAAACACTCCTAAATCCGAAATACACCTTTGATACCTTTGTCATCGGGAAAGGCAACCAGATGGCCCATGCAGCAGCCTTAGTCGTAGCCGAAGATCCAGGTTCGATTTATAATCCGCTGTTTTTCTACGGAGGTGTCGGTTTAGGGAAGACGCACTTGATGCACGCGATTGGCCATCAAATGCTGTTAAAACGCCCAAATGCCAAGATTAAATATGTTAGCAGCGAAAATTTCACCAACGATTTCATCTATTCTATTCAAAAAAATCGCATGGAAGAATTTCGGAATGAATATCGCACCGTTGACCTGCTTTTAGTCGATGATATTCAATTTTTGGTCAATAAAGAGGGCACTCAAGAAGAGTTTTTCAATACTTTTGAAGAGCTTTACCGCAATAACAAGCAGATTGTCCTAACTTCAGACCGTCTGCCAAATGAAATTCCGACCTTGCCAGAACGTTTGGTATCGCGCTTTGCCTGGGGATTATCCGTAGACATTACGCCGCCAGATTTGGAAACCAGAACCGCGATTTTGCGTACCAAAGCTGAGGCCGAAAACTTAGAAATTCCAGATGATACCCTTAGCTACATCGCCGGTCAAATCGATTCGAACATCCGTGAATTAGAAGGAGCCTTGGTGCGGGTACAAGCTTTTGCGACAATGCAAAATGTGGATATCACAACCAGTTTAGCTGCTGAAGCCTTGAAAGCACTGAAAAATAGCCAGCCTTTAACGCAGGTAACGATTCAAGACATTCAAGAGCAAGTGGCGAAGTATTATCATGTACAAGTTAAGGATTTGAAAGGTAAGAAACGGGTCAAAACCATCGTCGTACCAAGACAAATCGCGATGTATTTAGCCCGCGAATTAACCGATCATTCTTTACCAAAAATCGGAGCAGAATTTGGCGGCAAGGATCATACCACCGTCATCCATGCGCATGAAAAGATTCAGCAGCTTCTTGGCAGTAATACCCAACTACAAGAAGAAATCGCCGAAATCAAAAATGCGCTCAATGGCTAATGTGGATAATTTGTGCGCAAGATTTAAAGTTGTCCACAAGTTTTCCACAGTGGATAAGCTTTATATTTCAAGGTTTCAGACCTAGTTTTCCACAATAGTAACAAGCCTACTACTACTATTACTTTATATTTAATTAATATAATATAAAATAAGCGTACCAGATTAATAGAAAAGAGGATTTTCAACTGATGAAAGTAACCTTAAATAGAAGCATCTTTATGCAAGAATTACAAACCGCATTAAGAGCCATCCCAGGAAAAGCAACCATGCCCATCTTAACTGGGGTCAAAATGGAACTTACCCCTGATGGTATCTACTTAACAGGTAGCGATGCGGATGTCTCTATTGAAACCTTTTTAAGTAAAGAGAGTGAAAAAGCCCAAATGCAAATTGAGCAAACGGGTTCTGTTGTAATACAGGCAAGATTCTTTAATGAAATTGTGCGTCGTTTGCCAGAAGATACGTTAACGATTGAATTATTAAGTAACCAACAAGTCAGCATCACCTCAGGAGAAGCAAATTTCGTGGTGGCTGGTTTAAGTGCGAGTGAATATCCACAATTACCAGAAGTTTCTAGCGCAACACCGTTGAAATTGCCGATTCCATTATTAAACCAAGTGATAGCCGAAACCGTATTTGCAGTCTCAACCCAAGAAACACGCCCAATTTTAACTGGGGTACATTTTATTTTAGAAGAAAATCAATTAACAGCTGTAGCAACGGATTCTCATCGCCTAAGCCAACGTGTCATTCCATTAGAAGAAGCAGCTGCCAACTTTGATATGGTTATTCCAGGTAAGAGCTTAGTCGAATTGTCTCGTAGTTTGCCTGAACATGAAGAATTTGTCGAAATTTCCATTATGGATAATCAAGTGATGTTTACAACCAGTACGATGAAATTCTACTCACGCTTATTAGAAGGCAATTATCCTGATACGCGTCGCTTGATTCCTACTAATTTTGAAACGAGCATTACTTTTAACGGACCACAATTTTTACAATCCGTTGAACGTGCTTCTTTGCTATCTAATGAAGGTCGTTATAGCATTATTCGCCTATCAATTACTAATGAAGGAGTGATGTTATATGGTCGCTCTCCGGAATTAGGGAAGGTAGAAGAACGCCTATCTTATGAAAAAGTCGAAGGAGAACCTCTAGAAATTTCCTTCAATCCAGAATATATGAAAGCTGCCTTACGTGCGTTTAAAGACAGCCAAATCGTGATCCGCTTCTTATCTGCAGTCCGTCCATTTATCTTAGAACCAGCAGAGGACAACGGCAACTTCGTCCAACTCATCACACCCGTCCGAACGAATTAAAACAAGGATTTGAAGCGACTCGATTAGCCACGAGCGGATAAGTTTGTCCAGAGCGTCGGGAAAGTCCAAAAAGTAAAGACTTTCCCAGACGAGCTGGCTTATACGCCGAAGCGGCTAGTCGCTGAACACAGATTGTGTCAAAGGATGTGAGCCGGGTCGAACAGCTACAAGTTTAGAAGTGAATAAAGCTAAACCCCAACTACGCCAAGCATCAAGCGTGTAGTTGGGGTTATTTAATATCCAGCATTATGAATGCGTTTTTTCAAGATAGTGTTTGAAAAAAGTAGTTATGAGTGCTAAAAGATACTGTCGCGATAGATTTACTTATTTTGCAAATTTTATCTTGTATTTGGAAATAAAATATGTTATCCTTTTGAAACATTAAAAAAAAGTGAGAAAAAGGTGAAAGAATGAGACAGAAAAATGTGGATTTGCAAAACTCGAATCGCATCATGCTGTCGAGTATTACTTCAAAAGTAGGAAATGCGGTATTTGATTATGCCAACAAGATGATTTTGGTCTCCGTTTTTGCGAGTAGGCCGTTGTTGATGTCTTTGTATCAGTCCTCAGAAACGATGATTGGGATTGTCTTTAATTTATTTGCAGGTGCTTTTGCTGATAAAGTGAACCGTAAAAAAATCTTGATCGTCACTGATTTTTTGAGTGGGATAACTTGTTTGATTGGCTTTTTATTCTTAGATACACCTTATTTGTACTTGGCGATGCTGATTGGCAATATTTTACTGGCGATTTTGTCCACGTATAACAGCCCGAGCTACAATGCGATGATTAAGGAAAGTATTACCGAAGATTATATCGAGACGCACTTTTCACGCTTTACACTGGCGAAGGAAATTTTCTCGATTGCCTCGCCAAGTATTGGGGTCCTCGTCTGGCAATTGTTCGGCTTAAAAGTTTCTTACTTGTTTAATGCCGCAACGTTTCTATTCTCGGCTTTCATCTCCAGTAAAATCGTGATTCAACTACCACCCAAAGAAAAAAAGAAAAAAGAGTCGGTATTCAAGCAAATTACAGAGGGTTTGCAGTATATGTTCAAGCACAAAACGATTATGTATCTGTTAATTATTTCGGCGATGGTGAATTTCTTTTTGAGTGGGTATAACTTAAGTATGCCTTATTTAAATAACTATTTTGCTAAAGAAATGAGTAACTTTTTCGGCGCAGCGTTAATTGCTGAATCGGTGGGGGCTATTGTCTTTTCAGCTGTGAATACCAAACTTTCAAAAGAGAAGAAAAAAGAAGTTTCGCAAAATAAAATGTTATTATTCTTAGTTTTGTGTGGCTTATCAATTGCACTTTTACCTTTGCAAGATGCTGTATTCAAAAATGCTTATCTATCACTGGTGCCCTTTGCTTTGATGGGTGGTTTTTTAACTATGTTTAATATCCAGTTTTTTACGATTGTTCAAAAGAGTGTCGATAGTGAATATGTGGGAAGAGTATACTCTGTTATTTTCACAATTGCCATTCTCTTTATGCCAGTCGGATCGATTGTATTTGGCCTTATCTTAAATCCGGCCAATCTGCTTGTGATGCTGATTTGTGGCATCGGTGTCATCCTTTCAGTGGTCTTATACAAACTGCTGATGATAGGTAAATAATCATGAAAAGTACCGTCAAGTAAGGGTTTCTTGCTTGGCGTATTTTTTTGCTTTCAATCGGTGGGTAAAAGTGGCAAAGTAAGCTTGAGTAGTTCACAATAAACATAGCAAAAACAATCAAGAAAGAGGTGGTCGCTATGTTTACAAAGACAATAAATCAAGGAAATTCAATTATAGTAACTGTTCCAAAATCGTTCAATATTCCAAGTGGTGTTATGCTCGATGTTAAAAAAGTTGAAAATGGGATTTTGTATACTTTTGTTCAGGAAGAGTACGACTTTTTCGATTTTTCCACTGAAATCTTGCAGGACATTATTAAAGAGGGGTACAGGGGCGAACAAATTGTCCAAGAATTTACACAAAGAAAACAAAGGATTAATCATCAGTTGCATCAAATGGTAGATGAAACGCTAGCAACTCAAGCATGGATGACCAAAGAAGAATTGGCAAGAGAAATCGGATTAAATAACTAAATCCCCCTGGCGGCTGTTGGTGAAATGGCTGCTTTTTTGTTATGCTTTGGCTATTTTCAGAAAAGCTTTACCAAACGTACGAGCGGCTAGTTTTATGTTTAAGCAGATTTGGCCTAAAGCAAGCAAAAAACCTTAAAAGTACTAAAATAGCTGAAATCGAAAAATAACCGTTTAAAACTGGATATTCATTTGTTTTCTGACCGCAAAAAAGGTATAATATCTATGTACGCCTTAAAAAGAATTGAGGATGAAAATGAAACAAAAAATTTTCTTACAAAGTGAATTTATGACACTTGGGCAGCTATTAAAAGAAGCCAATATTATCGCAAGTGGCGGACAGGCTAAATGGTATTTGGCGGAAAATGCGGTGTATGTTAATGGTGAGTTAGAAAACCGCCGTGGCCGCAAACTTTATGCCGGAATGATGGTCGAAACAAGCGAAGGGACGTTCTTTATCAGCGCACCTGAGAAAAATGAGGAAGCAGATCATGTTTCTGAATAAACTACAATTAAAGCATTTTCGCAATTATGAGGAATTAAGTCTAGATTTCAAGAAGAATTTAGTGATTTTTTTGGGAGATAATGCGCAAGGTAAAACCAATATTTTAGAAAGTATTTATTGCCTGGCGCTTACCAAAAGTCATCGTACCAACAACGAACAAGAGTTGATTTCCTTTGAGGGCGATCAGGCCTATTTGTTTGGTGAGGTCAAAAAAGGGCACCAGCAGATTCCTTTAGAGTTATTTTTAACTAAGAAGGGCCGCAAATGCAAGGTCAATCATATCGAACAAAAACTTTTAAGCAGCTATATCGGACAAATGAATGTGATTTTATTTGCCCCAGAAGATCTTTCCTTAGTCAAGGGTAGTCCTCAAGTTCGCCGCAAGTTTCTCGATATGGAGATTGGCCAGATGAATCGGGTCTATTTATATGAGTTGCAACAGTATCAAAAAATCTTAAAGCAGCGCAATCAATATTTGAAACAGGCAGCAATCAATCAGAAATTTGATGCTGTTTATTTTGAAATATTGACCGAACAGCTTGTCGAACATGGTAGCAAAGTGTTATTGACCCGCGCGCAGTTCACGGAAGAATTGGAGCATTGGGCAAATGTTTTGCATCAAAAAATCAGCCATGAAAAAGAAACCTTGACCTTGCGCTATGATAGCACGCTGAAATCATTGGATACGTTGGATTTAGCGCAAATTCAAGCGGAATACCAAGCCAAGTTAGCTGAACAACTCGACAAAGAACGTCAACGCCAAAGCACGTTAATTGGCCCTCACCGTGATGATTTGTTATTCTTTATCAATGGCAAAAACGTGCAAAACTTTGGCTCGCAAGGTCAACAGCGTACCACAGCTTTAAGTGTGAAATTGGCAGAGATTGACCTGATGCATCAAGAAACGGGTGAATATCCGATTTTGTTATTAGATGATGTGATGAGTGAGTTAGATGATTTAAGACAGCTCCATCTTTTACAAACGATTGAAAATAAGGTGCAGACTTTCTTAACGACCACGACTCTCAATCATTTAAAAGATAAAATGACATTAGAACCAGAGATTTATTATGTTTCACATGGAACAATTCAAACCAAAGCAAGTGAAGAAAGGAGCGGACTTTAGATTTTTCTAGAGTCAAATGTGAGTAAATGGCAGATGAAAAGAAAGATTTAGCTGAATTAGCAAAACAATATGATGCCAGCCAAATCCAAGTATTAGAAGGCCTGGAAGCTGTTAGAAAACGTCCAGGAATGTATATCGGCTCAACCAGTTCAGAAGGTTTGCATCACCTTGTCTGGGAAATCGTGGATAATTCCATCGATGAAGCCCTAGCTGGTTTTGCGACAAATATTCAAGTCATCATAGAAAAAGATAACAGTATTACTGTAATTGATGACGGTAGGGGGATTCCTGTAGATATTCAAGAAAAAACAGGCCGCCCTGCAGTGGAGACCGTCTTTACTGTCTTGCACGCCGGTGGGAAATTCGGTGGCGGCGGATATAAGGTATCTGGGGGACTACACGGGGTAGGTTCTTCCGTTGTTAATGCCTTGTCTACTAGCTTAGGTGTCAAAGTCTACAAAGATGGCAAAATTTATTATCAAGAATATCGCCGCGGTCATGTCGTGGATGATTTGAAAATAATTGGTGAGACTGAGCGCCATGGGACGACGGTTCATTTCGTGCCGGATCCTGAAATCTTTACCGAAACGACGGAATATAATTTTGATAAATTAGCCACACGTATTAGAGAATTAGCCTTTTTAAATCGTGGCTTACACATTTCCATTGAAGATACTCGCCCAGAAGAACCTGAAAAGCGCGAATATTATTTTGAAGGTGGGATTAAGAGTTATGTCGAATATCTCAACCAAAATAAGACCGTGTTATTTGATGAACCAATTTATTTGGAAGGCGAGCAGCAAGATATTACCGTTGAAGTTTCCTTACAGTATACGGATGGCTACCACAGCAATCTTTTAAGTTTTGCGAATAATATCCATACGTATGAAGGGGGCACGCACGAGTCAGGATTCAAGACCGCTTTAACACGGGTGGTCAATGATTATGCCCGCAAGCAAAAGTTAATGAAAGAAAATGACGAAAACTTAAGCGGGGAAGATGTGCGTGAAGGGATTACCGCGGTGATTTCTGTGAAGCATCCCGATCCACAATTTGAAGGTCAAACCAAAACAAAATTGGGGAATTCCGAAGTTAGAGCCGTAACCGATCGTCTATTTTCTGAGCATTTATTGAAATTCTTGATGGAAAATCCAACGGTCGGCAAGCAAATCGTCGAAAAGGGCTTACTAGCTTCCAAAGCGCGCTTGGCAGCCAAACGTGCACGAGAAATGACACGTCGCAAGGGTGCGCTAGAAATCAGCAACTTGCCGGGTAAATTGGCGGATTGTTCAAGCAATGATCCAGAGCAATGCGAATTATTCATTGTCGAAGGGGATTCTGCCGGTGGTTCTGCTAAACAAGGGCGTAACCGAGAATTCCAAGCTATTTTGCCAATCCGCGGGAAAATTTTAAACGTGGAAAAAGCCAGCATGGATAAAATTTTAGCCAATGATGAAATTCGTTCGTTATTTACAGCGATGGGGACTGGGTTTGGCGAAGATTTTGATGTCAGCAAGGCTCGTTATCATAAATTAGTGATTATGACCGATGCCGATGTCGATGGCGCCCATATCCGTACACTTTTATTAACGTTATTTTATCGTTATATGCGTCCAGTGGTGGAAGCAGGCTATGTTTATATCGCGCAACCACCTTTATATGGGGTGAAACAAGGCAAGAATATTACTTATGTACAGCCAGGAAAAGATGCGGAAGAAAATCTGAAAAAAGTGATTGAAAGCCTACCGCAAACACCAAAACCAAGCGTGCAACGTTACAAAGGGCTAGGGGAAATGGATGATCATCAACTTTGGGAAACTACGATGAATCCAGAAAACCGCTTGATGCTTCGAGTGAGTGTGGAAGATGCGATTGAAGCGGACCAAATCTTTGAAATGCTGATGGGTGATAAAGTCGAACCACGGCGCGCCTTTATTGAAGAAAATGCGCATTATGTACAGAACTTAGATATTTAATCAGGAGGGGAAATCGAAAATGGAAGATAAAAATCAAAATATTCATGACGTCAATCTAGCCAGCGAGATGAAAACCTCTTTTATTGATTATGCCATGAGTGTTATCGTTGCCCGGGCTTTACCAGATGTTCGTGACGGATTAAAGCCGGTGCATCGACGTATTTTATATGGAATGAATGAACTAGGAGTTACCCCAGATAAACCGCACAAAAAATCTGCGCGTATCGTTGGGGATGTTATGGGTAAATACCATCCACACGGGGATAGTGCGATTTACGAGTCAATGGTGCGGATGGCGCAACCATTTAGTTATCGGAATATGCTTGTCGATGGTCACGGAAACTTCGGATCAGTCGATGGCGATAGTGCGGCGGCGATGCGTTATACCGAGGCCCGCATGAGTAAACTCGCTTTGGAAATGATTCGTGATATTAATAAAAACACTGTTGATTTCCAAGGCAACTATGATGATAGTGAAAAAGAACCCGTTGTCTTGCCTGCTCGTTTTCCAAATTTATTGGTCAATGGGACGACCGGGATTGCCGTGGGGATGGCGACTAATATCCCACCGCATAACTTACGCGAAGTCATCGCTGCGTTGAATTTATTAATGGACAATCCTGACGTGACGACCAACGAATTGATGGAAGTCCTACCTGGGCCAGACTTTCCAACGGGTGGCTTGGTGATGGGCAAATCTGGTATCCGCCGTGCTTACGAAACGGGGAAAGGGACGATTACCGTTCGTGCCAAAGTCGAAATCGTGCAGATGCCAAACGGAAAAGAACGCATCTTAGTGACCGAGTTACCTTATATGGTCAACAAAGCCAAATTAATTGAACGTATTTCTGAATTGCATCGTGACAAACGCGTCGAAGGGATTACTGATTTGCGCGATGAATCCAACCGCGAAGGCATGCGAATTGTCATCGATGTACGCCGCGATGTGAGTGCTTCAGTGATTTTAAATAACTTATACAAACTCACTGCCTTGCAATCTTCATTTGGGATTAATATGCTAGCCATCGAAAACGGGGTGCCAAAGATTTTAAGTCTAAAACGCATCTTGGTCGATTATCTAGAGTTCCAAAAAGAAGTCATCACCAGACGTACTGAATTTGAAAAGAAAAAAGCTGAAGCCCGTGCCCATATCTTAGAAGGTTTGCGCATTGCTTTAGATCATATTGATGAAATTATTCATATTATCCGTAGTTCGAATTCCGATGATGAAGCGAAACAAACGATGATTGAACGTTTTGCTTTCAGCGATCGTCAAGCCCAAGCGATTTTGGATATGCGTTTGCGTCGTTTGACCGGTTTGGAACGTGAGAAGATTGAAAATGAATACCAAGATTTACTTGCTTTGATTGCGGATTTAGCCGATATCTTAGCTAAACCAGAACGTGTCGTAGAAATTATCAGAACAGAACTAGGTGAAATCGGTGCACGTTTTGGTGATGACCGCAGAACCGAATTACTAGTCGGTGAAGTCTTGAGTTTAGAAGATGAAGACTTAATTGAAGAAGAAGAAGTTGTTATTACATTAACGAATAAAGGTTATATTAAACGCCTGGCGAAGAGTGAATTTAGAGCTCAACGTCGCGGCGGTCGAGGGGTACAAGGAATGGGCGTCCACGATGAAGACTTTGTGAAAACACTGGTCTCTTGTTCAACCCATGACACGCTCTTATTCTTTACTAACCAAGGAAAAGTTTATAAAGCAAAAGGTTACGAAATTCCAGAATACGGTCGTGCTGCCAAAGGAATTCCAGTGATTAACTTATTAGGCATTGATTCCAATGAGTTGATTCAAGCGATTATCCCCGTTAGCAGCCAACCAACAGCCGGTCGTTACCTATTCTTTACTACTAAATATGGTGTGGTAAAACGTACCGAAGTGACTGCCTTTTCAAATATTCGCAGCAACGGTTTGATTGCGATTGGCTTAAAAGAAGGCGATGAACTGGTCAATATTGTCGAAACCAATGGCGAAAATACAATTATTATTGGTACGCATGATGGTTATTCCGTCCGCTTTGAAGAAAGTCAAGTCCGTGATATGGGACGTACGGCTGCTGGGGTACGCGGAATTAAGTTGCGTGAAGGCGATTATGTCGTTGGAAGCTCAGTCATTAGCGATAACCAAGAAGTGCTGGTCATTACCGAAAATGGTTATGGTAAACGCACCGCAGCGAGTGAATATCCAGTCAAAGGCCGCGGTGGTAAAGGAATTAAGACTGCCAATATTACCGAGAAAAATGGCCCACTTGCTGGACTGACAACCGTTGATGGTAGCGAAGACATCCTATTGATTACCGATAAAGGGGTTATCATCCGCTTTAACGTTGATTCTGTCTCACAAACCGGCCGTGCGACTTTGGGTGTGCGTCTAATGAAGATGGAAGAAGACACCAAAGTTGTAACCATGGCAACCGTTAAACCAGAAGAAGACGAAGATGTGTCAGAAGATCAAGCAAATACTGAAAGTTCAGAGGATCCTGCTACACCAGAGGAAACAGAATAAAAAGTTCCACGTGAAACAATAAAAACTCACAGCTAACTCTTGTTTTGGAGGAAGTTGTGAGTTTTTTACGTTGTTGCTTGTTTTTTTCGAGTAATCTTGCACTTAGACAGGAAGCGTTTGATTGCCTATTTTTCGGATATTTAGGTTCAATTCATTGCTTTCAAAGGATTTTTTCGCGTATAATAAAGAAGTTCATGAAAGAAAGAAGGGCTGAAAATGGAAAAAGCAGCGTTACAATCCTGGGTAAAAGCGCAGTTTGAGATTGAAGGAGAGCGAGTCTTTCACAAACATCCGGAATTTTTAGTATTCAGACATGCTCGCAATCAAAAATGGTTTGCCTTATACATGAAGATTCCCCCTGAAAAACTTAGACTAGCAGAAGATGGGACATTTTTTCCAAAAGACTCATTACTTGAGATTGTCAATGTCAAAGTCAATCCCGAGGAGCGTGAAATCCTGACCAGTCAAACAGGGGTTTATCCTGGCTATCATATGAACAAAAAATACTGGATTAGCCTGGATATTCACAAAATTCAGGAACCCTTACTCAAAGATTTAATCCAAGAAAGTTATCTGAGGACCTTATGAAGAAAATATTACGTGTATTTATCGCTTTAATTTCGTTATTTTTGTTTGTGTTTATTAGTTATTTAGCTTATCTCTTTTTCAGCTATCATCGCTTGCCAGATAATCAAGAAATAGCAATCGAACAAGCACAGAAAGCAACAAATGAAAATAACGATAAAAAGGAATATAAAATTACAACTTTTAATATTGGATATGCAGCCAACCCCCACAATTATAGCTTCTTTATGGATGGTGGAAAGTATGCACGTGGATTTAGTAAGCAAAATGTAGCACAAAATCTTGCGGGGATTATCAAGCAAGTCAAGCAAACCCAAGCCGATTTTGTACTCTTGCAAGAAGTAGATTCAGATGCCACGCGTTCTTATCATATTCCTCAAGAAAAGCAAATTATGCAAGCCATGCCCGAAATGAATGCCGCCTTTGCATTAAACTATGATTCGGCGTATTTGTTTTACCCATTTACCGAACCCATCGGCAAGAGTCAGAGTGGTTTGTTGACACTTAGTCGCGAAACGATTCATAAAAGTACGCGTTATCAATTACCGATTGAAACCAATTTGAATAAATTCACCGATTATGACCGTGCCTTTACGATTAGCTTAATAGCTACCACGCCTAAACCACTGGTATTAATCAATGTGCATTTGTCGGCCTTTACTAAAGATCAGTCCATCCAAGCAGCCCAAATCAAAAAATTAGCCAAATACATGCAGCTTTATCAGCAAAAAGGCTATGGAGTGATTGTCGGTGGTGATTATAATCATGATGTATTAGGAGATACCCCAAGTCTGTTTGGCACGAAAAAACAAACACTGACTTGGACGCATCCCTTCCCTAAAGCCGACCTTCCAGCTGGTTTTACCTTGGTGAATCAAGATATTGTCGCCGCGAAAATTCCTTCCGTCCGCGCCAATGACCGCCCCTTTACCAAAGATAGCTATGTGAATTTGGTTGATGGCTTTATCGTGTCAGAAGATATTCAAGTCAATCACCTCAAAGTTTGGGACCATCACTTCCAATATTCCGACCATAACCCAGTCACGATGACATTTGAAATCAAGTAAAACTTCTCCATCTAGCTTTAACATAGTAGAAAGTTAGATGGAGATTTTTTTAGAATAAAATTTTTTCAAGTAAAAAAAGCTTTTGTCCCTTTTTCGCGTATTTATTAAGTAGCAAGGTAATTTATAAAAAATGCGTGAAAAACCTTTGCAATTCTTTGAAAATCTGTGTATAATAAATCATTGTGAGTAGCTAAGTCTGCTCTCTCTGCTCTTGATGTGAATACAAGGGCCAAAGTCCATAGGGAGGTGAACATATCAATGGAAAATACGAAATATGAAATTCTTTACATTATTCGTCCAAACATTGATGAAGAAGCAAAATCTGCTTTAATCGAACGTTTCGATGCAATCTTAAAAGATAACGGAGCTGAAGTTCTTGAATCTAAAGATTGGGAAAAACGCCGTTTCGCTTATGAAATGAATGGATTCCGCGAAGGTATCTATCACATCGTTAAAGTATCTTCTCCATCAAGCGCTAGCGCTGTTAGCGAATTTGATCGTCTTGCTAAAATCAATGAAGACATCATTCGTCACATGATTGTTAAAGAAGAAGCTTAAGAATGTTTCACGTGAAACAAAAACGATGGGAGATGAATAGCCTTGATTAATAATGTTGTATTAGTAGGTAGATTAACAAGAGACCCTGATTTACGTTACACTTCTTCTGGCGTTGCGGTGGCTACTTTTAGTTTAGCTGTGAACCGTAATTTTACCAGCCAAAATGGAGAAAGAGAAACGGACTTTATCAATTGTGTCATTTGGCGTAAACCAGCTGAAACCTTAGCAAATTACGCTAGAAAAGGGACATTAATTGGTTTGACCGGACGTATTCAAACGAGAAATTATGAAAACCAACAAGGTCAACGTGTATACGTAACTGAAGTGGTTGCCGATAATTTCCAATTATTAGAGTCTAAAGCAGTCAACGATCAACGTCGTCAAGCTGCCGGAAACTTTGATAATAATGTCTCACAACCATTTAACAATAATAACAATAGCTTTGATCAGCCAGCTTCATCTCAACCATTTAGTGGAATGCCTGGCTTTGACCGTGATGCAAGTAACACACCACTTGGCGGATCAAGCATTGACATTTCAGATGATGATTTACCATTCTAATTAATTTTTGTAATAAGGAGGGAAATAGAATGGCACAACAACGTAGAGGCGGTCGTAAACGTCGTAAAGTAGACTATCTTGCAGCAAATCACATTGAACATGTTGATTATAAAGATGTTGAATTATTAAAGAGATTTATCTCAGAACGTGGAAAAATCTTACCTCGTCGCGTAACTGGTACTGGTGCTAAAAACCAACGTAAATTAACAGTTGCTATCAAACGCGCACGTATCATGGGATTACTTCCATTCGTTAACGAAGACTAATATAAATACCAACACCTCAGAACCACTTCGAATGGCTCTGAGGTGTTTTTTTTTCGCTTTTGAGGTAGTTTTTGGGTCATTTAATCCTTATGTGAGAAATTCATCTATATTGTTTGGATAGTTTCTCCATTTTACTTAAAATCATGCTATAATCGTTCTTACTGAAAAAAACGAAACGAGGGATGCACATGGAAAATCGGCTAATTGCGCATAGTTTAATTGAAAAGAACGAGAAGTATTTGTTGATCAAACGTAGCGAAATCAAGCGCGGTAAGAAAAATTTTTATCCGTCTTATTGGGACATTCCTGGTGGGACGGTGGAAGATGGCGAGCTTCCTAGACAGGCGGCGATTCGCGAATGTCAAGAAGAGGTCGGTTTAAGGATTGCGATTGACAAAGTTATTCATGAAGATAGTAATATAGATAAGGACAAAGTTTTTACGCGCCTGGTGTATCGTGGACAATTATCGGAAAGCAACGAAGATTTAGCGATTACCTTAGACCCGCAAGAACATACGGATTATCGCTGGGTGACGAGTTTAGCAGATTTGCCGGGTGAAAAAATTGTGCCCTATTTGTATGAGATATTGGGAGAAACAATGGAAAGGGAAAATTAATCTTTGCTAGGCATATTACAGTCGATGAAGTATTAAAGCCGATAGAAACCATTTCGTATCACACTGGCTTGAAGTTCCTGGCTCCATTTGTCATTACCGGTGCAATGCAATTAGATGAAGCAAGTCTAGTTGGACGAGCCAAATCATTTGTAGAAATATTAAGTGAAATAAGCTAGTTAATCATCAGGCCTTCGCTTTTCGGGGGCCCTTTGTTTAACGTGAAAATAATAAAATCACAAACCAAAAATAACAAAACAACCTAATTAATCGATCTTTTGTGCAAAATTTGACGCAGTGTGGTAAAATAATAGCATTAGGACTAGGAAAGAAGAGTGAAACGTACTTGGCAGCAAGAATGTCACTAAGTACGAGTGAGGGTGAAAAATGACTGCAATAGGAATAATTTCCATCGATAATTATGACGATGTGATTGATAAGCTAGATGATAAGGAAAGCTCGTATCTCAATACTTTGATTACTTCGGTGATTTCCGATTGGGCGAGTGAGCATGAAGTCTATTATCGCCGAATCAATGCTGAGCGTCATTTAATTATTGCGCGTGAAGCAGATATTGAGCAGATGAAGACGCAAAAATTTGACCTTTTAGCCACTTTTAAAAATAAAGCCATAGAACGTGACTTGTTATTGACGATGAGTATGGGGATTGCGTATGGTCAGGCCTCGCTGAAAGAAATTGGTGAAGTGGCACAAGATAATCTTGATTTGGCCTTAATTCGTGGTGGCGATCAAGTTGTCGTGAAGGATGCTGATCCAATGAGTAGTCCACAATTTTTCGGTGGCGATAGTGATGCGACGATTAAAAGAACAAGAGTCCGTTCGAAAGCCATGAGTACTGCGCTAAAACGAGTCCTTTTAGAAAACGATAAAATCTTTGTCATGGGTCATCGTTTCCCAGATATGGATGCCTTGGGAGCGAGCTTTGGGATTGCTTGCTTTGCCAAATTAATCCATAAAAAATGTTGGGTCATCATTAATCCTGAAGAAGTCACACCAGAATTGCAGCGAGGACTGAGAGAAATTGAACAATATCCCGAACTTTCCAGTCAATTAATTACCAGTGAAGAAGCACTAGAGCTATTAGATAACAAAAGTTTATTAGTGATGGTGGATTATCATCGGCCGTCTATGTCCATTTCGCAAGAAGTTTATGATGCCTTTGAGAAAATTGTCGTGATTGACCATCATCGTCGGGGTGAAGAATATCCAGCCAAGCCATTATTAAATTACATTGAAGCCTCTGCATCTTCTGCTAGTGAGTTGGTTTCTGAATTGCTAGAGTATCAGTTAAATAGTGAAACACGGATTTCGAAGTTTGTCGCAACGATGATGTTGGCGGGAATGTATGTCGATACGAAGAATTTTACGTTTCGTTCTTCAGCAAGGACTTTTGATATTGCCAGTTTCTTAAAATCACAAGGTGCCGATGAAAGCAAAGTCCAATATCTATTGAGTTCGGATTTGGATTCGTATTTAGAAATGAGCGAGTTAATCAGTACTTGTCAAAATATCGCACCAGGCATTGTGTATGCGATGGGCAAAGAAAACAAAATCTATGGTAAGGTGACAACGGCTAAGGCTGCGGATACCTTGATTTCGATGATTGGTGTCGAGGCCGCTTTTGTGATTACCCGCCAAGATGAGGAAGTTATTGGGATATCCGCGCGCAGTAGTGGCAAGGTTAATGTCCAAAAAATTATGGAAGCATTGGGTGGCGGTGGTCATTTTACCAATGCTGCGACGAAAATTTTGGGCGAATCGCTTGAAAAAGTTGAAGAAATGCTTTTAAATGAAGTTAAGCAAATTGAAATAGAGTAGGAAGTGAAACAGATGAAAGTTATTTTTCTAGAAGATGTGAAGGGCAAAGGTAAAAAAGGCGATGTGAAAGAAGTCCCAACTGGATATGCCCAAAACTATCTAATCAAGAACAAATTAGCCAAAGAAGCCAATAAAGAAAACATGGCGGAATTAAAAGGCAAACAAAAAGCTCAAGCCAAACACGAAGCAGAAGAATTGGCTAAAGCAAAAGAATTAAAAGCTTTTATCGAAAAAGAAGAAACAGTGGTCGTAATCAAAGCTAAAGCCGGAAGCGATGGCCGTTTATTTGGATCTATTCCTTCTAAACAAATCACGGATGCATTCTTTGATCAATACAAAATCAAAATTGACAAACGTAAAGTCGATTTGAAGCAACCAATCCGTGCATTAGGTTTTACCAATGTGGAAGTGAAATTACATCATGATGTGTCAGCGAAAATCCGCGTACATGTCGTGGAAGAATAATCCAGCATACGATGAAAAAATTGGAGCGTCGATTGTATATGGGCGCTCTTTTTATGTTTAAGGAGAGTTAGATGAAGATTTCAGAACATTTTGGCGTGTACGGTGTCTGTATTCGTAATAACCAATTGCTATGCGTAAAAAAACATGGAGGTCCGTATAATGGGCGCTATGATTTACCCGGTGGCAGTCGTAAAAATGGGGAAAGTTTGTTAGATACACTTTATCGGGAAATGAGCGAGGAAACTAGTTATCAAGTGAGTCAAATTTACGACAGTGCGCTCTATGACTCATTTGTAAAAATCAACGAGGATGAATTCAACCATCATATTTTTGGCCTATATAAAGTTGAGTTAGAAAAAGCCAATCATCAAGCAATAGAAAAATATCTTAACGGTAATGAGGCTAACGATTCTTTAGGCGAAGAATGGGTAGAGTTGAATGAACTAAATGAACAAAATGCTTCCCCGCTAATCTTGAAAGTATTGGCAACGTCAAAAGATTTTCAAGCAAAGCGATATCCAGACTGGGAAATATATTAAAGTGTTTGTAAATTGGTAGTAGTATTCACGCTGCCAATTTTTTGTTCATATATTTATACAAATTCCTGCCAATCTTTGCTATACTATTAGTTGAAACAAATTCAAAATGGAAATCAACATAATGTTATTTTATAAATCTTTAAGGGGTGTTTTTGATGAATGAAATGTGGCAAGAAAATGTACCACCACAAGATATTGAAGCAGAACAAGCGGTCTTGGGTGCCATTTTTCTAGATGCGGAGGCCGTGGTCGAAGCGATGGC
>Shorty_p1__coassemble_1109_pt1 | contig 44842 bp, 43 predicted proteins | sample Shorty_p1__metabat2_high_PE_009 | metagenome-assembled genome bin Shorty_p1 | reverse complement strand
CGTCTTATCACATTATCAATTAGATAAAATGAAAATAATTATCGAAAAATAAGTGAAATCACACTACAAGAATTTCATTTTCTGCTACAATAGAAAAGGAATAATGAATAACAATTAAAAGAGGTGTGATTGTGAGTCAGAAAAAGATTCTTTTAGTCGATGGCAATAGTGTGGCATTTCGAGCATTTTATGCGCTATATAATGTCATGGATAATTTTAAAAATGCAGATGGCTTATATACAAATGCAATTTTTACTTTCAAAAACATGTTTGAAAAAATCTTATTACAAGAACAGCCAACCCATGCTTTAGTGGCTTTTGACGCTGGTAAGACGACATTTCGAACGGAGATTTTTAAAGATTATAAAGCTGGACGTGCCAAAACGCCAAGTGAATTTAGAGAACAAATGCCTTTCATTAGACAGCTAATTCATGGATTTGGTGTCAAAGAATACGAGCTTCCTAACTATGAAGCGGATGATATTATCGGCACCTTAGCGACAAAAGCTAGTCATGAAGGATTTGATGTCATTGTTGTTTCTGGAGATCGTGACTTAACACAGTTAGCAAGTGACAAGATTACGGTGTATATTACTGTCAAAGGAATGACAGAGTTAGAAGTTTGTACACCCGCTTTTATCGCCGAAAAATATGATGGCCTTACACCAAAGCAAATTATTGACTTAAAGGGGCTAGCAGGTGATAAATCCGATAACTTACCTGGTGTCACTAAAGTCGGTGAAAAAACAGCGATTAAATTATTAAAACAATATGAGTCTGTTGAAGGCATTTATGAACATATTGACGAATTTAAGCCAAGTAAGATGAAGGAAAACTTGATCAATGATAAAGAACAAGCCTTCATGTCTAAACAATTAGCGACCATTAATGTGCAAGCACCGGTTGAGATTACTTTGGCAGATTTAGCTTATCAAGGTATGAATGAAAACGAGTTAATTGAACTCTATCGAAAATTAAATTTTCAATCATTTTTAGATAAGATGAATGTGGTCATGGATGATCATGAAATGGAAGAAATCACCTATGAATACATTCAAGAATGGCCAAATGATTTACCAGAAGCTGAAAAGTTAGCATTATATGTTGAAATGCTTGGGGAAAATTATCATTTAGAAGATATTGTGGGATTTGCCTTTGGTACTTCAGAAAAAATCTATGTGAGTGATAATCTTGATATTTTAAGTAGCCCAGAATTTATTGATTATGTGCAAAAGGCTGAGCAATTGATTACTTTTGACATGAAGTGCCAAAAAATTGCGCTATCACGATTTGGGGCAAAGAATGTTTCGTTTACTTTTGATACTTTATTGGCCGCCTATTTATTGGATACCACCGATAATAGTAGTGATATTAGCAGTGTGGCCCATAATTATGGTTTGACAGAAATTTTAAGTGATGAGCAAGTTTATGGTAAAGGTGCGAAAAAAGGACTGCCTACTCATCCAGATGAATTTTATGAACATTTAGCTCGTAAAATCGACACCTTACATCGTTTAGTGCCTATTTTAACGAAAGAGTTGGAAAATAAAAATCAATGGCAACTATTCACCGATATGGAGATGCCATTAGCCGATGTTTTAGCCAAAATGGAAATGACCGGTATCAGTGTCGACCCTTTAAGATTACAGCAAATGAAACAAGATTTTGCTGTTCGTTTAGCTGAAATTGAACAAAAAATTTATGACTATGCAGGTAAAGAATTTAATATTAATTCTCCAAAACAATTAGGCGTGATTTTATTTGAAGAATTAAGTTTACCGGTCATTAAGAAAACGAAGACTGGTTATTCTACGGCTGTCGATGTGTTGGAACAGTTAAAATCAGCGCATCCCATAATCGAGCAAATATTAAGTTATCGACAATTAGCTAAATTACAATCAACTTATATTGAAGGTTTGCTTAAAGTGATTCAATTAGACGGAAAGATTCATACACGCTATATTCAGACTTTAACGCAAACAGGTCGCTTAAGTTCCGTCGATCCTAATCTACAAAATATTCCAATCCGCTTAGAAGAAGGGCGAAAAATACGTCAAGCCTTTGTACCTAGTCATGAAGATTGGGTTATGTATTCATCCGATTATTCACAAATTGAATTACGTGTACTCGCACATATTTCTGATGATGAACACTTAAAAGAGGCATTTATCCATGGTCAAGATATTCATACTTCTACTGCTATGCGGGTTTTTGGTATTGATGATCCTAGTAAAGTAACAAGCAATATGCGCCGGGATGCTAAAGCGGTAAACTTTGGTATTGTCTATGGTATTTCTGATTTTGGCCTATCTCAAAACTTAGGTATTTCGAGACAAGCTGCGAAAAAATATATTGATACGTATTTTGAACGCTATCCGAATGTTAAAAAATATATGCAAGATATCGTCGCAAAGGCTAAAGAAGATGGTTATGTTGAAACATTATATCATCGTCGTCGTTATTTACCTGATATCCATGCTAAAAACTTTAATGTGCGTTCATTTGCTGAAAGAACTGCCATTAATTCCCCAATTCAAGGAACGGCAGCGGATATTCTAAAGATGGCAATGATTGAACTAGATAAACGATTGCAAGCAAGTAATATCCAAACGAATATGCTCCTTCAAGTCCACGATGAACTGGTATTTGAAGTAAAAAGAGATCAAGTCGAGCAACTAGACGCCTTAGTAAAAGAAGTGATGGAACACGTAGTAGACCTTCATGTGCCTTTGATTACGGATAGTAGTTGGGGAGACACTTGGTATGATGCAAAGTAGGTGGATATATGCCTGAATTACCGGAAGTAGAAACTGTTCGTAAAGGATTAAGCCAATTAGTGATTGGCAAAACGATATCTAAGGTAGAAGTCTTTTGGCCAAAAATTATTGAACAATTATCTCCAAGCGATTTCAATCACCGTGTTAGCAATCAGACCATTCATGAAATCAAACGCAGAGGGAAGTTTTTAATTTTTTGTTTGGATCAAGATGTCATTATTTCACATTTACGCATGGAAGGTAAGTATCGTTATTTTCCAGAGGTAACAAAGCCAAATAAGCATGTCCATGTAGTATTCACCTTTTCAGATGGTAGTCAATTACATTATCAAGATGTGCGTAAATTTGGTCGTATGTGTGCGTATCATAAAAATCACGTGGAAGAATATCCTGGAATTGCCAAATTGGGTCCAGAACCATTTAACGAAACTTTTGACTTGAAAACATTTCAACAACAGTTAAAAAAATCTAGCAAAGCGATAAAGCCCCTGTTACTTGATCAAAAAATAGTAACAGGATTGGGAAATATATATGTAGATGAAGCACTTTGGCAAGCAAAAATTCATCCCGAAACCCCCGCTAATGAATTGAAGCCTAAAGAAATAAAAGAGTTGCACCGAGCGATTATTGAAGTGTTAGATAAGGCTATTCAAGCGGGAGGGACAACGATTCGCAGCTATGTCAATGCTTTAGGCGATGCAGGGAATTTTCAAGTTGAATTAAATGCCTATGGTCAAGAAGGAATGCCTTGTCCGCGATGTGGCTCGCCCATTCAAAAAATAAAAGTTGCGCAACGTGGCACGCATTTTTGTCCAAAGTGTCAAAAGAAAAGAGGAAAATAATGGCTTTTGTATTAGGAATCACTGGCGGTATTGCTACGGGAAAAAGTGGTGTCGTTCAACATTTTATCGATCTTGGCTTTCCTGTAGTTGATGCTGATATTATTGCGCGTCATCTATTAGATCAAAATGAACAAGCCTACAATGAGGTAGTGAAAATATTTGGCTCAGAAATCTTACAAGAAAATGGCGAAATTAACCGTCAAGCATTAGGCGCGCTTGTTTTCAATCATCCAGATAAATTAAAGCAACTAGATGAATTAATGGCGCCCTTTTTGCAAGAAAGTATCCTCGCAGCAATCGAACAAGCAAGCCAAAACCAAAATTTAGTAATCGTTGATGTGCCCTTGATGTATGAAAAAGGGTATGATGAATGGATGGATCAAGTTGCTGTGGTTTACTGTACACCGAATCAGCAATTAAAACGTCTGATGCAAAGGAACCAATTGACAGAAAAAGAAGCGAAACAGCGTATTGATAGTCAACTACCCATAGAAATGAAAAAATTATTGGCTGAAGTCGTATTTGATAATTCCAATGATTTAACACAAACGATACAACAAGTGGATACTTGGTTAAGCAATCGAAAATATATTTGAAAAGAGGAAAATTTAGTGAATGAAATGATAGAATTACTGCAAAATCATGTTTCTGTTAGAGATTATGCGAATCGTTTAGTCAGTGAAGAAATTAAAAATGAATTAGTGAAAAGTGCCCAGAGTGCTTCTACTTCAAATTTCGTCCAAGCTTATTCTATCATCGAAATGAAAGATCCAAAAGTGAAGGATGAATTGGCTGAAATCACGCAGTTTTCAGGACATTTGGCAAATGCGCCGGTGGTTTATGTTTTTGTAGCTGACCTTTATCGTCACGCTGTTCAATTAAAGAAAAATGATGTTCCTTTAGATGGTTTAAGAAATATGGAATCAATGGTTGTTTCAATGGTTGATGCGACTTTGGCTGCTCAAAATATGGCCATTGCTGCTGAAAGTTTTGGTTTAGGTATTTGCTATATTGGTGGCATTCGCAATGATTTATATCGCGTGAAGGAATTATTGCATCTTCCTGAATTAACTGTTCCGTTATTTGCGATGACAATTGGTTACCCTGCAAGTAAAAATGATATGAAATCACGTATGCCACTAGAAAATGTGCTCGCTACAGATACTTATCAAATATCACTGACTGATTTAACTAATTATGATGAACAAATCCGTAGTTATTACCAAAATCGTAATAATCAACAGGCTAATACGACATGGACGCAAAAAAATGTCGACTTCTTCAGCATAGTTAGACGACCAGAATTTGCGCAATTTTTACTAGACCAAGGTTTTACTTTAAAATAAACTTATTTGCAATCTAATAAGCGAGAATTCCGTTTATTAGATTGCTTTTTTTACACACTTTTTAAGCGAAACATGTTATAATTTAATCAAATCAGAAAATAGATGAGGTGAATAATATGCAATGTCCAAAATGTCATCACCAAAATTCCCGAGTTGTTGATAGTCGTCAAGCTGATGATGGTCGGGCGATTCGACGTAGAAGAGAATGTGAAAATTGTGGTCAACGTTTTACCACTTTTGAAAGAATAGAAGAAGCACCTTTATTAGTCATCAAAAAAAATGGGGTACGTGAAGAATTTAACCGTGAAAAAATATTAAGAGGAATTATTCGTTCAGCTGAAAAGCGACCAGTAGGCATGGAACAAATGGAAAAAATTGTCGATCACGTTGAACGTCGTGTACGTGAAAAAGGTGTGACTGAAATTTCAAGTAATATTATTGGCGAATACGTGATGGAAGATTTAGCCAAAATCGATGAAATTTCTTACATTCGTTTTGCAAGCGTCTATCGTCAATTTAAGGATATGTCTGTCTTTTTAGAAGAATTACAACAAATTGTCGAAAAGGCTAAAGGGAAGAAAGAGGAATAAGGAGGATTATCGTGGCACTTTTACCTAATGATAGTTACCAAGTTTATTGTAAAAAAACCATCAATGCGGATGAGTGGGCCAGTTTAACTAGTCTATACCAACCAATTATTGGCAGTTTTGCAACAAATTTATATCAAACACTTTTATTACAAGCACAATATGAATCAGATGACGCCTTTTTACATCTAGATTTATGTAATACACTTGATTTAGGGATTAGTCATTTAGAAAGTGTACGCGAAAAATTAGAAGGCATTGGTTTGCTTAAAGTTTATCGCAAGGAAGAGGAATTTCAGACTGTCCAATACTTTTATGAAATCATCATGCCAATGTTGGCCAACCAATTTTTAAAAGATGAGGTTTTAAGTTTTTTACTTTTAGAAAAAATTGGTGAGCTTAATTACGAAAGATTAGTGACACGCTTTACGAAACATACATTGTCGACAGCAGGTTTTAAAGAAGTAACGAAAAGTTTTAAAGAAGTTTATACCTTTGACCAACAAAAACTTTCGCATACATTAGGTGAGTTACAGAAAAACAAAGAAAAACTTGATTCACAAGTAAATAACCCAAATTTTGAACAACTAGCCTTAAAAGATGTAGCAATAGATTGGCAATTTTTATTTGATTTAGCTGCTAAAAAATTTATACAGCGAAAAAATATTACTGAAGAGATTTGTCGCAAATTAGCTTTATTTCATTCGCTTTATGGTTATGACGAGCTAGCCTTGGTAGATTTATTGGCGCAGTCAGTCAATTTTTCGACTGGCGAAATTGATGAAAAAGCGCTTGAGCATGAAGCACTTGTAAGAGAACAAGTTTCAAATACTGCAACGATACTTCCAGAAACTGATGATAACCAGTTACGCAAAGAGAGATTTTTAAAACAAGGATTTACGCAAGCGGACTGGGAATTGATCCTTCAGTGTGAAGAGTATTATCCGATTGAGTATTTACGTGAAATAAAGCAATTTAAAAATAGTTTTTCATCTAAACAAGAGGAATGGTTGGTTCGTGAATTAGTGGAGCGCAGTCCGTTAAGTAATCCAGTGATCAATTTTTTAATTAATTATCTCTTAATCGTCCAAAATCGCACCAATTTGCCAGCCCAATTAACAAGTACAATTGCAGCAGATTGGTCAGAAAAAAAGATTTTGCTTCCAGAACAAGCAATGATTCATGTGCGCAAAATTGTAGATGAAAGCAAAGATAAACAACGGAATCAACAAGCAAATCGCAAGGGGCAAAATTATCGTAATGTGCGTACCGAGCAAGTCCCTGAATGGATGAAAAATCCGCCAGAGGAAGTTAAAAATCCAGAAAGTACAGCAGCTGCCAAAAAAGCACTCGATGCACTGTTAAACAAAGAAGGTGATCAATAATGGAAGATGTAGGTAAAAATTTAAAACAAATACTTCAAAAGCGAAATTATTTTCAAGAATATCAGCAAATGGTCAAACAAATCAATGAAAATCCTGATGTTCAGCGTTTCTTGAACCAACACCAAGCAGAACTCACACAAGCAGATATTGAAAAAAGTTATAGTCAGCTTTATGAATATATCCAACAGAAAGAAAAATTCTTGACTAATGATCCCACGATGATTGCGCCGGGGTATGAGCCTAAATTGCAAATTTCACATCATGTTATTGAGGTTACTTATTCTCCTACACCTGAATTATTGAAACGTAAACAACTACAACAGGTAAATGAACGTATCAAAACCTTTTATCTGCCTAAAATGTTACGTGAAGCTTCATTGGCCTCATTTGAAATTACTGATGGTCGTAGCCAAGCAATACAACAAGCTGCCCATTTCATCCAACAATATGAACAAAAACAATCTACTTTTGTTAAGGGATTATATTTAGTAGGCAACTTTGGTGTAGGTAAAACTTATCTTTTAGGAGCAATTGCCAAAAAGTTAGCAGAAGATGGCTATGATAGCACCTTAATTCATTTTCCAACTTTTGCGGTAGAGATGAAACAAGCGATTGGTAAAGATACCATGATTCAGTTATTAAATGAGATTAAGACTGCACCGATTTTGATGATTGATGACATAGGAGCTGATGCCATGAGCAGTTGGATTCGAGATGATGTCCTTGGGGTTATCTTACAATATCGTATGCAGGAAATGTTACCAACCTTTTTCAGTTCTAACTTTACGATGAAAGAGTTAGAAAGACATTTAACAGTAACACAAAAGGGCGATCAAGAACCAATTAAAGCGATGCGTATCATGGAACGTATTGCCTATTTGTCTCAAGAAATTATGATGATTGGCCAAAATCGTCGCAATCCATAAATGTGAGAGGAATGAAAAAATGAATGCACAACAATTATCTAAACGACTGGCAAAAGTAGGTGAATTTGTCCCGAATCAAGCTCGTTTAGCGGATATCGGCTCGGATCATGCTTATTTACCTGTTCGTTTAATGTTGGCAAATAAAATTAGTTATGCCGTTTGTGGTGAAGTAGTCAAAGGCCCTTATGAATCAGCTGTACATCAAGTAACTTTACAAGGACTAGCCGATAAAATCACTGTCCGTTTAGCAGATGGATTATTCGCTATTGAACCAAGCGATAATATTGATACGATTACAATCTGTGGGATGGGCGGCACTTTGATTAAACAGATTTTATTAGAAGGCAAAGAACAAATTACCGGTGAAGAATTACTTGTTTTACAACCCAATGTGGGAGAAGCTACTTTAAGAAAATATTTAGTAGCCAATGGATATACTATTATCTCTGAAGAAATATTAGAAGAAAATAAAAAAATCTATGAAATTATCGTTGTTAAAAAATTATCACAGCCAACGAGCCTGAACGAAGCGCAATATTTATTTGGGCCACACTTGATGCAAGCAAAAACACCGATTTTCATCAAGAAATGGCAAAGAGAATTAAAGCAAAGGCAAAAGGTTTTACAACAATTACAAAAAGCAACAACAAAACATATGGAAAAAATGACTGAACTAGAAGCTGAAATCAAATTAATTGAGGAAGTGTTAGTGTGAAACTAAGAGAATTCATAGCCCCATTTGAAGCTTATTGTCCGAAAGAATTAGCTTTGGAGAAAGATTTTTGCGGCTTACAAATTGGTTCTTTAGATGCGGAAATTCAAAAAGTCCTTTTTACCCTAGATGTACGTCCGCAGGTGGTTGAAGAAGCAATCAGAATAGGCGCTGACCTGATTTTTGCCAAACATGCACCAATATTCAGACCCATCAATCAATTGACGGATAATAATCCACAGTCAAAAATGTTTTTAGATATCTTACAAAATCACATCAATGTTTATGTTGCCCATACCAATATAGATGTGGTAGCAGATGGTTTGAACGATTGGTTTTGTGAAGCACTCGGCTTAAATGAAGTAGAGATTTTACAAAAAACACAGACAAAATCCCTTAAAAAATTGATTGTCTATGTCCCAAAAACACATGCTGATCAGCTACGTCAAGCTTTAGGAGAAGCTAAAGCTGGAATGTTAGGAAATTATCATCACATGAGTTATACTAGTAACGGACAAGGACGTTTTATCCCATCTGTACAAGCCAATCCAACTATTGGGCAAGCTGAGCAATTGAGCATTGTTGCTGAAGAAAAGATTGAATTTATTGTTGAAAATCAATATTTGCCAAGTGTTTTACAAACAATGTATCGCATCCATCCTTACGAAGAACCAGCTTTTGAAGTTTATGATTTAAATCCGGCCTCAAATGGTACAAAAGTTGAAGGGATTGGACGGATTGGTCATTTAGCTAAACCACTTGAATTATCAACTTTTATCGATCGAGTAAAGTCAGCTTTTCATTTAAAGCATTTAAAAGTAATCAAAGCAAGCCACATAAGCAAGCGACAACTTATTTCAAAAGTGGCGATTTGTGGGGGAAGTGCGGAAAAACTGTATCGAGATGCTTTAGCCAAAGAAGCGGATGTCTATATTACAGGAGATGTCTATTATCACACGGCTCACGATATGCAAGAGTCAGGATTAATTGTTCTTGATCCAGGTCATCATATTGAAGTTCTTTTTGCAGATAAGTTGAAAGAAAAATATGAACAATGGAAAACAGCAAATAAATGGCAGGTTGATTTAATGGTTTCGACCGTTAATACTGATCCATTTGAAATAATATAAAGGAGTTTTATTATGTATTCTAATTTATTACCAAGATTTTTAAAATATGTTAAAACTGAGACTCGTTCTAATCCAATGAGTACAACGACACCATCAACCCAAACACAAGTAGCTTTTGCCCATGAGTTAGCCAAAGAGTTGACCGACTTAGGAATGCAAGATGTCTATTATAATGAAGAAAATGGTTTTGTAACAGCCACTCTACCTAGTAATACTGATAAAGAGGTACGCTCTATTGGTTTTATTGCCCATATGGATACCGCAGATTTCAATGCAGTCAATGTAAATCCGCAAATTGTTGAAAATTATGATGGTCATTCAACAATCCAATTAGATAAGGATGGAAAATATACTTTAAATACCGTTGATTTTCCTAATTTGAAAAATTATGCTGGGCAAACATTGATTACGACTGATGGTACAACTTTACTTGGGGCGGATGATAAGTCTGGTATTGCAGAAATTATGACAGCAATGGAAATTTTAATCAAAAATCCTGATATCAAACATGGAAAAATTCGTGTTGCTTTTGGTCCGGATGAAGAAATCGGAGTTGGCGCAGATAAGTTTGATGCAAAAGGGTTTGATGTTGATTTTGCTTACACTATGGATGGCGGTCCAGTAGGTGAATTACAATTTGAAACTTTTAATGCGGCTCAAGCTGATTTAACTTTCCACGGTAAAAATGTCCATCCAGGAACAGCCAAGGATACCATGATTAACGCCATCCAAATGGCTATTGATTTCCAAAACGAATTTCCACAAGAAGAAGTACCTGAACACACGGAAGGTTATGAAGGATTTTATCATCTACACGGCTTCACTGGCACGCCTGAAGAAGCTCAGATGTCTTATATCATTCGTGATCATGACCGTGAAAAATTCGAAGCACGTAAACAATTTATCGTTGATTTAGTTGCAAAATTCAACGCAAAATATGATCAAGAACGTGTTGAATTAAACTTATTCGATCAATACTACAATATGCGTGAAGTAATCGAAAAAGACATGAGCATTGTAGAATTGGCTAAGAATGCGATGGAAGAATTAGCGATTGTACCGGTGATTGAACCTGTTCGTGGAGGGACTGATGGTTCTAAAATTTCTTATTTAGGAATTCCTACACCTAATATCTTTGCTGGTGGCGAAAATATGCATGGACGTTTTGAATTTGTATCTTTACAAGCGATGCAAAAGGCTACCGATGTTATTGTTAAAATTGCTGAATTAAATGCAAAATAATGAAGTCATAGCGAGTGTTGTATGCATAGTTTTACATTGCACACTCGCTATTTTTCTCGTTGAAAGGAAAACAAGATGAAGAAGATATTGATGATTACTACTGGCGGTACTATCGCTTCTAAAAAATCGCAACATGGTTTAACACCAGGAATCACTGCTGAAGAATTATTGACCTACATACCTCGAGTACAAGAAATCTGTCAAGTAGATACCTTAGCTTTATTCAATCTCGATAGTACCAATATGACCCCTAAACACTGGCTGAAATTAGCACGTACGATTGAGGAAAAATATACCACTTATGATGGCTTTGTCATTTGTCATGGTACAGATACCTTGGCTTATACCGCAGCTGCATTATCTTATTTAATTCAAAATTCTGTTAAACCTATTGTATTAACCGGCTCACAAAAACCCATTGATATGGATAGCACTGATGCGAAAGTCAATTTATTAGATAGCTTTATTTACGCTTGTGATGATTTATCGCAAGAAGTGGTTATTGTTTTTGATGGGAAAGTAATTGTTGGAAGCCGTGCAAAAAAAGTCCGAGCGAAAAGTTATAATGCTTTCACAAGTATCAATTTTCCATATATTGCGGTGATTTTAGATCAACAAATTATCCGCTATATTCCAACTCAACCACTTGTTCAACCAACTAAATTTTACCATCAATTGCAAGAAGACTTAATTACCTTAAAGCTTATCCCAGGACTAGATGCAAAAGTACTAGCATTTGCATTTGAAAATTATCGTTGCATTATCCTTGAAAGTTTTGGTGTTGGCGGTATACCAGAGAGCTTAGTTGCGAGCTTTTATCAGCTGATGAATAAATATCAAAAGGATCGTTTAGTGATTGTTAGTTCACAAGTAACCAATGAGGGTAGTGATATGACAGTTTATGAAGTTGGTAAGAAAGTGAAACAAGATTTTCAATTACTAGAAGCGTATGATATGACGTTTGAAGCAGTCGTAACAAAACTGATGTGGTTAATGGCAGAATATGAAAATATTGATGATATCCGAAAATATTTTTATCAAACCATTAATCACGATAGTATTTTTAACAAAAAATATTAAGAAAGTTTAAAAATAGCACTCATATATTAAGAGTGCTAACTTTTGGTTTGAACTTCATCGACTTTTGAATTATACTGTATGTGTACTTAAGAAAAAGGAATAAATAAGTACATCAATAGTAATCAATTATTTCATTCAACGATAGGAGGAATGGAGTTATGAATATTGAAAAGATGACAACGACGATGCAACAAGCCATTGCTCAAGCCCAACAAATTGCAATGACTAGACATCATCAAGAAATCGATATTGCACATTTATGGAAAATTTTCTTGCACACTGATCATTTTGGTGCAAATTTTTATAAAGATTTAGGTATCAATGTAGATGAATTTGAAGCAAAAGTTGACCAAGAATTAGATAAAATCTCTACAGTTGAAGGGAGTAATGTTTCTTATGGCCAAAGTTTTAGCCAAAATCTCTATCAATTGTTTATTGAAGCAGATAAGATTAGAGAAGCATTCCAAGATGAATATCTTTCAACTGAGGTCGTCATTCTTGCATTAATGAAATTAAAACATCATCCATTAACTCAGTATTTGATTCAACATCAACTATCTGAAAAAGATGTTAAGGATGCGATTGAAAATATCCGTGGGGGTGATCGCGTGACATCACAAAATCAAGAAGAAACTTATAAAGCATTAGAAAAATACGGCATTGACTTAGTACAAAAAGTCAAAGAAGGAAATATGGATCCTGTCATTGGGCGTGATGAAGAAATTCGTGACGTCATCCGTATCTTATCTCGTAAAACCAAAAATAATCCAGTATTAATTGGTGAACCCGGTGTTGGTAAAACGGCGATTGTTGAAGGTTTAGCCCAACGTATTGTTAAAAAAGATGTTCCTGAAAACTTAAAGGATAAAACTGTCTACTCACTAGATATGGGGTTATTAATTGCTGGGGCTAAATATCGTGGTGAATTTGAAGAAAGATTGAAAGCCGTATTAGATGAAGTGAAAAAATCTGACGGACGAATTATTCTATTTATCGATGAAATCCATAATATTGTCGGTGCAGGTAAGACAGAAGGTAGTATGGATGCCGGTAACTTATTAAAACCAATGCTTGCTCGTGGTGAATTGCATACGATTGGTGCCACGACCTTGGATGAATACCGTCAATATATGGAAAAAGATAAAGCTTTAGAAAGACGTTTCCAAAAAGTTTTAGTCAAAGAACCAACTGTTGAAGATACGATTTCAATTTTACGTGGCTTGAAAGAACGATTTGAGGTACATCACGGTGTAAATATTCACGATAATGCATTAGTAGCCGCTGCAACTTTATCAGACCGCTATATTACTGACCGATTCTTGCCGGATAAAGCGATTGATTTAGTCGATGAAGCTTGTGCCAATATTAAAGTTGAAATGAATTCTATGCCAACGGAACTAGACCAAGTGATGCGTCGATTAATGCAATTAGAAATTGAAGAAGCTGCTTTGAAGAAAGAAACCGATGATGCTTCTAAAAAACGTTTAGAAAACTTGCAAGAAGAATTAGCTGATTTACGTGAAGAAGTAAATTCAATGAAATTGCAATGGGAAACTGAAAAAGAAGAAGTAAATGCCATCTCTAATAAACGTGCAGAACTTGAACGTGTTCGCCATGAATTAGAAGATGCTGAAAACAATTATGAACTTGAACGAGCAGCTGTGTTACGTCATGGTACCATTCCACAATTAGAAAAAGAATTAAAAGAATTAGAACGTAAAAATGATTCTGATCAATTAAAAATGGTTCAAGAATCCGTGACTGAAAATGAAATTGCGGTTGTTGTCGGTCGTTTAACAGGTATTCCGGTGACAAAATTAGTTGAAGGCGAACGTGAAAAATTATTGAAATTAAATCAAACCTTGCATCAACGTGTGATTGGTCAAAACGAAGCCGTAGATGCCGTAAGTGATGCGGTATTACGTTCTCGTGCTGGTTTACAAGATCCAAATCGCCCATTAGGTTCATTCCTCTTCTTAGGTCCTACTGGGGTTGGTAAGACAGAACTTGCCAAAGCTCTAGCAGAGAACTTATTTGACTCTGAAGAACATATGGTACGAATTGATATGAGTGAATATATGGAAAAACATTCAGTGTCTCGTTTAGTTGGAGCTCCTCCAGGATATGTAGGTTATGAAGAAGGAGGACAATTAACGGAAGCTGTTCGTCGTAATCCATATACAATTATTTTATTGGATGAAATTGAAAAGGCTCATCCAGATGTCTTCAATATTTTATTACAAGTATTAGATGATGGTCGATTGACAGATTCTAAAGGTCGCTTAGTTGATTTCAAGAATACCGTATTGATTATGACTTCAAATATCGGTTCACAATTGTTACTTGAAGGCGTGACTGAAGAAGGAACTATCCCACAAGAAGTTTCTGATCAAGTTATGCAAGCTTTAAGAATGCACTTCAAACCTGAATTCTTAAACCGTATTGATGACACGATTTTATTCACCCCACTTAGTTTAGAAGATGTGAAGGGAATCGTTGATAAGATGGTTCAACAATTATCTACACGACTAAACCACCAAGAAATCGAATTAAGCATTTCCGATGAAGCCAAAACATATATTGCACAAAATGCTTATGAACCTTCTTTTGGTGCTCGACCATTAAAACGATATATTACCAAAGAAATTGAAACACCACTTGCCAAAGAAATTATTGCCGGTAAGGTGATGCCAAAAAGTAAAGTGACTGTAACTTTGCAAAATAATCAATTATCCTTTGAAACCGAATCGTTAACAGAAGAATAATTATACGATTTTAGACTAGTCTAGTTTTTAGACTAGTCTATTTTTATGCATAATTTTAACTGAATACCCAAATATTCTAGAAAAATAAACAACTTCTGCAGATAATAATGTAAAAATATACATAAAACACTTGAAAAAAGCGGAATAATGTTGTATATTTATACGCAACATTACAAGGGAGTGTTGGTTATGAGTTGGTTATTTCCAAATTATAGTAGAAAAAATTTCGAAATTATAAAAGGTAATGGTTGTAAAGTTTATGATCAAAATAATCAGGAGTATCTTGATTTAACAAGTGGGATTGGTGTTACAAATCTAGGACATAATCATCCTGAATTAAAAAAATCTTTACTCCAACAAATCAATAATATTTGGCATATGCCGAATTTATATCATAGTGAGATTCAAGAGCAAGTCGCATGTAAATTAGCCAATCAAAAAGATTATGTGGCTTTCTTTTGTAATAGTGGGACAGAAGCCAATGAAGCTGCCATTAAATTAGCAAAAAAAGCAACTGGTCGTAATAAAATTATTAGCTTTTGACAATCTTTTCATGGTCGTACGTTTGGTTCAATGAGTGTGACCGGACAAGCTAACATTCAGGCAGGTTTTGGTTTGATGTTACAAGATGTTGCTTACTTTCCATTCAATGAAATTGATGAATTAAAAGAAGCCTTAGATGAGAAAGTGGCAGCGGTGATTGTGGAATTAATCCAAGGAGAAAGTGGGATTCATGTCGCTTATCAAGGGTGGATAAAGGAATTAGCACATCTTTGCCAACAAAATGGCACCTTGCTTATTGTGGATGAAGTGCAAACAGGGATTGGTCGATGCGGTTCGTTATTTGCTTATGAACAATATGGTATTACTCCTGATATTATTACCAGTGCAAAAGCTTTAGCCAATGGATTGCCGGTGGGCGCAATGTTAGCAAATAAAAAATATGCCAATACTTTTTCTCCTGGTAGTCACGGAAGTACGTTCGGAGGCAATAAATTAGCTTTAAGTGTTGCTAATCAAGTTTTAGATTATGTGCAATCTGTTGAAATAGTAGAAAATGTTAAAATGCGTAGTCAGCAATTTTTTGATGGTTTACCGCATATTCAATCTAATAAAATGATAGATATTAGAGGAAAAGGCTTAATGATAGGAATTGAATTAACAGATAAATATGTATTGCAACATGTGATGCTTCAACTTGAAAAAGAAGGTGTTCTTACTTTAAAAGCCGGTAAAAATGTCTTACGGTTATTACCTCCTTTAACAATCAGTCAAGAAGAAGTTAATTTTGCATTAGATAAAATAGCGAAAGTTTTAGTGGGGGAGGTGATTGGATGAAAGCAGCAATTGTAGGTATAACAGGTTATACAGGTGTTGAGTTAATGCGTCTTATTGAACAACATCCCTATTTATAAATCGGAACACTTCATCGTAGTGGGAAGAAAGCATCCTACTTAACAGAAGAATTTCCTCATTTTTTACCATTAAATGCGAAAATTCAAGCATTCGATGCAAAAAATATCATGGCTCAAAATAATCTTGTCTTTTTTGCAACACCTTCTGGAGTAAGTAAGGATTTAGTTAAACCTTTTGTAGTTAACGGCTTTCCAGTAATTGATCTTTCGGGTGATTTACGATTAAAAAATGGGGAAAGTTATCGAAAAATGTTTTACAAGCTGTTTTCACCGATTTAGCAAAATCAATTGCTAAAGATGGTGAGGGAGCAACGAAACTGATTGAGGTTCAAGTTGAAAATGCCGTAGATGAATACTCTGCACGTATGCTTGCAAAATCAGTTGTCGGTTCAAGTTTGGTCAAAAGTGCAATATTTGGTCAAGATCCAAATTGGGGAAGAATCCTATGTGCGTTGGGTTATAGCGGCATCGATTTTGACAGTAATCAAATTGAAATATATTTGGAAGATACGCTAGTTTTTGCCTTTGGTGTATCAACAGATTTTTCAGCTGATCAACTGAGTGAAAAATTAAAACAAGCAGAGATCACGATTAAAGTCAACATGCATGATGGAGTTGCGCAAGGAAAAGCTTGGGGATGCGATTTGACTTATGAATATGTTAAAATCAATGCATTGTACCACACATAATAGGAGGTCAGAATCATGAAAACATATGTAGTTAAAATTGGTGGCGTTGCAAGTGATCAGCTTAATGCGCAATTTTTTTCAACCATACGTAAATGGCAAGCACAAGGAGTTCAAATCGTCATTATTCATGGTGGTGGACATTATATCACTGAACTAATGGAACAATTTCAGATTAAACGCCAAATCAAAAATGGCCTAAGAGTAACGGATGAAACAACACTTGAGCTAACCAAAATGGCGCTATTAGGTCAAGTACAACCTAGATTAGTTTCCTTATTTCAAAAGGAAGGTTTGCAACCAGTGAGCCTTCATGCTGGTTGCGATCAACTCATACAGGGAAAAGTCATCAATTATGCGGAATTAGGTTATGTTGGCCAAGTAACGGCAATCAATCATCAATTATTAAAACTGCAAATGAATCATCACAAAATACCTGTGATTGCTCCTCTAGGCATTACAAAAGACGGCCAATGGTTAAATATTAATGCTGATGAAGTCGCTTGTAAGATAGCAAGTAGTATTCAAGCGGATGAATTGTTTTTATTGACTGATGTGCCTGGAATTAAGGAAAACAATCAATGGTTGAAGCGTATCAATTTATCAAAGATTGAGATGCTCAAGAATCAGAATATCATTACTGGTGGCATGATTCCAAAATTAAATAGTGCAAAGTATGCCTTGCTACACGGTGTAAAAAGTGTGAATATTAATAATAATATTCATTGCTTGGGGACCAAAATCACTGCATAAAAAGTGGGGTAGGAAAATTTCCTAACCCCATTTTATTATTTTGTTTGTCTTTCTAGAATTTCTTTTTGCAATTTTAACCCAGTCGGACTCGTTGCTAATCCGCCTTCTGCAGTTTCTTTAAAAATAGATGGCATTTGACGACCCACGCGATACATCGTGGCTACAACTTCATCTGGTGGAATTACACTTTGTATTCCTGCTAGGGCCATATCTGCTGAAATCATCGCTTGACTCGCACCTAATGCATTTCTTTTCACACAAGGGACTTCGACTAAACCCGCGACTGGATCACAAATTAAGCCTAACATATTTTTTAAGGTAATCGCTAAGGCATGAGCTGCTTGTTGCGCTGAGCCACCTTTTAAACAAACTAAAGCTGCGGAAGCCATCGCACTTGCAGATCCAACTTCAGCCTGACAGCCACCTTCAGCACCAGCAATCGAAGCGTTATTCGCAATCACTAATCCAAAAGCACCAGCAGTAAATAAGTAATCTAATTGTTGTTGTTCAGTTAATTGCAAGCTTTCACTAACAGCCATCAATACACCAGGAACAATCCCAGCACTACCAGCAGTAGGAGTGGCACAAATTAAGCCCATCTTCGCATTAACTTCATTTACCGCAATCGCATTACGCACGGCACCTAAAATTGTCGAACCTGAGTAAATATCACCTTTTAAAATATAATCATTTAGCTTGGTCGCGTCTTTTCCTGTTAACCCGGTAACAGAGGTAACGCCATCAATTCCTTGCTGAACAGAATGCTTCATCACTTCCAAATTTTTCTTCATTAAAGCAATAATTTGTTCTCTAGAGCGTCCGGTTAATTCAATCTCTGTGGCAATCATTAATTCAGCCACACTTTTATAATTCTTACTTTGTTGAATAATATCTTCAATTGAATAAAACATGCAAATCCTCCTAATCAAAATAGGTCACAGAATCAATGTGTGACAATTGACGTAGTTTTTGACAAATATCTGGATGGCGCTCATCAATTTCAATAATCATAATTGCTTTTTCACCTTTAGACTCACGCGTAACAGTCATCGTACCAATATTTACATTCATATCAGATAATAGTTTTGTTACTTGAGCGATAATACCTGGCACATCTTGATGGACGGTAATAATCGTAGGCGTTCCCATTGTTAATGAAATCTTAAAGCCATCCAACTCAGAAATTTGGATATTTCCGCCACCAATGGAAATACCAGTTACAGTCATTTGACGTTTTCCTTTTTTTAACAACAATTTAACCAAATTTGGATGCTCAGCTTTTTCCTTTTTAGGCACGAATAGTACTTCCATGCCATTTTCATGAGCAATTTTCAATGAATCACTTAATCTTTCATCATCAGGCTCCATCCCTAATAATCCACCAACAAGGGCAATATCAGTTCCATGGCCACGATAGGTTTTGGCAAAGGATTCAAATAGAAAAATATCGACACTATCTGGTTGTTCGCCAAAAATAGTTCTTACAATTTTTCCAATGCGTGCAGCCCCTGCCGTATGAGAGCTGCTTGGTCCAACCATGACCGGTCCAATAATATCAAAAACGCTACGATACTTTAAATGTTCCATAACGAAAATCTCCTTTATATTTCAGTTTTATTAGTATAACACAACATAATCAAAATGTTTAATGATGTGAAAATTTTTAGCAAACCTTTGATATTTCCTAATTTTATATCATTGGAAACACAAGGCTAGACAAGAAAAGGAGAAGCATACATAGCAACATAAGATAACTAAATTAGTGAATATAAATTTTAAAGTTTTTAAAATACTGAATGCTTGTTTTTTTTGCTCGTAAATAGGCATATACACTAGCAATCAAACTACCACAAGTATTAACAAATAAATCGCCCATGGTATCAAGTAATGCTTTACGTCCAATTAAAGGTTGCCCATGAAGTAGGTAACGTTGTAAATTCAGTCCTAAAAATTGATCACATAGAAATTCCCAAAATTCCCATAAAACCCCACACATCTGTGCAAACGCAAAACCAAATATCATAAAAAACCAAATAGAAGGGTATTGACTTCTTGACTTTTCTAGGAAATAGGTAAGAATGCCATATCCAAGAAAGGTTAATACAATTGGGCTACTGAAATGCAATAATTTATCATAATATTTAAAGTAAGAGATTAAATGTAAGCAAGTTCCTAAAAAGACCGAGATCAAGATGAAGAACCAATACATAAAAATCAATTCATTCGGAAAAGAGATTTTAAACCATTTTTTAAATAGGAAAGGGGCATAAATCAGAATAATCCCTAATAAGCCCTCAATAATAAAAATGATACCTGATTTCATACTCACTTTTTGAAAAATACATTCATACACATTAAAAGCTACGATAATGATTGCGATGAATGTATATCCTTTTAAAATTTTTCTCATGATACTTACCTCCGTTCACTCAAATTATAGCACAACTGATGAATAATGTTTTAATCTGAAGACAATATTTGTTATAATACATTCATGTAATGAAAATTTGTGAGGGGTCATATGGTAACAATTAATCAAATCGCTCAAGAAGCAAAAGTATCAAAAAGTACGGTTTCGAGATATCTAAATGAAGGATATGTAAGTAAAGAAACCGCAGAAAAAATTGAAAAAGTGATACAAAAATACAATTATACACCTAACGAATTTGCCCGGAATTTAAAGGCACAAAGAAGTAATTTCACTGGTGTCATTATTCCTCGTTTAGATTCACCTTCTGTAGTGCGTATGCTTTTTGGATTAGAAAAGAGCGAACGAGAATGTGGACGACAAATCATGATGGTTAATTCAGAACTAAGCATCGAACGTGAAATTGAAAGTTTATATAATTTACAACAAAACAAAATCGCTGCAATCGTATTAATGGCCGTGGCTATCACAGATGAACACGTGAAAGCAATCAATAAAATCAAAACACCAGTACTTGTGCTAGGACAAAAAGATCGTCGTTTAATTACTTTAACACAAGATAATTACTTTGCAGGTCGACAAATGGCACTAGGTTTAAATAAATACGGACATAAAAAAATTGCTTATGTCGGTGTTGGTCCTCACGATATTGAAGTAGGGGTTCGTCGTAAACAAGGGGTTATAGATGGCCTAAAAGAAAGCGGAATATCCACCGTAAAAGAGTATGAAACGACATTTATGGTGAATGATTCCTACAAGCTAGGACTAGAAATATTACCAAAAAATGATGAAACCTTATATATTTGTGCTACAGATAATATTGCCATCGGTCTAATTAAAGCAGCGAACCAATTAGGTATAGCTATTGGAAAACAAATTTCTTTTGCTGGCTTTGGTGGCCATGATACAGGGGAATATGTTTATCCAACTTTGACAACGGTGGACTTACATCATGAGAAACTAGGGATATTAGCTTCAAAATACGTAGATATTATGTTGAAAAAACAACCCATTCCCGAAACAACAACCATTGCTACAGAAATGATTCATCGTGGTAGCGTCGGATATTACCATGAATAGTCAAAAAAGAAGAAAGTAAAGAATGTCGCTTTCTTCTTTTTTTGGATTTTAAAAAAAAAAATCCAAAAAAATGATTGACAACGATTTCAATCATGTGTATACTGAAAACGTAAATAAGGGACCGGTTCCACAGAATAAAAGTTCTGCTCTTATTTTATTTTTTTGATCGATGTGGGAACGGTACCGCAAAGAAAGAAAAAATGGAAAATCGTGAAATTGCCCAAGCGGTTATTGATGCTGTTGGAGGAAAGGAAAATATCAGAAGTGTTGCTCACTGTGCGACTCGTCTACGTTTAATGGTTAACGACCAAGATAAAATCGACGGTAAGACAGTTGAAAACATTGAAAAAGTTAAAGGTGCTTTCTTTAACTCAGGGCAATATCAAATAATTTTTGGGACAGGTACAGTAAACAAAATTTATGATGAAGTGGTTGCATTAGGTGTTAGCGAATCATCAAAAAGTGAAATGAAAGCGGAAGCGGCCAAATCTGGTAATGTTTTCCAACGTATGATTCGTACCTTTGGTGATGTCTTTATTCCTATTATTCCAGTTTTAGTTGCTACCGGGTTATTTATGGGGTTACGTGGCTTATTGACACAACCAGAGATTCTGAGTATTTTTGGAATGACACCAAAGTCAATTGATCCGAACTTCTTACTTTATACTCAAGTGTTAACGGATACAGCTTTTGCCTTCTTACCAGCTTTAGTTGCTTGGTCAACATTTAGAGTATTCGGTGGTAGCCCAGTTACCGGTATTGTATTAGGTTTGATGTTAGTTAACCCAGCTTTACCAAATGCTTATGAAGTTGCTTCTGGTGCTGCAAAACCAATTATGTTAATGGGATTCATTCCTATTGTTGGTTATCAAGGTACTGTATTACCTGCCTTCTTTGCTGCACTACTTGGGGCGAAGTTAGAACAACGTCTACGTAAAGTGATTCCTGATACTTTTGACTTGCTATTAACACCATTCTTAACACTATTAGTGATGAGTTTACTTGGATTGTTAGCCATTGGACCAGTTTTCCATTCACTTGAAACAGTTGTCTTAAATGCTACTGAATTTGTATTAAACTTACCACTTGGGTTAGCAGGTATCATTATCGGCTTTTTAAACCAATTAATCGTCGTAACAGGAGTTCACCACATCTTCAACTTCCTTGAAGTACAATTACTAGCAAATACTGGTAAAAATGCCTTCAACGCAATTGTCACATGTGCGATTGCTGCTCAAGGTACTGCTTGTTTAGCTGTTGGTGTAAAAACAAAATCTGCTAAATTAAAAGCATTAAGTTTCCCATCAGCATTATCAGCTTTCTTAGGAATTACAGAACCAGCTATTTTTGGGGTAAACTTAAGATATGTTAAACCATTTGTTATGGGCTTAATCGGTGGTGCTGCAGGTGGTTTTGTTGCCAACATTTTAGGTTTAGCAGGTACAGGTATGTCAATCACTGTAATTCCTGGTACATTACTATACTTGAATGGCCAATTATTCCAATACTTATTGGCTAACTTAGTGGCAGTAGGTGTTGCCTTTGCATTAACTTATACAATCGGTTATAGTGATAAAATGCAAGAAAACGCGTAATAGAAATTAGAAGGGAAATGTCAGATGTTAGATGGAAATGTAAAAAATTCAAAATATCCCATTGGTTATCATATTACACCTTTAGCTGGTCTATTAAATGATCCAAATGGTTTAGTAAAATTTGAAGGTATCTATCATGTGTTTTATCAATTAAATCCAACAGATACGATTCATAAAAATAAACACTGGGGGCACATCTACTCTGAAGACCTTATAACTTGGCATCGGGCGCCTATCGCTTTGGCACCCGATGCTTGGTATGATAAAGATGGGGTATATTCAGGTAGTGCAATTATTATCGAGAATCAATTACATCTTTATTATACAGGCAATGTCATTGATGAAGCAGGAGAAAAACATAGTTATCAATGTTTAGCAACTTCAGAAGATGGCTTTATCTTTGAAAAACAAGGACCGATTTTTGAACATCCAAAAGGTTTTACGCGCCATGTCCGGGATCCAAAAGTTTGGTATGATGAAAAAGAGCATTGTTATTATCTTATTGTTGGCGCCCAAAGAGAAAATTTAACGGGGACAACTCTAATCTATCGTTCAGTTGATGCTAAACAATGGGAAAACTTAGGTGATTTAGTTACAAATTCAGATATTCTTTCTCAAATCGGTTATATGTGGGAGTGCCCGGATTTATTATTTATTGATAATCAAGCTGTTTTTATCTATTCACCTCAAGGAATTGAAGCACAAGGTCACCAATATCATAATATATATCAAACAGTTTATGCATTGGGAGAGTTTAATGAAGGGCATTTGCTGTTAGATGATGATATGCAAGAAGTTGACTTTGGCTTTGAATATTATGCGCCCCAAAGTTTTTATGATGGAGATAGAATTTTATCATATGGTTGGATGGGAATCACTCAACCGGAATTTGAATCGAGCATGCCAACAATTGAAGAAGGTTGGATTCACTGTTTGACAATCCCAAGAGAGTTAACACTAGACGGAAATAAATTATGCCAAAATCCTGCAAATGAAATCTATCAATTAAGAAATCAAGAAATTCAGCTATTGAATGGTACGCAAGAAATACAGTCATCTATGATTGAGCTTATCTGCGAAAAAGAAGTTCAAGAAGATTTTAATATTACGATTGATGACGTTTTCACTTTAGCATATCAAGCTGACACCCATGAAATAACTTTGATACGAAAAAACTGGTATACAAATGAGAATGAATACCGTAAAGTTACCCTTAATGAACCTTTACAAAATTTTGACTGGTTTATCGATGGTTCGGTAAGTGAACTGTTTGTAAACTCGGGTAGATATGTGGCAAGTGCACGTCTTTTTAATTCAACTTATGCTCACTCAAAGAAAATTGAAATGACATCCGCGCAGTCATTTGTTAAAGGTTATCAATTAAATGCAATGAATGTTCATTAATCTGAAATGGTTTTAATCTTGTACTAGAACCATTTTATTTTTATAATTAGGAACGAGGAGGGATAAAATGCAACTAAGATTAGCACAATTAGAGGATCTATCAGACATTTTACCCATTTATGAATCAGCTATCCAATTACTGGCCAAACAAAGTTCTACTCAATGGCAAGATGGTTATGGACCAACAAAAGAAAATATTCAGGTTAATATTTTGAATCAGGAACTATATTTATTAATCAATGATAGCCAAATTGTGGCGCTGGGAACATTACAAGCTGGTGTTGATCCGGTATATTCTGCCATTATTGGTCAATGGAAGGGGACAAATAACTATTTATCGATTCATCGTATCTCTGTTAATCCATTGGTTCGACAAAAAGGCTACGCGAAAAAGCTGCTTAAAGCATTGATTTTACAAGGAAGAAAATTTGGGTATCATGATTTTCGGATTGATACACATCGACTCAATATAGGTATGCAAAAAGCTATTTTAGATACTGGATTTCAATTTTGCGGTGAGATTTACTTTCCAATCCCTGATGGACACCGTTATGCTTATCAGTTATATGACAAGGTTGATTAATACTTGAAATATTGTTAATATAAGAAGGTAAGGACGGTGCAATATGAAGAAGAGACTAAAAAAGAAAAAAGCATACAAAAATTATATTCGTTCTATTTTTAAGGGATATGAAGAAATGCTTGAGAATCCTGAAATTAAAGAACTACGCTTTGAATACTTAAAAGAAGAAACGATTCTATCAAGAGATGACAAACAACAAATTCGCTTTAGAACTAAAGATAAGTGAGAAAGAACAATTTAGGCTTGATTCATCAGGTCTAGATTGTTCTTTTTTTCAAGCGATTTCATGTAAATTTAATAAAAAGTATGTTAGAATAAATATAAAATGTTAGGAGGGATTTTCTATGCCTACGTCTCAAGAGCAACAGCCAAGTTTTGGTGAGGTAAAAGCTAGTGCCTCAAAAAATATTGGACAATTATTACAAGATTTGCAGTCTTTTGAGCATGCAATCGAAACTGAAAATGTGGCTGAAATTTATCGCATTTATCAAGGAAAACTGCATAAAGAACTTAAAGAAACCTCAAACCAAAATCATGAAATTGACAACTTGTTAGCCAGAAAATTACATGATGCTTTATTAGCTAGATTTGAATATCTACAGTTTGTTAAAAAAATAAGTCCGACTCTTTTACAATATCGAATTGGACAATATTATCATCAACGTCCAACGATTATGGTTGATGTCAGTGTGCCTAAAATCTATATTGAGCCAACTGTCTTAAATGAATGGCGTAATTTTAACGAAACGGATCAATCTCAACTAAAAGAAATTGAACAAAAAATCAATCAATTAGATGTGCAAAATCTAACATTACAGTCTGAAGTAGAAGAATTAGAGAAAAAATTATTGCCAATTAATAAGCAGATTCAACTAATGTCTCAACAAAAAACGATTTTTAATCGTGTGAAAAACGAGGAAGAATATTTACAATTGTTGAATACCAAAAAACAATTAGAAGCGGATATACAAAAGCTAAATGCCCAAAAAGATGATGATACAACGCTAAATAGAAGAAAAGAGGCTTATCAGCAAGATTATTTCAATATTCAGCTACATCGGGCATTAATTACAAAAGAATTGCGCTTAGTTCAAAAATATGCGACTTCTTTAGATCATTTAGAAGCTGAATTAATGCAATTTATTACTGATTATTTATTACCAAGAGAGGAGGTTCAAGCAAATGACAAAGGATTCTAAACTTGAAGTACAAGAAAAAGAAGTGATGCATTTTTCTGAATCATCCATTACTCGAGAAGATTTTGATTATACCGCTGTCAATGAAGAAATGAATATCCAGACAGTTTATGATGAAACCAAACAAAAAGATTATCAAAAAATTCTTTCATTAATTCAAGCAGCTGAAGATGAACTCGCCGATTTGAAATTACGTCGGGTGATTATGGAAGCAAATTTTGAAAAATTATTGTCGCTTTTTCATCATTATGTATTAGATGAATATAAAATCTCCGCTCTAGCAAAGCAAATTTTAATTGAATATATTAGCTACGAACTTCTTAGACCGTTATCTGCCATTGATTTGCAAAAAGGGGATAGCTTCAATCGTTGGTATACCAAGCATTTTCAAGTCATCCATCGCTTAGACGAGCAAAATAGACTCATTTTTGAATTTCAATTAAACGTCTTAAACCCAAGCATGAACGCTGCATTTATTCCATTGCTAGCTTTTGATTTACTTTCAAAAGAAGTGGAAATATTTGATCATCATATGGCTTCTTTTATCCGTTTATGGTATGAAGACCATATTTTATCCAGAAATCAACTGGCTTTATTTAATCATGACTTAAATCAGCTCTTACTCTATGCCAAAAAATTAGGATTTACGGTTGAGCAAAGTTTATTAGATAATGCTTATGAATTGATTGTTAACTTTACTAGTCAAAAAAAAGTTTCAAAGTTAATCATTGATCGCATCTTTATCAAATTGATGTCAGTCAAAGAATATGATTTTGAATTAGTTGAGCAGCAGGCTTTCGAAATCCTGCTTGATCATCAGCAAAAAGTAAAATTTTATCTTGATGAAAATCAGTTTGCTCAAATTACCATCGATTCTGCTCAACAGCGACGATCGATTCTTGATTTCTTAACTAGTTATCCATTCTTGGTGCCACTGTTAATTGGTAGCGAGTGAGAATGGTTGAATCTAATTGAAAATGAAATTTCTAACTAGTATAAGATTTTACAATATTAACTAATTTTAGAATTATAATAATTATAACTAAAAGGTTGACCGATAACATATTTTTAGTTATATTTATATTGAGAGTTGTCTCAAATATTTAAATTATTGGAGGAATAGCCATGTCATTAATTGGTAAAGAAGTAATTGAATTCAAAGCAAATGCATTTCATAACGGAGAATTCATCGAGGTTACAAATGAAGATTTTAAAGGTCATTGGAGTGTTGTTTGCTTCTATCCTGCAGACTTCTCATTTGTTTGTCCAACAGAATTAGAAGACTTACAAGAACAATACGCTGCACTAAAGAGCTTAGGAGTAGAAGTATACTCTGTTTCAACAGATACACACTTTACCCACAAAGCTTGGCATGATCATTCAGAAGCTATTTCAAAATTAGAATACATTATGATTGGTGATCCATCTCATCAAATTTCATTAGGTTTTGATGTATTAGATGATCAAGGTTTAGCACAACGCGGAACATTTATTATTGATCCAGATGGCATTGTTCAAGCACTTGAAATCAATGCTGATGGTATTGGTCGTAATGCTGCGATTCTTGTTGATAAAATTCGTGCAGCACAATATGTTCGTACACATCCAGGTGAAGTATGCCCAGCTAAATGGAAAGAAGGAGCAGAAACACTTAAACCAAGTCTAGATTTAGTTGGTAAGATTTAAGAAAAGGGGATTGTCAAATGGCTTTAGATACTGAAATTAAAGCGCAATTAGCCCAATTTCTTGAATTACTTGAAAATGATGTTGTTTTTGCTGCTCACTTAGATGAAAGTGAAAACAGTCAAAAGGTTCGCGAGTTTCTAGATGAAATCCAAGCAATGTCACCAAAAATTTCATTAGTAGATAAATCATTAACTCGTACACCATCTTTTATGATTAATCAAAAAGGGCAAGCAGATAGTGGTATTGAGTTTGCAGGATTACCACTTGGTCACGAATTTACTTCATTTATTTTAGCGTTATTACAAGTAGGTGGACGTAAACCAAAAGTTGAAGAAGATGTGATTCGTCGTATTGAAAAAATCAATCGACCTTTACACTTTGAAACTTATGTTAGCTTAACTTGTCATAATTGTCCTGACGTTGTTCAGTCTTTAAACATTATGTCAGTCTTAAATCCAAATATCAGTCATACAATGATTGAGGGCGGTATGTTTAAAGATGAAGTAGATGCTAAAAAGATTATGGCTGTGCCAACTGTCTTTTTAGATGGTGAAGAATTTGCGAGCGGACGAATGAGTATCGAACAACTTGTAGATTTAGCTGCTGGTCCAAGTTCTGCTGAAGAATTCGAAGATAAAGGATTATTTGATGTTCTTGTTGTCGGCGGTGGTCCTTCTGGTAGTTCAGCGGCAATCTATGCTGCTCGTAAAGGTATTCGTACAGGTATGGTTGTAGAAAACTTTGGTGGACAGGTAATGGAAACAGTCGGTATTGAAAATATGATTGGTACACCATATACTGAAGGTCCAAAATTGATGGCCCAAGTCGAACAACATGTAAAAGAATATCCAGTTGAAATCATGAAAGGTCAACGCGCAAAAGATATTCGTAAAACAGATGTCGTGGAAGTTGAACTTGAAAATGGTGCTGTATTAAAAGCTAAATCTGTTGTATTAGCTTTAGGTGCTAAATGGCGTAATATGAATGTGCCAGGAGAACAAGAATTCCGCAACAAAGGCGTTACTTATTGCCCACACTGTGACGGTCCATTATTCACTGGTAAGAAAGTAGCAGTTATTGGTGGAGGAAATTCAGGTATTGAAGCTGCCATTGACTTAGCGGGTTTAGCTGAACATGTATATGTTTTAGAATTTTTACCAGAATTAAAAGCCGATCAAGTTTTACAAGATAGAGTAGCAAAATTAGATAATATTACCGTATTGAAAAATGTTGCTACGAAAGATATTGTGGGATCTGATGAAGTAACTGGGCTTAACTATGTTGATCGTACCACGAATGAAGAACATCATATTGATTTATCTGGTGTATTTGTACAAATCGGTCTTGTACCAAATACTGCATGGTTAAAAGATAGAGTGGAACTTACAAATCGTGGTGAAATCATTGTTGACAAACATGGTCAAACAAGTATGCCTGGTGTATTTGCTGCAGGTGATTGCACAGATTCAGCCTACAAGCAAATTATTATTTCCATGGGTTCTGGTGCAACAGCGGCCCTTGGTGCGTTCGATTACTTAATTCGTCAATAAAGAAGTTCAAGCGTCTAGAGAATGGTGCAATCCATTCTCTAGACGTTTTTTTATAAAAAAAGTCGCAACCTATATTGCGACAGATTTAATATCTATGATGAGCAGTGGGATATTCTTGATCATAAATATAGAAATAATTGGATTGATTTTTGCTCTTTTGTTGCTTCATTTTACGTTTTAACATACGATTACGACGATCATCCCAAGCCATAATCCATAATATAACGATAGGCGCTAGATATATAGGGATTTGATGATTGCCATAATCCCCAATGAATAGACCGAAAAAGAAAATGATGAGTAATAAGCCCATTTGTCGAATAAATTTCATAAATACCCCTCTTTTCGAACGTTTGTTTGTATATCATTATTATACGAATGTTTGTTCGAAAAGTAAAGAAAAAAATAAAAAATCTTCTAAAATAGATAAATAGAAGATTTTTTAAAGGAATTAATAATTACGATATAGGCCAACTACAACACCTAGAATCGTTACTTCATCTAATATAATCGGTTCTAACAAATCATTTTCAGGCTGTAAACGAAAATGATTGGCTTCTTTATAAAATCTCTTACAAGTGGCTTCATCATCTGCTGTCATCGCAATCACGATTTCACCGTTACGTGCAGACGATTGTTTGCGAACAATGACTTGGTCACCATCTAAAATACCTGCATTAATCATACTTTCTCCACGAATCGTAAGCATAAATAAAGGTTCACTTTCATCCGTTAATTCTGGTGGAACAGGGAAGTAATCCTCGGTCTGTTCAACTGCTAAGATTGGATTTCCGGCTGTAACTACACCAACAATCGGAATTTGTTGTTTGACGATACCAATTTTTTCCAAACCAAGTGCGGTGAGTTCTAAAGCTCGTGGTTTTGTTGGATCACGATGAACTAAGCCTTTTTTTTCAAGTCTTTCTAAATGACCATGCACAGTGGATGATGACGCTAAGTTTACAGCTTGAGCGATTTCTCTAACTGTTGGTGGATAATTCTTTTCTTGTAAGAAATCATGAATATATTTTAAAATATTCAATTGACGTTCTTCATTATATCTAGGCATTTTCATCACCTTTTCTTTTTTTTTTACAATTATAACATACTGCCAACGTTAAATCAAACAAGCGTTCGCAATTTGATTTATTGTTGCTTTTTGAGGAATATTTATATTATTATATAGTTATCACAAATATTCGGAGGAAGAGAATGTTATCAGAAGAAAAAATTAAACGAATTAATGAATTAGCAAAAAAGAAAAAAGAAGAAGGTCTCACTGAGGCAGAACAAAAAGAGCAACATTTATTGCGTCAAGAATACTTAGAAGCCTTCCGTGGGGGGATGCGTCACCATATTGAAGGGATGAAAGTTGTTGATTTGCAAGGAAATGATGTAACTCCTGAAAAACTTAAAAAAATTCAAAAGCAAAAAGGGTTGCATAATCGATAATTGATTATAAAAAATGGTTTCATCAAGCTATTGCTATTTTTAGTAGATTTCGCTATAATTTAAGCGTAATTAAAGTAAAAAAAACTAAAAATGCTAGGGGGCAATATTACTATGTTTGATACAATCGATCAATTAGGCGTCAATACTTTACGTACACTAAGTATGGATGCTATCCAAAAAGCAAATTCTGGACATCCTGGTTTACCTATGGGCGCTGCGCCAATGGCTTATGCACTATGGACAAAACACCTAAAAGTGAACCCAACAACTTCTAGAAATTGGGTAGACCGTGATCGTTTCATTCTTTCTGCTGGCCATGGTTCAGCCTTATTATATAGTTTATTACACTGTGCTGGATATCAAGTTTCTATTGATGATTTGAAAAACTTCCGTCAATGGCAAAGCAAAACACCTGGACATCCTGAAGTCAATCATACAGATGGTGTAGAAGCAACGACTGGTCCATTAGGGCAAGGTATTGCAATGGCTGTGGGTATGGCAATGGCAGAAGCACATCTAGCTGCTAAATTTAATCGTGATCAATTCAACGTGATGGATCATTACACTTATGCTATCTGTGGTGATGGTGACTTAATGGAAGGTGTTTCACAAGAAGCAAGTTCATTAGCTGGACACTTAAAATTAGGTAAATTAATCGTTCTATATGATTCAAATGATATTTCTTTAGACGGTCCAACAAGCAAAGCCTTCACAGAAAATGTTGGTCAAAGATTTGAAGCTTATGGTTGGCAACATATTTTAGTTAAAGACGGTAATGATTTGGAAGCAATTTCAAAAGCGATTGAAGAAGCTAAAGCAAACACTGAACAACCAACACTTATCGAAGTTAAAACAATCATTGGCTTTGGCGCACCTAAACAAGGTACATCTGCAGTTCATGGTGCACCACTTGGAGCAGAAGGAGTCAAAGCCGCTAAAGAAAGCTATGGTTGGGAATATCCTGAATTTACAGTTCCAGATGAAGTAAAGACACGTTTCCAACAAGAAATTATCGAAAAAGGGCAAAAAGCAGAAGAAGCTTGGAATCAATTATTTGCTGCATATGAAAAAGCTTATCCAGCATTAGCAGAAGAATTCAAACAAGCATTCAGCGGTGAACTTCCTGTGAAATGGGATCTTGATTTACCAAAATATGAAGTTGGTTTTGCTCAAGCAAGTCGTGTCTCAAGTAAAGAAACGATTCAAGCTATTTCTAAAGCTGTTCCTTCATTCTGGGGTGGTTCAGCTGACTTAAGTGCTTCAAATAATACAATGGTTGCTGCTGAAAAAGATTTCGAACCTAGTAGTTATGAAGGCCGCAATATTTGGTTTGGTGTTCGTGAGTTTGCAATGGCAGCGGCTATGAATGGTATTCAACTTCATGGTGGTACAAAAGTTTACGGTGGAACTTTCTTCGTATTCGCCGACTATTTAAGACCAGCCATCCGTTTAGCTGCTCTACAAAAACTTCCAGTAACTTATGTATTAACACATGACTCTGTAGCTGTTGGGGAAGATGGACCAACACATGAACCAATCGAACAATTATCAAGCTTACGTAGCATGCCTAATTTGAATGTGATTCGTCCTGCAGATGGTAACGAAACACGTGCAGCTTGGAAAGTAGCAATGGAGTCTACTGAAACACCTACTGTTTTAGTATTGAGTCGTCAAAACTTACCAGTAATTGAAGGAACGAAAGAACATGCCGACGAAATGCTTGCTAAAGGTGCTTATGTTGTTTCTCCAGCTAAAAACGAAACGCCAGAAGGTATCTTAATTGCAACTGGATCAGAAGTTAATCTCGCTATTCAAGCACAAGCAAAATTAGCTGAAGAAGGTATTGATGTATCTGTTGTTTCTATGCCAAGTATGGAACTATTTGAAAAACAAAGTGATGAATATAAAAATACTGTTTTACCAAGAGGAGTTAAAAAACGTATTGCTATCGAAGCAGGCTCTTCATTTGGATGGAGACAATATGTGAAATGTAAAGGTAAGATTATTTCTATTGACGAATTTGGTGCCTCTGCTCCAGGTAATTTAGTACTAGATTCATTTGGCTTTAATGTAGAAAACGTAGTGAATACCTTTAAATCTTTCTAACAAGACTGATTTAAAATATTTATGAGAAACAAGGATAGTTTTGCTAATGAAACTATCCTTGTTTATTTTTCTTACTTTTGATCGATAAAAATTCTTTATCACAATAAATTGAATGATTTGTGTTTTTCTATCTCATTCGCTAAAATAGAATCAACAAAAGAATAGAAGGTGAATGTAATGAGTAAAATTTATAATTCTATTACCGATTTAATTGGAAATACGCCAATTGTCAAACTAAATCATTTTGCACCTGAAAATGGTGCTGATATTTATGTTAAGATTGAATCATTTAACCCTGGAAGCAGTGTGAAAGATCGTATTGCATTAGCGATGATTGAAGCCGCTGAAAAAAATGGGCAATTAAAACCAGGTGACACGATTATTGAACCAACTTCTGGTAATACTGGGATAGGTTTATCTATGGTAGGAGCGGCAAAAGGCTACAATGTTATTATCGTAATGCCTGATACCATGAGTATTGAACGTCGTAAATTAATGCAAGCTTATGGCGCTAAATTAATCTTAACTCCTGGTAGTGCGGGAATTAAAGGATCAATTGATAAAGCAACCGAACTAGCAAAAGAAAAGGGCTACTTCTTACCTTTACAATTTGAAAATCCTGCTAATCCTCATATTCATGAAGAAACAACAGGAAAAGAAATTGTTGAAGCATTTGGTCAAGATGTGCCTGATGCATTTGTCGCTGGTGTGGGAACTGGTGGTACAATTACTGGTGTCGGTCACGCATTGAAAAAAGCTTATCCAGATATTAAAGTCGTTGCTGTAGAACCTGCAGAATCAGCTGTATTAAGCGGACAAAATGCTGGTCCACATAAAATCCAAGGTATTGGTACCGGATTTGTTCCTAAAACATTAGATACCGACGTTTATGATGAAGTAATTGCTGTTAAGAGTGCTGATGCTTTAGCTACAGGACGTACTTTTGGTCAAAAAGAAGGCATTTTAGTTGGTATTTCATCTGGCGCAGCCCTAAAAGCAGCTTACGATTTAGCTGTTAAATTAGGTAAAGGCAAGAAAGTCGTTGCGTTACTGCCAGATAATGGCGAACGTTACTTATCAACTGCTTTATACCAATTTGAAGATTAATACTCAAATTTAATCCAGCTACAATATGTTGGCTGGATTTTTTGTTCTTTTACAATTTAGAATTATTAAAAATCACTAGCATTCTTCACAAATTAATAGTAGAATAGAATTAGTTTCAGAAATGGAGGGATTCGTTTGAGCACAACTTTAGAACACGCAATCTCTAAATTAGAATCAGAAAATGTTCGATTAACCTCACAACGTATGGCTATATTAGAATATTTAGAGAATCATCATATACATCCCACAGCTGAAGAAATTTACCACGGAATCAAAGAAAGTTTCCCTGGTATCAGCGTGGCAACTGTATACAACAATTTAAGATTATTTACAGATTTAGGCTTCTTAAAAGAAATGAGCTATGGTGATTCATCTAGTCGTTTTGATTTTACAATTAAGCCACATTACCATGTTATTTGTGAAAAATGTGGGAAAATTACCGACTTTTTTTATCCTGGTTTAGACGACGTGGAAATGGCTGCAGGAAAGATTACCAATCATTTAATCCATAGTCATCGTTTAGAAGTTTATGGTATTTGTGAAGAATGTCAAAAAAAGGGAGAGAAATAAAATGATTATTCATACAGATGATGCACCTAAAGCCATTGGACCATATGTTCAGGCAAGAATTGCAAACGGATTTTTATTTGCATCTGGACAAGTACCACTTGATCCAAAAACAGGTGAAATTGTTGGTCAAAATATTCAGGAACAAACTGCACAAGTCCTAAAAAATATTCGAGCAATATTGAAGGCTGCTAATCTTACTCCAGATAACGTAGTAAAAACAACATGTTTCTTGAAAAATATGGATGATTTTGTCGCATTTAATGAAGTATATGCAACAATGTTCAATGATAAGTTACCTGCACGTTCAGCAGTTGAGGTAGCTAGACTTCCTAAAGATTTGCTAGTAGAAATTGAAATTATTGCGGCAATTGATTAACTTATTTTTACTAACTGGTTCAAACTACATTGAGCCAGTTTTTTCACTTTTAATAAAAAGGGGGGTATCTATTTGCTTAGAGAGTTCCAAGAAGCAGGACAAACCGTCGTAAGTAATTTGATATTAGATTATTACCAAAAAATAGGCATGAATAATGAAGAATTCATCATCTGGTTGCAACTTTATCGTTATGTACAAGAAGGGAATCGATTTCCAGACGCCAGTGTCATTGCTGAAAAATTAAATTTACCCTTAAATACCGTATTTTCTGCCATTAATAATTTGATACAAAAAGAATTGATTCTCATTACGCAAAAGGAAGATTCAACTGGTAAAAAAACAGATTGTTATGACTTTTCGCCAATTTACGATCGTATTGAGCAGTTAATTACGCAATCTTCAAAACAAAATGAAAAAAATTCCACACAGATGAAAGTGAAAGAATTATTTCAACATTTTGAGGAAGAATTCGGTCGTACATTATCTTCTATTGAGTATCAACGCATCAATCAGTGGCTTCAGGAAGATCATTATTCAGTTGACTTAATCTATTTAGCCTTGAAAGAAGCAGTTATTAATCAAGCCTATAGTCTCAATTATATAGACCGCATTTTGTTAAGTTGGGAAAGAAAAAATATTACCAGTCCGCAGCAAGTAAAAGAAGAGCAAAATAAACGTAAGCAAAAATTTACCTCCAATGGTCAAACTACAAATCATAAATCACCTAAATCTAAAATTACTATGTATAATTGGTTGGAGGGAAAATGATGTTAGGCAAAGAAAGAACACAAAAAGTACTTGCAATCATGTATGAGATGTTCCCTAATGCAAAGTGTGAATTAAACTATCAAACACCTTTTCAATTACTCATTGCTGTCATATTAAGCGCTCAAACTACCGATGTAAGTGTGAATAAAGCAACGCCACAATTATTTGCTCGCTTTCCTGATGCTTTTCATTTGGCCAATGCACCAATTGAAGAGGTGATAGCATGTATTCGCTCCATCGGCTTATATCGCAATAAAGCCAAAAATATCAAAGCTTGCGCCCAACTATTATATGAAAAATATAATGGAGAGGTGCCACAAACGAGAGAAGAACTTATTGCTCTACCAGGCGTGGGGAGAAAGACGGCAAATGTTGTTTTAGGAGAAGCTTTTCATGTACCGGCTCTTGCTGTAGATACCCATGTTGAAAGAGTGAGTAAACGATTGGCAATTGTGAAAAGCGAGGCCAATGTATCAGAAGTAGAAGAAACGCTAATGAAGAAAATTCCCAAAAATAAGTGGGTACAAACACATCATACATTGATTTTCTTTGGTAGATATCATTGTACTGCGAAAAATCCAAAATGCGACCAATGTCCAGTGTTACAATATTGCAAAGAAGGTAAGAAAAGACTTGGTATAAAATAAGACACAAGTTGTAGAGATAAATCTACAACTTGTGTCTTTTTCATTATTGATTGTTATTATTGGTAGCACCATTATTGCTATTGCCGTTGTTATCATTTTCATTCGGTGAAGAGGCCCCATTATTATTCGTTGTATTGTTTGTATTGCCATTTCCATTATTATTTTGGTTGCCATTTGCACCATTATTTTGGTTGCCATTTCCATTATTATTTTGGTTGCCATTTCCATTATTATTTTGGTTGCCATTTGCACCATTATTTTGTCCTGGATTATTCGGTTCTACTACAGCTGTTGTATCTTCAGAAGAGGTAGTGGTTGCTTGATTATCTTCAGTTTTTGATTCTTCTGTTGTCGTTGAACTTTCAGCTTTTGTACTTGATGGCTGGGTTGGCGTATTCGCTTTTTTGGCTTGAGAATAGCTTTTTGAATTGGTAAAATACAATTCTCGTCCATATCGTACAAGTCCTGATGGCATCTTCCAATCCTTACTTTCGTTGCCATCTGTCATATAGCTCATCAACTCACGATACACATCTGAGGCAACTTGTGAAGAATCATCGGTTACTGGTGTTTTACGATCATTATAACCAGTCCATACAGCTAATGAATAATTAGGTGTATAGCCGACAAATGAAATATCAGGATAGGCACCTCTTGAAGTATCAATATTGGCTAATTCTTCAGTTGTATAGTTTGAAGTACCGGTTTTCCCTGCTTGAATTAACCCACTAATTTGTGCATTTGTCCCTGTACCATATGTGATAACATCTTTTAGAATATCGGTAATCATATAAGCCGTAGTTGATTCCATTGCTTTTGTACCATCTGCTTCAAAAGCTTCTTCTGTACCATCTTGATAGACAATTTTATTTACATATTGTGGTTCATAGTAAGTACCACCATTCGCAAAAGCAGCATAAGCGGCGGCCATTTTCAGACTAGAAACACCATATTTGGTACCATCTTGCTGTCCGGTATTGCTTGAAATTGCATTAAATTGTTGTAAATCAGAGTAATCGATGTCCAAACCATTTAAAAATTTCTTTACATTTTTTACACCAACATCCATAAATAATTTAGCTGCAGGAACATTTCTTGAAAGATACAATGCTTTACGTAAGGTCATTGTACCATAGTATCGATTATCCCAATTCTTTAATTGAATATTCGTTCCAGCATAGGTATAAGGTTCATCAACAATTGTTTTACCGGTTGAATATTTTAAATATTCAAAAGCAGGGCCATAATCAGTTATTGGTTTAACTGTTGAGCCAAAATCTCGTGAAGTACTTACAGCTAAGTTATAACCTAAAATTGTCCCAGCCGGAATATTACGTCCACCAATCTGTGCAAGAACCTTACCAGTATGCACATCCATTAATGTCGCAGCGACCTGCATATTTTTATCAGGATAATAGACATAGTTTTCAGAATTAACAATATCGTATAGGCGTTTTTGGGCATTCACATTTAAGTTAGTATAAACTTTTAGGCCATCTGTATAAATATTTTTTCCAGTTTTTGACTTCACTTCATTAATGACTTCTTTGATGTAGTTATCATAATACTTCCAATCAGCGTTTTGCGTGGCAGGGGTGGTTAGTAAGCCATCATTAATTGGTGTCGCCACAGCTTGTTCATATTCAGATTTATTAATTTTTTTATTTTGATACATGGTTAGTAAAACAATGTCTCTACGTTTTTTTGCTGAATCTGGATTAGCATATGGATCAAACAAGGTAGGGGCGTTTGGTATACCAGCTAATAACGCAGTTTGTGGTAAGGTTAATTGGTCTAAAGGCTTACCATAAAAAGCTTTCGAAGCAGTTTGCATCCCATAAATACCATTTGACATATAGACTTTATTAATATAGTAAGTCAATATCTCTTGTTTAGATTTCATACGTTCTAATTTAATTGCTAATACGGCTTCTTGTGCTTTTCGCTTTAAAGTTTGGTCTGATGCTTTAGTAGAGAAGAATGATAATTTAATCAATTGTTGTGTTAACGTACTTCCTCCTTGTAATCCACCGGAACGTACATTAGAAACCAGTGAGCCAACGATACGAATTGGATCTACACCGATATGTTTATAAAATCTTTTATCTTCCACTGACACAACCGCATCAGCAAGTTGTTGTGGAATCTCAGTTGCACTGATTTTTTCACGATTTTCAGCACCGATATCTGTAATTTTTTCACCGTTTGCATCATAAATGATTGATGAGACAGTCGTATCTAAGGATTGGTCTGTTAATTCTGGCGCATCTTTTGCATAGAAAAAGAATAGACCGACACCCGCTAAGAATAATACAAGACAAGCAGCAAACACAATACCGATTAGTTTCACAAATAATGAGCCGCTTGAATTTTGCTTAGATTTCTTATTCATCGGTTTTTTTTGATGGTGTTTGGCCTTTCTAGTCGAGGTTTGATTTGCCATTTCTGTGTTCTCCTTTATTTTCTAAAAATTGTTTAACCGCTGCTAAATAATCAATTCTAGGAGCGATTTTCATGGTAATTTCAATTCCTTTTGCTTCTATTTCGTTTAGCGTAATCGATTTTCTCTGTTGCTCTTGACTATCCCATTTTTCAATTAATGTCTTTGCATCTAGAAAAAAACAACGCTTCAAAGCACTAAAATAAAGCAATACAAAACAAATTCCGCCTTGGAGTAAACAATTTCTCATATGCTCAATCTGATGAGAATGGAAATTTTTTAAAGGAAATGAAGTTTTATTTTGGGTAGCTTTCGCCTCAAAATCAAGATAATATCCTTGATAAACCCCATTATAATCTGTAGTTGAAGCTTCTTTAAAATAGGCTTCTTTGATTGTTGCTGCACTACGTTTGGGGTAGTCGACTTTCACAATTTGAATGGGGGTGGGCTTTTTATGTATGACAGCAATTTGTTTATTTAAGTAATATTCATTGCTTTCATTAATAGCCTCTTCAAAACGCATCCCACGATTAGCAAAAGTGAGTGGCGATTTTTTTGCTGACTTCCATTCTGTCTTGTGATAAACTTTTCCATTGGGATAATGAAAGTTCATAAATTTCACACTCCTGAAACTATTATACCAAAAAATAAAATAGAAAGAAAAGTGTAGATGAAAAAACGGAAAATTATTGCCATCACTGGATATCGTAATTATGAATTAGGGATTTTTCAAGCAAAAGACCCGAAATTAGCAATACTTTATAAATTTATTAAACATTCTTTACGACAATTAATAGATAATGGTGCACAATGGTTTATCATAGGCGGTAATTTAGGGGTTGAATTGTGGAGTGCACAGATGGCTTTTGAATTAAAAAATGAGGGATATGATATTCAGATAGGTGTCTTGCTACCTTTTCAAAATTTTGGCGAAAATTGGCAAGGTTATAATCAACAAACATTTGAAGAAGTCATCCAACAGGCAGACTATCTCAATTTTGTTAGTCAAAAAACTTATTCTGATCCTTCACAATTAAGAAATCATTCCCAATTTATTGTGTCACATGCCGATGTAATGTGGGCAATTTATGATAAAGAATTTCCTGGCAAATCCCAATATTTACTGAAAGAATGGGGACAAACAGGAAAAGAATTAATACTAAATTCGATGGATGACTTACAAAGTTTTGCAAATGACCTCTTTGAAGAAGGGTAAATGATAAGAATTAGCTTTTTGGTTAAATTTTTATGAAAAACAATAGAAATTTTCTAGAAATTGTTTGCTTTTATTTATGGTTTTATATAGAATAAAAAAAGAAGTGTGGACAAAAGAGACTATGAGGTGAAAATAATGGCAAAGTATAACTACAAAGCAATTGATATTTTTAATAAAGAATTCAAAGTAAAAATGAGAGGATTCGATCCAGATGAAGTGGATGAATTCCTAGATAATATTATGAAAGACTATGAAACTTTCAATAAAGAAATCCTTGCATTACAAGAAGAAAATGACCGTTTAAATGCTAAAATTAACCAATTAAATAAGAGTCAAGCAGTAATGTCAAAAATCCAACCTGAAAGCCAAAAGAGTCAAACAGTAACAAATTTTGATATTCTTAAACGCTTATCAAATCTTGAAAAAGAAGTCTTCGGTAAAAAATTAGATCAAGAAGTGACGATTGAACCATCATCTTCTTTAAGTAGTTTGAGTGCTAATTATACCAATAATGATGATGAAGATGATTTAGACAAAACACGTCTATTTTAATGAATTTAATTGTGGTTTTCGGATAATCGCGGGGTATTCTTTACCCTGAGGAAAGTCCATGCTCACACAAGCTGCGATGCTTGTAGTGTTCGTGCTTAGCGAAACAATAAGCTAAGGTATAGTTTTACTATAACGGCGGAAGTAATGGCTAAGGAAATTTCTATGCCAGAGAATTCCTTAACGTGCAACAGTGACGATAAATAAGAGAAATCTTATTGTGAAACGGGTAAACCCCTCGAGTGAGCAACCCAAATTATGGTAGGGGCGCCTTTTGGACGGAAATGAACGGATCAAAGGGGCATTGAATGCAGATAGATGATTATCCATATCTTTTTTCCCTGGATAAGATAGGACAAAACATGGCTTATAGAAAATCACAATAAACAGGGTTTGGCTGACAGTGGTTCAGCCGTTTTTTTTAGTAAAATTTAGGAGGAAATTATGCAAAAAGAGCAGACTTTTCAATTAATTGCAACTGCAGCAAGTGGGTTAGAAGCATTAGTCGGAAAAGAATTACGAGAAATGGGCATTGCATGCCAAGTAGAAAATGGCCGTGCTAGATTTCGTGGAAATATGGAGACAATTGCTAAAACGAATCTATGGTTGAGATGTGCAGATCGTGTCAAAATTGTAGTTGGCGAGTTTGAAGCAACCAGTTTTGACGAATTGTTCAATAAAGTAAAAAGTTTACCTTGGGAAGATTATCTACCTTTAGATGCAAATTTTCCTGTAGAAGGTAAATCAATTAAATCAAAATTGTTTAGTGTTTCTGACTGCCAAGCGATTACAAAAAAAGCTATTGTCAATCGTTTGCGTGAATATTATCATCGACCAAGTCATATGCCACTTCCTGAAACAGGGGCATTATATAAATTAGAAGTCGCTCTGTTGAAAGATAAAGTGACCCTCACACTTGATACCACCGGACCAAGTTTATTTAAACGAGGATATCGTCTGGATAAAGGGGGCGCGCCGTTAAAAGAAAATATGGCTGCTGCAATGGTCATGTTAACGAATTGGCGAAAAGATCGTCCTTTTATCGATCCAGTATGTGGTTCTGGAACATTATGTATCGAAGCAGCGTTAATCGGTCACAATATTGCACCTGGCTTTAATCGTGAATTTGTCTGCGAAACATGGAGTTGGTTTGATCAGGATATTTTCGAAAAGGTTCGTACTGAAGCGGATGAACAAGCGGACTATGACGTTAAACTAGATATTTTGGGAATGGATATTAATGAAAACATGATTGAAATTGCCAAACAAAATGCACTCGAGGCTGGACTTAGCGATTCAATTACCTTCAAACAACAAGCTGTTAAAGACTTTAAAACAGATAAAGAATATGGTGTAATCGTTGCGAATCCGCCTTATGGAGAGCGTTTAGGTGAGCGCGATACTGTTAGAAAACTCTATCGCGAAATGGGGCAAGTCATGGAACCACTAACGACTTGGAGCAAATATATATTAACAAGTGATTTAGCTTTTGAAGAATTTTATGGGCAAAAAGCAACTAAAAAACGAAAACTATATAATGGGGCGTTAAGATGTGATTATTTCCAATATTGGGGAACACGGCCACCTAGAAAAGAGAAGAAGGAGGAGATAAAATGAGTTTTGCAGCCTTTCAATTACAAGATTATTTATTGACTGCGATTGCGGATAAGGGATTTAAACAACCTACACAAGTGCAAGAACGATTAATACCTGTCATTCAAGCTGGTCGCAGTGTTGTGGGACAGTCTCAAACAGGAACAGGGAAAACCCATACCTTTTTATTACCGATTTTTAATCAATTAGACTTGGAACAACAAAATGTGCAAGCCGTTATTACAGCGCCTAGTCGAGAATTAGCTACTCAAATTTATCAAGCGGCCAAACAATTAGCTGATTTTTCTGGTGAAGAAATTTCAATTATGAATTTTGTTGGTGGGACGGATAAATTACGTCAAGTAGAACGATTAGCCACTAAACAACCGCATATCGTTATTGGTACACCAGGCAGAATTTTGGATTTAGTCACTTCAGGGGATTTATTGATTCATACCACGCAAGTTATGGTTGTTGATGAAGCTGATATGACTCTAGATTTAGGATTCCTAGCTGAGGTTGATCAAATTGCCGGTAGAATGCCAGATAATTTACAAATGCTTGTATTTTCAGCTACAATTCCTGAAAAATTACGTCCATTTTTGAGAAAATATATGAACAATCCTTTAATTGAAGAAATTAAACCCAAGACGGTCATTTCAGAAACAATTGATAACTGGTTAATTTCAACTAAAGGTAAAGACGTGAACCAAATTATTTATCAATTATTAACAATTGGACACCCTTATTTGGCGATTGTATTTGCGAACACGAAACAAAGAGTAGATGAAATCAGCCAATATTTGAAAAACCAAGGATTAAGTGTCGCAACGATTCATGGCGATATCTTACCTCGTGAACGTAAACGCGTCATGAAGCAAATTCAAAATTTAGACTTTCAATATGTTGTCGCAACCGATTTAGCTGCACGCGGTATTGATATCGAAGGTGTATCTCATGTTATCAATGCCGAGATACCGGATGATTTAGAGTTCTTTATTCATCGTGTAGGAAGAACCGGACGGAATCAATTACCAGGCACAGCTATAACTCTTTACGAACCAAGTGATGAAAGAAAAATTAATGAAATTGAAGCACTAGGTATTACTTTCAAACCAAAAGAAATCAAGAATGCTGAGGTCGTTGATTCTTATGATCGTAATCGTCGTCAAAAACGTGAAAAAAAACGCGATGAGTTAGATACGACATTGATTGGCTTAGTGAAGAAGAAAAAGAAAAAAATTAAGCCTGGCTATAAGAAGCAAATTCAACGAGAAATTGAGAAATCAAATAAACAAAAACGTAAAATGGAACGTCGACAAAAAGGACGTAATGCACGAAAACATAAGAAAAACTCAAGTATATAATTCAAACAGTCTCCCAGCTTATATGAGGAGGCTGTTTTTATTCTATGGAAAATTTTGAAAAACATTCATCCGATTAATGTCAAGTATGTTATAATGTGAGCATGTATAAAGGTTTTGGGAGTGATTACATGAAGGTTATCGATGCTTTGGACTGGTCAAATTGGAAAAATTATTCTGTGAGCACTAAAAGAGATTTATTTAGTCAAATACTGGCTTATTATGTCAGTCCCCTCAAACAAGTAAGCAATATTACATTGAGCCAGTTTGAATTAGCAGGTGTTAAATGTGAAACTTTTGAGGTAAATCTAGATGAAGAAACTTTTGTCTTTTTACCAGGAAAAAAAGGCGCCATTTTAGGGTGGGACTCTGGTACACAACCTTTACCTGCTTTTTATTGGGATATGAAGGATGCAATTTATACGAAAAAGGTGCAAGACTATCAAAAAAATTACGGTTTACAAACAACCGAAGAATGGGATGTTTTTATTAATGAATCAACTTCAAGTTTACGACAAGTAGATGTTGCGCCAATGTTAGTGGCAAAATATGCTTTACCAGTCGGCTGTAGTTATTTAGGAGAATTTCATTCTGTAACGGGAGAATTCATTGGAACATTAGATGAATTTGCAAAATACGAAGAGCAAATAAAGCAAGCATTAACGCCTCCGCAAAATTTTGAAGACTCTTTATTTTTTGAGTTTCCCAATGAATTATTTCATGAAAATCAATTTTATGCCAAACTAAATCCTGAACTAGAAAGCTACACGGTATATTCTCATCAACTCTGTACCCAAGAACAATTACGTAAAAGTTTGCAAAAAGAAGTCATGGATTTAATGAATGAAGACCAATGGGAATATGCGGTAGGTGGTACAACTCGACGATTATTTAGATGGGGGAATGAGCTGTTAGAAGACCATTCATTTTGGAAAAACCAAATACATAAAATCGTGAGTCGGCAGAATATGTTTGGTTTAAGTTTTGCTGGAGATTTGAAGCAATTTGAGATTACTGCTGATCAACAATTAAAACTAGATCAATGGGAATATTGCCAAGTCCCACTTTTAGATTATCTACCACTATCAACTTACTATCGTCCTAGAAAATCTATTTCGCCTTTTGAAGTTCTTTCGCCTAAAGATTATACTTATCGTAAGGTAATCATTATTGAAGCATAATTAAATAATTTTTTTACTTTTTTTAACATTTTAGTTTGTATTTAGGGGATGAAAATGCTAGTATTATCTAGTAATTGTTGTTTTTAGGAGGATGAGGATGGATAAAAAAACTCTGAAAATTATTATTACACTTTTACTAATGGTTTCTGTATCTGTTATTTGTATTTTCGGATATAAATATTCTCAACGTCATACAGATACACAATCAAAAGATGTCATTGAAAATTTTGTTGAAAATGTGAATCAACAATATGATCAAGTGAATAAAAAAGTTGCAACAGGTTATTTAAACAAAGAGAAGATAT
>Shorty_p1__coassemble_1063_pt1 | contig 53732 bp, 65 predicted proteins | sample Shorty_p1__metabat2_high_PE_009 | metagenome-assembled genome bin Shorty_p1 | reverse complement strand
TTTCATATCATAACAAACGTTCAATTCATTGTCAAGCTTAATTTTTAAAAACTTTGAAACGTATTGGAAGTTTATTTTATTTAGCCGTTTGATTTCAGCGACTTCATTAGAGTATCACGATTCAAATGATGCGTCAAGGGATTTTTCTAAAAAAAGTTATAAAAACGTTTCCGAACATCCATAACTATTCATTAGAGAATAAAGCTAAATAGTCACCATAGCCTTTTGCAGCCATTTCTGCTTTGGGAATAAATTCTAACGCTGCGGAATTGATGCAGTATCGCAAACCGCCTTTATCAACAGGGCCATCTGTAAATACATGTCCCAAATGACTATCGGCCGCTTTACTGCGTACTTCAATTCGGTGCATGTTATGAGAAAAATCAGCTTTCTCTTTGATTACTTGACGACTTACGGGTTTCGTAAAAGCAGGCCATCCGCATCCTGAATCATATTTATCACGTGAACTGAATAATACTTCTTTACTGACGATATCAACATAGATACCTTCTTCAAAAAATTGATCATATTTGCCACTAAACGGATACTCGGTAGCATTTTCTTGGGTTACGCGATACGCTAAATCTGATAATTGCGCTTTTTCTTTTTCGTATGCAGCCATTCCACTCACTCCTAATTATTTTTTATTATTATAACAAAACTTAACTAATTACGCACAAAAAAGGCCTTCACCAACGAAGACCTCTTGTTTATTTTCTTAATAGAATTAATAATGCTGTTAATAAGACGAATACTAAAATTGTGATGGTATCTAATAATTGCCATTCTAATTTACGATATTTCGTCCTACCATCGCCACCTTGATAGCCACGTGCTTCCATTGCATAAGCCAAATCGATTGCTCGCGTAAAGCTAGAAACAAATAACGGAATTAATAGTGGAATGATGGCTTTCATTTTTTGGATTAAATTACCTTCTGAAAAATCCACACCACGCGCACGCTGAGCATTCATAATTTTCTCTGTTTCATCCATTAAGGTTGGCACATATCGTAAGGCAATCGATAACATCAAAGAGAATTCATGAACTGGTAATTTCAACGCTTTTAATGGCTTTAGTAAGGATTCAATCGCATCTGATAATTCCAAAGGCAAAGTGGTTAGTGTCAGAAGTGTAGACATAAAGATGATTAAGACAAACCGACAGAAAATGAAAATACCATTTGTCACGCCGTACTCTGTTAGTCTAAAAATCCACCACTGCCAATAAATTGTACCGCCATTTGTGAAAAAGACCTGCAAAAAGACAGTAAATAGGATAAGACCGATCAGTGCTTTTAAACCACGAACAAAGAATACTAGGTTAATTTTTGACAAATAGATGGCAAAAAAGGTAAAAGCTGCGAGTAATAAATACGTTTGCCAGTTATTCGCTAAAAAGATAATCCCAATGAAATAAAAACTTGCGACCAATTTTGCTCGAGGATCCATCTGATGAATCAATGAATTGCCTGGAATATAGCGACCAAAAATCAATTTATTCATCACTCTCACCTCGCTGTCTAATAATTTCATCGGCTAAAGCTTGAGGAGTCAATGGTAATTGGGCAAACTTCATTCCTTTTTCCTGAAGTTTTAGCGCAAATTGAGTCGCTGTAGGTACGCCCAATTGCTTTTCATACAACCAATCGACATCTTGGAATAATTCTGATGGTGTTCCTTCTTTCACCACACGTCCTTTTTCTAAAGCATACACATAATCTGCATAATCAGCCACGTCATCCATCAAGTGCGTGACTAAAACTAGGGTTAAGCCACGTTCTTTATGCAAACGCCAAAACATATCCATCATTTCTTTACGCCCTTGAGGATCTAGGCCAGCTGTTGGTTCATCAAGCACAAGGACTTCTGGTTGCATCGCCAAAACACCGGCAATAGCAACACGACGCATTTGTCCACCTGATAAATCAAAAGGAGAACGCTCAAGATAGCTTTCATCTAATCCTACTAATTTCAATGTATCTTTCGCAATTTGTTTTGCTTCTTCTAGACTTACACCAAAATTTTGTGGGCCAAAAGCAATATCTTTTTCTACTGTTTCTTCAAATAACTGAGATTCCGGAAACTGAAAGACAATTCCAACCTTTTTACGAATTGGTTTTAAGTTTTTATTATCGGTTTGCGGAGTAATCACACGCTCACCGATGTTTACGGTACCTTTCGTGGGTTTGAGCAAGGCATTAAAATGTTGCAGTAAAGTTGATTTACCACTACCTGTATGCCCAATTAATGCTGTAAAACTTCCCTCTTTAATTGCCAAATTAATATCAAAGAGTGCTCGATGCTCAAAAGGGGTATTGGGTTGGTAAGTAAAATCTACTTGTTCAAAACGGATGTCCATAGCCAATCCACCATCCCTTCTTCAGTCATATATTCTTTAGGTACGTCCACACCACGAGCTTTTAGTGCTGACTTCAAGCGCTCTGGAAATGGCAAATCTAATCCTAGCTCAATCAATTTTTCACCTTGAGAAAAGATTTCTTCTGGCGTACCTTCTTGGATAAGTTCACCTTTTTTCATCACAAAAATTCGATTAGCATTAGCGGCTTCATCGATATCATGAGTAATCGATAAAACGGTTAAATTATTTTCTTCTTTAATTTTCTTCACTGTAGCAATCACTTCTAAGCGGCCTTCAGGATCAAGCATACTCGTTGCTTCATCAAGAATAATCACATTCGGTCTTAAAGCCACAATTCCAGCAATAGCGACACGTTGTTTTTGACCACCTGAAAGTCTTGATGGTTCTTTACGCATAAATTCGGCCATTCGCACCTGCTCTAGTGATTCTCTTACACGTACCAACATTTCTTCTCGCGGCACACCTTGATTTTCCAAACCAAAAGCGACATCATCTTCTACAGTTGAGCCGACAAATTGATTATCAGGATTTTGAAAGACCATACCAACATTACGACGTACTTCCCAAATAGTTTTTTCATTTATTTCTTGACCATTGACCTTGATACTTCCTGACTCAGGTAGTAACAAGCCATTAATCGTCTTTGCGAGCGTTGATTTTCCCGAACCATTATGTCCGATAATCGCAATCCATTCGCCTTGATTAATGTTCAATGACACTTTATTTAAAGCAGGTATTTGATCTTCTTCTTGATAGCGAAAAGTCAAATCCTTCATTTCAATTATTGGTTGCATCATTTACCCTCGTTTTTCATTTCGTTACAAGCCTTACCATACCAAAAAAACAACAGAATTTCAATCTTTCTATCTCGTTTTATTGTCTTGACATAAATATTTAAGACAAAAAAAGCGAATATCTACACTTCTTGAGGAAAAGTATAGACTATTCGCTTATAAGAGGAGTGATTTATTGATTGTTAGTGATGCCAACGACTTTTTCTATCAAAGTAAATCATAATACCCGCTAGACCTAAAGATACTATGCCTAACCATAGATAACCATTTTGTTTCGTTCCAGCAGCAGGTAAATCATTTTTAGCCTTAGTTTTGGCAGCAGGGATTTGTTTTGGTTTGCTTACTTTAGACCCTGTTTGTTTATTAGGTTTCCCTTGGTTCTCTTTATATAGGAAGTTTCTTGTCATTATCTGATTCTTTCCCTGGTTCCGTTGGCGTTGGTTCAGGTTCTTCTTCCACAACAGTTTTCACTTCATTACTTTCCACATTTAACTTGGGAACATTTTCATGAGTTACCAAAGCACGATTGAAAATTTCGCCAGCTTTCTTCCTTAATACTTTAGCTGTGAATGTAATCACCTGGGTTTAATCACCTGGGTTTGTCCTTGATCCAAATCAATTGGCACACTTAAAGTATTGCCATAAAAACTTCCCATCTCGGTCTTCAAAGCTTGTAAATCATCCGTTAGCTTGTCCGTTAGCGTTCCTACCCATTTTGCGGTACCAGTATTTTCTACAGTAAGTTTATAAGTTAGGGTATCGCCTGTTTTCGCTTCTACCTTATCGACGGCTTTATTCACCATAAGCTTGCGGACATGAACCTGTGTTTCAACCGTGTTACTGTCTTTATTGAAATCAGGGTTTTCAGCATTTATCCCATAGAATCTATTGACAATTTTACCGTCTTCTTCTTTCACTATCTTCGTCTTAAAAGATAATTTCAATTCTTGTCCAGGTTTTAAGGTGACCAAATATCGTAAACTATTGTCGTTCCAAACTTTTTCATCTGAAACTGCTAAATCTTCAGCAGTTTCCCATAGTTTATCCGTAATCGTCTTGGTATTCACCTTGGTCGAATGTGCGACATAATTTAAATCTTTTTCAGGCAATACATCTTCCAACGTACCATACCACGTACCATCGCCAGTATTCTTCACATTGAAAGTATATTGAAGAACCTCTTTTGGATAGGCTGTTGTCTTATCTACTTCCTTGAGCACTTGTAATACAGGCTTGGTTAATTCTCCCACTCCACGCGCTTCAACCACATTGGAATCTAAAAGGAAAGTCTTACCTTCTTGCGTTAAAAGCGAAGAATTATGACTCAACAAATTAGTCGGATTATGACTGGCTCGCATTTGAATTAAGAGTTTTTTCACGGTATTTGCTTGCATTTCTTTCTTCAAGGCAACTTTAATGCTCTTTACTCTAGAAGCATCGACACTATCCGTCCATGGTTTCCAATTTGCGGTAGTTAATTTTTGAATATCTTGCACCTCACTATAATATACGTCAAAATCCGGATCACTTTGGGCAATCTTTTTGAAAATCGCACCATCGGTACTACCACGGTCAATGATACGATCTTGGTCATTCATCGTATCCCCTTTATGCGGCAAAATATTATAAAAGGCATAAGGTTTACTTGTTTGTTTTGTCCGATTTTCCAAATTAATTTCATAAAAGAATTCTTCCAATGGACTCACAATTAATGGATGCACCGATAAATCTTCTGGTGTATGACCAATCTTTTCATGGATAATCACTTCTTCTGGCGGACCAAAATCCACTTTTGTCATCGCTTTTAAGACTGATTTACCTACAAACATCCCCTTTCCGTCCAAGTCTAATTGATTATTTCTCACAATAGTCGATTCATCTGCCCAACCAGAAGTCGTCTTTAACACAGAAGGATCATACCAGTAAATATAATGATCTAATTGATGAACAGCTTTGGTCAAATATTTATTAAACTGAATTTGTTGTCGGAAAGAGTAGCGATATTTTTGAATTGGATAATTTTCACCAATATCAATATCTTTTAACGTTTTAGTAAAAATCAAGGCCGTCTTATCGGTGCCTAAATAATGATGAACAACTTGATAGCCCATGTTTTCCAACGGACGATGGTACTCATTAATCACATCGATGCCATCTGGTAAGAGCGTTACAATCGTAAATGGCATATTCTCATCGACACGGTTTGGCGTCAAAATATAAGTTAAACGCGTCGTATCTTCATTATGCGCTTCAATTGAGGTTTGCCAATTATTATCATATTCTACGCGCAAGGTTAAGAACGCCCGATTATAACTTCCGACAGCTTCTGTATATTTTTCACCGATTATCTTCCCTTTGTCATCACTGTAATACACCAATCCCCAGTTATGAAGCGTAGTGCTACTAGTTGATTCAGCTGATGCAAAGATTTCCTTTGGCCACTTTTCATCGATAACTTTAGTTTTCACAATCAAATACACATCACTGCGCGCTAAAATTGGTTTTGAAAATTCAGCTTTGATATATTCAATCTCAGGCGTCAAGGAAATCGCTTGGCCAGACTGAACATTGTCTTTCAGCAGTTTAAATTGAGTTTCTCGTAAAGTTTTGCCGTACAATTTGATGGTTCCCACATCGACACCTTCAGGAATATGAACGGTCGCTTCCTTCAATTCTAATGTCTTTTCACCCGCGGTTTGAATCGCATCTCCCATTCCTTTGTAGATTTGGGGACCATTATTGTTAATCAAGTCCCCCAAACCATTAATGTAATACTTTTGAGCTACCATTCTTTCTTCAAATTTAGGTGCGATTTTCCATTCCATTTCATTCTTACTTTCATCAAATGTGCCACCACCAGCAATCAGTTGTTTATCGACACTACCCGAGCCAAATTTTGTTTGCCAAGCATAAGGCGTAAATCCAACTGAATGACTACTAATAATCTTGCCTTGTTCATCAAACAAAGAAATACTATTGGTGATTTTTTGCCCTAATTTTACATGGCGAAGTTTGACTGGTAGGCGCAGTTGCAATCTCCGTGTCCTATGTTCTTCCATATATTTACCTAAGTCTTGAAATGAAACGGTACACGTTGCTTCATCATAAGTCCAAGGAGCTGCTTCTGGGTCATCTTTATCAAATTCCATGCCCTCTGGTAATACGTCTTTAATTGTTCCTACCGCGTGATAATGGACCCCATAATCATCGAAAAGACCGCCATTTATTACGGTAATTAAATAGTAGCAAGTCAATAACGCATCTAGACGATTGCTTGAATAGGTTGGATCATTATTATCTGGCATGCCGATATCTTGATTAATATCGTAATACGGCTGATCAGAACTTTTATTCACCACGTATTTCGTAATGGACGGTTCATGCGTTTTGGCTATAGCTTTTAGTTCGCTATAGCCAATTTTATGTTCACGCAAATACAAAGTGGAGCTGATAGGTGTTTCGCTACCCGGTGGCGTCGTATACATCGCATGCTTAAAGATGATTGGAAAAGCAATAATTCCTCCACCAGCTACTGGATTATAATAGACTTTTCGAATATAGTATTCATCATCGTCCATCGATTCCACATTTTTGACGCTATCTAGTTTCGGAATTTCCACACTACCTGCTTTCACATATTTTTTAGCAATTTTTATCATTGAATATACGGCATCAGTAACTTTATCATTATCAAATTCTAAACGTTGATAAATATGGAATAGTTTACCTGTATAAACACTCGAACCTTCTCCATCCGGATCAAACTCTAAATAAAAGCTTACCTTTGTTACATCAATATCTAAAGGTGTCGAAATATCGCTCGTTGATGGACTAGAAGCGGTGACTTTACTTTGAATTTTAGGAGCAGCTAATGATATTTTTGGGTGTGATGAGGCATTGGATACCCGAGTTTCAGTTGTATTTGAGTCTTTTGTTTTATTATCACTTGGAGTAACATTATCAGTTGTCTTTGAAGTGGCAGTTGCATTTTCACTTGAGGTAACATTGTTGTTTTCATTTTGAGAAGTTACAGTTGAATTGCTAGTACTTGAAGCAGCAGTACTAGTAGTGACATTTGATTGATTAGCATTTGAATCAAGAAGTGTACTTGACCTTGATTCATTCGTTACAGAACTTTGATTTGCAGTTGGTAGTGAAATCGTATTCGTTTTTGACACGTCTTGCGTAGATTCTGTGGTAGGCTGATTCACAACACTCATATTTGAATCCTGTGCATAGACTTCAGCTAAAACCAAAAACGGATTTAATAAACTCCCAAACAGTAAAATCAAAATTCCCACCAAAATGATAAGTCTTTTCCCTATCTATGACACAATCATTCCCTCCTTTACTTGTATTCGCTTACACTTTGATTATAATACATTCTATATTTTCTGAACATCAAAAAGCCCAGTATGTAAAGTTAATCCTTTGCATACTGGGCAAAAAAATAAACGATTGAAAACCAACCGTCTCATACAAATATCTTATGATGAGTGCTAACCCTCTGATGACAACTCACCAGAGGGTAGCGACGAGCTAGACTCGGAAAGTAGTAGCACTTCCAACATCATAACACTCAAAATTACAATAGTTTCAACTTATTAAACAAGTTCTAAGATAACCATTGGTGCGGCATCTCCACGTCTTGGTTCAGTCTTCAAGATGCGAGTATATCCACCATTACGGTCAGCATAACGAGGAGCGATATCGTTGAATAATTTTTGTAATGCAGATTCAACTACGATTTCTTCGCCTTCTTCACGCACGCTAGCGATTTCGTTACGTACGAATGCAGCAGCTTGACGACGAGCATGTAAATCTCCGCGTTTTCCTAAAGTAATCATTTTTTCAGCAGTAGAACGTACTTCCTTCGCGCGAGCTTCAGTAGTAACAATACGTTCGTTAATGAATAAATCAGTTGTTAAGTCACGTAACATCGCTTTACGTTGAGAAGATGTACGTCCTAATTTACGGTAACTCATTTAGTTTTCCCTCCCTCAATGAAAGATTAATCGTCTTTACGTAAACCTAAACCTAAATCATGTAATTTATTCTTCACTTCTTCTAAAGATTTGCGTCCTAAATTACGAACTTTAATCATTTCAGGTTCAGACTTGTTAGTTAATTCTTGTACAGTGTTAATGCCTGCACGTTTCAAACAGTTATAAGAACGAACAGATAAATCTAATTCTTCAATCGTCATTTCTAACATTTTTTCTTTTTGTGTTTCTTCTTTTTCAACCATGATTTCAGCATGACGAGCTTCATCAGTAAGGTTCACAAAAATATCTAAATGTTCAGTTAAGATTTTAGCTGCTAAACTCATTGCGTCTAGCGGTTCGATTGATCCATCAGTCCAAATTTCCATTGTTAACTTGTCGAAATCATCACGACGACCTACACGTGTGTTTTCAACTTGGTAATTTACACGACGAACAGGTGTGTAGATTGAATCAACAGGAAGAACGCCGATTGGCATATCTTCAGTTTTATTTTCGTCAGCTTGAACGTAACCACGACCTGCTTTGACTTTTAGGCGAGCACGGAATGTAGCACCTTCACTGACTGTACAAATGTACATATCTTTGTTTAAGATTTCAACATCAGAATCAACGATAATGTCCCCTGCAGTTACAACTGCTGGACCAGTAATATCGATTTCTAAAGTTTTTTCTTCAGATCCGTACAATTTTAAGGCTAAACCTTTAATATTCAAGATAATTTGAGACACATCTTCACGAACACCTACAATTGTAGAAAATTCATGTTGAACTGTATCGATTTGAATACTAGTAATAGCAGCCCCTGGTAATGAAGATAAAAGGATACGACGTAGAGAGTTCCCCAAAGTAGTACCATAACCTCTTTCTAAAGGTTCGACAATAAACTTGCCATAATCTCTTTCTTCATCAATTTTTGAAATTCTTGGTTTTTCGAATTCAATCATTCTTATCACTTACCCCTTTCAAAACGAAAAGTGTCTTGTTCAATGACTAATAGTTAACTCAAAATGAGCAGCACTCATTAAACACGACGGCGTTTTGGAGGGCGGCATCCATTATGAGGAACTGGAGTTACATCACGAATTGCAGTTACTTCTAAACCTGCAGCTTGTAATGAACGGATAGCAGCTTCACGTCCTGAACCTGGGCCTTTAACAGTAACCTCTACAGTTCTTAATCCGTGTTCCATTGCTGATTTAGCTGCTGTTTCAGCTGCCATTTGCGCTGCGAATGGAGTTGATTTTCTGCTTCCTTTAAATCCTAATGCACCCGCTGAAGACCAAGCTAATGCATTACCATGAACGTCAGTAATCATGACGATAGTATTGTTAAATGTTGAATGAATATGAGCAACACCAGATTCAATATTCTTTTTGACACGGCGTTTACGACTCACTTTTTTTCCTGCCATGAAGTGTTAACCTCCTTCACTAATTATTAATTATTTTTTCTTACCTGCAACTGTCTTAGTAGGACCTTTACGAGTACGTGCATTGTTCTTAGTGTTTTGACCACGAACTGGTAAACCACGACGATGACGCATTCCACGGTATGAACCGATTTCCATTAGACGTTTGATGTTAAGGTTAACTTCACGACGAAGATCACCTTCAACTTTTAATTTATCTACTTCAGCACGGATAGCATCTGTTTGTTCGTTAGTTAAGTCACGTACGCGAACATCTTCAGATACACCAGCATTAGCTAAAATTTGTTTAGCTGTTGTTGTACCAATACCGTAAATATATGTTAATGAAACAACAACACGTTTTTCACGAGGAATGTCTACTCCTGCAATACGAGCCATATTATGTTACACCTCCAATTATCCTTGACGTTGTTTGTGTTTTGGATTTGCTGGGCAAATCACCATAACGCGTCCTTTACGACGAATTACTTTACAATGTTCACACATTGGTTTTACTGATGGTCTTACTTTCATTGATAATACCTCCTAATGATTTACGGAGTACAATTACTTAAAGCGGTAAGTAATACGACCGCGAGTTAAGTCATATGGTGATAACTCAACTGTTACCTTGTCACCAGGTAAAATACGAATGTAGTGCATTCTAATTTTACCAGAAACGGTAGCAAGCACTTGATGGCCGTTTTCTAACTCGACTTTAAACATTGCATTCGGCAAAGTTTCGACGACTGTACCTTCAACTTCAATCATATCTTCTTTTGCCACGCACAGTACCTCCTTGTACATTTTCGTACCTTACATACGATAAAATGGCGGAATTAGCTTCCACCTGAGATTCTCAAAACAATGCTTCTAGTAAAAAATAATACTAGAAGTCGGACTCAAATATTATACCACATATCCTACCAATATATCAAGAGAAAGTTCTAATTCAAGTTGGCATGTACGCGACTTTGATTAATCGATAATTGCTTGTACATCTTTAAATACAGCATCAATATCGCGATTACCATCAATTGATTTTAATAAACCTTGCTCTTTATAATAAGCAAGAATTGGTTCGCTGTTTTTAATGTTTACAGCCAAACGATTTTTCACAGTTTCTGGTTTGTCATCATCACGTTGATAAAATTCATGACCACCGCAACGATCACATGTACCTTCAACCTTTGTTGGCTTAAATACTTTGTGGAAACTTGCGCCACAACTACGACACATATAACGACCAGTCAAACGTTCAACTAAAACTTCTTCAGGAACGTTGATATCAATTACTGCATCAATTTTCTTACCAAGATCAGCTAACATTTCATCCAATGCTTTTGCTTGATCAAGTGTACGTGGGAAACCATCTAATAAGAAACCATTTTTGGTATCATCTTGGGCTAAACGCTCTTTTACAATACCATTGGTTACTTCGTCAGGTACTAAATCCCCACGATCCATATATTCTTTTGCTTTCAAACCAAGTGCTGTTTGATTCGCAATTGCTGCTCTAAACATATCACCTGTTGAAATTTGTGGAATTTGGTACTCAGCAATGATTTTCTCAGCTTGGGTTCCTTTTCCAGCTCCTGGTAATCCCATTAAAATGAGGTTCATGCCTAATTCCTCCTATAAGTTTATGAATAGTGTTGAGGAAAAACCCCAACACTTCATGAACTTTAATTGATAAAACCAGTATATTTACGTTTCAGCATTAAGCCTTCAAGTTGTTTTGCAGACTCTAAAGCAACACCGATAACGATTAATAGACTTGTTCCTCCCAAGCCAATTGAACCTGGTAACTGCCAAACCATTTGTGCAATAATTGGTAGTAAAGCAACAACCCCTAAGAATAGTGAGCCGACTGTACTTAAACGCATCAATAATCCAGAAACATATTCTTCCGTACCACGACCTGGACGGATACTTGGAATATAGCTTCCTTGCTTTTGAAGATTCTCGGCAAGTTTTTCTGGATTCACTTGCACAAAGGCATAGAAGAATGTGAAACCAACGATTAATACAGTATATAAAGCTGCACCTGGCACAGTATTATAACTGAATAATGTTGTCACCACTTGATACCATTGTTCATCACTATGAGAGCTTGCCAAGGCCTGGATAATTGCACTTGGCGTTGTTAAAAACGAACTTGCGAAAATTACTGGGATAACCCCTGCGGCATTCACTTTTAATGGTAAATAACTACCTGTTGGTGCCCCAGTCATACGTTTAGTATATTGAATCGGAATTTTTCGTTCAGCTTGTTGTACATAGGTTACAAAAGTCACAACGATTAATCCAATCAAGATTAATGCCAAGGCAAATAATGCTGATTTCCATAATTGACTAGATTCAATATTGATGAAATAATCTTCTACAATTTCTTTAATACTACCTGGCATCTGAGCAATGATACCTGCGAAGATAATCATTGAAACACCATTACCAATCCCTTTTTCAGTAATTTGTTCCCCTAACCATGTCACAAACATTGTTCCAGTAGTTAAGATAAAACCAATTAAAATGAAAGTAGTTACTGTTGGATTTTTAACGAAACCTAATTGTGTAAAGTAGTTAAAACCAGCAGTAATTGTTACTGATTGGGCAAAGGCTAATACCAAAGTAATATATCGAGTAGCTTGGTTCAATTTTCGTCGACCAACTTCCCCTTGTTTAGACCATTCTACAAATTTAGGCACAATGTCCATTTGTAGTAATTGCACAATGATGGAAGCTGTAATATAAGGAGATACCCCCATGGCAAAAATTGAAAAGCGTTGGATTGAACTACCACTTACTAAATTAAGCATATTTAGAAATGGCAGATCAGCAATGCTCTGTAAAGATGCCGCATTTACTCCCGGAATAGTAATATGAGTACCTACACGGAAAATAAACAAGATAAACACTGTAAACAGAATTCTGGATCGGATATCTTTTACTTTAAAAGCGTCCTTCAGCAATTTAAGCATGCGTTAAATCACCTCGATTGATCCACCAGCAGCAACAATTGCTTCTTCTGCGGCTTTTGAGAACTTAGCAGCTTTAACTGTTAATTTCTTAGATAATGTTCCGTTTCCTAAAACTTTGATTCCAGCTTTTGCATCTTTAACGATTCCAGCTTCCACTAAAGCTACAGGAGTTACTTCAGCACCATCTTCAAAACGGTTTAAAACGTCTAAGTTAACAACAGCGTATTCTTTGCGGTTGATATTAGTAAATCCACGTTTTGGTAAACGACGGAACAATGGTGTTTGTCCCCCTTCAAAACCTAAACGTACACCACCACCTGAACGAGCTTTTTGCCCTTTTTGTCCACGTCCTGCTGTTTTACCGTTACCTGATGAAGTTCCACGGCCAACACGATTACGTACTTGACGAGAACCTTCTGCAGGTTTTAATTCATGAAGTTTCATGTATTTGGCACCTCCTTAATGAATAAGTATAAATTTGTTTATAATTAAATTTCTTTAACGTCCACTAAGTGAGAAACAGCTTTGATCATACCTTTAACTGCATCGTTAGCAGGTTTTACTACTGAGCTGTTTACTTTTGTTAGACCTAACGCTTGAACAGTTTTGCGTTGGCTTTGAGGACGTCCGATAACACTGCGTTTTAAAGTAATTTTTAATTCAGCCATTATTTAGTCCTCCTTAACCGATTAATTCTTCAACTGATTTACCACGTAATGCAGCAACTTCTTCAGCGCGTTTTAATTGTTTCAAACCTTCAATTGTTGCACGTACAACATTGATTGGTGTGTTTGAACGTAAAGATTTAGATGCGATATCAGCGATACCAGCTAATTCTAAGACAGCACGAGTTGGACCCCCGGCTGCAACCCCAGAACCTTCTACAGCTGGTTTCATTAAGATGCGTCCACCACCAAAAGTTCCGATAACTTCATGAGGGATAGTAGTCCCAACCATTGGTACTTCGATAAGGTTTTTCTTAGCATCTTCAACAGCTTTACGGATTGCTTCTGGAACTTCTTGAGCTTTACCAGTACCAAAACCTACATGTCCGTTTTTATCACCGACAACAACTAAAGCTGCAAAACGTAAACGACGTCCACCTTTAACAACTTTTGTTACACGGTTAATCGCTACAACGCGGTCTTCTAATTCCAAATGTTTTGGATCAATATAAACCATGAATGGTGTTCCTCCTTCTATTAAAATTCAAGTCCATTTTCGCGAGCTGCTTGAGCTAAAGCTGCTACACGGCCATGGTAAAGGTATCCACCACGGTCAAAGACTACATTTTTAATACCTTTTGCTGCAGCACGTTCTGCTACTAATTTACCAACAGCTTGTGCTTGTTCAGTTTTTGTTCCACCTGAAATTTCTTTATCTAAGGCAGAGGCACTTGCTAGCGTCACACCCGCTACGTCATCAATAATTTGAGCGTAGATGTTTTTATTAGAACGAAAAACGTTCAAGCGTGGGCACTCAGCAGTACCAGAGATTTTGTTACGTACACGACGATGTCTCTTTTGACGTGTTTTATTTTTGTCTGGTTTTGTAATCACAATTGTCACCTCTTTTATTATGCTGGCCTAAGCCGCGAATCGTAAACAATGTTGTTTACGATTATTTACCAGTTTTACCTTCTTTACGGCGTACATATTCACCAACATAGCGAATACCTTTACCTTTATAAGGTTCTGGTGGACGAACACCACGAATGTTCGCTGCAATTTCACCTACAGCTTCTTTGCTAATTCCTTTAACAACAACTTGTGTGTTAGATGGAACTTCAAATGTTACACCTGCAGGAGCAGTAATTTCAACAGGATGAGAGTAACCTACGTTTAATACAAGTTTTGAACCTTGTAATTGTGCACGGTACCCAACCCCGATTAATTCTAATGCTTTTTGGAAACCTTCGCTTACACCAACAACCATGTTATGGAAGATTGCGCGAGTAGTTCCGTGAATTGTTTTCATTTCTTTTGAGTCATTTGGACGAGTGAAAGTCACTTCATTACCTTCGATATTCATTTTGATATCTTCTGAGAAAGTACGAGTTAATTCACCTTTAGGACCTTTGACTGTAATTTCGTTTCCGTTTTGTTTGACTTCCACACCTTGAGGAAGAACAACAACTTTATTACCGATACGGCTCACTATCAGACACCTCCTCGTTGATTAATTCTTACCATACGTAAGCGACAACTTCGCCACCGATGTTTTTAGCTCTAGCTTCTTTATCAGTGATTACACCTTCAGAAGTTGAGATAATTGCGATCCCTAAACCATTTAATACTTTAGGTACTTCGTCAGCTTTTACGTAAGCACGTAAACCTGGTTTTGAGATACGTTTTAAGTTAGTGATAACACGTTCGCCGTTTTTACCGTATTTTAAGAACACACGGATTACGCCTTGTTTGTCATCTTCGATATATTCTACATCACGTACGAAACCTTCACGTTTTAAGATTTCAGCGATGTCACGTTTGATTTTTGATGCAGGTACTTCTAAAACTTCATGTTTAACCATGTTTGCATTACGAATGCGAGTTAGAAAATCTGCAATTGGATCTGTCATGACCATTAGATGATTTACCTCCTTTATGCGAATTTAACTTTTTTACCAGCTAGCTTTCTTCACGCCGGGAATTTGACCTTTATAGGCAAGTTCGCGGAAGCAAATACGGCAAAGTTTAAATTTACGATAAACTGAATGTGGACGTCCGCAACGTTCGCAACGAGTATATTCTTGAGTTGAGAATTTTGCAGGGCGTTTGTTTTTAGCAATCATTGATTTTTTAGCCACGTAGTTCGCCTCCTTTTATTATTTTGCAAATGGCATGCCTAATTGTGTTAACAACTCACGAGATTCTTCATCTGTTTGAGCTGTAGTTACAATTACGATATCCATACCACGTACTTTATCTACTAAATCGTAGTCCACTTCAGGGAAGATTAATTGTTCTTTCACACCTAAAGTGTAGTTTCCACGTCCGTCAAAGGCTTTTTTGCTTACACCGTGGAAGTCACGTACACGTGGAAGTGAAACAGTAACTAATTTATCTAAAAATTCGTACATTCTTTCACCACGTAAAGTAACTTTCGCACCGATTGGCATTCCTTCACGTAAACGGAAACCAGCGATTGATTTCTTAGCTTTAGTAATTAAAGGTTTTTGACCTGAAATTAATTGTAATTCTTCAACAGCTTTATCTAAGTTTTTTGCGTTTGATACAGCGTCACCAACACCCATGTTGATAACAATCTTTTCAACTTTAGGCACTTGCATCACTGAGCTATATTCAAATTTTTCCATTAAAGATGGAACAACTTCTTTTGTATATTTTTCTTTAAGGCGGTTCATTCAGTAAGCCCCTCCTTCCTTATTTTTCTTATTTATCTAAAACTTCACCGGTTTTCTTAGAAACGCGGACTTTTTTGCCATCAACTTCTTTGTAAGCAACTTTTGTAGGTTGTCCGTTTGAAGGATCGATTACCATTACGTTAGATACGTGAATTGGCGCTTCAACTTCAACGATTCCACCTTGAGGAGCAGCTTGAGAAGGTTTTTGGTGTTTTTTCACAATGTTTACACCTTCAACGATGACTTTATCTTTTTTAGGTAGGGCAGCTAAAACTACGCCTTCCTTATTTTTGTCTTTTCCAGTGATAACTTTAACTTTATCGCCTTTTTTAACAAACATCTATCTTAGCACCTCCTTATGTTTTATTGACCTATTATAATACTTCTGGTGCTAGTGAAACGATCTTCATGAAGTTGTTTTCGCGTAATTCACGAGCAACTGGTCCGAAGATACGAGTTCCACGTGGGCTCTTATCATCACGGATAATTACCGCAGCATTTTCATCAAATTTAATATATGAACCGTCTGCACGACGAGCTCCTGATTTTGTACGAACGATAACGGCTTTAACAACGTCACCTTTTTTGACAACACCACCTGGCGTTGCTTGTTTAACCGTAGCAACAATCACGTCACCGATATTGGCAGTTTTACGGCCAGATCCGCCTAAAACTTTAATCGTTAGGATTTCACGAGCGCCTGAGTTATCAGCAACTTTTAAACGACTTTCTGCTTGGATCACGATGTGTATCCTCCTTTCAGATTTGACAATATTTGAAATCTATATAGGAAAATCTCGTTGATTAAATAATCACTGCTGTTTCAACAATCTCTACTAGACGGAAACGTTTTGTAGCTGATAATGGACGAGTTTCCATAATTTTCACGATATCTCCAACTTTTGCTTCGTTGTTTTCATCGTGAGCTTTGTATTTCTTAGAATAGTTCATACGTTTACCATAGATTGGGTGGTTACGTTTTGTTTCAACGACAACAGTAATGGTTTTATCCATTTTGTCAGAAACCACACGTCCTTGATAAACTTTGCGTTGATTTCTTTCTTCAGTCATACGATGAATGGCCTCCTTCCACGATTACTTAGCTTGTTCACGCAACACAGTTTTGATGCGTGCAATCGATTTACGTACTTCTTTGATTCGTGCAGTGTTTTCTAATTGGCCTGTAGCTAATTGGAATCTAAGATTGAACAATTCTTCTTTTAATTGTTTTTCTTGATCTAGCATTTCGGCAGTGGTTAATTCTCTGATTTCTTTAACCTTCATTCGATTCACCACCCATTTCCTCACGTTTTACGATTTTAGTTTTTACTGGTAATTTGTGAGAAGCAAGACGTAAAGCTTCACGAGCTACTTCTTCAGGTACGCCAGCTACTTCAAACATGATTTTGCCGCGTTTAACTGGTGCAACCCAACCTTCAGGTGCCCCTTTACCAGATCCCATACGTACCCCAATCGCTTTGGCAGTATAAGATTTGTGAGGGAAGATTTTAATCCATACTTTCCCACCACGTTTCATGTAACGAGTCATAGCTATACGGGCTGCTTCGATTTGACGGTTGGTAATCCAATGTGATTCAACTGCTTGCAAACCGTATTCACCAAAAGTAACTTCTTTACCGCCTTTAGCTTCACCACGCATTTTACCGCGGAATTCACGACGGTGTTTTACACGTTTTGGTACTAACATGTCTTATTTCCCTCCTTTTTCAGTATTCTTTTTAGTTGGAAGAACTTCTCCACGATAAATCCACACTTTAACACCAAGTTTACCGTATGTTGTATCTGCTTCTTCCCATGCGTAGTCAATATCTGCACGCAATGTATGAAGTGGAACTGTTCCTTCTGAGTATCCTTCGCTACGAGCAATATCTGCACCGTTTAAACGACCTGATACTTGTGTTTTAATTCCTTTAGCTCCTGAACGCATTGTACGTTGGATAGCTTGTTTTTGTGCACGACGGAAAGCAACACGGTTTTCTAATTGACGTGCAATACCTTCGCCGACTAATTTAGCATCTAAATCTGGTTTTTTGATTTCAACAATGTTAATGTGAACTCGTTTACCAGTTAATTTATTTAATTCTTTACGTAGGTTTTCGACTTCAGCACCGCCTTTACCGATAACCATACCTGGTTTAGCTGTGTGGATTGAAACGTTCACGCGATTTGCAGCACGTTCGATTTCTACTGTTGACACAGCGGCATCAGCAAGTTTAGATGCGATAAATTTACGAATTCTTAAATCTTCGTGTAGATATTCAGCATACTCTTTTTCAGCATACCATTTTGCATCCCAGTCACGGATGACGCCTACACGCATTCCAATTGGATGTACTTTTTGACCCACTGATTGTCCCTCCTTATTTTTCTGATACGACTACCGTAATATGACTTGTACGTTTATTGATTGGTGAAGCTGATCCTTTTGCACGTGGACGGAAACGTTTCATAGTTGGTCCTTCGTTAACAAAAGCTTCAGATACATATAAGTTTTCAACATCTAAGTCAAAATTATTTTCAGCATTCGCAATAGCTGACATTAAAACTTTTTCAATGATTGATGCAGCTTTATTTGGTGTGAATTTTAGAATTGCAATTGCTTCAGCAACGCTTTTTCCTCGGATTAAATCGATAACTAAACGCGCTTTACGAGGAGATGTGCGTACTGTTTTAGCAGTTGCTTTAGCTGATGTAATTTGTTCTGCCATTATTATATCCTCCCCTCAGACTAGCGTTTTGTCTTCTTATCGTCTGCAGCGTGGCCACGATAAGTTCTAGTTGGTGCAAATTCACCTAATTTATGTCCTACCATGTCTTCTTGAATGTAAACTGGCACGTGTTTACGTCCATCATACACAGCGATTGTGAATCCAACAAAACTTGGGAAGATTGTAGAACGACGAGACCAAGTTTTGATTACTTTTTTCTTTTCAACACCTTGTTGTGCTTCGACCTTTTTCATCAAATGGTCATCGACAAAAGGTCCTTTCTTTAAGCTACGACCCATGGTGAACCTCCTCTCAAAATGTGCGACACATGGTCATAAAAATTATTTAGTCTTACGACGACGAACAATAAGTTTGTTTGATTTAGCTTTCTTGTTACGTGTTTTGAAGCCAAGAGCTGGTTGACCCCAAGGTGAAACTGGTGCTTTACGTCCGATTGGTGCACGACCTTCACCACCACCGTGTGGGTGATCATTAGGGTTCATTACGCTACCACGAACAGTTGGACGTTTACGTAACCAACGAGAGCGACCTGCTTTACCGATGTTAATTAATTCGTGTTGTTCGTTACCAACAGCACCGATTGTTGCACGGCATGTTGCTAAAATCATACGAACTTCACCTGAGTTTAGGCGGATAAGAACGTATTTACCTTCTTTACCTAAAACTTGAGCACTTGTACCAGCAGAGCGGATTAATTGTCCACCTTTACCTGGTTTTAATTCGATATTGTGGATAACAGTACCAACTGGAATGTTTTCTAATGGTAATGCGTTACCCACTTTGATATCAGCTTCAGGACCAGATACAACTGTCATGCCTACTTCTAATCCTTTAGGTGCTAAGATATAAGTTTTTACTCCATCTTCGTAATGCAATAAAGCAATGTTTGCAGAACGGTTTGGATCGTATTCGATTGTCGCAACTTTAGCTACAACATTATCTTTGTTACGTTTGAAATCGATCAAACGGTATTGACGTTTATGACCGCCACCTTGGTGACGTACAGTGATGCGTCCGTTGTTGTTACGGCCGGCATTGTTTTTCAATGGTGCCAATAATGATTTTTCTGGTTTTGATGTAGTAATTTCAGCAAAATCAGATGAAGTCATATTACGACGACCATTTGAGGTAGGTTTGTACTTTTTAATCGCCACGTCTTTTTCCCTCCTATTAATAATCTATCTAGTTTTATTATTCAGCTGAGAATAATTCGATTGCTTTTGAATCGCTTGTTAATGTCACAATAGCTTTGCGACGTTTTTTTGTATAACCTGCATATTTACCCATACGTTTGAATTTAGGACGTACGTTTACGATGTTCACGTCTTTAACTTTCACATCGAAAGCAGCTTCTACAGCTTGTTTTACTAATGTTTTGTTTGCACGAGTATCCACTTCAAAAGTGTATTTGTTTTCTTCCATTGCGTTCATAGACTTTTCAGTGATTACTGGGCGTTTAATGACATCTAGTAAGTTCATTATGCAAGCACCTCCTCAATTTGAGTAAGAGCAGTTTGAGTTACTAATAATTTGTCATTTGATACAACATCTAACACACTTACGTTGTCTGAAGCAACAACACTTACGTTTGGTAAGTTACGTGCTGATAAAGCAGCAAAGTCATTACCTGGTTCTAATACTACTAATACTTTTGTATCAATTGATAAGTTAGCAAGAACTTGTTTAAATTCTTTAGTTTTTGGTGCTTCGAAGCTTAATGCGTCAACTGCAACCAAGTTATTTGCAGCAACTTTTTCTGATAATACAGATTTCATTGCTAAACGACGAACTTTTCTAGGAAGTTTGTAGCTGTATGAACGTGGTGTTGGTCCAAATACAACGCCACCTCCACGCCATTGTGGTGAACGGATTGAACCTTGACGAGCACGACCTGTTCCTTTTTGACGCCATGGTTTGCGTCCACCGCCACGTACTGCGCTACGGTTTCTAACAGCGTGTGTTCCTTGTCTTAATGAAGCACGTTGCATGATAACTGCATCGAAAACAACACTTTCATTAGGTTCGATTCCAAAAATTTCTTCATTTAAAGTAATTTCGCCAATTTGGCTTCCATCTTGTTTAAATAATGCTACGTTTGGCATTCCTTAGTTCCTCCTTTCTTCCTATCGATTATTTAGCCTTCACAGCTGATTTGATTGTAATCAATGATTTTTTAGCGCCTGGAACGTTACCTTTGATTAAGATTACGTTACGTTCAGCGTCTACACGTACAATTTCAAGATTTTGAATTGTTACGCGGTTGCCACCCATACGGCCAGCAAGGTGTTTATTTTTAAATACACGGTTAGGTGCAACTGGACCCATTGATCCAGGACGACGATGGTAACGAGAACCGTGAGCCATTGGTCCGCGGCTTTGTCCATGACGTTTGATTACGCCTTGGAATCCTTTACCTTTAGTTGTTCCTGTAACGTCAACGATGTCTCCTGCTTGGAAGACGTCCACTTTAATTTCTGATCCTACTTCTAAGCCCTCAAGCTCAACATCCTTGAATTCACGAATGAAGCGCTTAGGAGCCGTGTTTGCTTTTGCAACATGACCTTTCGCAGGTTTGTTAGACAAAACTTCACGCATATCTTCGAAACCAACTTGAATTGCTTCATAGCCGTCAGTTTCAACAGTTTTCACTTGTAAGACTACGTTTGGAGTAGCTTCAACAACTGTAACTGGGATTAATTCTCCTGATTCAGTGAAGATTTGAGTCATTCCCACTTTTTTCCCTAAGATTCCTTTGGTCATGATTACACCTCCATCTTAATTATAATTATAGTTTGATTTCAATATTAACACCTGATGGTAAGTCAAGCTTCATTAAAGCATCGACAGTTTTTGGTGTTGGATTCACAATGTCGATTAGACGTTTGTGTGTACGCATTTCGAATTGTTCGCGTGAATCTTTGTATTTGTGAGTCGCACGAATGATTGTGTAAAGACTACGTTCTGTTGGTAATGGAATTGGACCAGATACGTCAGCTCCAGTTCTCTTTGCAGTTTCTACAATTTTATCCGCAGACTGATCTAAAATACGATGTTCATACGCTTTTAAACGGATACGAATTTTTTGTTTTGCCATTTTGTTCCCTCCTTCGCCTATTTTGACAAGTAGACATAGCTCCACGAAAATTATCCGTCACGCTCGACCATGGCAAAGCGTCCGGGCGTGTCGCAACCTCTCGTTTCTTAGCCGCAGAATTCTATCTGCAGTGCATACCCTTAATGAGCAGCACCTTTTTGATTATAGTATATGTCTAAATAATTAGCAAGCTTTTTTCTTGAAAAACTGAAAATTTTTTTGCCTTTTCACTCTATTTTCATTTTACCCTATTTTATTGCGTACTATATTATAGTAGAAAAATGTTTCAACTTGACTTTTTTACTTGAATCTTCTAACTTTAGGCTAAGAAAACTTACGGAGGGATGTTGATGTATCAATTAAATTCTGAATCAGACCTACCCTATTATCAACAAATTATCCACGAATTAATCGAAGCTATTCAATCTGGTGAGTTACTACCAGAAGAACGTTTACCTGCCGAACGCAAACTTGCACAGCTTTATGGTGTCAATCGTTCTACTGTTGGACGTGCGCTCGATGAATTAGTTAGTTTAGGTTGGCTTGAACGACAACAAGGAAGTGGTACCTATATCAGCGCAACTCGTATCGCCAATCGTAAGTCACCCCAACTGCCTTGGAAAAATTTGCTAGCTCGCCCAATTTTTGTAGAAGATCCTTATCTTGCTGAATTGAAAACAAAGCGCAATGAGGAAGATTGTATTGATTTATCTAGCGGTGATTTACCCCTATCTTTCATTCAAAACTTTAATATTCCAAGTCTTTCGTGGGAACAGATGCTTAAAATGCAAGCTGATTTACCTGAGTCAGGAGAAATTCATTTACGCCACGCTTTGGTCAATCATTTAAAAAATCAGTATCAGTTATCCCTTAGTGCTGAAGAATTACTAATTACATCTGGTTCTACGCAAGGAATGTCACTGATTTTCGATACTTTACTCAAACCAGGTGATGTGGTTGCTACAGAAAACCCCTCTTTTCTTTTTTCATTGCCTTGGATTGCCTCTAACCAAATTGAATTATTAGGAATTGATATGGATAACGAAGGAATCATAGCTGAAAAATTAGAACAACAAATTTTGCAACGTCGTATTAAACTTGTTTATCTTAATCCTGACTTTCAAAACCCGACTGGAAGATTAATGTCACTTGAACGTCGCCAGCAAATTCTCGCTATTTGTAAAAAATATCAGATTCCAATTGTAGAAGATGATGCTTATGGTGAACTGAACTTCAATCGTCCCTTACCTCGACTAAAAAGTTTAGCCGACGAACAAGTCATCTATCTTGGTTCTTTGTCAAAAATATTCAGCCCGCATATCAAAATTGGTTGGGTAGCTGCTCCTAAATCACTATTATCTTCTATTATAGATACAAAAATCCAAAGCGAGCGTACGACTGATTTATTTTCGCAAATCATTGCTCAAAATGCTTTAAGTGCCAGTGATTATCTTGTCAAGCAGACACATTTATTACATTTTTTAGCGCAGAGACAAGCTGAGATTTTACATGTTTTTTCTGAATTTAGTGAAGATTGGCAAGTACAACAAACTTCAGGGGGACTATATTTATATTGTACGTGGAAACATCAAAAACTCCACCGCAAAGACTGGCAAATTTTCCTGAAACAAAATTTATTAGTGGCGCCTAGCTTTTTATATTGTAATCAATGTCAATCTATGCGCTTAAATTATGTCCATCTAGCCACTTATCCTTTAGAAGAATTTAAACAGCGACTCGCTCATTGTACATCAATATTATCAGCTAAACGTTAAAAGATCTATCTCATGCAGATAGGTCTTTTTTAATTGGTTGGGTATATTTTGAGCCAATTGGTTGTTTCACGATACCATCTGTTGCGTTATACTATCAAAAAAGGAGGGAAACTATGGTCAAACAAGTACTTACTATTGCAGGCTCTGATTCTACTGGAGGTGCAGGATTAGAGGCCGATTTAAAAACCTTTCAAGAATTTGGATTATATGGATATGCGGTCATTACCTCAATCGTAACAATGGATGCTTCAAAAGGCTGGCAACATGAAGTCCACGAGTTAGATAGCGAGTTGATTCAAAAACAATTTGCGAGTGCTACATGTGGGGACCAAATCGCAGCCTTGAAAACTGGCATGTTAGGCAACGAAGAAAACGCAGCAACGATAAGCAAGTTACTCAAAACAAGTAATATCGAAAAAATCGTCATCGATCCAGTTATCGCTTGCAAAGGAACGGCTAATATTTTACAACCCCAAGTCGTTGAAATGCTAAAAAACAAACTTATTCCACAAGCTTTTATCACAACACCTAATTTAGTAGAAGCCGGTATACTTTCTGGAATGGGCGATTTACACACCATTGAGCAGATGAAACAAGCAGCTAAAATCATTCATGAAATGGGTGCAAAAAACGTTGTCATCAAAGGTGGTGCCCGTTTAAATCATGAGCTGGCCATTGATATCTTCTATGATGGTCAAGATTTTCAAACTTTGGCATTACCAATCATTTCAACTGCAACCAACCACGGTGCAGGCTGTACTTTTGCCGCTGCGATTACCAGCTTATTAGCCCATGATTATCCGGTTCTTCAAGCTGTCCAATTAGCCAAAAGTTTTGTCAATCAAGCCATCCAAAAAGGGATCTTTGTTAACCCTTATGTTGGACATGTTTGGCACGGCGCCTATTTCCATGCCGAAACACGATTGGAGGAATCAAAATGAAACCAACAAAATCTATTCAAGCTATCACACTGACTGCACTATTTGCAGCCTTAACATTCATCGGAACAACAATTAAAATTCCTTTACCTACCGGAGCCTTTGTCCATCTCGGTAATGCGATGTTACTTTTAGCCATTTTATTACTTGGTTACTTTAAAGGTGCTCTTGCTGGAGGTTTAGGTTTTGCTATTTTCGATTTATTAAATGGGTATGCTACCGAAGCACCTTACTTCATTTTAGAAAGTTTTATTGTTGGTCTGTTTGCTATTTTTGCTATTCGTTTATTCAAGAATAATCCAACAAAAATTTGGCAAATCATCGTCATTGGAATATTTACTGGTATCGGTAAAATCATCATGACGCAAGTGAAAAATACTATAGTTTTGCTTATTGCCGGTAGTAATTTGAGTAATGCTTTTATTGCTGCGAGCATTAAATTACCAGCTACACTGATTAATGTTGTTTCAACTATCATCATTGTCAGCATTCTCTATTTTCCATTAAAGAAACTAAATCAACGCTTAAATGGTTAAACACACAAAACCAGAGAATAACGCGAAACAAAGTCATTCCCTGGTTGTTTTTTACGCAAAAAAAGACGATGAGCAAAAACTCATCGTCTTTATTTATCTACTAGTTTTAAAAGCTTAAAATTAAGCTAAGATACCAGTAACAACGCCTGAACCAACAGTACGTCCGCCTTCACGAATTGAGAAACGAGTTCCGTCTTCGATAGCGATTGGGTGGATTAATTCAACTTCCATAGTTACGTTATCACCAGGCATAACCATTTCAGTACCTTCTGGTAAGTTAACTACACCTGTAACGTCAGTTGTACGGAAGTAGAATTGTGGACGGTAGTTAGTGAAGAATGGAGTATGACGTCCACCTTCTTCTTTAGTTAAAACGTACACTTCAGCAGTGAATTTTGTATGTGGAGTGATTGAACCTGGTTTAGCTAATACTTGTCCACGTTGGATATCTTCACGAGCCACACCACGTAATAATGCACCGATGTTGTCTCCAGCTTCAGCGTAATCTAATAATTTACGGAACATTTCAACACCAGTAACTGTTGTTTTAGAAATTTCATCATGGATACCAACTATTTCAACTTCGTCACCAACACGTACTTGTCCACGTTCAACACGACCTGTAGCAACAGTACCACGACCAGTGATTGAGAATACGTCTTCGACTGGCATCATGAATGGTTTATCGTTGTCACGTTCTGGAGTTGGGATGTATTCATCAACTGCAGCCATTAATTCTAAGATTTTTTCTTCGTAAGATGGGTCGCCTTCTAAAGCTTTTAATGCAGAACCAGCGATTACAGGAACATCGTCTCCTGGGAAGTCGTATTCAGTTAATAAGTCACGTACTTCCATTTCAACTAATTCTAATAATTCTTCGTCGTCAACCATATCAACTTTGTTTAAGAAAACAACGATGTATGGAACACCAACGTTACGTGATAAAAGAATGTGTTCACGAGTTTGTGGCATAGGACCATCAGCAGCAGATACTACTAAGATAGCACCGTCCATTTGAGCAGCACCAGTGATCATGTTTTTAACGTAGTCAGCGTGTCCTGGGCAGTCAACGTGTGCATAGTGACGAGTAGCTGTTTCGTACTCAACGTGTGCAGTTGAAATTGTGATACCACGTTCACGTTCTTCTGGAGCACCATCGATTTGGTCATAAGCCATAGCTTGTGCTCCACCTTGTTTAGCTAATACAGTTGTAATAGCAGCTGTTAATGTAGTTTTACCATGGTCAACGTGTCCGATTGTACCAACGTTAACGTGGGCTTTAGAACGGTCAAATTTTTCTTTTGCCATTTTATTATATGCCTCCTAAAAATTTAATTAGTTTGTATATCTGATAGGTAGGAAGGAAAACTCCTTCCTGCCCATATCATCGTTTCTATTTTACCCAAAAATCTTCAAAAAAGATAGTTTTTTGCAGAAATTCCTAAAAAATATCAAATATTATTCAGCTTTTCCGCCATTTTTCTTAATAATTTCTTCTTGAACAGATTTTGGAACATCTTCGTAGTGGTCAAATGTCATTGTAAACACACCACGACCTTGAGTTGCTGAACGTAAAGTTGTTGCATAACCAAACATTTCAGCAAGTGGAACCATCGCACGAACTACTTGAGAGTTATTACGAGCTTCCATACCTTCAACACGACCACGACGTGCAGTAACATGTCCCATAACATCTCCTAGATATTCTTCAGGAACAACGACTTCAACTGCCATGATTGGTTCAAGGATAACTGGGTTAGCTTTCTTAGCAGCAGCACGTAAAGCCATAGATGCAGCTACACGGAAGGCTGTTTCACTTGAGTCGACATCATGGTAAGAACCATCATATAGTTTAGCCTTGATATCAACCATTGGGTAACCAGCTAATACCCCATTTTCCATAGCGTCTTTCAAACCAACTTCAACTGCTGGGATGTATTCACGAGGAACCACACCACCGACAATTGCGTTTTCGAATTCGAAACCAGCGCCTTCTTCGTTTGGTGTAAATTCAATCCATACGTGACCGTATTGACCTTTACCACCAGACTGACGTACAAACTTACCTTCAGCTTGAGTAGCTGAGCGGAATGTTTCACGATATGATACTTGTGGAGCACCAACGTTAGCTTCTACTTTAAATTCACGACGCATACGGTCAACGATAATATCTAAGTGAAGCTCACCCATACCAGCAATGATTGTTTCACCAGTTTCTTGGTTTGTTTCAGCGCGGAAGGTTGGATCTTCTTCAGATAATTTTTGTAAAGCGATAGACATTTTGTCTTGGTCAGCTTTTGATTTAGGTTCGATAGCAACTTGGATAACTGGTTCTGGGAATTCCATAGATTCTAAGATAACTAGGTTCTTTTCATCACATAGTGTATCCCCAGTAGTTGTGTCTTTCAAACCAACAGCTGCAGCGATATCCCCTGCATATACTTCAGAAATTTCTGAACGAGAGTTTGCGTGCATTTGTAGGATACGTCCAACACGTTCACGTTTACCTTTAGTTGCGTTTTGTACGTATGAACCTGATTCTAAGACACCAGAGTACACACGGAAGAAAGTTAAACGACCTACGAATGGGTCAGTCATAACTTTGAAGGCTAAAGCTGAGAATGGAGCTGAATCGTCAGCTGGACGAGTCACTTCTTCATCAGTCTTAGGATCGATACCCTTAATTGCAGGGATATCTAATGGAGAAGGTAAGTAGTCAATAACGGCATCCAATAATAATTGAACCCCTTTGTTCTTGAACGCAGAACCACAAAGAACTGGGTAGAATTCTACTGCAGTAGTTGCACGACGAATTCCTTCTTTAAGTTCTTGTTCAGTGATTTCTTCACCTTCTAAGTATTTCATTGTTAATTCTTCATCAGTTTCAGCAACAGCTTCAACTAATTTTTCATGCCATTCTTCAGCTAACTCACGGTAGTCTTCTGGAATTTCAGTTTCTTCAATTTCAGTACCTAAGTCGTTAGTGTAGATTTCAGCTTTCATTTTCACTAGGTCAATGATACCTGTGAAGCTATCTTCAGCACCGATTGGTATTTGAATTGGATGTGCATTTGCTTGTAAGCGATCATGCAATGTTCTTACAGAATATAAGAAGTCCGCACCAATTTTATCCATCTTGTTAGCAAATACGATACGAGGAACTCCGTAAGTAGTTGCTTGGCGCCATACAGTTTCAGTTTGAGGTTCTACCCCAGATTGTGCATCTAGGACGGTAACTGCACCATCTAATACACGTAATGAACGTTCAACTTCGACTGTGAAGTCTACGTGCCCTGGTGTGTCGATGATATTGATACGATGACCTTTCCATTGAGCAGTTGTAGCGGCAGATGTGATAGTAATCCCACGTTCTTGTTCTTGTTCCATCCAGTCCATTTGAGAAGCACCTTCGTGAGTTTCTCCAATTTTGTGGATTTTACCAGTGTAGTACAAGATACGTTCTGTCGCAGTTGTTTTACCGGCATCGATGTGGGCCATGATACCGATGTTACGAGTGTTTTCTAAAGAAAATGCTCTTGCCATTGTAGGTTTTTCTCCTCTCTTATTAAATCGGTTGTTTCATGCTATACCTTCTGTCAGCAAATAAATGCTGCAAGAGGATCTTACCAACGATAGTGCGCAAATGCACGGTTGGCTTCGGCCATTTTGTGAGTGTCTTCGCGTTTTTTCACAGAAGCACCAGTGTTGTTAGCTGCATCCATGATTTCTTTTGCAAGACGTTCTTCCATTGTGTGTTCACCACGTAGGCGTGCATAGCTAACAATCCAACGTAAACCTAAAGTTGTACGACGTTCTGGACGAACTTCAACTGGTACTTGGTAGTTAGAACCACCCACACGACGAGCTTTAACTTCTAATACAGGCATGATATTTTTCATTGCTTGTTCAAAAACTTCTAATGGATCATTCCCTGTAGATTCTTTAATAATATCAAATGCATTATAGATGATGCTTGCAGCAATCCCGCGTTTACCGTCGATCATGACACGGTTGATTAAGCGAGTTACTAATTTTGAGTTATAAATAGGATCTGGTAAAACATCACGTTTTGCAACAGGACCTTTACGAGGCATCCGTAACTCCTCCTTTTCGTAATATGATTATTTTATATTTTTTCGTTTCAAATCTAAAAATTAAGCTTTAGGACGTTTAGTACCGTATTTAGAACGACTTTGTTTACGATCGTTCACACCAGCTGTATCTAACGCACCACGAACGATATGGTAACGTACCCCTGGTAAGTCTTTTACACGTCCACCACGTAGTAACACAACGCTGTGTTCTTGTAAGTTATGTCCGATACCTGGGATATAAGCTGTAACTTCGATTAAGTTTGACAAACGAACACGGGCATATTTACGTAAAGCTGAGTTCGGTTTTTTAGGTGTCATAGTACCCACACGAGTTGCTACCCCACGTTTTTGAGGTGAGCTCACATTCGTTTGAGTCTTTTTGAAACTGTTATATCCTTTGTTTAATGCAGGTGAATTTGATTTTTCAACCTTTGATTTACGAGGCTTACGTACTAATTGGTTAATTGTAGGCATTCCTTGTTTTCCTCCTTCCTTGATTCGCTGTATAGTCCCACACATCCAGGTGGTTCTTTTTTTGCGATAAAAAATAATGCAGATTTTCTGCACCTTTATCAAAGCTTTTCACAGTCAGCACGTCTACTAGAGACCTGTTTAAAGCACCTTTGTAATAGTAGCATGATATTTCATGACTGTCAACTACTTGGGATACAATTTTTTTGATTTTTTTCTGAGTTTTCATAGGTTTTTTGAAAGCGAAATAGTATAATGTTAGTTGTAAATTATCGTTGGAGAGTGATTATTGATGAACTTGAAACAAATGGTTGGAATTAAAGCTAGTGAATATGTAAAAGATGGCATGATTGTCGGTTTAGGTACTGGTTCGACTGCTTACTATATGATAGAAGAATTAGGTCGTCGTGTCAAAGAGGAAAACTTGCAAATTGTTGGCGTACCTACTTCTATCGCATCAAAAAAACAAGCAGAAGGTTTAGGGATTACGGTTAAAACCATTGATGAAGTCGATCATGTTGATTTAACAATTGATGGTGCAGATGAAATCGATGAAAACTTTGGTGGTATTAAAGGTGGCGGGGCTGCACTTTTATTCGAAAAAATTGTCGCTACTTATTCTAAAAAAATTATTTGGATTGTTGATGAATCAAAAATAGTTAAAAATCTAGGCACCTTTCCTTTACCTGTTGAAGTGATTCCTTATGGCTGCATGCAAGTATTCAAAAAATTTGAAGCGCTAGGATATCAACCAACACTACGTAAAAAAGAAGATGGAAGGACTTTAATTACTGACTGTGGACACCATATCATTGATCTCCACCTTGAAAAAATTGAGCAACCTGAACAGTTAGCTCGCCAGTTAGACCACACAGTTGGCGTTGTTGAACATGGACTTTTCCTTAATATGGTAGATACTGTCATTATCGGACATGAAAATGGTGTGGAAGTGCTAGAAAGTCAAAAATAGCCGTATCCCTATCATTGCGCATTTGTATTAAATTTTTTATGGAAATTATTTGTAAAAAAGTGTACAATATGGAAGGAATGAAAAAATTTCAGAAAACCAATTTAAAGGAGAGTTTTTTATGCCAAAATTAGTTTTTTCACGTCACGGATTAAGTGAATGGAACAAATTAAACCAATTTACAGGTTGGGCTGATGTTGATTTAGCTCCAGAAGGTGTTGAAGAAGCCAAAGAAGGCGGACGTAAAATTAAAGAAGCAGGCATCGAATTTGATATTGCCTTCACTTCAGTTTTAACTCGCGCAATCAAAACATGTAACTTAATCTTAGAATACTCAGATCAATTATGGGTACCTCAAGTGAAATCATGGCGCTTAAACGAACGTCATTATGGTAAATTACAAGGCTTAAACAAAAAAGAAACAGCTGAAAAATATGGTGACGAACAAGTTCATATCTGGCGTCGTTCATATGATGTATTACCTCCATTACAAGATGCAAACGATGAAGGTTCAATCGCTGGCGACCGTCGCTATGCAATGTTAGACCCTCGTGACATACCAGGAGGAGAAAACTTAAAAGTAACGCTAGAACGTGCTTTACCTTTCTGGCAAGATCAAATCGCACCAGCTTTATTAGATGGTAAAACTGTTTTAGTAGCTGCTCACGGTAACTCATTACGTGCTTTAGCTAAACACATCGAAGGTATTTCTGATGAAGATATCATGGACCTTGAAATCCCAACAGGTCAACCATTAGTTTATGAATTAAACGATGACTTATCAGTAGCTAAAAAATACTACTTATAATCTAAAAAAAGACAAACGCGTGAAAGTTGCGGCCTTCACGCGTTTTTTTGTTAGATAAATTTTGATTTAGTTAAGCAAGCTTGATAAATTGCTACAACATCTTTGACTCCAAGTACTTCAAAAGCATCCGTCAACAAACTACTATGATCAATTGCTTGTTGGGCCATCGCTGCAAAATCACGGTCGTCTGGAATTCCGACTTCTGGCAAGGTCATTGGCACACCATTTTCTTCAAAGAAATCATACAAGGCTTGAATCCCCATCTTCGCCGCTTTCATGCTATCTGGTTCTTGAATTTGCCAAACATTGCGAGCAAAGCGTTCAATCTTCGGTAAAGTTCGTTCGTTTAAGATATAGTCTAACCAACGAGGTGTCAAGATTGCTAAGCCGATACCATGCGTAATGTCATAAAAGGCACTTAATTCGTGTTCCATCGCATGACAAGACCAGGCACCTTTGCGACCACTGCCTACCAAACCGTTTAAAGCTAAAGTCGAAGCCCACATTAAATTCGCCCGTGCATCATAATGCGTAGGTTCATGTAGGGCAACTGGCATGCATTGAATGACGGTTTTCATTAATCCTTCTGCAATCGAATCTTGTACTTCGGTCCCTGGTGTTAAATTGAAGTATTGCTCCATCAAGTGACTCAAGATATCCGCCGAACCAGCTAATGTTTGATACTTACTTACTGAAAAAGTCAAACTAGGATCTAGGAATGAAACTTTAGGCAAGAAGTTTGTGCCGTGAATGCCAAGTTTTTGTTTCGCATTTAAATCTGAAATGACAGCCCCTCGATTCATTTCCGTACCAGTCGCTGCTAAAGTCAAAATCGTCACCAAAGGAATTGTAGGGCCTTCATAACGACGGGATAACACCATTTCCCATGGATCTCCTTCATAAAAGACGGCACCACTAATCACCTTGGAACAATCAATAACCGATCCGCCACCTACTGCTAAAATGACATCGATTTTATGGTGTTTACAAAGCATCACACCTTCACGGACACTTTCAATTTTCGGATTTGGATCAACTCCACCTAATTCAAACATCTTTAAACTATTCTCTTTTAGCAAGATCTTGATTTTTTTGTATAAGCCACTACGCTTGATACTACCGCCACCGTACACCAATAAAACATTTTTACCGAATTGACTCAATACACTAGGCAATTCTGCTAGGCGGTCTTTTCCAAAGCGAATATCGGTGGAAACATTAAAATTAAAATTTTCCATCAGGCTTCCCTCCTCTACTTATTACTTATATTTTACCAAAACCTATGAAAAAAAGCTCTAGAAATCAATCTAGAACTTTTTTTACATTTATGCACGAATCGCTGTTTCCAAGCCGACTTTAATCATATCGTTAAAAGTTAATTGACGTTCTTCAGCCGTTGTTTCTTCGCCGGTAATAATGTGATCACTAACCGTACAAATCGCCAATGTTTTCACGTTGAATTTGGCACCTAAGTAATAAAGGGCCGCAGCTTCCATTTCTACCCCCATAACCCCTAAATCGGCAAGGGCTAAGGTTTCAGTCATATCATCTTTATAAAAACTATCTTCTGACAAGAGATTGCCGACATGGGTAGTAGTGCCCATTTCTTGCGCCACTTCATAAGCTGTTTTTAGCAAATCAAAGTTCGCGATTGGCGCAAAATGGAAGGATTGGAAATTTTTAGCAATCATTGAAGAACTTGTCACTGCACCTTGACCTAAAACCAAGTCACGCACATACACATTTTTAGAAATCGCGCCACAAGTTCCCACACGAATCAAGGTTTTCACACCATAAGAATTAATTAACTCATGGGCATAAATCGTCGCAGAAGGCATCCCCATTCCGGTACCTTGAACTGAGATTCTTTCACCTTTATAAGTACCTGTAAAACCTAACATCCCACGAACATTGTTATAGCAAACAGGATTTTCTAAAAAGGTTTCAGCAATGTATTTGGCACGTAATGGATCGCCTGGTAATAAAATTTTATCAGCAATTTCGCCTGCTTTGGCTTCAATATGAACACTCATGAAAATTCTCCTTTAATTTTTCTAAGATTTATCAATCAAATTGGACTGGTCACCGTACAATTATAGTTTGGCTAATGTTTCTTTGACTAAAGATTTAAATTCTGCTTTGACACGTTCAGTGGTTTCAACGACTTCTTCATGGTTTAAATTCGCTTGCATACCAGCAGCAAGATTCGTAATACACGAAATACCTAAAACACGTAAACCACTATGAACAGCAACAATTACTTCTGGAACCGTAGACATCCCTACTGCATCCGCGCCAGCAATTCGAGCAAAGCGCACTTCTGCAGGTGTTTCATAGGTTGGGCCTGAAAATCCCATATAAACGCCTTCTTTAAGATGTAATCCTTTGCTTGCAGCCACTTCTTTAGCGACATTGCGGTAAGATTCATCATAGGCTTTAGACATATCTGGGAAGCGTGGACCCATTTCATCTTCATTTTTACCAATTAATGGATTCGCACCCATAAAATTGATATGGTCCGTAATCAACATTAAATCACCTGGTGTAAAACTTTCATTCACTCCACCACAGGCATTGGTCACTACTAAGGAATGAGCCTTCAAGCCAGCCATCACACGTACTGGATAAGTCACAACTTGCATATTGTGCCCTTCATAATAATGGAAACGACCTTGCATCGCCAATACTTTTTTCCCTGCTAAAGTACCATAAACAAGTTGTCCGGCATGCCCAACAACGGTAGAAACTGGGAAATGCGGAATATTTGCATAAGGAATGACGACTTTATCTTCAATTTCTTCGGCTAATTCACCTAAACCAGAACCTAGAATCAAGCCAAATTCGACTTCTTGCACCCCTTGATTGTGGATATATTGAATCGTTTCTGTTAATTTTTCTTGTAAAGTCATTTTTTCACCTCGAATAAGTGTTAATTATTTTAATAAACTTAAGAAGCTCTTGCCGTTTTCAGTAGCAGGTACGCCAAAGTTTTCGGCAATTGTTGCAGCAATATCTGAATAGAAACCTTGAGGAAGGGCGCCTTGTTCTTTCATACGCTTACTAAATGCAAGTAATGGCACATATTCACGGGTGTGGTCTGTACCGCTAAAGGTTGGATCATTTCCGTGGTCAGCAGTAATTAATAATAAATCATCTTCACGCATCGCATCAACTAGTTCTGGAATACGCGCATCAAATTCTTCAATGGCATTAGCATATCCTTGTACATCACGACGATGACCGAATAGTGCATCGAAATCAACTAAGTTTGTAAAGCTTAAACCATCGAAATCTTTGGCCATCACTTTCAATAATTGATCAACACCATCCATATTGCTCTTTGTACGAATCGCTTCAGTAATCCCTTGACCATTGAAAATATCATTAATCTTACCAACAGCAATTACATCTTTACCGGCATCTTTTAATGAATTTAAGACCGTATGACCAAAAGGATTTAACGCATAATCATGACGATTGCTGGTACGTGTGAAGTTACCTGGTGTACCCACATATGGACGCGCAATAATACGACCAATCATATAAGGTTCGTCACGTGTAATTTCACGAACATAATCACAAATACGATATAATTCTTCTAATGGGATGACTTCTTCGTGAGCGGCAATTTGTAAAACTGGATCAGCTGAAGTATAAACGATTAAATCACCCGTTTCCATTTGATGCTTCCCATAATCATCAATAACTTTGGTACCTGAATATGGTAAATTGCAGACTACTTTACGTCCAGAAAAGGCTTCAATTTTATCTAATAATTCTTGTGGGAAACCATTTGGAAAGACCCGGAAAGGCTTTTTGATGTTTAAGCCCATAATTTCCCAGTGACCAGTCATTGTATCTTTACCCACTGAAATTTCTTCAAGTTTTGTGGCATAACCTTGATGATTTTCAACCGCTTTGACTCCTTTTAATGGCGCGATGGTACCTAGTCCTAGATTTTCTAAATGAGGAATTGTAAGTCCAGCTACTTCAGCAATATGCCCTAAAGTATCCGCACCGACATCATTAAATTTGTCTGCATCTGGTGCTTGACCTATCCCTACAGAATCTAAAACAATTAAGTGTACACGTTTAAACATGTTATCCCTGCTTTCTATTCATTTTAAAGCCGCTTTTCGACTCTATTTACTTAAAAATAAGGAGAACTATCAGCACATATCCGATTGTCCTCCTTAAGTTTATTCAATCTTGGTTGTGCTTACATTGTGATTATAGCAAGCTTTGAACCTCGACAAAAGGACAAATGTCTTCTTGTCATCAGATTATTTAGATTTAATATAGTTGGTACCATTGGCTTTCGGACCAGCCGCTTGACCAAAGAACGCAACCAATACGATAATCGTCAATACATAAGGCGCGATTAATAAGTAAACATCTGGAATTGAAGCGATAAATGGAATCGCCTTACCAGCAATACTTAAGTTTTGTGAGAAGCCAAAGAATAGAGCCGCTCCCATCGCACCAATTGGATTCCATTTACCGAAAATCATGGCTGCCATCGAAATGAAACCTTGACCAGCAATAGTAGTTACCGCAAAACGTCCAGCGATTGATTGGGCGAATAAAGCACCACCCATACCGCCTAAGAAACCAGAGATTAATACCCCAGCATAACGCATCGCATAAACATTAATCCCTAAAGTATCCGCTGCTTGTGGATGTTCCCCTACAGAACGTAGACGTAAACCAAATTTTGTTTTAAATACAACAAACCAAGCAACAAAAGAAATTAAAATCGCAATATACGCAGTTAATGAGGTTTTGGCAAAGAATAATTTACCAATAACAGGAATATCGCCTAAAATTGGAAAATGGAAATAACCAAAGAATTCTTGGATACTATCTGTTTGACCTTTATCATACAAATCTTTCACTAAAAAGACTGCTAAAGCTGGAGCCATTAAGTTCATTACCGTACCACTGATGATATGATCGGCGCGGAAGTTAATCGTTGCCACCGCATGTAGTAATGAGAATAGACAACCTACTAGCCCACCGACTAACAAACCAAGCCAAGGGGTTAATTTGCCGAATTGAGAGGCATACGTTAAGTTAAAGACCACCGAACTAAAGGCCCCCATAACCATGATACCTTCCAAACCAACGTTAACAATCCCACTTCGTTCAGAGAAAACGCCACCTAGCGCAGTCAAAATTAACGGAGCTGCATAAATCAATGTTTGCGTAATAATTGTAGCAATTGCATCTAGATTCATTAGATGGTCCCTCCTTCTTGACTTTCTTCATTTGGTTTTGAATCTTTTTCAACTTTAACGGTTGCGGCCTTTTTACCGGTGAGTTTAGCCAATACATAGCGAATCACAAAGCTAATACCAACAAAGAAAATGATAATCGCAATATCAATATTGACTAATTCAGATGGAATACCGACAACTTGCATCCCTTGACCACCTAGTTGTAAAACACTAAATAGCAAAGCAGCAGCAAAAATACCAAGCGAGCTACCATTACCAAGTAGCGATACCGCCATTCCATCAAAACCAATAGCTAAGGAAGAACTTTGTGAAGTGAAGTTTTCAAAGGTACCTAAACCTAAGACAACGCCACCCATACCTGCTAAAGCACCAGAAATGACCATTGAAACGATAATCGTACGTTTGCTTGACATACCCGCATATTCAGAAGCATATGGGTTCAAACCAACAGCGCGAATTTCATAACCAAGCGTCGTTTTCTTCATGACAAACCAAACAACCACCAAAGCGATAATTGCAAAGAAAATTCCTAAATTCAAACGGGAATTATTGGTTAAGGCAGCTAACCAAGGTGTTTGTAAAGAAGCACTCTTATTAATCGCCACTGTCATCCCTTTACTTTGGATGATTTTTGGACTCATCACATTATTCACAATATGGTTACCGATGTGAAGTAAAATATAGTTCATCATAATGGTTACGATAACTTCACTCGTACCAAAGAAAGCGCGTAAAAATCCTGGAATCGCACCAGCAATCGCACCAGATAATACCCCAGCAACAATTGCCACAAGTAATACGACAAAACGTGGAGCGTCAGGCATAGATAACGCAATCCAAATACTAGTTACCCAACCACATAAAGCTTGTCCTGATAACCCGATATTGAAGAAACCAGCAGTATTGGCAATCGAGAAACCTAATGCCGTAAAGATTAGCGGTGCTGCCGATACAAAGATTTCACCGATATTACGCGGATTGACTTCACCAGTTAATGGATTTAAAAAGGCTGTTTTAAACATTTGTCCATAACCTTCCATCGGATTAAACCCAAAACCTAACATGATTAAACCACCTAGAACGAACCCTAGGATAACAGCGATAATCGGCACAATGATATTTTGAATTCTTTCAGATTTATTATGCATTTGCCTCACCTACCTCGCTATTTGCTAATTCTTTTCTGGCCTCTTCTAATGAATAACCTGCCATCAATAGACCTAATTCTTGTTCATTGGTTTCTTTTGAATCCACTATCCCAACAATTTTACCACCATGAATAACAGCGATTCGGTCAGATACATTTAAGATTTCATCTAATTCAAAACTGATTAATAAGACAGCTTTCATCTTATCGCGTTGATCAATCAAACGTTTGTGGATAAACTCAATTGCCCCAACGTCCAAACCACGCGTAGGATTTGCAACAATTAACAAATCAGGATCACGGCTAACTTCACGGGCGATAATCGCTTTTTGTTGGTTCCCACCTGATAAAGCTTTAGCCGGAACGATTTCACTTGCAGCTCGCACGTCAAATTCTTGCATTAAATCACGCGCATGCTCATTGATTTCATTGTAATTTAAAATACCATTTTTACTTAATGGATCAGTAAAGTAAGTTTGTAGTGCGATATTTTCTGCCAAAGTCATATCCAATACTAAACCATATTTATGACGGTCTTCAGGGACATGTCCTACACCTTCTAAAGTAATTTTACGTGGGCGTTGGTTGGTAATATCATCCCCATTTAATGTTACTTTACCACTTTCGACTTTACGCAAACCAGTTAAAGCCTGAACCAATTCGGATTGTCCATTCCCATCAATCCCGGCAATTCCTAATACTTCACCGGCACGCACTTCAAGCGATAGACCTTTCACCGCTTCTAAGCCACGGTTTTCTTTGACCACCAAATCTTGCACAGACAAGACCACTTCTTGGGGGTTTGCATCCTTTTTAGGGGTTTTGAAGGATACCGCACGTCCTACCATCATGTCCGCTAATTGCTGACTGGTTACATCCTTGACATCGACTGTACCGATGTATTTACCACGGCGAATAACAGTACAACGGTCGGCAACTGCTTTAATTTCATCCAATTTATGGGTAATTAAGATGATTGACTTCCCTTCTTTAATTAATTCTTTCATAATCATAATAAGTTCTTCAATTTCTTGAGGAGTCAATACTGCAGTTGGTTCGTCAAAAATTAAGACATCGGCACCACGATAAAGTGTTTTTAAGATTTCAACACGTTGTTGCATCCCAACTGAAATATCACGAACATAAGCATCTGGATCGACTTGCAAGCCATATTGTTCAGAGATTTTTACAATTTCTTCTTTCGCTTTTTTGCGATCTAATACTCCAAAGCGACTAATTTCGCTACCTAACATAATATTTTCAGTTACGGTAAACGCATCGACTAACATGAAATGCTGGTGAACCATTCCGATTCCTAATTTATTAGCAGTTGTAGGGCTTGTAATCTGTACTACCTCTCCATTTAAGAGAATATCTCCAGAAGTTGGTTGCAAAAGTCCGGCCAACATATTCATCATAGTTGACTTACCCGCACCATTTTCTCCAAGCAAGGCATGAATTTCTCCACGACGTACTTGTAGATTTACTTGATTATTTGCTACAAAGCTACCAAAAATTTTGGTTACATTTCGCATCTCAACGACATTTTCAAATCCTTGAGTCAACTTCTTTCACTTCCTTACTTATAAACATGATGCATCAACATTTTTTGTGAAAAATCAATTCCCACAATTAAAGAGATTAAATTAGTCTCCTTAATTGTAACCTTGATAGAAACTGTGACCTTATCACAAAGGATAAGATCACAGAATACATTACATTTAATTATTTACTTGGTTTTTCTGGTACTTCAACTTTACCGTCTAAGATATCTTTCTTAGCTGATTCAACTTGTTTCTTAGCTTCATCACTTAAGAAACCATCTGTTAAATCAACCCCGCCATCTTTAAGACCGTATACTAAGTGTTTACCACCAGGGAATTTACCATCAGCAGCTTTTTGAGAAATATCGGCAACTGCAGCACCTACACCTTTAAGAGTTGAGCAAAGAGTTAAGTTAGCATCTTTACCATCTTTAGTTTTGAAGGCACCTTCTGCTTGTTGGTCGCTATCTACACCGATAACCCAAACTTGTTTTTCAGCTAATTGTGCTTCAGTTAATTGTTCATCAATTGCTTTAGCTTCTTGGAATACCCCTTGACCAGTACCACCTGAAGCATGGAAGATGATGTCTGCGCCACCTTCAAAGATTTGAGCAGCAACAGCTTTACCTTTTGCAGGATCACCAAATGAACCAGCATATTGTACATCAACTGTAATTGTCTTACCTAATTTCTTAGCAGTTTCTTCTACACCTTTCACAAATCCAGCTTCAAAGCGGTCAATAACAACCCCTTCTTCACCACCGATGAAACCTACTTTATTCGTCTTAGTAGTAGCAGCCGCAGCAGCACCAGCTAAGTAAGAAGCTTCATTATCTTTGAATGTAGCAGATACTACATTCTTTTTACCTTCGATGACTGAGTCAATGATACCAAAGTTGTAATCTTTGTTTTGATCTGCAGCTTTTTCTATTTCAGGTTGTAGTTTGAAACCAATACCAAAGATTGTCTTAAAGCCATTTTGTACAGCAGAGTTAAGGTTAGTAGCATAAGCTGATTCTTTGTCAGATTGGAAATAGTTATAGCCACCTACACCTTTTTTCAGACCATTTTCTTTCCCCCAAGCTTGTAATCCTTCCCAAGCTGATTGGTTAAATGAACGGTCATCAACCCCACCGACGTCAGTAACAATTGCTACACTCTTGTTGTCTTTGGCAGCGTCTTTTTTCGCGCCGTCATTTGATTTGCTTGAGCCACATGCAGCTAACACTAATGTACTAGTTAAAGCAACTGTAGCTAAACTGAATAATTTTGCTTTTTTCACTTCTGTAAAGCCCCCTAAATTAGATAAGTCTTATATGTTATCAGCAATATGCTGGATAACCATGATTAATGAATGTGTAAATCTTGATTGGAAAAAGAATATGGTAACAATTCTCCAACCGTTGTTTCTTTGATGACACCTTCGTCGCCTATTAATGTGACTGGCATATCCGGTGTACAAAATTCTGCCATCACTTGACGACAAGCCCCACAAGGAGAGATTGGTTCAGGTGTATGGCCAGCAATCACCAAATGGCTAAAGTTGCGTTTTCCTTCTGAGACTGCCTTAAAGAATGCAGTTCTTTCGGCACAGTTTGTTAAGCCGTAAGAAGCATTTTCGATATTAATTCCTTGATAAAGTGTGCCATCTTCACAGACAAGACACGCCCCTACTGGAAAGTGAGAATAAGGGACATAGGCTTTATCAAGGGCTTGCGTTGCTAAATCAATCCATTCTTGTTTAGCTTTCATAGATACACCCTCTTAATAGCCAGTTCCTTTTTCACCAGCAATAATTGCCATACTTGCACTTACACCAAGACGTGTTGCCCCAGCATCAAGCATACTTTGTGCTTCTTGTGCTGTATGGATACCGCCAGAAGCTTTGACACCCATATCTGAACCAACTGTTTGGCGCATTAATGCAACGTCTTTTGCTTTTGCTCCGCTTGTTGAAAAACCTGTTGAAGTTTTTACGAAATCAGCCCCAGCTTTTTGGGCTAATTGACAAGCTTTGATGATTTCTTCATCAGTAAGTAAAGCTGTTTCGATAATCACTTTGACTAAAGCTTTATCTTTGGCTGCATCCACGACTGCTTGAATATCGTTTAAGACAAGTTCTTCATTACCGTCGCGCAAAGCCCCAATATTAATAACCATATCCACTTCATCTGCCCCATTATTGATGGCATCTGTTGTTTCAAAGGCTTTCACTGCCGTAGTATTGGCACCTAAAGGGAAACCAATGACTGTGCAAACTTTTACATCACTATCAGCTAGTTCTTTAGCTGCTAAGCTCACCCAAGTTGGGTTAATACATACAGAGCAAAAATGATTTTCTTTTGCTTCTTTAATGATGCGTAATACATCTTCTTTTTTTGTTTCTGCTTTTAAAATTGTATGATCGATATATTGATTAAATGACATGATAGACTCCTATTCTGTAATAATTCCATGGATTAATGGTGGTTCTTGACCTGATGGACCAATTTCAATGTTTTGATACAACAATGCCACCACATCTTGAATTTCTTCTGCTGGTTGATTTGCATAAATCGTTAGGACACTTTCACCTTCTTGAATGGCCTCACCGACTTTTTTACGTAATTTCAATCCAACCGCAAAGTCGATTGTATCTTCTTTGGTTTTGCGACCAGCACCTAACATCATAGCTGCAATTCCTAACTCATTGGCAACTAATTTAGTAATCACACCATTTTGTTTGGCTGGTAGTTCAATTTCATATTTAGCCGTTAATAGTTTTTCTGGGTGATCAATGACACTCACATCGCCACCTTGATTAGCAACCATTTCTTTAAACTTAGCAAAAGCTTTACCTGAATGTAGCGCTTCTTCCAACATTTCCCGTGCTTGTTCCAAAGTATCAGCTTTTTTCGCTAATACAACCATTTGGCTTCCTAAAACATAGCACATTTCTTCTAAGTCTTTCGGTCCTTTACCTTGGAGCGTTTCAATGGCTTCGACTACTTCTAAGCTATTACCGATTGCTTCTCCCAGAGGTTGTGACATATCAGAAATCACCGCCATCGTTTGACGATTTGCTAGTTTCCCGATTTGAACCATGGTAGAAGCTAGGCGTTTGGCATCTTCTATGTTTTTCATAAAAGCGCCGTCTCCAGTCGTGACATCTAAAACAATCGCATCGGCTCCAGCAGCAATCTTCTTACTCATAATCGAGCTGGCAATCAATGGAATAGAATCAACTGTGGCTGTCACATCGCGTAAAGCATATAATTTCTTATCAGCTGGTGCTAAATTACCAGATTGACCGATAACTGCTACTTTACTCTCATTGACTAGTTCCACAAACTTTTCTTCACTTAATTCGATTTGAAAACCTGGAATGGCCTCTAATTTATCAAGCGTGCCTCCAGTATAGCCTAAACCACGACCAGACATCTTAGCGACAGGCACACCGACACTGGCTACTAAAGGCGCCAATACTAAAGTGGTGGTATCACCCACACCTCCTGTAGAATGCTTGTCTACTTTAATGCCTTCGATATTCTCTAGATTCACGACATCTCCAGAATTTGCCATTGCCAAGGTTAGATTAGTAATCTCTTGGTCGGTCATATCCTGGTAAAAAATCGCCATTGTCAATGCACTCATCTGATAGTCTGGAATTTCACCGTTTGTATAACCAGTGACAATCCACTCAATCTCTTCTTTTGATAAAGATTGGCCATCACGCTTTTTGGCGATTAAATCAACCATTCGCATAAATTCTCCGCCCTTTCACAATATTTTATTATACAACAAAAAGAACAAGGCTTCATCCACCTGAGTAAAACAGTTTACGTATTTTAACAAAACCATGAAAGCCTTTGCAAACTTAATATAGCTCACTTTTATTCTTTTGTCAACGGACGGACGCTCTCACGAATTATTAATTTAGTATTAAAAACTTTATTGGGAATTTCTCGCTCAGGATATTCAATCGCATCAACTAAAAATTTCGCCGCGGTATATCCAATGTCAAAAATAGGCTGAGCAATTGTTGTTAATGGTGGTACCATCGATTCCGTCAAACTTATACCGTCAAACCCAACCACAGAAATATCTTCTGGAACTTTCTTACCTAACTCGTACAAAGCTTGGTAACAGCCCATCGCCATTGCATCATTCGCACAAAAGATTGCAGTTATTTCATCGTCTTGAGCCAATAACTGTTTTGTTGCTAAATAGCCCCCACGAACTGTTAACTCACCAGCAACGGTACGATTTTTATGAAATGGTATATTCAAATCTTTCAAAGCATCTTTATAGCCATTCAGACGTTCTTCTAATTGATAATACCCCGTTTGTTCTTGTAACATGCCGATTTTTTGATGCCCTTGTTGTGATAAATATACAATTGTCTGGTAACAAGCTTCATATTCTTTAATAATTATTCTTCCATGATCACGTCGGTTGATGCCACGATCAATCAAAATCATCGGCATTCGATCTCTATAACGGTTATTTTTACGGATATTCTCAGGAATTAAATTCGGCGTTGCTAATAACACCCCATCAACCGAACGATGTGCTAACTCTTCTAAAAACTTGATTTCTTTATCTGGATCTTGTTGGCTATGACATAATACCAACATATATCCCAAAGGATCTAAATAACTTTCGGCCCCTTCAACAATCTTCGTAAAAAAGAGGTCAGTCACTTCAGGAACAATCATCCCAATTGTTTTTGAATGACGATTGATTAAATTGGAAGCAAAAAAATCTGGCTTGTATTGATATTCATTAACAATATCTAAAACGCGCTTCCTTGTTTTCTCACTAAAACGACTACCCTTATTATTTAATATTTGTGATACTGTTGTTATGGATACTCCTGCCATTTCTGCAATTTGTCGAATGGTCAGCTTCATTGCCATTCCTCCTCGCTAATAAAATTGTAGCAAAAAGAACAAAAATTGCCCACAAATCTTTTATAGTATTTTTAACTAAAATGAGAAATATTCGGATTTTTTCTGAGAATGTTCGTATTTTTATTAGAAAACGCTCTATTTGCTCACTGATTTTTTAAACGTTTACAATTATAAACGCTAACAATGACGCACTTATCTCCCATTGTCAGCTTGTAAAAACATTTTTCCTATTTTACGCTTTGAATAATATAATACCCCTTATCCTTCTTTAAGATTTCCGCATTACCGAAGACTTCTTGCATTTTCTTTTGGGCACTCGGCGCTCCTTGCTTTTTCTGAATAACGACGGTCAAAGTTCCTCCAGGCAATAATAAATCATAACTATCCGCTAAAATTGTGTGTACCACTTTTTTTCCAGCACGAATAGGTGGATTACTGATAATTGCTGCGTACTGTTTCTGATGGACATTTTCGTAAATATTGGATAAATGAACATCTACATTCTCAATTTGGTTTTGATCTGCATTTTTTTGTGCCAACGCTAAAGCTCGTTCATTGACATCTACCATTTCGACTTCTCGCTGCCAGGCATAAGCTAAAGATAAGCCAATCGGACCATAGCCACAGCCAACATCTAAGAGCGCTCCTGCTGGTAAATCTTCAGCACTAAACGTATCGATTAACACCCGTGAACCGTAATCAATCGTGGCTTTTGAAAACACACCACTATCTGTCGTAAATTTAAATTGCTTTCCTTTTAAAGTAAAAGTGAAGTTTTGAAACTCATGTTCTAGATTTGTGTTATTACTATAATAATGATTCATTCATCTATTCCTATCTGTTTAATTTCTTCATGTCTGGGCAAGCTACCTCACAACCTTTTATTGACGGTGTTCGGCAGCTAGACATTGTGAAATTCGCCCTCCCACTTGCAAAAATCTCCTTTCATCCGATTTTCGCAGTGGTAGGTAAGCACACGAATTTCTTCATGTCTGGGCAAGCTACCTCACAACCTTTTTGACGGTGTTCGAAGGGTAGCTACATCACATCTAAGCCGGCCTGCCTAGGAAAATCTTGAAATATAGCGGATTTTCCTGGCATTCCAGACAACCTTAGCTGCTTGTAGCTAATCAACCCTTCTCACAACCTTTTTTTGACGGTGTTCGGCAGCTAGACATTGTGAAATTCGCCCTCCCGCTTGAGAAAATCTCCTTTCATCCGATTTTCTCTGCGGAAGGTAAGCACACGAATTTCTTCATGTCTGGGCAAGTTGCTTCACAACCTTTTTCTCTTTTATCATACTAGACTTTTGTGTAAAATACAAAATTTTCAAAAGACCATGTAAAGTTATTTTCTTTCATATATTGGTAAGTAATTTTCATATCATCTTGGCTTATTTTATGGTAAACTGAAGTCTGTAATCTTATTTGAATCGAGGGTGTTCAATGGAAAATTTATCCAACTATTATCAAGTTCCTCGTGAACAATGGCAAGGATTTTATACTAATGGCAAAATGTCCTTGACCCAAAGCGAATTAGATAATATCAAAAGTTTAAACGATCGAATTTCAATGCAGGATGTAGAAGACGTCTATATTCCACTTTGTCATTTAATTCAATTATATATGCAAGCTGCTGAGTCCATCACATTAACCAAGGGCTTATTTTTACACCGCTATGTGAAAACGCCACCTTTTATTATTGGGATTGCCGGAAGTGTGGCTGTCGGTAAAAGCACCACCGCAAGATTGCTTCAGCATTTATTAAGCAAACTATTTCCAAGAAAAAGCGTCCAATTGATTACGACTGACGGTTTCTTACACCCAAATAAAGTCTTAATCGAAAAAGGGATTCTCAATCGTAAAGGCTTCCCTGAAAGCTATGATATGGTCCGTTTACTTGACTTTTTAAATCGCGTAAAATCCGGTGAAAAAAACATCAAAATTCCAACTTATTCCCATGAAGTTTACGATGTATTGGAAAATGAATATCAAACCATTCACCAACCAGACATCCTAATTGTTGAAGGAATTAACACCTTGCAATTACCGGCGAATCAACAAATTTATGTGAGCGATTTCTTTGATTTTTCGATTTATGTCGATGCGCATCCAAAATTAATCGAAAAATGGTACCTTGAACGTTTTGAGTCGTTACTTGATTCTGCCTTCCAAAAACCAAATAACTATTACTATAAGTTTGCCATCGGTGATCGTAAGGAAGCTTTGGATACCGCCCAGCATATTTGGGAAACGGTCAATTTAAAGAACCTCAAAGAATATATTTTACCAACCAAAAACCGTGCCGATATTATTTTGCACAAAACCGATAATCACGAAATTGACCAACTCTACTTGAAGAAATACTAGCAGACCGACATTTCTTACTATTTGAAGTAAATTTTTGATGAGAATTCTAGGAAATTTTCAGAAATACTTGTAAAATCTAGTCAAAGCGATTAATATTAGTACTTAATAGAAAGCTTTTGAACAAAAAGGCCGGATATTAAATCAATAGAATAAGGGGTATATGATTTTGAAGAATGTTGACAATTTGCCAAACATTGAAAAAATTATTGTACTAGACTATGGTAGCCAGTACAATCAATTAATTACACGTCGTATTCGTGAATTTGGCGTCTTTTCTGAATTGCTAAGCCACAAAATCACTGCTGAAGAAGTCAAAGCCATCAATCCTAAAGGTATTATTCTTTCAGGTGGACCAAACAGTGTGTACGATGACTCTGCTTTTGGTATTGATGAAGAGATTTTCAACTTAGGAATTCCAGTCTTAGGGATTTGCTACGGGATGCAACTGATCACACATAAATTAGGTGGTAAAGTTGAACCTGCTGTAAACAAAGAGTACGGAAAAGCTGAATTAGAAGTCACTACAAAAGAAGCACAACTATTTGCTAGCACACCAGAAAAACAAGTTGTCTGGATGAGTCATGGAGATTTAGTGACCCAAGCACCTGAGGGATTTGAAGTCGTCGCTACAAGTAAAGATTGCCCAATTGCATCTATTCAAAATGCACAACGTAAAATGTATGGTGTCCAATTCCATCCAGAAGTTCGTCACTCAGAATACGGTAATGATTTACTAAAACACTTTGCTTTAGAAATCTGTGAATGTAAAGGCGATTGGAGCATGGAAAACTTCATTGATATGCAAATTGCCAATATTAGAAAACAAGTCGGCGATAAAAAAGTCCTACTAGGTTTATCTGGTGGTGTGGACTCAAGTGTCGTTGGGGTGTTACTACAAAAAGCAATTGGCGATCAGTTAACCTGTATCTTTGTTGATCACGGCCTATTACGTAAAAACGAAGCGGACCAAGTCATGGAAAGCCTTGGTGGCAAATTTGGCTTGAACATCATTAAAGTAGATGCCAAAGACCGCTTCTTAGATAAATTAGCTGGCGTGAGTGATCCTGAGCAAAAACGTAAAATTATCGGTAATGAATTTGTTTATGTGTTTGATGATGAAGCCGCAAAACTTGCTGGTGAACAAGGCATTTCTTTCTTAGCACAAGGCACACTTTATACCGACGTCATCGAATCAGGAACCGAAACTGCCCAAACAATCAAGTCACACCACAATGTAGGTGGACTACCTGAAGATATGCAATTTGAATTAATCGAACCATTAAACACTTTATTCAAAGATGAAGTGCGCGCATTAGGTACACAGCTTGGTATGCCAGATAGTATCGTTTGGCGTCAACCATTCCCAGGCCCAGGTCTAGGAATCCGTGTCCTTGGCGAAATCACAGAAGAAAAATTAGAAATCGTCCGCGAATCTGATGCTATCTTACGTGAAGAAATTGCTGCAGCTGGTCTTGACCGTGATATTTGGCAATACTTCACTGTTCTACCAGGCATTCGTTCAGTCGGTGTCATGGGTGATGGTCGTACTTACGATTACACGGTGGGGATTCGCGCGGTGACTTCAATTGATGGCATGACTGCTGACTTTGCCCGTATTCCATGGGATGTTTTACAAAAAATCTCTGTACGAATCGTTAATGAAGTCGCTCATGTCAACCGCATCGTGTATGATATCACTTCTAAGCCACCTGCAACTGTTGAGTGGGAATAAGAGAAAAGAGTCTAGAATCCTTTATTTATAAGGAGTCTAGGCTCTTTTTATATTATGCAACCAATAACCATTTAATTCTGAATTAACTTAATACCATCTATTATCTCTGTATTCAGGAGCAATAAACGAATCTTGCCAAAATGCATAATTCGTTATTTTCATTTCTTATTTCTACTACATTAGGGTACTTCTATCAATTTGATTAATTCACCCATATATTTATTGAGTCTTAATATGGCGTCACTAACAATGGTCATTAAATCAGTTATCAATCGTCCCATATATTTCCCAAACAATTTGGACACTGATAATGAATATCTGTTTTTATTACATAATTTTTCACTTGAAATAATTTGATAATTATTTTCAAAACTTTCTCATCTGAAAGATAGCACTTATCTATATAGATAATACTTTGATTGTTTCGTTCATCAAAAATAACTCTTCCTCGGGGTACATTGATATAATCATCTGTATCAAACTTAAAAATAAGCGAGTCGAACAGCTCCCAATGATCGCTATTACTATCATATAAGCCATTTAAAAACCTTCCTTTTTTATACGGTATATGATTTGCGATAATTTCACCATTACTACAAATAAAAAAAATTCCTATTCTATTCATTGCGCCGCGCCCTACTGTAAGACTAATTATATCACTCATTTTTATTTGCAACCATTTTTCATCCAATACAAACAATACTAGCAAATTTTATTATTGTTTATACTAGTCAAAATCACTTAATTACAACAAATCGAGAGTACTTTTTACTTTCGTTAACCTTTATTTGCATTTTGGTAAACATGGTGTTATAATCTTTTTTAGTTAACCAGAAATTAATACATGGTTAACGTAATTAAAAGGAGAATTTAATTATGCAAAATATTCGATTACAAAAACAATTGGTCGCAGCGATTTTTGCCGCAGTGATTGCCGTATTTGCGCAATTTACTATTCCTTTGCCAATTGTTCCCTTAACGCTACAAACCTTTATTGTTGGTTTAACTGCCACGATTTTAGGACGTAAAGTAGGTAGTCTTGCGGTTATTATCTATCTTGTTTTAGGTGCGATTGGGCTACCCGTTTATGCTGGTGGTTCGGCGGGTGTCGGTGCCTTATTTGGTCCATCAGGGGGCTATCTATGGGGATTTGTACTATGTGCATTCCTCATCGGGGCCATCATCCAAATGAATCCGAAAAGCTTTGTGACGGTACTAATTGCCAATATAATCGGGTTTGCGACTACCTTAATTGTTGGTAGCATTTGGTTAAAATTTGCGACCGGCATGCCATTGAATCAAGCCCTCATCGCTGGTTGTGTGAACTTTTTGCTACCAGATATGATTAAAGCCATTTGTTCTGCAGGTATTGGATTTTTGGTATGTCAGAGATTGCCACAACGTTTTTTGAAATTAGTCCAAAATTAGGTATCTACGCTAGATTCTTTTCTAGTGTATGTAATATTTAGATGGTTTTCCTATTCTCATTGACCATCTTCCATAATTAGTAAAGCCGAGTACGTTTTTTTCCCATTCTTTTCGTACTCGGCTTTTGGTTTTATCGTTTAGCAAATGATTGCAAGAACTTTTTTTGTTAAAGACAATCATTTAGCAAGAAGAAGTCCCAGTATTCGTTTTACCTTCATAATCGGCAGGGTTAATCCGTCTAGCTTCGATATTGTTGGCTAAAATGCCACTATCTGAACGTAATTGCAAGGCATGATAGACAGGTTCAACTACCACTCGAACATCTTCATCTAGCAACATTTCCGATCTTGACTTCATATAAACTTTGCCAAGCGGAGTTTCGTGTACATGATCATAGACCGCTAATTTTTCTTGGTCAAAGTCACCTGGGACAAACAAGAAACGAAAACTTGAATATAATTGACAACTGGCAGCACTATCGACAAAAGGTCCCGTCGCATCTTCATAGTCAAGCAAGATATAATCTCCCTCTTGCATTTTTGTTTGTAATTTTTCGATTGCTTCTGGCGTTAAAGTTAATTTCATTTTCCTCACCTCGCTTCTATTCTAGCACATTTTCTACGTTAAAGCTGTTTTGACGACTTCAAGCGCTTTTGTTACAATAAGAAAAAACGAAAGGAAGGAATAATATGAGCGATTCTTTGCAGCAACATTTAGATAAATCCATGTATGGTGCGCCCAAAATCAATCCCGAAGAACAAGCAAAATATCTAGGGACTTTTAGAGAGCGTTGCTTGCTTTCCATGACCAAAAGTGAAATGCAAAACCCCGAACTACAAGCAACTCTGAAAAGTCATCTAGCAGAATTTAAAGGATACAAAGCGTTATTAAATGCGAAATTGCCCGGAAGTCTGCAAGCGACCTATATCACCATTCTCAGTCAAGCTCAAATCCCATTCACCGTCACCGAGTCAAGTCAGCCTTGTAATGAGGAGAGTATCGGTTTGTTAATTGTGGATAGCCAGGCAGTTAACGAAGCGGTCATTGATATTGCTGAAAAATATCCATCAAACACAAAAGAGCCTACACCCAAAAAACACAAATCTTTTTGGCATAAGCTCTTTTCATAAGGTTCGCCAATCAAATTGGGCGAGCCTTTTTATATTTTCAAAGTTGGAAATAGCATCTGCAACACTTCTAAGGTTAAGCGACGACCTTTTCCTTGGTACGGATAGGCGTGCATATGCATTGCAGGGTTGAAATTCGCCTCAATAATCCCATAAGCGTCTGGCGCAGTGGCACTTTGATGATAATCTGGAATAATTAAATCAATTCCTGAAATTTTCGCTCCCAATGCTTCGACTGCTTGAGCGGCAATTTGCTTATAATCATCCGGAATTTCATCGGTCATATCAATCGAATCACCACCCGTAGAGATATTGGAATTTTCTCTTAACCAAGCTGTGACATCCTTTGGCAAGATCGTTTCAAAATCATAGCCCTGTTCTTTAAGCATCAACGCCTCGATATCGCCTAACTGAATCTTTTCTAATGGATAACGATGATGCGTGCCGCGTAAAATATCTTGGTTTTTTTCTTCAACTAATTCACGAATAGTGTGTACCCCATCGCCTTTGACATTTGCTGGCACTCGTAACATGATAGCCTTGGTCTGACCATTTATCACAAAGAAACGATATTCAGTACCGGCAAAATATTCTTCCACCAAGACATCGATATCTTCTTTAAAAGCAATTTCTAAAGCTTTTTGATAATCTGCTTGACTCATCGCCTCTTTAAAAATCGTAATTCCTAGCCCGTAGTTGGTACTTTTAGGCTTAATCACTACTTTTCCTTGCGCATATTTAGGGTAATCTCTTAAGGCACTGGCTAAATCTTGGTATTCCGCACCTTGAGGGACTCTAAAATGAGAAGCAGCAAGCACTTTTTTCGTTACTACTTTATTTTCCATGATTAATGGGACGACATAGTTATCTTTACTAGTCATATTCGCTTTTTTCACATATTCTGTTTGGCCATCGTAAGTCAATTTAATAAACTGATCGACCTCATCCAATACTTCAACTGCCACGCCTTTTTGAATGGCATCAAACATCATAATTTGCGTTGATAATTCCATATGGCGATAACCAGCTAACTGATAGGGATGGGCCCAAGCTTTTTCATGATATTGACGTCCTAATTGCGTTGCCAGTTCGTGTTGCGTTTGTTTTTTTAATTTAGCAATATACTCACTAGCTAACGTGGCTTGTGGGTGGCGCGCCATCTTTTGCCATTTTCTGAGCCATGCTTGTTCTACAGGTAAATCTAACTCTTTGACTAAAGCCACCAATTCATCAATGATTCGAATCACTTCTTCTTGCAAGGCACTTTCTTTTTCAGGATGCTCCATGGCGACTTGTTGGTTGTATTGCTCACCAAGTTGTAAAAAGGCATCGACATCACTTGGCGCTTCTTGGGTTAATAAATATAATAAAAATACTTGGATAAAGACAAGCTGTTCTTCATTGATACCAACCGCTTCAAAAGGATTTAAGTCCACATTACGTAATTCAATGTAACGAATCGCATCTTCTAAATACTCTTTGCCTTTTCCTTGACGCAAACGCACGGCTGAATAGAACTCCTTTTCTTCAATCAATTTTCCTTGGGCGACTAGCTGTTTTAAATCCTGACGATACTGGTCGAAACTTTCAAAGCTGACATGAAGGGCTTCTTTGTTTTGATAGCCAGCTTTAGAATTACGAATACTTCGAACATAATCATGAGGGGCATCGGATAGACAATAGTTCTTTTCCGGAAGTGGAGAAGCTCCAAATAGATAAGTGTAAACATAACGATAATGCAAGTATTGCTGTGCGAGGTGCAGATACACTTGTGTACGAAAGGCATCCAAACTCACTGGACTATTGGCTAATTGATGAAGGGTTGTCATGAATTTTTGACCTAACTCGATATTGACATGAATCCCACTAACCATTTGCTTACGTTTACCATAAACTTTTGCCAAATAACGACGGTATAACACATCTTCTTTGGTTTTTAGTTTGGCAATCATAATTTGGTCTTCCTCATCAGGCAAGGCTGGCGGCATACTTAAGGGCCAAAGCATTTCCTCAGGATCCATAGAACGATAAATAACATCATGAATCATCGCTAATTTTCGCAAAGCTTCTTTTGGACTATTCGTCACTGGGGTAATTAATTCGACCTGCGTTTCGGCAAAATCTGTTTGAATATATGGATGAAAAGTTCGACTTCCTAATGTTTTGGGATGATCGCTTTGTGCTAGATTGCCCGCTAAATCCACACGTTGACTTTCTTTTTCCAAGCCAATGCGCATTTCCAATAAAAACGGACGAATCGCTGCTTTATGTAAAAGTTCTGAATAAGACATCATTCAACCTCTTTTTCTGTTTTTTCTCATTATAACAAAGACATTTCCAAAATCACACTAGACTGCTCAAAAATCAAAATATTTCATACTTTTTATAACAAATATGCATCAACTAGCTACTTAATTAAAATTCCACTGTGATATTTGACTAACGGACTTTGAAGTAGCAAAATATACTTTAGAAACCACAACGGAGGAGAAGGGATTATGGCATTTTTTATCAGATTATCAGAAGAAGAAAGAAAGCTTACGGAAAGTTATGCAAAAAGCCATGCAATATCCTTAGAAGAAGCATTTAAACAAGCGTTATTTGAACGTATAGAGGATGAATACGATTTTGTTGTTGCTAAAGAAGCGTATCAGGACTATGTAAATAACGGGTACAAATCTACACCTGTAGCAGAATTTTGGAGTGAACTAGATGAAGAACTATCATTCAAATCTTACTAATCGCTTCAAAAAAGAATTTAGAAATTTGGATAATTATATACAAGTGGTCATCGTTTCTTTTTTGTATAAATTCATTTCTATTTTTTCATTTCAAACAAAGTATAAATTTCTAATTATCTTTTTATATTTTCTTAAATGCTCGTAAAG
>Shorty_p1__coassemble_1022_pt1 | contig 76520 bp, 77 predicted proteins | sample Shorty_p1__metabat2_high_PE_009 | metagenome-assembled genome bin Shorty_p1 | reverse complement strand
GTCGATGCTGCATTTTTTTGTTTGCTATATTTATTAAATATTTCATAAAATATAATCATACTCTTTTCAATTATTAAAAACCAGTATATAAACCCGAACGATTAATATAACAATAAAATCCAAGGAATCAATTACAGTTTTAGTTATATTATACAATTCAAACAGTTATATCTAAATATCTTTAACTAAAATCACACTATTTTTTAAAATTCACTTTAAAGAATTAGTTGACTCTTTATAAATCTAAAATCACCATTCGTGAAAAGTTTAATTTTATTTTTGATTGAGGTTAGATTCATAATATTGCTTGCAAGTTGATAACGTAATCGCTAAAATGAAGGATAAAGGAGGGGATATTTTTGGATGATTTAGATTACAAGATATTAAATATCCTACAAAGAAATGGTCGTATTACCGTCAAGCAAATCGCTGAAGAGTGTTTTATTTCCTCTCCGTCGGTCTCTGTACGACTTCAAAACCTAGAAAATAATAACTATATTAAAAACTACCAGGCAATGGTTAATTATCAAAAATTAGGTTATTCTATCAAAGCGTATGTGAACTGTGCCGTTAACGCGAAAGACAAGGATGCTTTTTACCAATATATTGAAGCAATTCCCAATGTCGTAGAATGTGATTGTATTACTGGAGATTATTCTATGCTACTAAAGGTATATTTTCCAAATACGGTTGACCTAGATAATTTTATTAATGCTTTGCAGAGATTTGGTGATACTAAGACACACATCGTCTTTTCTACCAATGTCGGCCCTCGTGGCGTTCAATTTCAAACCAATGCCTAACAAAAAGCTTCATCTCCTCGCTTAGGAAATGAAGCTTTTTTGTCTATTCAATATTTTCTTGATTTTGCCACTTTTTAGAAAAGAACTGGGTATTATTTAAATGGTAATTGGTTGGTTGATAAGGTTGCGCTAAAAATGGTGCAATTGCCTGATCTGCTCTTAACCACCCGCGCCACCCTAGATGAATCGTATCAGCCATAAAGAAACGCACATTGGCATCCTTAGAAAAATCCGCAATATCCGTAAATCCTTGACTTTGCAATTGATACTTGATTTTTTTTGCAAAACGCTGCAACATCTCTTGGGAAAGACCAGTATAATCACTCCACTTTTGATTTACCGGTGGAATGATAAATAAAACTTGCGTATGAGATTGGGCAAATTGATTCAATACCAATTGAAAATCTGCATACTCTGGTGATTGACAGTAGTTCCATTTACGTTGAGAATTCTTCAACTCCTTGAGACCAAATTCTAAGCGGGATTTATAAAAAACATTATCAATTTCAAAACGATTATTATTGGTGTGTTTTTGACCAATTTTTTCCGCTAAAGAATCTAAAGTTTGGTAATTATATTCACTCGGTAATTTTTTAACAAAGTAATTGATTTTCTTTTCCTTTGATAACATACCGATTTGCGTAAAAAGATGATCCTCTTTTTGTAATAATTGATAATTATATTCTAAGTAATGACGTTGTTTACGCGACAATTGATTCGATCCATTAGCTATCTCACTTAAGATAGCACTCATTTTTGCATTGTCCTTGATGCGACTGAAACCAAGTAATCTTCGTGCATAATAACGGTCAGAATCACGCACTTGATCAATCGAAAGCAACCAATGATATAGTTCAAGTTCAGAAAAATAAGCATTGAACTCTAAATCTTCCATCCCCTTTTTCGTAAACCATTGCGGTGAAATAATGAAGACTGCTTTTTTATTTGTTAATTCCTTACTTAAAGAATTACTAATCGCAAATTGACTTAAAGACTGGGTACCTGGAGCCCCTAATAAAAATGGACGGTAGGAACGATGATATTTTTCAGCCAACACACTTGGATGAAATGGACTTAGACGACTTAACTCAGAAGAACCAAAAAACGGAACATACTCTCCTGAAGCAATAGCCGGATTTTTAATCGCCATACCTCCAAATACGTTACTAGCCATACTCGTAGATGCTTGTTGCCAGACTTTCGGTTTTTCAATAGTTTTCTTTGAAGGCCAACAAAAAATCAGACCTAAAATAATAAGTGCGACCAATAAAGGTGCAAAATGACTTAGTATCTTTTTTGACATTATTGTATACCAACGTTAGATAAATAACGTAATTCCTTTCTTAAAATCAAAGTACAATTCATTCTTCTCATCCAAAATAACGCGAAAAGAGATAAACTGCAAGCCATTTTAAGTATTTTTTGAAAATTTCAATAAAAAATCAGTCTTAAGGATGAGACTTCGACCACTGCTTGATAAAGGAAATCATTTCTAAAATAATTGGTTGTGCAAGATGTTCTCTTTCAACTAAATAAAAATGATGCAAATATTCTTCTGATAAAGTTTGGTAAGGTAAATCTTTTGCCGCACGTTTCGATAAAATAGTCTGACCAAAGCCTAATTTGAGCATTTCTACAATTAGTTCATTATTTTGGATTTCGATGATTTTACTATCGATATTATTTTCCTCCATAAAACGCTTCGTATAATGATAAACACCGGAAGTCCCCTCTCTTAGTAACCACGGTTGATCTTTTTGACCGACATAGACTAACTCATCTTGCATCAAAGCCGTTCGTTTTACCGATCCTGTAGCCAGTGGCTTTTCAATAAATCCAAATTCAATTTCATGGCTTTGAATGGCTGTAAAAACTTCATAGGAATTAAGCATCTGAACAGAGAATTGCACCTGCGGAAATTTTTGTTCTAAATCAATTAATAATTGCGGTAAAACATAAATCGCAAAAGTATGAGAAGCAGCCAATTTACAACGGATTTTCTTGGTATCTTTGTGATGCATCTTATATTTGATTTCTTGCCAGTCTTCTAATAAATTCAATGTATCTTTATATAGCGTATCAGCTTGGGGAGTGGCCATCACTTCTTGGCGACCATTTCGAATAAAGAGTGTTACTTGTAAATCCGCCTCTAATTGTTTGATTTGATTAGATACAGCAGGTTGTGAGATAAATAATTTCTCGCTTGCTTTTGAGAAGTTACGCGTTTCATAGACAATTTTAAACGTCTCTAATAATTTAAACATTAGTAATCCCTTCCATAAATATTTTTTATACTTACTATAATAGCATTATTCACAGTAATTAGAAAAGTTCCTGTATAATAAAAAGCGTAACAGAATATAAGAAATCGACAAGTACCCAAAATACAATCCAGTACAATCCTTCCCATTTTTCATTCTTTCAAAAAGGGCTTGTTTGATTTCTATTATTCTAAAAATACAGCACTCATTTTTTAACAACAATATTTGTAGAAGGAGGAGATTTTTTGGTTGAAAAAATGAAGCCAATCTTACCTGGTTTAGGACTTTCAGTGGCCGTAGCAGCTATCAGTAAAGCTTTAGCCCTCTTGTTTCCTGAATTAGGTGGAGCAACAATCGCGATTTTATTAGGGATCGTTTTAGGAAACACCATCTTTAGACAAGAATATTTAGCAAAAGGAACCCAATTTTCTGAAAGCAGGCTATTAGAATATTCTATCGTGCTTTTAGGATTTACAGTAACTTTTCAAACAATTGGCCAAATGGGTATCAAAGGAATCGTCTTTATCCTTATCCTAATGAGTATTACCATTGTGGGTACTTATTTGCTTGGAAAAAAACTCGGCTTTAACGATGAGATGAGTTTGATGATGAGCGGAGGAAATGCAGTCTGTGGTTCATCAGCTATCGGAGCCATCGCACCAAGTATCGATGCCAAAGATGAAGAAAAAGGTCAAATTATCACTTTAGTTAACCTACTCGGTACAGTGATGATGCTTACCTTACCTTTTTTAGGGATAGCTTTATTTGGCGATCAAGTTTTAACTAAAAGTGCCCTACTTGGTGGGATCTTACAATCAGTCGGACAAGTTGTAGCAGGTGCTTCCTTAGATAGTCCAGCAGTAGTCCAATTTTCGATGCTCTTTAAGATTATGCGTATCATTATGTTAGTTGTGGTAGTACTAAGTTTTGAGAAATTTATCTTAACGAAAAAAGCCCATCTGAAAGGTGCCAATGCAAGTAAAAAGAAATTACCTATTCCCTGGTATGTCTTAGGCTTTTTAATTGCTTGTATTTTAAATAGTACCTTTGATTTACCACAATTCTTTGATCATGGTGCACATTTTGCTAGCACTTGGTTTGAAACAACTGCCTTAGCCGCTATTGGTTTGAGATTAGACTTCAAAAAATTCTTAAAAGAAGGACCACGTTTCCTACTTTATGGTTTAGGAGTTGGTACTTTGCAAACTATCGCAGCGGTTAGTCTGATTTACTTACTGCATATTTAAGCAAACGAACGATTCAGTTATTACTGGGTCGTTTTTTTGTTTTGTAAATGTTTCTTTATTTCTAAAAAAACAGCTGAAATAGAACCGTTCCCGTGATTAATGAATCTACTTTAGTTATGAAATCCCTTGTGAATTGAAATCGAAAAAAAATAGTTATATAATTAACTTAGAATCATTTTAATTAAGGAGGAGACATTTATGCCGACTACCTATGCACACTTGAGATTTGGGAAAGAAGTATTACCTTTACTACCTAAGGATTTACAAGCAGAAATAAAGCAATACTTGCCATTATTTTTAACTGGCCAACATGGACCAGACATTCTGTTTTATTACCGTCCTTACCATAAAAATGCGTTAAGTGCTTATGGCAGCGAATTGCATAATGAAACAGGTCGTCAAGTATTCCAGAGATTCCGCCGTTACTTAAAGATGCAACCAGGTGATAATACTGCCTTAAAAGTCTATATTTTAGGATTTTTATGTCATTATTGCTTGGATAAATACTGTCATCCATATGTCTATAAAGTCCAAGATACTGGCTTTTCACATGCAGAAATCGAAGCTGAATTTGACCGTATGTTATTAATTAAAGACGGGTTTGATCCACTTAGCCATCGTTTGAGTAGCCATATCTGCACAGATGATGAAGATGTGGCGGTCATTAGCAAGTGCTTCCCGCAATTTAGTCAAGCACAAATCAAAGAAACCTTAGTGACCATGCGAGCTTTTCTAGACGTTATTGTCGCACCGGGTAATTTCAAACGCGGCTTAGTGAAGGGAATCTTTTTAATTAGTGGAAATTACGCTACAAGAAGTAAGCTAATTATCAATAAACAACCAAATCCAAAACTAGCTGCTTCAAATGAAGAATTATACCGCCGTTACAAGATGGCTGCGGCTAATGCAGTGGATATGTTAACTGATTTTAATTGCCAACTCTCAAAACCAAATATGACTTTTAATAGCGATTATGCACCGACATTTGAAAGAGAATAGGGGAAAATATGCAAAAACTATTAAAACAGAAAGTCACTAAGAATGAACGTGACTGGATATTATATGATGTGGGAAATTCTGGTTATAGCTTGATGTTGGCTACGATTTTACCGATTTATTTCAATCATCTCGCCCAACAAGAACACTTATCTTCGGCTCAGTACTTAGCTTATTGGGGTTATGCTACAAGCTTGATTACACTTTTTGTTGGGTTTATTGGTCCGATTTTTGGAAGTATTGCTGACTTTCAAGGGATGAAGAAAAAACTCTTCATACTGTTTTTGACTATTGGAATTGTAGGTTGTTACGCCTTAAATTTAGCGCATAGTTGGTGGCTCCTTTTAATCGTATATGTTATTAGTAAATTAGGATATTCTTCTAGTTTGATTTTCTATGATGCGATGCTGACCGATATTACCACCAAAGAGCGCTATGATAATATTTCTTCCTTGGGTTATGCTTGGGGCTATATTGGAAGTATTGTTCCGTTTGTGCTAAGTATTGGTCTAGTTTTAGGTCGTAATGCTTTTCATCTCAGCCTTACTGCAGCAATGATTTTAGCATTTAGTATTACAGCGACTTGGTGGTTAATCAATAGTCTGCCCTTACTGAAAGTTTATGAGCAAAAATACTATATTCCTAAACAAACAGCAGTCCTTAAAAATACCTTTAGCCGTTTGAAGAAAACCTTAAAAGCCATTTATCATCAAAAACATATTTTTTATTACTTGATTTCCTTTTGCCTATACATTGATGGCGTCAATACCATTATTAGTATGGCTACGGCTTATGGTAAAGCATTAGGACTGGGTGATACCGACTTGCTCCTTGCCTTATTGGTAACTCAGTTTGTTGCCTTTCCTGCTACGATTGTCTTTGCGAGAATTACTAAACACTTCAAGACATCTACATTAATCTATGTTTGTCTATTTGCTTATGTTGGCATTACCCTCTTTGCCGTTACCTTGGTTCATCCAATCCAATTTTGGATGTTAGCAATCTTTGTTGGCTTATTCCAAGGGGGGATTCAAGGATTATCCCGATCTTATTTTGCTGGGATGATTCCAGCGAGCCAATCAGGTGAATATTTTGGTATTTTGGATGTTTGTGGAAAAGGAGCCGCCTTCTTAGGAACTTTCCTTGTCAGCAGCGTCACCCAAATTACCAACCGTGAACGAATGGGACTTGGCGTATTGATTATCATCTTTATCGCCGGACTTTACTTCTTCCATAAATCAGTAAAATTAAAAGCATAAAATAAGACTACGAAGACAAATGATGTTTTCGTAGCCTTTTTACTTATTTCAATTCATCTAAAAGACGTTTTTGTCCGGTTAATTGCTGAAATTCAGTAATATCTTGCGTCACTTCTAAACAACCCAAGTATTTACCTTGTTCATCATGAAGGGCATAATAGCGAATCGAGATTTTCATCCCACGCATATCAATCCAAAAATCAGCTTGCGTACGTGCCCCTGATCTGAAATCATCTAAAATTTGTTGGACAATATGCATGCTCTTTGGCGGATGACAGTTCACCACTTCTCGTCCAATGACTGATTTCGTTCTCGGGAAAATACGATGTGGGCCTTCTGAGTAAAAACGGACCTTCTCATCAGCATCAACAAAGGTTAAATCAACTGGTAGATGAGAGAAAATCGCGATTAATTGATCTAATTGTAAGTTTCCTGTTGGCAGATCAATGGTTTGCGTTAAATCTCCACTAAAATTATCTGTCTTTTCTTGAGTAGTAACCGAGCTCACAGGATAATCGGGTAAACTTGCGGCAATTACTTCAGTTGTTTCTTTCGCTTGGGCAATAGCTGCTAGACGTTGTACCTCATTTTCCTTTTCTTTTTCAAAGGAAGCAGCACTCGGTACCCATTTTAACGGTTCAGGAATAAAGCTAAAACCAATATCATGACTATCTTTAGCGATTTGTTGCCAGTCTGCCAAGCTAAAGACATCTAGCGTCATCGGAATCATGATTTCTTCTTCTTTAAAAATCATTTCTTCTATTTCGTTTTTCAAAGCGGCCCATTTTTCAGATAACGGATTATACGCTACTTTAGGAGAAGCCAAAAGTTCAGCAAACTCTTTAATCATCGTACGAATTTGATCATCCACACCCCACATGACTTTAGGTGGCGCAGTGATACCATATTTTTCCATAAAGGCAAAAATCAACGTTTCCTTGCGTGTATAGTGTTTATCAATATTTTTTAAATCTGCCACTGCTCTTTGAAGACGTTCCAATTGTGACCAGTCTTGTTTAGCCATTTTCGCTAAAATCCCATCAATTTCATCTGTTAGCAAAGATTGCAAGACTTGATTTTCTAATTTTAAAGTATGTATCGGATGTCCTACTTGCCCATGCTCTTCATTTGAACGATGAATCTCATTGATGGAACCTTTAAAGACAGCCGCATGAATATTACATAACCGTTGAATTTCGCTTGGATCAAGTCCTGATTGAATCAAGGCTTTTTCGGCAGCCGTTATTTCGGTCACATCCACACCATCGAAGGCTTCATTGAACATCGCCTTCGCTTCTTCAAAACTGCCCCCATTATGTAAAGTAGATAAGATTTCTATAATTTTTTCTTGTCTTTGTTTTCTTGTTTGATCCATTTACTTACCTCCCACAACTGTAAACCCAGCATTTTCAAAGGCCCGAATAATTTGTTCTAAAGGAATTTTCTTTAATTTCGCCCCTTTAGGAATCGTCATATATCTCCCAGCCGTTTGTAACATGCCAGGTGCCTTAATTTCCTTAAATCCTAATCGAAACATAATATCCAAAATTTCTGGATAACTTTGAACCAATTGATATAAAGTCAAATTTAAATCAAGTTCTTTCACCAAACCACCTCACAATTGATAATCATTCTCATAAACTATTCTACGCTATTTTGCCATTCTTTTCACTAAAAAATTTATAGAAAAATCAAAAACATCTTTTCATTGAAACGATAAATTTATTTGTTCATTCTACTTTACATGAGAATAGAATTAGAATATAACGTTCTACAAATTAAACTTTTCTTATTTTAAACCGTTAATGCGGAGATAAAGGTAATCATGCTTCTACAGAGAGTCTACGTTGCTGAGAGTTAGGCGAAAAACAAGTTATCAAATGGACCGCGGAGGGGGTAGTCAAAGAAAGCTTGCTTTTGAGTATACTACCACGTGATGGCTTACGTAAGTAGTCGAAGATATGTTGGTATCTTGATGAGGGTATGGAGTTTTCCATGAATCAAGGTGGCACCGCGGATTAGTCGATTCGTCCTTGACAGTCATTTATTATGCTGTCGAGGACTTTTTTATTTCCTACGACAATCTAAGAAGGCCTTTTTATGTATCCAATTTATCTGGATTTGTCTTTTTTACAAAATCAAGCAAATACAAAAGACTACACACATTATCCACTGACACTAGAATTGCTAGCAGATATCAAAACACCGCTAGAAGTCTTAAAACTATTCAAAGAGCAAAACAAGCCTTGCTTTTTACTAGAGTCCGTCATCTCTAAAGAACAATGGGGGCGCCATACTTTTCTAGGCTTTGATCCAGTTTTAGAAATCACTGGCTTAGACGGTCAAATCTATGAAATTGGTCAAGCAATTAAAAGTACTATCCCTCAAAAATATTTACGCAAGCTTTTAGCTCAATACCGCGTACCTAAACTAATCAACCTACCGCCCTTTATCGGTGGTTTAGTCGGCTATTTTGGCTACGACTATTTCAAATATGTCGAAACAAAATTAAAATTAGATGCTAAAAACCCCGAAGCATTAAATGATTTCAACTTGATGCTTTTTACCAAAGTGGTCTGCTTTGATCATACGCAACAAAAAATCTATCTTATCGCTAATGTGCCGCTAACTGATTTGACGGCATGGTATCAAAAAATCTGTCAAGAATTACAAGATTTGGCTGAACTTTTGACTAATCAACATGCAAAACGTAAATTTACGGGTGAATTATTAGCCCCTTTTCAACCTCGGTTTACCAAGGAGCGTTTTACCCAAATGATTCAAAAAGCGAAGAACTATATTTATGAAGGAGATATCTTCCAAGTCGTACTTTCTAATTGTCTAAGCGCGTCCTTTCAAGGAAGCTTACTGGATACTTATCGCCAATTACGGTTGCTAAATCCTTCGCCTTATCTCTTTTATGTGCAAACAAGTGACTTAGAAGTGATTGGAGCTTCTCCTGAAACCTTAGTCAAATTAGAAAATGAAACACTATACACCTATCCATTAGCCGGAACTAGACCCCGGGGAAAGACCTTGCAAGAAGATTTGGCCTTAGAAAACGAGCTCTTACAAGATGAAAAAGAACTGGCCGAGCACAATATGTTGGTGGATTTAGGACGCAATGATTTAGGCAAAGTTTGTCAGTTTGGCACAGTCGAAGTCGAAAAATATTTAAATATTGAACGTTTCTCACACGTTATACATATCGGTTCAACCATTCGCGGAATTATCCAAAATGATAAAGATGCACTAGATACCGTAGATGCGATTTTACCAGCTGGAACTTTATCCGGTGCACCGAAATTTCGAGCATGTGAAATTATCAATGAATTAGAAGATGTCAAACGCGGTATTTACTGTGGCGCAATTGGTTATATCGATTTTAGTGGGAATCTTGATTTATGTATTGCCATTCGCATTATTTATAAAAAAAACCAAAAAATCTTTATTCAAAGTGGTGCTGGAATTGTGGCTGATTCAAATGCCGATAAAGAATATCAAGAATGTATCAATAAAGCCAAAGCCACTGTTAAAGCTTTAGAACTTGCAGGAGGAAATTCAAATGATCTTACTCATTGATAACTATGATAGTTTCGCCTATAACCTCTATCAAATGGTTGGCGAAATTGCCAAAGAAATTAAAGTCATTCGCAATGATACCTATAGTGTGGCACAAATCGCACAGCTCAATCCACAAGCCATCATCCTTTCACCTGGACCTGGTCGACCGGAAGATGCTGGAGTTTGCCAAGAAGTGATTACTCGCCTAGGACACAAAATTCCGATTTTAGGTGTTTGCTTAGGACATCAAGCTATCTGCCAAGTTTTTGGTGCTACGATTACCCATGCCCCACAATCAATGCATGGCAAGTCCTCCTATATTCAAATCAATCAGGCAAGTCCTCTATTTAAGGAGATTGCAGCACCTATGCAAGTGGCACGATATCATTCTTTAATTGCACAAAAAGAAACAATTCCTGAATGCTTATTAAAAGTTATCGCAAGTACGAATGAACAAGAAATAATGGCCGTAAATCATCAAACTTATCCCATCTTTGGCGTCCAATTTCATCCCGAATCAATTCTTACACCAAACGGACGAAAACTATTAGCGAATTTTATTCAATTTGCGCAAAACTTGTCAATCAGCGAATCATTCAGGTCATACAATTACATGGCGCTGAAGATGAAGCAACCATTCGTCACTACCAACAAACGCTTAAAATACCAGTAATCAAAGCCTTTGGGATTCAAACGCCAGACGATGTAAAGAAGGCTATACAATCCTCAGCCGATTATTTACTTTTTGATTACAAGGTAGCTGGTAGTGGCAAAACTTTTGACTGGCGCTATATCCAAGAAGTTAAACACGATTACTTTCTTGCAGGTGGGATCAATAGTGAAAATCTTAAAGATGCGCTATCCCTTAATCCCTATGCCATTGATTTAAGCTCAGCCATCGAAACAAATGGCCATAAAGATAATCAAAAAATGACCACTATTATAAATATCATGAGAGGATGAAGACAATGACAAATCCAAATGGACGCTTCGGTATCCATGGCGGTCAATATATTCCCGAAACCTTAATGAATGCCGTCATAGAACTTGAAGAAGCCTATAATCACTTTAAAAATGATCCAACTTTCCAAAAAGAATTAAAAGAATTATTCCATGACTATGCCAATCGTCCAAGTAGACTCTACTACGCCGAAAAACTGACGAAAAAACTAGGTGGCGCAAAAATCTATCTCAAACGCGAGGACTTAAATCATACTGGCGCCCATAAAATTAACAATGTATTAGGACAAGCCTTATTAGCGAAGAAAATGGGCAAAACACGTCTCATCGCCGAAACAGGTGCCGGTCAACACGGAGTTGCCACCGCCACCGCCGCTGCACTTTTAGATATGGAATGTGTAGTGTATATGGGTAAAGAAGATACCATTCGTCAAGCCTTAAATGTCTACAAAATGCGCTTATTAGGAGCAGAAGTCATGCCGGTTACGAGTGGTACAGCAACTTTAAAAGATGCTGTATCTGAAGCGATGCGTGAATGGACGAGCCGCATTGAAGATACGCATTATTGTCTTGGATCCGTGATGGGGCCTCATCCATTCCCAGTAATTGTCCGTGATTTTCAAGCAGTTATCTCTCAAGAAATCAAAGAACAAATGCTAGAAAAAGAAGGCCGGCTCCCTGATATTGTGATGGCTTGTGTAGGTGGCGGCAGTAATGCAATTGGGGCTTTCTACCACTTTATCGCGCATCCTGAAGTCCGTTTAATCGGGTGTGAGGCAGCAGGACGCGGCATTGATACCCTTGATACGGCAGCCACCATTGCAACCGGGAAGCTTGGGATTTTCCACGGGATGAAATCTTATTTTTGCCAAGATGAATACGGACAAATCGCCCCTGTCTACTCTATTTCAGCTGGGCTAGATTATCCCGGAATTGGCCCAGAGCATGCCAATTTACATGACCAAAAACAAGCAGAATACGTCGCTATTACTGATGAAGAAGCTGTCAACGCCTTTGAATTATTAAGTAAAACAGAAGGAATCATCCCAGCAATTGAATCCGCTCATGCAGTAGCTCATGCAATCAAAATCGCCCCTACCCTAGACAAAGATAAAATTATTGTTGTGAATTTATCTGGACGTGGCGATAAAGACTGTGCAGCAATAGCAAGATATCGAGGTGAAAACATCCATGACTAAACAAACCGGACAACAACGAATTCAAAAAGCTTTTCACCACAAAGCTTTTATTCCCTTTATTACTTGTGGTGCCCCAGATTTAGCTACTAGTAAAGCCATTATCCGCACATTAGCAGCAAATGGTGCAGATATTATCGAACTAGGTATTCCTTTTTCAGATCCAACCGCAGAAGGACCGGTTATTCAAGAAGCAAATTTACGCGCTTTAAAAAATCAAGTAACCACAGATGATATCTTCCAAATGGTAGCAGATTTACGCCAAGATTTAACCGTACCAATGGTCATTATGACTTATGCCAATGTGGTCTTTTCCTATGGTATCCAACGCTTCATTCAAAAAGCCCAAGAAGTCGGCATTGATGGCCTAATTTTGCCAGATGTCCCTTATGAAGAAAAAGAAGAATTCAATCAAGTTTGCCAACAATATGGTTTAGCCTTTATTTCCTTGATTGCCCCTACTTCCCATGAGCGTATTGCAAAAATCGCTAAAGAAGCAAATGGTTTCTTATATTGCGTTTCTTCTTTAGGGGTAACTGGGGTTCGTAGCCAAATTAATACGGATCTTGATAGTATGATTGCTGCTGTACGAAAGGCCAATCCGAATATTCCTGTAGCAATTGGATTTGGCATTGCCACAAGCGAACAAGCCAAACAAATGAGTCAACTCTCAGACGGGATCATCATCGGATCGGCCATCGTCAAACAAATTGGCCAACACCAACAAAAAACTCCAGAAATTTTAGCAGAATATGCCAAAAGTATTGTCCAAAGTATTCGGTGAACATGAAACAATAGAAGCAAAAAATCAGCGTGAAGCAACAAAACCTCACGCTGATTGATTTTTCATTTCATTTTTCGTCCTAAGTAAAATACGGGAATGCCTAGTAAAGTCAGTCCGATTCCGGTTAAAGCAAGCTGGGTTGAATAAACAATCGTCATCACTAAAATAAACCCACCACCTAATATCGCAATGAGTGGTAAAACTGGATATAACGGAACTTTATATGGTCGCGGTAAGTCCGGTTGTGTCTTGCGCAATACAAAAACTGCCGCAAAAATCAAAATGCTGAAAAACCACATCACAAAGACTAACATATCCGTCAATAAATCAAAATTTCCTAAACACATCATCACAATGGCTATGGCTAATTGAAATAAAGCAGCAACATAGGGAATAGCGGTATGTTTAGAAAGACGTTTGAAATAGTGGCTCAAAGGCAATTCATCTTCTTTCGCTAAAGCATAAGGCACGCGAATTCCGGTCATTGTATAGCCGTTTAGTGCCCCATATACTGAAATCAAAATCCCAATCGTCACTAATTTTCCTCCAAAACCACCAAACATTTGGATAGCTGCTAAATTAGCTGCATTTAAGTTACCAGCAATCTGCGCAACCGGTAAATTCTTCAAGAAAGCCCAGTTAATCAACACATAAACTAAAGTTACAAAACTAAGTCCCAAGATAATCGCTTTAGGCAAATCTTTTTGCGGATGCTTCATTTCACCTGCGACATTTCCTACATTTAACCAACCATCATAGGCAAATAAAGTAGCTAGTAACGCAGCAGCAAAATTATGGGCAGCATTGGTTTGACCAAAAAAGCTTGCATCCACTAAAGCTATTTGCACCTGACCTTGTGTAAATAGTCCTGATAGAATAATTAAACTAATCGGTAGCAATTTTACAATAAGTGTTACTGATTGCACATTGGCCGCTACCTTTGTGCCTAACAAGTTAATCCCCGTTACACTCGAACCTACTAAAATCGCTAAGGGGAGTAATATAGAAGAGGACAAATGAAATAGATTGATACACTGGGTAGCAAAGATAATGCTTAATGCGGCAATATTTGCTGGAAAATAAACAATCATTTGCGCCCAACCGAGTAAAAATGAAGGCAATTTACCATAAGCTTCTTCAATATAGCGCACCGCTCCACCCGTTTTAGGAATCGCTGTGGCTAATTCAGCAACCGTCAAGCCCCCACAGATTGTTAATAGACCAGCCAAAGCCCAGGCAAATAAAGTAGCCGAGGCATTTTGCGTATGATTGACGACACTGGCCACCTTGAAAAAGACCCCTGCACCAATGACTGTACCCATCACTGTTGACAAGGCACCTACTAAATTAATTTCCTTTTTTAAATGTTTTTGCTCCATCCATTAACCTCATTTTCTAAATATAATGAAAGTATACAGAAAATAATCACAAAAAACCATAGACTTTTATTTAAAATTTTATGTTATAAAAAAATAGAGAATACAAAGTAGCCTTACCTTGTATTCTTTATTTTTTTTCATATTAGAAATTCGTTGTATCTGGATCAGTAGCTAAACTCTTAACCCCTTGTAATGCATCCATCGCTGCCATATCTTGGGCATCAATTATGAAATCAAAGACTTGGAAGTTTTGCTCAATACGTGATGGCGTAACAGATTTTGGTAATGGTAAGAAACCTTTTTGTAAACTCCAACGTAATAACAACTGTGGCACACTCTTTTGATATTTCGCCGCAATCTTTTCTAGCTCTGGTAAACCAATCAAATTCCCTGTGCCTAGTGGACTATAAGCTTCACTTAAGATGTTGTGCGCATTGTTATAGGCTACCACTTCTCTTTGTTGGTCAGATGGGTTAAGGTAAATTTGATTCACAACTGGTCGAATTTTAGCTGTTGCAAGCAAAGCATCTAAATGGTGAGCTCTAAAGTTCGAAACACCGATAGATTTAATCTTGCCTGCTTCAACCGCTTCTTCCATTGCACGCCAAGCTTCACTATTAGCTTCTTGCCAATTTTCACGAAAATGAACTGGATTTGGCCAATGAATCAAATAAAGATCGAAATAATCTAAGCCTAAATTTTGTAAAGACTGATCAATGGCTTTTTTCGCTAATTCATAACTATGATCCGTGTTCCATAATTTTGTCGTTACAAATAAATCTTCACGAGCGACCCCACTTTTTTGAATGGCACGACCGACAGAAACTTCATTGCCGTAAATCATCGCCGTATCAATATGACGATAACCACTTTCTAAAGCTTTCAATACAGATTGTTCGGCCACATCCCCATCAGGAGTTTGCCAAGTACCAAAACCTAGTACCGGAATTTCTTGACCATTTGCTAACTTGTAAGTTGGAATTTTACTCATAATATGTACACCTCTTTAAATATGTATTACACCTTTAATTTTACAACTAATACTGCATTTTTTCATGTATCTTGTTTAAAAAGCTTTAGCAACATCTGCTTTTCAATCGTGCAGAATCTATTTCATAAAAAATATTTTAAATAACTATATATTTATAATTAGTATAAATAAAATAATTTACATATGCACGTTTAATGCACTAATTATAGTACATTATGAAAAAATTAATAATTCATATATTTCCATATAACCATTGAAAAATAATTTTTATCGTATATAATTTTAAACGAAATAATAATGAAAAAAGAAAAAAAAATGAATCGAAATACATCTTATTATGACAAAGAAGCCTATAGAGAATTAACCCATATTCAAAAACTACTTTTAGCTGATGAACCATTTACCGTATCAAAAAGAATTCATGCGGCTAGACGTGGTCGCTTACAAGAACCCTTTCTTTTTATCGACCAAAATCGTATGCCTAATTATTTCAAACAATCCATTCGCCTATAAAAAAAGAGAGTCACACCACGACAAGTGGTTGACTCTTTTTGATTATCTTCTATGATTTGATTGTTGCATCATCATATAAGCACGATATTTTTCATCTAATGTAGCAAGACCACTCTCTAGTCTTCCGCGCTCTCTTGCATGAATACGCTTTGAGGCTGTCCATGATTTAGATGCAGCATTCAATGTTAATAATTTTGCAAACTCAAATGGTTGATTTTCAGCCTGTACTAGTGAATTTTCACTATCCAATGTAAAATATTGTACTTCTCGAATAGACTCCATACCATTTCCCTCCAATATCCTTTCATTCCCCACGTTCATTGTACAACCACTTACTAGGAAAATACAAGAAAAATTATCAATTTTCGACAATTTTTTTAATAAATTATATTTTAATAATCAAACACAAATATGTAAACATTCGTATAAATAAATATTTACATACGTAGACTATTTTAAATTTTATGTTTCCATTTTTGTCTAAATACTATTATTTCAAGCTTATCAAACGAATAACAACTAAACATAAGCTTCTTTTTATAATAATTCTAAATTAAAACAATGATACTAGATACTCTATCTATAAAATCACATATAGAATCCATTGTTTTTTATACAAGTTATAAATAATATCATTTTTTTATTTTATTTTCAAAACTTTATCTAGGACAAGCACTTGCGTAGATATTATTGTTTTATTTCGTATTTTGCTTACAGCTAATATGATTAATCTATTATTCCTTTTCATTATCTACTTCCTTTAAAACATACTCCTTTTCATTCAAAATAATGGATTAAATGTCAAGATAGGCTGTTTTGGTCTATTCCAAAAATAAAAAAATAGCATACATACTTCATCTTATTCGCAAGATTTTTTTAATTTTTTTGATTTTTTTGCATTTACCCCTTTTCATTTTGAGCATTTTATAAGATAATGAAGTATGTAAAGATTGTAAATATATTTTGCCGTTTATCTTTACATATATGTTTACCGTTTCAAGTTAATGTAAATTATCTTTTCCCATATTCCAATGAACGCACATGTCTTTTAGGCATGTGCGTTCATTGTTGTGTTAAAAAAAAGGCATTGGAGACAACACTCCAATGCCTTTTGATTATTTCACCCAAGCTTTGACTTTTTCCGGATTGGCTTTGATCCAATCTTTTGCTGCTTGCTTTGGCTCTTTCCCATTTTGAATGTCCAACATCACACTTTCCATGTCTTTGGTACTCCAATGGAAATTATCTAAAATTTGATTGGCTTTTTGATGTTCTTTGGCAAAGTCTTTACTTGTCATTGTATGAATTTCTTCAGCTGAACTCATACTCTTCTTATCATCTTTTAAGTATTTCAAATCATATTTGGCAAACATCCAATGCGGAGACCAACCAGTGATAACGATATCTTCCTTATTTTTAATTGCTTTATCTAAGGCCATGACCATTGCACCTGATGAAGAAGTCTCTACTTGCCAATCACTTAAATTATCATAAGCTTTGACTGTTTTCTTAGCACCAGCAACAACTCCAGCACCTGGCTCGATTCCGGTAATCTTCTTACCAGCTTCATCGGATAAATCGCTAATGGTATCGACTTTCATATAACCAGGAACAACTAGACCTACTTTTGCCCCTTTTAAATTGGCCCCTAAATCCACCATTTGATCCTTGTATTTTTTATATTGGCTCGCATGTGTGTTTGGTAACCAAGCTGCCACCATCGCATCGGCCCGGTTATTGGCCACGGCTTCCCACATGACAGCATTATCTAAAGGAGTCATCTCTACTTGATATCCTTCATCTTCAAGGACTTGCGCAATCACATTGGTTGAAGCCACCTCAGTATCCCATTGCACATAAGCTAAACGAATGGTTTCTTTGGTTTGTGTACCTAACACCACATTTTGGACAATAGCCCCGATTGCTAAAACAGCTAAAACGGCTGAAGTTAAGGCAATTTTTTGTTTTTTAGGCATTTTTTGAGGCGCGTGTTGTTTTTCACGGTTCGTATATTGGATAAAGCGGTCAATCATAATCGCTAAAATAACCAATGCCAATCCGCTGACAAACCCACTACCGATATCAGCTTTTTGTAAGGCTGCCAAGACATTGCGCCCAAGACCAGGCGCCCCAATCATTGAAGCTGTAACAACCATTGATAAAGCTAGCATCGTCGTTTGATTGACCCCAGCTAAAATCGTCTTTTTCGCTAAAGGTAATTCTAACTTCAATAATTTTTGCCAAGCGGTGCCCCCAAATGAATCTGAAGCTTCCACTAGTTCTGTTGGAATTTGTTTAATCCCTAAATGTGTGAAACGTACAGTAGGTGGTAAAGCGAAAATTACTGAAGCGAAGACCCCTGGCACCATCCCGATACCAAAGAACGCCACGGCTGGAATTAAATACACAAAACTTGGCATACTTTGCATAAAGTCTAAAATAGGGGTTAATACTTTTCTGACCGTCTCACTTTTTGCCATCCAAATACCTAGTGGCACCCCGATAACAATCGAAATCACACTAGCTACTAACACCAATGTAGTCGTTTGTAAAAGTGCATCCCATAGACCTTGGTTAGCAATAAAAACTAATCCTAAAAAGGTAAAAATCGGTAAACCTTTTTTCTTGTTCGTAATGATATAAGCGATCACTGTCAGTAACACAATCCATACTGGAATAGGTACTAAACCTAATATTCCCGTAATTGTGTCCATCACTTTTTGACCGACAGTTTGTAATAAATTAAATAGCCCAGAAAAATGAACCGTCAACCAGTCCGTCAGCTGCTCAATTACTTTAGCAACGGGCCATGTATTTGTTAAATTATCCATTGACAACTTCCTCTCCTTGCTGTGTTTCTGCTAATGCTTCAATGACCGAACCACGAATGACTACTCCTAAAACTTTATCATTTTCGACAACTGCTAAAGGTGTCTTGGCATCATATAAAACATTAAAAATATCGGTAACCAACATATCTTTATCAATCGTTGGCATCTGTTCATCAAGTACTTCTTGTAAACTTAATTTCTCATTTCTAGCTCTTAATGCGGCGTCGGCAGTAATAATTCCTTTTAATTGACGTTTGCGATCGACTGCGACTAGCATACTAATTTCTTCTTTACGCATACGATTTAAAGCAACATTTGGACCATCTAATTCAATATTGGTCGTAATCGCTGGGACCATAATGTTTTGAGCGGTTAAGACTTTAGTACGGTCCACATCTTCCACAAACTCGCGAACAAATTGATTTGCTGGATTGGTTAAGATTTCTTCACCCGTACCTATTTGCATAATTTGCCCATCTTTCATCAAAGCAATTCGGTCGCCAATTCGTAAAGCCTCATTTAAATCATGAGTGATGAAAATAATCGTACGTTTTTCTCTCGCTTGTAGATCCAACAATTCATCTTGCATTTCGCGACGAATTAATGGGTCTAATGCAGAGAAAGCTTCGTCCATCAATAAAATTTCTGGATCGTTAGCTAAGGCGCGAGCTAGACCTACACGCTGTTGCATCCCACCTGATAATTGTTCTGGATATTGATCAGCAAAATCCAAAAGTCCAGCATTGTCCAACGCTTTTTTTGCTCTTTTTTCGCGTTCTTCTTTAGTAACACCTTTAATTTCCAAACCATACTCGACATTTTCTAAAATCGTACGGTGTGGGAATAATCCAAAACTTTGGAACACCATATTAATTTTGTGACGTCGAACTTCTCGTAAACCTTCTTTATCTAATTTGGCAATATCTTGACCATCAATAAAAATCTGGCCATCTGTTGGTTCAATTAAACGATTCAGCAAACGAATCAACGTAGACTTCCCACTACCAGATAATCCCATGACAACGAAAATCTCACCTTCATTTACTTGAAAGTTTGCATCATGGACCCCGACAGTTGCGCCAGTCTTGGCTAAAATTTCCTTTTTACTTTTATTTTCTGTAATCATATCTAACGCTTGGTGGGTTTTGCGTCCAAATATTTTCGTTAAATGCTTAACTTCTAATTTACTCATTCATTTCCCTTCTTTCTGATTCCTTTAAGTGACTACTTTATAATACCATAATGTTGTCACTTTGTCAAAAAGGATGCTTTCCTAAAAAATCGTACAAAAAAAGACAGTTAGACCATTCTGCTAACTGCCTTTTTCAATGAAATATTTACTGCTTACCATTAAATCTAGCCTCTACTCGATAAATTCTTTGTCCGCGGCTAGAAAATTTCTCTTCGTATTCCGTCATGATATTGCCTTCATAATTACTATGATGCAAATCTAGCCAGACTTGTAAAATCGTCATGCCATACTGTGAAAAACTAGCTAATGAATATTCAAATAAGCCTTGATTATCGGTTTTAAAATGTATTTCTCCAGCTGGTTTTAAGATTTGCTCATCAACAGCTAAGAAACTCTTATAAGTTAAGCGACGTTTTTCATGACGTTTTTTCGGCCATGGATCAGAAAAGTTCAAATAAATTCGATCTACTTCACCATCTGAAAAATATTCTGTCAAGCTTGACCCATCAACATGCAATAATTGTACGTTGGGCAATTCTTCAGCCAAAACTTTATCTAAGGCAAAAGAGACCACACTGACTTGAATCTCCACACCAATATAGTTAATTTCTGGATGTGCCTTAGCCATTTCCGTAATATATTGACCTTTTCCCATCCCAATTTCAATATGAATCGGATGGTCATTGCCAAAGCGCTCATGCCACTTTCCTTTAAAAGTATGGGCTTGATCCACCACATATTCTGGATGAGATGAAATCAATTCTTCTGCCCCTTTACGTTTTCTAACTCGCATCTTTTTTCCTTTCTTTTTCGCAGCCAACTTTATCTTCCTAAAGAAATAGACGGAAATCTATGTTTTTGAGAATTCCGTCTATTAAGAGCGATATAGTCTTTTTAGTTGGATAATTTCGCGGTTGGTCTGGCGATAATCACTTTTTAATACATTTTTTTTAATTTCTTGTAAAATACTCAATAAAGCATACCAATAGATTTTTTCCATATAGTCACTTTCAGGCTCGATACCATAGCTTAATAACCAAGCACTCCAACTAGCAACTGGTACATAAGAGCCTAGGATGGTCGCGATATCTACTGCTGGATCGGCAAACATAATCGAATCCCAGTCTACCAGATAAAGATAATTTTGGCAGACAATCCAGTTTTTATAATTCACATCTCCGTGGACTACACAGGCATCACGCACATCAAAAAGCGGGATATGCTCATGTAAGTAACGAATCACCATCTGTAAAAATGAATTTTGGGCAATCTCTTTTGGTAACTTCTCACAATAATTTTGCAACATCAATTCAGGTGGGAAAAGTTGCCCTCCCGTTTTTTGGAGCATGGACTTTAAAGAAGGTGAATGGTGTAAATGATATAACACATCAATCACATCATTGCGTTTACCAATTTCATCTGCTTGTAAAATTCGTCCATCTAACCATTCTTGTGCTGTTAAAACATCTCCTGAACCCGTGCGTTTCGTCCATACTAACTTAGGGGCAATTCCCTCTTTTGATAACGCCGCAAGCATCGGAGTGGTATTTCGTTTGATAAAGACTTTTTCTTTTGCACGCATGCCGACAAATGCTTTACCCGTATCGCCTTTTAATGGTTGCATACACCATTCATTATCAACACGAATCTCCATCAAATTTTACTCCCTTCATTTTAACAGTAACTATAATTGTAGCCCCTTATATAAAAATCGTCAATAGCTGAAAAACAATCAGTTACGCATTTTCATCACAATTTCATTTTACTTGAGAGGCTGATACTATCTCTTTATAACATGGGCAAAGCAACACATGATCATTGATGACACCAATTGCTTGTAAATAGGAATAGATAATCGTTGGACCGACAAAACGAAAGCCTCTTTTTTTCATATCTTTACTAATTTTTTGGGAAAGTGCATCTTGACTAGGAATTTCTTCTTCATTATGCCATTGATGATGAATCACTTGAGAATTCGTAAATGACCAGATATAAGCATCAAAACTACCAAATGTTGCTTGCAATGCTAAATAAGCCCGAGCATTAGTAACGACTGCTTGAATTTTCATGCGATTGCGGATGATTGCTGGATTTTGACAAAGAGCAGCAATTTTTTCTTCATTATAGGTAGCGATTTTTTGATAATCAAAATCATCAAACGCCCGTCTAAAGCCTGCCTGTTTTTTCAGGACAATAGCCCATGAAAGACCCGCTTGCATCATTTCCAGTACTAAATATTCGAATAATAGTCGCTCATCATGACAAGCTCTACCCCAACGTTTATCATGATAGTCTTGCATTTGTGGACTCTGCAACGCCCAACCACATTTTTCCATCCTAATTCACCTCAAGTTCATTGTACTAAAAAAACAAAGTCAATACTATTTCTTTTTAAATCAAACAAATCCAAACAATTTCATACATTTGTATAGTCTTTAGGATAAATTTATTACAATAACTTAAATTTATACCATCCCCACCTCTTTAAAAAGTAAACGTTTTCTAGTATAATGGATGGCGTAAGGAGGAAATCAAGATGCAACTACCCAAATCCACACAAGCGATGACTGATTTTGCGAACTTAGTAACTTATGCTTTTGATAAAACATTATCTGTCTTAAATGAAGAAAAATTTCATTCCCGCTATCAGCATGGATTATGTTTTGGTTCTTATCATAATAATCAGTTAACAAACGGCTTGATGATTAATCTATTTCCAAGTTATCTAAATCATCAAAAACTACAAATGGCGGGTGTAGGTTATGTAGCAAGTGATCCAATTTATCGTGGACAAGGGAGTATCAAAGCCCTTTTTGCCGAAGTTTTGCAATACTTATATGAAAAACAAGTAGCCTATGCGCAACTCGCTCCGTTCTCGGCAGGCTTTTATCGCCAATTTGGTTTTGAAGAAGCCTTTTATCAAAAACAATATCGCTTTGGTTTTGACGCATTTGAACGCACCAATTTTCAGCATGACTTGACCTTAAAACGCGGGAGTTATGATGAACTGTTAGCAGATATCCAAACCGTTTATCAAAAAACACATCAAGGGGGGCTCTGGCGTGAAGATTGGTGGTGGCAAAGACTACATATTTATTATCCTAATCGCTTTTATGTCGTAATTTATGACGAGACACATCCAGTAGGCTATCTCATCTATCGTAAAATGGGCAGCACCTTTCAAGTAGAAGAGCTGATTTATCTTCACTTAAATGCTCTGAAAGCAAGCCTGCAATACATCAAGTCCCATCAATCAACCTTTCAAGAAGTGACCATTTGTGCGAGTATCCAAGAAAGATTAGAATGGCTCTTTCCTGAACAAAAGCGCATTGAAATCAAGATTCGTCCTTACATGATGAAACGCATACTCCATATTGAGCAAATTCTCGCCCAATATGAAGCATTAAATTCCCTAGTGATTCAGGTGACGCAAGATGATATCTGTTCACAAAATGTCGGCTATTGGCAATATCATGGTGATAGTTGGCAAAAAACAACAGCTAAGGAAGCGGATTTAAGCGCAGATATCACCACCTTTAGCGCACTCTTACTAGGGGAACTTACCGTGGATGAGGCAATTTTCACCCAGCGTTTACAAGCAAGTGCTAAAGCGCAAAAATTGAAATTACCTTCATTCAATCAGCAATTTTTTGATTATTATTAATTATCAATGTCTCAAGCGTTGATAGAACTTAGCAATAATGGATAAGTTTACAGCATTTATGGAAAAACATTTCATTCCTGTAGCTTCTAAAGTCGGATCACAGCGGCATTTAGTAGCCATCCGTGACGCCTTCTTAGTTTCTATGCCATTAATGATTTTGGGTGCCCTAGCCGTAATGATTAATAACTTACCAATTCCTGGCTTCCAAAATCTGATGAATTCCATCTTTGGCGGAGAAGCTTGGAAAGGATTTGGTGGAGCTGTCTGGAATGGTACTTTTGCAATTTTATCAGTATTTATTGCCTTTCTTTTAGCTTATAATATCGCTTATAGCTATAAAAAAGATGCAGTTGCTACCGGGGTTGTTTCACTAGCTTGCTTCTTTACACTAGGCGCAGCAGTGAGCGGTATGAGCTCAACTGGTTTTTTCGTAGCCTTAATCGTCGGTATCGTATCTGCCGAAATTTTTACACGTTTAATTGATAATCCTAAATTAGTCATTAAAATGCCAGATGGCGTGCCACCTGCAGTTGCTAAGGCCTTTGCTTCCTTGCTTCCTGCGATGATTACTGTTTCTATTTTTGGTTTAGTCGCAGCGATTATTGCCGCATTTGGAGTTAAAGATATGTTTGCTTCCTTCTATCAATTAGTCCAACAACCATTTATGGGCTTGGCAAATAGTTATGGTTCAGCCTTACTTATTGCCTTTATTACGCCATTCTTATGGTTCTTCGGTCTACATGGGGCAAATATGATTGATCCATTCATGCAGACAATTAACGCCCCTGCTATCGAAGCCAATGTGAAAGCAATCGAAGCCGGAAAAGCTGCTCCTTATATCGTTAACAAACCATTTATCGATTCATTCGTAAACATGGGTGGTACTGGGGTTACTTTAGGTTTAGTTATTGCTATTTACTTATTTGGTCGTAAAAATAAACCTTACATGGTCGTAAATAACTTAGCCGCTGCCCCAGGTATCTTTAATATCAACGAACCATTAATGTTTGGTTTGCCATTGGTATTAAACCCAATTACCTTTATTCCATTTATCATTACGCCTATGGTCTGTGTAACAATTGCTTACTTTGCGACAAAAGCTGGTTTAGTCCCAGCCGCAACAGTTATGCCACCATGGGTTACACCACCAATTATTGGCGGCATTTTAGCTACTAAGAGTATCGCTGGTGGTATCTTAGCAGCTGTGAATTTAGCGGTTTCCACTTTAATCTATGCACCATTTGTCATCATGGCAACGATGCAAGAACAACAAAAAGAACAAGGCGCTAAATAATTCATTTCTGCAAAAAAGGACGTTGTTTTCACATTTGAAGACAACGTCCTTTCTTATTTAATATTGCATTTTCTTTAAACGCATCGGTACATACGCGCCCTGTAAGATAACTACAATGACAATATTTCCCAATACAACAAAAGGTACTAGGTGTAACTGGATAGTCAGCAAACTAACCAATATGAAAATCAACGCACTCATACTTAATACCCATCGTAAAATCGCATAGAAGTTCTTTTCTTTGATTTCTTTAGCTACTGGATAAAGTCTAGTAAGCACTTGACTTTGATATTGCGTTATCAAAGGGATTATTTGGAAAGTAATTAAGTATAAAAATAAGCCACTAACAACTAGACTAAAGCGCCAATCATCCACTGCCAACAGACAAACGCCTCCTAGGAGTAATAGACGTACAACTTGACCAAAATACTCATCACTACGCATGAAGCGATGGATAAACAAATAGCTATAAGTCTGTGTTTGCTTTTTCGAAACGCGCTCGAACAGCCATTGTGCCCCACGCATCTTGCGCATTTTACTTTCGATAAACGGTACATCAGTAAATAGATTAATAAAGCGATAAATCCGATACATCCGCTTTTGCTCACTATCAATGGTAAATTCCCAATCTATCAAACTCGTTTGCAGGCGTTTTTGTTGACTGAAAAAATGTAAGTTGACTAAGAGGACCATCAAATAAAAGATCAACCAATGAATGAAAAACAAACCGACTAAAGCCAAAATAGATCCTATCCACCAAACTGTGCGCGCCATTTGTCGTTTTTGTTTCGTCAATTGATAAACAGCTTGACGTTTGGCCTGTAAATCGGCAAATTTTAAACCAATTAAGCCAATTAAAATCATCGGATAGCTTGCTAAGTCCCAGCCGAGTGAAACTTTGATTAAGGGCATCAAAAAGCCTAGCCCAAATGCTAAGACAATCGCCGGTAAAATCAGCGAATAATTTCGTGCTTGATCCAAAAAACGATTCATCTCTTGTTCTTTAGGTAAGAGGAAGAGTCGGTCAGCCGGTTTTAATAAAGTAGCTAGCTTGCCGACTAATAATAAAAGGATACAAATCGCTAAAGCCACAAAACGACCTGGATAAAAAGGGGTAGGCAATTGTTTTAAGATTTGCGAATAGTATAAAGTCGCACCACCAAATAAAAAAGTTAAAATCACGACAAAACTATCATTCAAAATATAGCGTAAATATTTTTGTAGTTGGCGATGATGGTTTGCTAAACGGCTTGAAAACAACTGATTCATCGCGCTTCCTCCAATGTTAAGGCTAGGTACAATTCATCCAACGAAGCATCTGGCATAGCAAATTGTTCTTTGATTTGGGCGAGTGTTCCTTGAGATTTGATTTGTCCCTCATGTAAGAAAATAAAACGATCACAATATTTTTCAGCGGTGGACAAGACATGGGTAGACATCAAGATACTTTTGCCTTTTGCTTTTTCTTCTTTTAATAGCTCTAACAAGGCATGAATCGCCAAAGGATCTAATCCTAAAAACGGCTCATCAATAATGTAAAGACTCGGCTCGATTAAAAAAGCACAGACAATCATAACTTTTTGCTTCATCCCTTTAGAAAAGTTCGCCGGAAACCAATCCAATCGTTTCTCCAATCGAAAAGTCTTTAGCAATTTATCTGCTCTTTGCATCGCCACATCCATCGGAATATCATAAGCCATGGCCGTTACTTCAATATGCTCTCTTAAAGTTAATTCCTCATATAGCACTGGACTTTCTGGAATAAAACCGATTTTTTGACGATATTGACTGGCGGACTTGTTTAAAGATAGACCATCAATTTCGATACTGCCACTAGTTGGCTTCAATAATCCGATAATTTCTTTGATAGTTGTGCTTTTCCCGGCACCATTTAATCCGATTAAAGCAACTAACTCCCCATTTTCAATTTCAAAATTTAAATCTTTTAAAACAGGATGCTGAAAATAGCCCCCTGATAAATGCTTCACAGTTAATGTCATCTTCAATCCTCCAAAATAGACTACCTACATTATAACAAAAATCTTATGAAGAAAATATGAACTTTCAAGCAAAAAAGATATCCAACACGAAATGATTCGCATTGGATACCTGATTACGTCTATTAAGCTAACTCTTCTTGAAACTGACTATTATATAAATCAGCATAGAAACCATTTTTCACCATTAAAGCGTCATGGTTGCCCGTTTCGACAATCGATCCTTGATTCATCACAATGATATTATGGGCATCGCGAATGGTGGATAGACGGTGCGCCACGACAAAACTTGTACGATTTTCTAGCAGACGATTCATTGCTTGTTGGATTAAGATTTCAGTACGAGTATCTACACTAGACGTCGCTTCATCCAAAATCAAAACATCTGGATTAGCTAAGAAAGCACGGGCAATTGTAATTAATTGACGTTGACCTTGGGAAATATTGCTTGCTTCTTCATTTAAAATCGTATCATATCCTTCTGGCAACTTACGAACAAATTCATCCACGTGGGCTGCCTTGGCTGCGGCGATTACTTGTTCTTTCGTGGCCGATTCATTACCGTAACGAATATTGTCATAGATACTACCCGTAAATAACCAAGTATCTTGTAACACCATCGAGAAGTGACTACGTAATTGTTCACGCGTCATATCACGGGTATCTTGACCTTCATAACGGATACTTCCACCTTTAACATCATAAAAACGTTCAAGCAAGTTAATCAAGGTCGTCTTCCCTGCGCCGGTTGGTCCGACAATCGCCACCATTTCACCCGGTTTCACATCTAAATTAAAGTCTTTCATTAACACTTTGTCTTCAGTATAGCCAAATTGGACATGTTCAAAACGGACTTTATAAGGTGAATTTTCTTCTTTAGCTACCCCGCTTGGCACATCTTGCATTTCTTCTTCGTCTAATACTTCAAAGACCCGTTCTGCTGAGGCAATGGTTGATTGAATCGTATTAATCAAACTGGCTAATTGGGTAATGGGTTGTGAAAATTGGTTGGTATATTGCAAGAACGCTTGGACATCCCCTAATGGTAACTCGCCATGAGCTACTCGCACGCCACCAAGTACAGCTACAAAGACATAGCCTAAGTTTTTCACGAAATTCATCAATGGCATAATAATCGCTGAAATAAATTGTGCCTTCCAACCAGCTTTATAAAGTTCTTCATTTTCTTTTTCAAAAACTTTCTTATCACTGGCTTCATGGTTGAATACTTTAACGACTGTATGACCGCCATATGTTTCTTCTACTTGATTATTCAACAAACCAAGACTCTTTTGTTGGGCTGCGAAATACTTTTGAGATTTAGGCGCAACAATCATCACCACAATCAAACTAAGTGGCACAGTAGCTAGGGCAACAAGGGTTAATTGCCAACTAATGGTTAACATCATGTATAAGACCCCAACTAAAGTCACGATACTGGTTACAAATTGGGTTAAGTTTTGTTGTAAAGTCGCTGCGATATTATCCATATCATTGATAACCCGTGACATGATATCGCCATTGGTGTGGGTATCATAATAAGAAATTGGTAAGCGCGACATTTTATGATCTAGGTCGCGACGCATTTCATACACTGTGCGTTGTGAAACCCGAGTCATAATGAATTGTTGTAGGAGATTAAAGACAGCAGAGATAACATACATGCCAATCGCAATCAAAATAATCTTTTCAATCTTATCAAAATTAATTGGGAACTTATCAATTTTTAGTCCCATTTGTATTTGGGCATAACCTTTCATCACACCCTTAAAGATTTCAGTTGTTGCTTTCCCCAAGATTTTTGGCGTTTGGATTTGGAAAATGACCGAAAGAATCGCTAAGACAAAGACCGCACCAATCGCTACTAAACGCTTAGACATGTAGCCAAATAGTCGTTTGGTTGTCTTCCAGAAATTTTTAGGTTTTTCACCTTTTGCCCCAATACCATGACCCGGACCGTGACCTGGACGGCGTGACGCTTGTTGTTTTTGTTTTTCTTCACTCATGCCAAATCCTCCTCTCTTAATTGGGAATGAACGATTTCTTGGTAAGTGGTATTATTGGCGAGTAACTCATCATGAGTCCCTTTACCAACTACTTTCCCTTCATCTAAGACTAAAATCATATCCGCATCCATTACCGTACTTACACGTTGAGCGACAATGACTTTAATCTTATCATGCATTTGTTCTTTCAATGCCTTACGTAATTTGGCATCAGTCTTAAAGTCTAATGCTGAGAAGGAATCATCAAAAACATAGATATCGGCTTGTTTCACTAAAGCACGGGCAATGGCTAGACGTTGTTTTTGTCCACCAGAGAAGTTGCCGCCACCTTGTTCGACATGATGATCAAGCCCATCTTCAAATTTTTCAACAAAATCCTTCGCTTGAGCAATTTCTAGCGCCTTCCAGATTTCTTCATCACTGGCATTTCGGTCACCATACTGCATATTTTCACGAATCGTACCAGAAAATAGCACGGCTTTTTGTGGGACAAAGCCAATCACTGAACGCAAATCGTGTTGAGCCACTTGACTGATATCCTGACCATTGATCTTAATCGTTCCACTTTCAATATCATATAGACGTGGAATCAAATTGATCAAGGTCGACTTACCAGAACCCGTCCCACCGATAATGGCTAATGTCTGGTTTGCAGTTACTTTAAAGTCAACATCTTCTAAGGCCAATTTTTCAGCTCCTGTATAGCGATAATTCACATGTTCAAAAGCTAGTTCACTCTTTTTACCAGCTAAAGTAATTTCACTAGGTTGCATAACATCTGGCATATCATCTGGTAATTCAAGCACTTCATTGATACGTTCAGCTGAGGCCTGCGCACGTGGCACCAAGACGAAAATCATCGACAACATCATGAAGCTAATTAAAATTTGCATTGCATAAGTCATAAAGGCAATCAAATTACCGACTTCTAAGCTCTTATCAGCAATCAAATGTCCCCCAAACCATGTGATGGCAATATTCGTCCCACTCATTACTAAAGTCATAAATGGAATCATAAAGGCAACAATCGTATTAACTTTAATCGCGGTTTGAGTGTAATCAGTATTGGCATCATCAAAACGTTTCTTTTCAAAATCATCTTTTCTAAAGGCGCGAATGACACGCACCCCAGTTAAGACTTCACGAAAGACTAAGTTTAGGCGGTCGGTTTTCTTTTGCATGCTCTTAAATAGCGGCACTGCAAAAATCATCAAAAGAGCTATAAAGACGACCACGATTGGAATCACGAATAAGAAAATCTTCGTTAATTCCGCATTTTTTCGATAAGCTAGAAAGCTCGCTCCGACTAAGGTAATCGGTGCATTAATCATCATTCGTAAAAACATTTGTGCCACCAATTGAATTTGGTTCACGTCGTTGGTAGTACGAGTAATTAAAGAAGCAGTCCCGAATTTATCAAATTGGTGTAAAGAAGAACGCTCCACTTTTTCATAAATCGAACTACGTAATTCCTTCCCTAATTTTTGTGATTCACGGGTCGCAAAATACGTATTACAAATCGCGGCAACAATACTGATTAATGAAAAACCAATCATCACAAAACCAGTATGCCAAATATAATCAATATCGCCTTTAGCTACCCCGTTATTAATGATATCAGAGGTTAAATTAGGCAGATATAGATCCGCTAAGACTTGGACAATCATGAATAAAAACGCCATAATCGCAGAAATGACTGACACACGTTTCATTAATTTAAACATCTATTTTTTCCTTTCTGCTAGCACCCATCTCTAGCCAATTTAATTTTTTCTCATAGCGGGTAATAATGTTTTGAATATCAACCGTTGATTGCACCTTTTGACTACGATATCCTTCTACTACACTGGAAATGAATGCATTCATAATCATTTGAATTAACAAATCCAAATCCTCAAAAGAATCAAGAACTAGTAAATCAAAGTTGACATACTGTTGAAAAATCTGATTTTGCGATTCTTTATTCGCATGCATTTTTTCATGATGTTTATGAAAGTTCGCTGTAAATTTTTTAGAAGAACGATAATTCATATTCATAAACGAAAATTTAAAGAAATTCGCATACTCACTATTAAACAAATGCTGAATCGCCTGTTTAAAAATTTCACGATAAGCCGCAAATAAATCCCCTTTTTGCGCAATAAGCATCTCCTTTAAGAAGTCAAATCCAATACTTTGAACTGTTTGAAAACAATAGAAATAGACATCTTCTTTATTTTCAAAGTACTGATAAAAACTGCCTCGCGGAATTTCCGCATTTTTAACGATATTAGCAATTGATGCCTCTTCTAACGGGACACGGGAAAACTCTTGAATGGCCGCATCAGTAATTCGTTTCCGTTTTTCATCGGGTAAATGTAAAAATGTTTCTGTTGGCATAAACTCACCTCATTTCGCTCAATTATGACACCCTGTCACATGACACGTTGTCATAATATACCCAATCTCGAAAAAATGCAAGAAAAAAATTCAATCCATTGATAAAATTTAAGAAAAACATCTGACATTCAATCGTTTTCAGTCAAATGTTTGCTATAATGAAAGAAAAAGAAGGTGAAGAGAATGGAAACTCTGATACTGCTGATTATGGGGACGTGTATTTTAGGTATGGTGATACAATTCCTGCAAAAAGAAGTCACCGGCAAAGTGTTTGGCTATGCAGCGATGTTTTTATTTATCCATATTTGTGCCTCAATGTTAGCTGGCTTTTTGACCGATGAAGGATTATTGACTGTACAAAAGTTAATGAGTCTATCAGAAATGCTCTCGGGGATATTGATTATAGCCATCAGCATCAAATATTACCTACAATTACGGAAAAAAGCCAAAAATAAATAAAAGTCCAGCGATGTAGCATCTTGCATCGTTGGACTTCTTTTATTCCTGTTTATTCTAATAGCAAGAGTTCATCAAATAAAATCTTGCCAATAACGGCAAATAGGCCATCAAAAAGTATTAAGCTCATATTTACTGCTAGAAATAGGGCGCACCGTTCAAAACCATTTTTGATTTTTTTGTGCTTCATAAACAAATAGGTTAAATAATTCGCCAAATAAGTAATAATTGTTAATATGATAATTATTTTTTCTAAAAGTAACATCTTTATTCCTTCTTTATTGGCTACAACCTATCTTTATCCCAACAGTAGCTATAGCCTTTTTCTTTTAACTCAATTGATTGACAATTTTACGCATTAACTCAGCCGTTTCTTGAGGTAATGCATGATAGCCGTCTTTTAGATGATCTTGCGCTTGGATAAAGTCCAAACGAGTTTCCATTCTATCTTTTAAGCGTTCACAATAAGCTTTATCCTCAAAATCAACTGGATAGCCATCAATTGCTAAGTATTCTACATCTTCAATCGTGCCAAATGGTTTGAATTCGCCACTTTCAGCAATAATCTTTTCAATACTTCCTAAAGTGACTTCTTTCGTAACCTTCTTACCATTGAATTCATCCGTGTTTAATACATAACAAGCCGTATGTTGGTTTGCGAATAATTCACGGAAAGCAAGATAATCTTCAGATAATTTATAACTTCTGAATGGGTTTGCATATGGTTCAATAACCAATTGATCACGGCGAACTTTACCGACTAAGTTTTCTGCCGTTGAACGTTTAGTAGCTAAGGTCAAACCAAACACAGCGGCTAACGTAGGATTATTGATTTTAATCACTGGTGGCAACGTATTATCTTTCATAATCCAGAAGATGGCATCGATTTTTTCAGATAAATGGTCTACACGATTTGGTGTAACATAACGAGATTTTACTGTACGACCATTACCATTACGCACATCTTCAAGGACTAATACTTTCTTACCCTCTTCGTCTAAGGTAATACCGACATTTTGACAAGTTAAGAAATAATTCACCGCATCATCGGTCAATGGATAATCTTGCACTTTATCAAAATAAGATGGTTCCAAAGCAGTTGTACTTCCTGTCGCACGATTAATGACAAACGCATCATCATGCAATACTTCTACTTTCGAATTTTCATCATGGTGCTTAGCCAAAGTAATGGTTGATTTACCTGAGCCTGATAAACCAAACGCTGCCATCGTAAAGGTCTTATCTGGTAAATGATATTGCTTCATTCCACCATGGCAAGCCACAAAGCCATTGCGATGTGCCGTTGCCCAAGCTAAAGTCAGAGTTGCTTTCTTCAATTCTCCAAAATAACGTAAACCTAGGATTGCAGCCACATTTGCTTCTGGCATAAATAAAGCAAGTCCATTTGGAAAATCTGGATGAGACCATTCTGGATTGGCAAAAATATAAATATCATTTTCTGGATAAGGTTTGGATTGTTTATATTTGTCTAACCATTCTTGAGTCGCTAATTGGAAGTTCAACATATATGAGTATAGGTTCATTTCAAAGCCTTTTGGTAGCATCAAATGGCTACGAACCATAAATTCTTCATCAAGTCCCACCACTACTTCTGTCTTATAGAATTCTTGCTTAGTAGCTTGATAAACGGCTTCTCGTAACACGCGACGATACCCTTCACGATCAATACCTGGTTCAGTCACAATGACCCGAGCAGCTGCGGTACGACCTACGATAGCACCATCATTATTAGCCAAAATCTTCGTATCTTCAGCTAATCCTAAATCCTTGGCGTGTAAGATGGGCATATCAGTCACTACTGTTCCGGGTGCATTCTTAGCCATTTCATAGGCTTCTTGAATATCTAGAACACTCCTCACATGATTACCATAAAAAGCGGATTCTACTAACACTTTAAATGGGGAAAAGCGTGGATTCTCTTTGGTAATTTCGCTACGACTAAATTGTTGAATTGTTGACATACTACAAAACCTCCTACAGAACTTTGATATGAAAACCTTTTCATTTACAACTACTATTATACTATTTTATTTTTAAAATGCACGGAATTTCTAAAAATAATTACAAAAACTAAATAATTTTTTTTACAAATGGAGCGAATTGCACAAAGACAGTATTCAAAGACATTGATTTTTATGAACAAGCTACTTCTCACCTGATAACGAAAAATAGGAAATAATACAACGAAAATCACTTCACGAGGAGGTTGGTATTTTATTTAAACGTAAACTATTTGACTGTATCTCATTACCTGAATATATTAAAGCTAGAAAGAAGGATGATACTATGTGTGATTTAACACACAAGAAAAATGAATCTCAACACTCAAAACAGATTAATAAGTATAAAGAAAAAATCAAAGCAACACAAAGCAATTTCTTAGAAAATGAATGTTCTAATTTAGCTAGTTTAGAAATGTTTTCAGATGATTTTTTGGAAGATGGTAGGCAGCAATTAAAAATTCAAGATCGGGAAAATTTTTAGTACTACAGTTAATGAAATGCGGGCTATTATATAAAGATTTTTGCAAATTTTTTAGTTTAATCTGGCTTGATACACAAACAATTAGAAAAAATTAGTACATTAATGCTTGGAAACAGCGGAAGTTGGAGTATTTCCTTGAAGTATCAAATGAAAAAAATACCGACAACCTTTATTCAAAAGAAAACGTATTATCAGTTTCAGGAGATTTTGGAGTCGTAAATCAAATAGAGTTTCAAGGTCGTTCCTTTGCAGGTGTATCAGTTACTAACTACGGAGTTTTAAATACAGGAGATGTAGTTTACACCAAATCTCCACTAAAGGCAAACCCTTACGGAATCATCAAAACAAACAAAGGACAACCAGGGATTGTATCATCTCTTTATGGAATATATCACACTAAAGAAATTACCGTTGCAGACTTCGTACAAATATATTTTGAACAAAATGCTCGATTGAACAATTATTTGAGACCTTTAGTTAACAAAGGAGCGAAAAACACCATTTTAATCAGTGATACTGAAGCTCTGAAAGGAAGAGTTTGCTTTGCTCCAACTTATGAGGAACAATATATAATAGCAACACTGTTTAATCATCTGGATAAACTCATTACCTTCCATCAGCGTAACTTAGATAACCTAAAAAACATGAAAAAAACCTTACTAAATAAAATGTTCATATAATTTTTGGGTTAAATCAATCTAGTTATCCAGACAACAGAATAAAAACTAGAGTTGAAATACTTGGAAACAGCGGAAACTAAAAGAGATGCTAGAAGAAAGAAATGAACTAATATTAGAAAGTAAAGATTATCCATTAATGTCTTTTGTTCAGGGAAAAGGTGTTATACCAAAAAGCAATAGATATGATAGAAGTTTTTTAGTTAAAAATGATAAAAAGAAATATAAGAAAACGGAATTAAATGATTTTATTTATAGTTCAAACAATTTAGAAACAGGATCAATAGGATTCAATAAAACAGGAAACGCAGTAATTTCCCCTGTATACAGTATTTTCAAATCTAAGAATAAATTAGAGAGTAGATTTATTGGAATAATATCCCGTAGAAAAGATTTTATAGCTAAGATGCTTAAATTTCGTCAAGGAGTAGTATACGGTCAATGGAAAATTGATGAAGACGATTTTTTAAACATAAGTGTATTTACACCGAATATCGAAACTCAAAAATATATTATTGATTTATTTATAATAATCGATAATTATATAGCCATTCACCAGCGTAAGCCATTAGCTGATTTATTTAATAATTTTTCTTAACTTAATGCAGATAACGAACGCATAACAAGGTCAACATCCTGATTTTCTAACTCTTGAATGATATGCAGATATGTTTTCTGAGTTGTAGTCATACTGGCATGTCCCAATCTTCGCGCAACACTAGCAATAGATACACCTGCAAATAATAACAAAGAAGCATGTGTATGTCGCAATCCATGAATTGATATTTCTGGTACTCCTGCCCTTCTACATCGTGTGCTCAAAACACTATTAATGGTTGAATTATATATCTTTTCTGTATTCACGAAAATAGGTTTATCCTCATCCAATCCTTTTACTAATTCAGAAAATTGAATAACAGTTTGCCAATCTATTTGGATTTTTCTAACTGATGATTTATTCTTAGTTGGGCTGAATCCTCCACCATCTTTGTAGTTCCAAGTTTTTGTAATAGATAACTTTTGATGTGCAAAATCAAAGTCTTTTGGAGTCAATGCTAATGCTTCAGAAAAACGCATCCCAGTCTTTGCAACTAACAAAATAAACCAATCCCAATTAATTTTATCTCCCAATTTTAAAGTAGAAAGTAATGAGTGAAGTTCAAATTGGTTCAAATACTTTATCTTTTTTTCTCGCGGAGCTCTACCTTTTATTATCGCTTTTCTTGTGGGATCTCTTTCCACTAATCCTTCATCTACAGCATCTAGAATTGACCCTTTTAACTGATGATGAAAGTCCATGGTTGTTTGTCGTTCATGTACCAAAGCATAATCATTCAATAATTTTTGGTAGTTTATTCTGTCTAAATCACATAATCTTAAATCAGGTGCCAGTTTTTCAATCCATTGCTGTGTCATATAATACTTGTCTAATGTTACCTTTCTAATTGCCCCTTCCTTATAAACAGAAATCCATTGTCGATAGTAGTCACAAAATAACGTTTCTTTCGTATTTTTCGATGTCACGATAATTCCTCCTGTTCTTGCTAATGGCTTACGATGATAGGTTTTATCGAGATTAAATTAAAAACTAATACATCATATATACTAAAACGTTCTCATAATACAATCAATTAATAAAGATTAGTATTTAGTTTTTCATATTTTTTGCTACTTTTAACTATATATTGATTAAAATCTATTTTTCATAATGTTGGTTTTTCTGTTATATTCTATCAGTTACGCTGATGAAGGGTTATTAGTTTGTCTAGTTTTTCAAAAAATTGACCAATACGTTCTTGTTCAGTAATTGAAGGAAAAGAAATTTCGGTTTTTAAGATATTTTCATTATATAAACGCTTGATAGTTGTACCTTCTATTCCATCCCACTTCACTATTAAATAAAAATATTTAAGAAATATATTAAGAATATTTTCGTTATGATTCAGCCATACAATATTTGAATCTTGAAAATATTCATCTTTCCCCGTAAATTCTACAGTACGCCCAATGCTTCCAGATGCTGAAATTAAAATATCTCCTTTGTTAGGATAAGGGTATTTTGATTTGTATTCTTCATACAGTTCCCTACTTATAAATGAATCGGGAGTTCCACCAAATGTCCCTATCTTATAAAATGGAATATCCCCCTCAATTAATGTCTGATTTTTGTATATACGTTTGCACATTGAAACTGAAGCTACTTCCCCTAACTTCCGCTGTTCCCAAACGCGCGCAATATTAGCAATATCTATTCAGAATTAGACTGGTGCTTTCGGTTATTTCATTTATTTTCAGAATTTATCTTACCTTCTAGGATTTGGATTGTGAATTGGTCAAGATTATCAATTTGTTGATACATCTTCTTTTTTAATTGTTGCAATTTTAGGTAGATTTGACCGATTTCTTGTTGCTTTTCGAGTGACACCATAGGCAATAACAATGAATTCAATCCTGATTTAGTTAATTTTTGTACCACGGTTGTTCCTTGTAACTGCTTATTTTTTTCTTTTAACACTTCTTTATTTTCATTATATAAATAGACAAAGTAACCTTTATCTATCGCATGGTTCAAAAAATCAACCTTAAAAAAATTCCCTGTTAACAACTTTCCTTGGTTTTCTGAACTAACAATAGCAGCACGTTGATTCATATTATTGATTACCACATCGCCTGGTTTCACATACAAATCAGCATTTTCTTTATCAAACAATAATTCATTTGGCATCGTTGCACTCATATCATCAATTTCAAAAGATTTTTGATCATACAATTTATCGACATCAGAAGAAATTCTACTCGTATTCATTCCTTGTGTAAGATGTACAATTTCTATTAATGGAATCATATAAAACATCCTTTTCTATTCTTTAAAGCTATCTAGTATCCATTCAGTACATTTCATTTTCATCTACTTCACCTTACAAATTCTTTACGACTAATTACCTTCTTTTGACGTTGCCGCAATCTAAAGGTAAACAAATCCCGATATAACTCTAACTCTTCTTCTGTTTCAGCTTCTTCGTAGGCACGTTTTAATTCCAACATATCCATCTGCATTACTTCGTTGTAAATTCTTTTTAACTCTTTCTCTATTTCCACCTTATTCGCCTTCTTTTATTTAATGTATTTTAACTAAATTACAAAATTATAATACTATCAAAAAGGATTTTTTTTAACACTTTTAGGTAATTTATTTAAATTTCAAAAAGAGAGCTTCTAAATTTTAGAAACTCCCTTTTTTACTTTCTTTTCTATTTTCTTGTACGCAACGGCAAAATTTCCTTTTCAACAACTTCTTTAATGCCACGTTTTAATTGATTCTTATACTTCATTGGATTGATATCTTCTGCATGGTGTAATTCTTTATATTTCTTATAGTCACCAGATTTACGTAATTCAGATTCACCTAATTGTTTATCAATATGTGGACGATAATTTGCTGCATAATAGGCCAGCGCTTCTTCTGATACAGCCCAATCATTCGCAATTTGTTTCAACTTTTCATTCTGTGTTTCTTGAATTTTCTTTTCAAGTAAGTATGAAATAGATTCTCCACGGTATTTTTCTGGGTCTAATTGAACTTCGAACCAAATTTGATTAATCAACTCAGCCAATTGAGGATTATGTTTCGACAAATCATCAATATAGCCACTGATTACCTTAGCTTCTTTTTCCGTCATTTCATTATTAGAACCATCTTCTTCAGGAATAAAGCTTTGAATTAACCGTAAAATATATTCATAGTTGATTTCATCTGTACGAATGCTTTCTAATTCATAATATACATCGAATGGTTCATCATCATTATTATCATCGTCTTTTTTACGTCGTCTTAATTCATCAAGGACATTTTCATATTTTCCAGCATACTTTTCAATTTCTTCTTTCGTTAATTGAGCTTCCCGCATGACTTCTTCTTCATCATAATCAGCATAGACTTGAATCGATGAAAAATACTTATCGAACTCTTGGAAGGCTTTAGCAAATCTACGTAATTCTTCGTCTGTAGCTGAATCAATGTTTGGTGTATCATCCGAAGTCGGAGCGATATTTTTGAGATTCCTTAATACATCATCAAAATTAGCTTTTTCTTCTTCCCAACTTGGTGCCAATACGTGATTTTTCCCACCACTAGAGTATAAAGTTAAAGCATTATCTACAGCTTCTTGGAATTTGTCAGGCATTTGGAAAGTAACAATTTGACCATGCTTCTTATGATTATCAAACAAACGGTTTGTACGGCTAAATGCTTGAATTAAATCTTGTGGCTTCATCGGTTTACGGTCAATAAATAAAGTTGATAAACATGGTGCATCAAACCCTGTTAACAAACGATTGACCACGATAATTAAGTCTAATTGTTCTGAACGAATCTTATATCTATCGCGTTTTCTTGCTAAACGATCATTGACATTGGTATTATAACTCACTAAATCATCAACGGAGAACTTAGTATCAAATTCTTGATTATAGTAATCGATAGCTTCTTGCATTTTTTCACGATTAGATTGACTATCTTCATCATTTTCAGTGACCGAGTATGTAATCGCAATTTTGGGAAAATCTGGTAAAAACTTCTTAGTACGTTCACTAATTTTTAATTCACTTTCACCATTCTTGATTTTCACGAGTAACTCGAAATATTTCTGTGCCATTGCTATGTTTTTTACCGTTAGCATGGCTTCATATGCTTCACCTTCACCATTTTTCATTCCCAATTTATTTTGTGATTTGTTTAATATTTGGTCTAAAACAGCTAGCATATGTTCTTCGTTTTCATAGGCTGCATCTGGAATATCTTCTTCCTTAACATCAGGCATAGTTGTCATATACTCGATTTGGAAACCTAACACAGCTTTATCATGTATAGCTTCTTTAACTGTATAAGCATGTAGCTTTTCACCGTATTGTTCTTCCGTCGTTTGTGCTAAATCCCCTATCTGTTCGCGCTTATTCTCCGCAAAAATCGGTGTACCGGTAAAACCATACCATAAAGATTTACGCATAAATTGTTTAATATGATGCTGTGCTTGTGGCGTAACTGCACGGTGGCACTCATCCACAACAAAAGCCACTTTTTTATCTTTAATCTTATTCGCTTCTCGTACATATTTTCCATCTTCAAATTTTCGCAACATGGTATTGATTTTTTGAATCGTCGTCACAACCACGGTTTGATCATCTGAAGAAAGACGTTTGACCAAATGATCCGTATTTTCAGTTTCATCAATATCTACAGTATCATTCGCTGCATAACTCATAAAGCTAGAAGTTGTTTGCTGATCTAAGTCTTTTCTATCCACGATAAAGATTGTTTTATTAATAGTTGGTTCTTGTAATAAATTTCGTGCCACTTTATAACTCGTCAACGTTTTACCAGACCCCGTCGTATGCCAAACATAGCCACTTTTTTGCTCACGACTAGCTTGTTTCACCGCTTCAATCGCATGTACCTGGTAAGGGCGTAAAATAATTAATGCTTTTTTCTCATCATCAATCACTGAATACTGCATCACCATCTCATGTGCCCGAGGGATTGAAAGGACATGTTCGGTAAATGAAACCAAATCTTTGACCGGATGATTATTTTTATCCACCCAACCAGTTAAAAATTGTTCATTGATTTTTCCATCTCTAGCCGCCGCGATATATTTCGTTTCTACTCCATTTGATACGACAAACATTTGTAAAGCCGAATAAATTCCTCGAAACATTCCTTCACGGTCATACTTACGAATTTGACGGAAAGCATCCATAAATGGTGCAGAATGATTTTTTAACTCGATATGAATCATTGGCAATCCATTAATCAATAATGTCACATCTAGTCTGCGGTCACGCTGATTTTGACGTACGACTTGATTAACCACTTCATAGACCGATTTTCCTCCAGCAATATGATTTCGATGCAATACTTCTAGACGGATAGTACCTAGACTTGCATCTTCACGCTGGACTTGCACTTTTGCGATACCATTTTCACCAGCAATCCATTTAGCTGCTTCATAAAAGTTAGGAAACATCAATTGGTTTTTGATTTGTTCTTTTTCTTGAGCTGTTAAGGGATGATCATTTAACACTTTAGTATTATTTGATTCTAATATCTTAAAGAAATTTTTCCATAGTTCTGCTTCTGTATGAATATCCCCACGGTATTTCCATTGGCTAATTCCATTTGTTAATTGATGAATTAATCTTTGCTCCATCTCATTTTCAAGTGTATACTCTATCATTACTAAACCCCTTTCATCACTCTCTCAACGTCATTTTATCACGAAAAACACCTACAAAAAAGTAGAAAAACAAAGAGTATAAAAAAACGGTAGCGACCCCACTTTTTTCTGTGCAGATCACTACCTTTTTTATTGTATTTATTTATTTTGGCTGTCGATGATGATCGTTACGGGGCCATCGTTGACGAGGTGACATTTCATATCAGCACCGAAAATGCCCGTTTCAACCGGAATGCCTACCTGACGCAACCCTTCATTAAAAGCCTCGTATAAAGGAATCGCTGTATCGGGTTTGGCCGCTTGCACAAAGCTTGGTCGATTGCCCTTTTTAGTGTCCGCAAATAAGGTGAATTGAGAAATACTCAAAATTTCCCCACCGACATCAATGATAGAACGATTCATTTTTTGCTGATCATCTTCAAAGACGCGAAGTTTACTGATTTTACCTACTAAATAATCGACATCAGCTTGTGTGTCTTGTTCATGGACACCAAGTAAAATCATAAAACCTTTACCAATTTGACCTACTGTGTTGTCATCCACGACTACTTTTGCTTGGCTGACTCGTTGAATTACCGCGCGCATGGACTCATCCTTTCATCCGACGTACAGAATAGACATCGGGAATTTGTTTGATTTTATCGACAATTGATTTCAAATGATTTAAGTTTTGAATACGTAAAGTTAGACGAATGGTAGCTGTTTTTTCCTTGTTCGATCTTGCTTCTACGCTACTCAATTGTTTCGTCATAGAGTTAACGGTTTGTAAGATATCATTCAATAAACCATTACGATTGAAGCCATGAATTTCCAAATCAACATCGAATTCCATATTCATGACTGCAGTATCTTCCCACTCTACTTCAATCATGCGGTTTTCAAAATCAACTGCATGACGGACATTTGGGCAGTCTGCTCGGTGAATCGACACTCCACGTCCTTTGGTGATATAGCCGACAATTTCATCGCCTGGCACCGGATTACAACAACGGCTCAAACGGATAAGTAGATTATTCACCCCTTCAATGACAATGCCGCCTTCATGACGCACTTTCATCTTTTCCGGTTCTTTTTTCACTGGATTGGTCAATAAATCTTCTACTTCTTGCTTTTGTCTTTCTTCTTGTTGTTGTTTGCGTTCTTCTTCGGTCAAACGATTCACAAAAGTCGTGGCACTCATTTCGCCAAAACCGACCGCAGCGTATAAGTCTTCTTCGGAATGGTAATTAAAGCGTGACATCGCCTCTTGAATTTTAGCCTTGGTCAAGATTTCTTTCGGTACAAACCCTAAATCTTGAATGACCCTGCTGACCATTTCACGCCCTTTTTCGATATTTTCATCACGATCTTGCACTTTAAAGAAGCGTTTAATCTTATTTTTGGCCTTCGAAGTCGCCACGAATTTCAACCAGTCACGACTTGGCCCAAATGAATTAGGTGAAGTCAAAATTTCGACAATATCACCATTTTTCAATTTGTAGTCAAGTTGCACCATTTTCCCGTTGATTTTCGCACCAACTGTCTTATTTCCAATATCAGTGTGGATACTATAAGCGAAATCAAGTGGGCCAGAACCTTGAGGCAGCTCAGTTACATCGCCTTTTGGAGTAAAGACATAGACCTTATCACTAAAGATATCGCCTTTGACCCCTTCCATAAATTCAGAGGCATCATAGCTTTCATCTTTGAGTTCCAAAATTTCTTTAAACCAACCCACTTGTTTGGTCATACTGTCTGGTTTGACTTTATCGGTTTTTCCTTGTTTATATGCCCAGTGTGCCGCCACCCCGAACTCGGCAATTTCATGCATTTCATGGGTACGGATTTGCACTTCTAAGGGATTTCCTTTTGGCCCGATAACCGTCGTATGCAGGGATTGGTACATATTGGCTTTAGGCATCGCAATATAATCTTTAAAACGACCTGGCATCGGTTTCCATTTGGTATGAATACTCCCTAACACCGCGTAGCAATCCTTGATGGAATCCACAATCACACGAATCGCTAACAAGTCGTAAATTTCATCAAATTGTTTCTTTTTATCGACCATTTTACGATAAATCGAATAAATATGTTTTGGCCGTCCATAAATTTCGGCATAAATCTCTAGTTCTTCCGTCGCTAAACGAATTTCTTCTACCGCTTCGGCAATATAGGCTTCTCGTTCATCGCGCTTGGTCTGCATCAAATGAACGATACGATAATATTGACTAGGATTAATATAACGTAAGGCCCGGTCTTCTAATTCCCATTTAATGCGGCTAATCCCTAAACGGTGAGCCAACGGAGCATAGATTTCCAATGTTTCTTGTGCAATACGTCGTTGTTTATCTTCTCTTAAATGTTTCAACGTCCGCATATTATGCAAACGGTCCGCTAATTTTACCATGATGACCCGCAAATCTTTGGCCATCGCAATTAACATTTTGCGGTGATTTTCTGCTAATTGTTCTTCATGAGATTTATATTTGATTTTACCTAATTTTGTGACACCATCAACTAACATCGCCACATCTTTACCGAAGTCTCTTTCTAAATCTTCTAAAGTCACATCAGTATCTTCTACAACATCATGTAAAAAACCTGTAGCGACGGTATGGGGATCCATATGTAATTCCGCTAAAAGTCCAGCTACTTGAATCGGATGAATAATGTATGGCTCGCCTGATTTACGAAATTGCTGGGCATGGGCTTTGGTTGCATAATCTAAAGCTTTTTGTACAAAGGCAGTTTCTTCTTCACTCATATAATCTGCAACCATTTTGATTACACTTGGCCCTGAAAGTACGATATCTTTTGCCATTTCACTCACCTCGCTTGATTTTCTACTATTATAGCAAAAAATTTCCATCCATTACAATGAAAGACGACTATTCAAACGCTTTTATCTTATTTTTTTCGATTTTAGCCATCTTTTAACCTAAAAAAAGAGCATCTGACACTAAAAAAGCATCAAACACTCAGCGAAAATTATAATAAAAATTCAATAAACTCATCCACGGCCATCTGCAAAGAATTCTTAAATGAAAAGCCACAGTAATGCGCTAAACTACCCAACAAATCAAACATATCCGTTAACAAAGCTTGATCTAATGGTTCATGTGTTGTTTTACTATGAATGATTTGACTTGAAAGTTGATAAATCGCTTTATCCATCCGATTAAATAACTCAAACATATCATTAATGAAGAAGTAGGTTTCATTCACTTGATACTCACTTAGAGAAGGCAAGCCTAAAGTATGATTAATCTGAATTAATTCCACCGCCATATCACCAAATGCCGAGGCCATCATCAATTCCTCAGGGTCAAATGCAGCTGCTTGTTCCACTTCCTTTTGCACAATTTGGTTTAAATAAAATAAATTTAATGAACCATAGATATAACGAATTTGTGCTACATTCATATTGGGAACAGAGACAAATTCATTTTCTGTCAGTGCTGCTTCTAACTTTGTAATTGCTTGTTGCATCTTATTCACTCACTTTTCTTGGTTTATCAATTCAAAAAAGAAACTACTACTTGCTAAAAGATATAAAGGTGCGGTCTCCGTGCGTAATATTCTTGGCCCTAACCCACAGCATTTGCCACCTAATTGCTTGAATTGCTCGATTTCTGTCGGCGTAATGCCCCCTTCTGGCCCAAAAATAGCTAAAAGTTTCTCATTAGGGGCAAGCTGTTGAAAGACTTTCACCAATTGACTATCTTCGCCTTGTTTGGCCGATTCTTCATAAGCAATAACAATGTGATCATATTCAGCTGCGCGTTTTAATAAATCTGTAAAGTGTTCCAACAAATCAATTTTAGGTACTACTTGACGATGCGATTGTTCCGCAGCTTCTTGGGCAATTTTTTCGAGACGTTCTTGTTTTTTAGCTAGTTTTTTATCATTCCACTTCACAACCGAACTAGCAGCTGGAAAGCCAATCAATTCTGCCATACCTAGTTCTGTCGCTTTTTGGACAATCCACTCTAGCTTATCACCTTTTGGATAGCCACTAGCAATAGTAATATGAACTGGTAATTCTTTTGCTTGTTCTTCTTTAGCCACTTCCACCAAAGTCAAAGTATCTGGGGTTATTTCGCTAATTTGTGCCATAATGACTTGTTGGTCGTTAAAAGCTAGATAGACTTGACTGCCAACTTTCATCCTCATCACGTGCACCATATGATGATACATTTCCTTGGTTGCCTGATAGCTTTCTTGTACTTGATAAGGGGTATCAACAAAATATCTTTGCATTAATCTTCACCCAAGTCTTTTTTCAAAATAATCGCATACCAGTCTTTTTGGTTCAATTGTTGTTCCACGACAAAGCCTGCCTCATCACATGCAGCTAAGACCATTTCGCGTTTGGCTTCGATGATTCCAGAGATAATCAAATGCCCAGTATCTTTTAACAAACGATGCGCATCCGCTAACATTAAGACGATAATATCTGCTAAAATATTGGCCACGATGATATCCGCTTGTGTTTCGATTCCTTTTAGCAAATCATTGGCACTTACCTTGACATCACTGGCGATAGGGTTTAAGTCCATATTTTCTTTAGCTGCTCTAACCGCTACTTCATCTAAGTCAAAGGCATGAACCTCTTTTGCCCCTAAATATTTACTTGCAATACTTAACACACCTGAGCCTGTCCCCACATCAAGTACTGTTTCGTCTCCATGTAAGGTCACTTCTAAAGCTTGTAACGTTAAGCGAGTCGTCGGATGTGTCCCTGTACCAAATGCCATTCCTGGATCTAAAGTGATAATCTTTTCTTCTGGATGGGTTGCTTGATAGTCTTGCCAACTTGGGACAATCGTTAAAAAGCGACTAATTTGCACAGGATGATAATATTTTTTCCACGCCGTCGCCCAATTTTCCTCAGAGACTTCAGAAATTTCGACTTCGTTTTTACCAATGGCTAAACCAAATTCAGCCAATTGCGCAATTCTCGCTTGAATCGTTGGCATGATTTCAGGTAAGAAGGTTGTTTCAGGAAAATAAGCCGTAACAACCGCCCCTTCTGTAATCATTTCATAATTTTCCTTGTCTAATAGTTCTCCATAGGCATCTGTTTTATAATTTTCGATATCTAAGCTATCTTCAATCATCACGCCACTGGCACCGGCTTCCATTAAAATATTAGACACCGCTTCGATTGCTTCACTTTCTGTTGTGACTTTTACTTCATTCCACTTCATCTTTTCACCTTCTTAAAATTTAGGATAAGGAATCCAACGAGCAGATCCTTCATTTTTAATGATTTCTTGTAGTCTAGCTTCATCAAAAGTTAATTCAAACACTTCAGCTTCTTCGTCTTCTAAAAAGTCGAAAATATCAGACATGCCTTGGTCTAATACTTCATTTAAATACGTAACAAGACCCGCTAAAGTCGTACTTTCAATCCCTTTTTTACGCTCAAAAGGCATTGTATATAAGTAATCATTTGCATCAAATTGAGATTTTTCAGTGTAAAGTAAAATCCCATCTTCAAATTCTATCGCTTCGACTTCCTCTTCACCAGCTAACTCTTCATTGCTTGCTAAATAGAGACGAAAAATGATTTCAATCGTATGGTTTTTAGTATTCCAATCTAATGCGACATCATAATCAGTCACTTTTTGATCAATTTGTTGGTCTAAAAAAGTTAAAATATCTTCTTTGGCCACTTATTTCCCTCTTTTCTGAATAATTTCCATCACTTTCATCATACACAATTCTTTTACTAAATCATAGCTAAAACCATCATTTGCGCAAAAAAATGTTTCAACTAGCTTATTTTACGCGGATAATGCTATACTATGTAAGCAAAGCATTTTTTGATAGAGAGGATGTATCGTATGAAACCATTAGCTTATCGCATGCGCCCCACTCAATTATCCGAAGTCGTTGGGCAAAAGCATCTCGTGGGACCAGGACAAATTATTGACCGAATGATTACAGCTAAAATGCTATCCTCTATGATTTTATATGGACCCCCAGGCACAGGAAAGACAAGTATTGCCTCAGCCATCGCCGGAACGACCAAATATGCCTTTCGTATGCTAAATGCCGCGACTGACAGCAAAAAAGATTTACAAATAGTTGCAGAAGAAGCCAAAATGAGTGGTACGGTAATTTTACTCTTGGACGAAATTCACCGTTTAGATAAAACCAAACAAGACTTCCTATTGCCTCATCTGGAAAATGGCCGCATTATTATGATTGGCGCAACAACTGAAAATCCTTATATTTCCATCAATCCAGCCATTCGCAGTCGTTGCCAAATTTTTGAGTTAAAACCACTGACCCAAGAAGATATTTTAGCAGCGATTGACCGAGCATTGGCAGATACGGAAAAAGGATTGGGCGAATATCCAGTCCATCTAGCTGAAAATGCTCGACTTCATCTATCGCGGGTAACCAATGGCGATTTACGAAGTGCCTTAAATGGGTTAGAATTAGCTGTCAAATCTACCCCCGTCGATGAAGCTACAGGAAAGATTGAGATTACCTTAGAAATTATTGAGTCTTGCCTACAAAAGAAAGCATTGACCCATGATAAAGGCGGAGATGCCCACTATGATGTGATTTCTGCCCTACAAAAATCTATCCGAGGGAGCGATGTAGATGCGGCACTGCACTATTTAGCACGGTTAATTGAAGCAGGAGATTTACCTATTATTTGTCGGCGTTTAATGGTAATTGGCTATGAAGATGTAGGCCTGGCAAATCCACAAGCCGCGGCCCGTACTGTTTCTGCTATTCAAGCTGCTGAAAAACTAGGATTTCCTGAAGCACGGATTCCTTTAGCAAATGCTGTGATTGATTTGTGTTTATCTCCTAAATCCAATTCAGCTATTAGCGCCATTGATGCTGCCTTAGCCGATGTCAGAAGTGGGAAAGCAGGCGATGTGCCAGATCATTTACGCGACAGTCACTATCAAGGGGCAAAAAAATTAAATCGTGGGGTAGACTATAAGTATCCTCATGACTATCCAAATCAATGGGTGAACCAACAGTACTTGCCAAACAATCTTGTGCATCATCATTACTACCAACCAAAAACAAGTGGCAAATACGAAAAAGCCTTGGCCATGAGAAATCAGCAAATCCAAGAATGGAAGCGACATTAATAAGTTATCTAATAACGAGTATAGTCATTTTTAGAAAACGTTCTCAATTTTTAGGTGTTTCCCTTGCACTCTTTGAAAAACTATGCTAGTATTAGTTATGGGAAATCTGTAATGTGCGAATTCTCCCTTTAGAGTGTTGACCGAACATTGTTATTGATTTATTGGGATCTAATTGAATCTATGCGGGTAACATGCCTTTTCATTTGGTAGTTCAAAGGATAGATAGAAGAGCCCCCCTGCTAGTTTGCGGGATCAATACCTCGGGATAAAAAACGGCATCTACGGATAGTACCTATGATAACCAATATAGGTTGAGCCTGGCTTTATTGTCAGGCTTTTTTTCTTGTCAAAATTGAGTATAATAAAGCTGTGAAAAATATCAAACTCGAAAGGAAAATAGTTCATGTTAATTCAAATCTTATTATTTATCATGGCCCTACTCTTATTAGTTATTGGTTATTTCTTAATTTTCAAAACAACGATTGCCTTACAATTTTTAAAACCTAAAGAAGATTTAGCTTCTGTATTAAGTGATTATGGTAAATTTTTTGTAATCTGTGGTATTCTAGGGATTGTCTGCACTTTTATGAATGATCGTTTCTTTAGCATTTGTTTTATTATCGCTGTTTTTATATTAAGTGGGGTTTTCTCTTCATTTTTAGCAAAAAACTTAAAAATATAATAGAAATATTGTGACAAATCTCTTTTTTTGTTTTAGAATGTAGATAGATATAACAGAGAGGATGATTCTTATGTTGCAAGAATATAAAAAAATTATGGTCGCTGTAGATGGTTCCAAAGAGGCAGAATTGGCTTTTCAAAAGGCGGTGAATGTTGCACGACGGAATAATTCTGAATTGTTATTAGTCCATGTCATTGATACTCGTGCTTTCCAAACAATCTCTTCTTTAGATGGTATGATGATGGAACAAGCAAGTGAAATAGCTAAACAAACCTTGGCTGATTATCAAAAGGCCGCTAGTGAAGCAGGGGTAAATCAAGTCAAAACAATTATCGAATACGGTTCTCCTAAATCAGTGATTGCTAAAGAATTACCTGAGAGCGAAAAAGTAGATTTAATCATGCTAGGCGCTACTGGTTTAAATGCAGTTGAACGTTTATTTATCGGTTCTGTATCTGAATATGTTATCCGTCATGCAATTTGTGATGTCTTAATTGTACGTACCGACTTGGATAATAAAGTACCAGAAGACGAAGAAGAAAAATAATATATAAATGAATGAAAAAAGCGGAGGTCACTCACATTGTGACTTCCGCCTTTTTTTATTATGTGTATGGTTGTTAATTATTCATTGTTTGTTTTGCTTGTTGATAAACAGGGGTTTTACGTTGACGCCACTTGCTATAAAGAAATCCAAGCAATCCGCCAAGTACTGCTGGCACGACCCAACTAAAACCAAGATTACTCAATGGCAAAGCAATCCAACTCAAGAAATCAAGCTGAGGATTTATCGCTTTACAGGCATCATTTAAGCCGATAATTGAAGTGAATAACACAGCCCCCACATACATTCCTTGACTACAGTGGATGACTTTACTTAAAAATCCGAGCAAGATTAACACAATCATAATCGGATAAATGAAATTTAAGACTGGAATCGACACTTTAATCAGTTGGTCCAAGCCGATATTTGCGACAACAGCACTAAATAAAGTAAACGCCGTCAGAAATTGCTTATAACTCACTTGTGGGAATAAACGGTTGAAATACCACGAACAAGCAGTTAATACACCTGATGCTGTAGGTAGACAAGCTAATAATACCACTACACCAAATAAAATATTTCCAAAATTACCAAAATAATGATGACTAATCGCTGATAAAATCACCGCACCATTAACGTGTTGACTCATCCCACTTGTTGCACCAATCATCGCAATACCTGAATAAATGATTCCTAAACAAGTGGCTGATACTAAACCAGCTTTTAAGATAATCATTCGCGTTTGTTTAGCACTCTTGATTCCCATTGCTTTGGTCGCATTCATGATTAGTGTTGCAAAAATGACCGAAACAATCGTATCCATCGTCAAATACCCTTGTTTAAGTCCAGTGGCAAAAGGCAAAGTTGCATAATTGCCACTTGGCTTAGCTTCTTTGGCAATGGGATGCAAAAAGCTAGTGACAATGAATAATCCTAGTATCACTAATAAAAACGGCGTAATTAATTTGCCAAAACGATCCACAAAATGATTCGGATAAAGGGCTAAATAATAAACAATCCCAAAAAAGAGAATGCTAAACAAGAATAAAAACAAGGCTTTTGGGCCACTAGATAAAAACGGTACGACCGCTATCTCAAAGGAAACTAATCCTGTTCGTGGTGCAGCAAACAAGGGACCAATCGCCAAATATGTTACGCAAGTTAATAATAAGGCAAAAATGGGATGTACTTTGATGGCGATATCTTCAGGTTGACCTTTTTTACTGACAAAAGCAAGCGATAATAAGCCAATCGTCGGTAAGCCAATGCCCGTAATTAAAAATCCGCCCATTGCAGCAAAGACTGATTCGCCGGCTTTGGCTCCTAATTCTGCTGGAAAAATTAGATTTCCCGCCCCGAAGAAAAGCGAAAAAATCATCAATCCAATAAAAAATATTTCTTTAAAACTTAATTTTTTCTCCAATATGTTTCTCCTTTAAATTTGCTTGATTGTTTTTATTTTTCAAACAATTCAATCAATTTTAGTTTAAAAGCAAACCCTCCGCTGATTTTGGAGAGTTGCTTCATTTATGGTTGAAAACGTAAGCCCTTAGGATAGAAATTCTTAACGACTCCTTGGACTTGTTTGCCTAGTCCTACAGGGATTTGATCAACAACTAGTACGACCCAGCCTTGGTTGCCGTCTTTCAAAATCGTTTCGCCGCGTACATAACGTTGCCAATCTTCCAAAGTAATCTGACAACTAGGATAAGCCGAAACATCCTCGATTGCCATCGTCCAAGCAAATGCTGGCTCAAAGCGGTTTTTCTTAAATACCCCTAATTGTAAGCCTGGTTTCAGTACTTTTAATTTTTCTAAGCTTATCATCTCTTGCGGTAAAAGCCACAAATTATCCTTAAAAGGAACTAGCTTCCCCTCAAAAGGCAGAGGCCAGCGCTTGGTAAAGTCTTGCATCACTTTTTGCTGTTCTTTGTTCAAACCATCATTTGACGTATTTTTCCCTTTTTTGGCTTTCTTTGTCTTTTGTTTCGGTACACCATCAGAATTAATGGCTTCTGTTAATCGTAGTTTCGCCACAAAATGTCCTTCACCCTTATTTAAATGCGGCCAAATTCGCACCGTATCTTCTAAATGCGGCACACTTCCCCACTCACTACGGCCAGGAGATGTCTCCTCGATGGATAATGGCACAATTTCAAATGGATAATTTTCTACCAAGAAGCTCACCATTTCTTCATTTTCTTCTGGCGCAAAGGTACAAGTCGAATAAACGAGCATGCCGTCTTTCTTTAACATCCGTACCGCTGCGTCCAAGATTTCTTTTTGACGTGCGGCACACATTTCTGGGGTATCCGTTTGCCACTGTTGGATAGCTTCTTCATCTTTACGAAACATGCCTTCACCTGAACAAGGCGCATCAACCACAATCGTATCAAAAAATTGTGGGAAAAAGTCAACCAATTCGGCCGGAGCGTGATTGGTGACTACTGTATTTTGGGCACCCCAACGTTCTAAGTTTTCAGCTAAAATCTTTGCCCGCTTTGGATAGATTTCATTCGCCACTAATAAACCTTGGTTGGCTAGACTTGCAGCGAGCTGTGTCGATTTGCCACCAGGGGCCGCACATAAATCTAATACACGCTCACCAGGTTGTACATCTGCGACACTGGCAACAATCATCGCACTAATTTCTTGAGAATAGACATAACCTGCTTGGTGCAAGATAGATTTTCCACTGATTTCACCTACGTAGCCAACATTAGCAAAAGGGGCTTGTGGTAAGGTACGACCATCAAACTTGTCCAACATTTCCTTAGCATGGGGCTTTAATGGATTGAGTCGAAATCCTTTTTGCGCTTCTTCTTGAGTTAAAGCTGTCAAAAACGCCTCGGATTCATCACCAAGTAAGTGCTGATATTTATCGATAAAAGCTTGAGGTAAATTCACTTTTATTCTCCTTCGTTATAAACTTTAATAATTATAACAATAGCTAAATTCATCGGTCAACCATTCATTGCATATTTTTTCGAAAAAATAAAATATTTAGATAATTTTGAAAAGTTTAGAAAATTTAAGAAACATTTGTGCGATTGGTAAAAAAAATCAAGCTATGATAGAATACTTATTAGAAAGAAATTGAGGAAGTGAAGCATTTAGATGTTAACAATGAAAGATATTATTCGTGAAGGTAACCCTACTTTGCGTGCTGTCTGTGATGAAGTGCCTGTCCCTTTAACAGCAGAAGATATCCAATTAGGTAAAGATATGTTAGAGTTTTTACATAATAGCCAAGATCCTGAAATGGCTGAAAAATATGAATTACGTGGTGGTGTTGGTTTGGCTGCCCCCCAATTAGACATTAAAAAGCGAATCATCGCGCTTTTAGTGCCTAGTAATAATCCAGAAAAACCAGAACCAATTTTAGAAACCGTCATGTATAATCCTAAAATCGTGAGTCACTCTGTCCAAGATGCATGTCTAGCAGATGGCGAAGGTTGTCTATCCGTTGACCGCGAAGTGCCTGGATATGTGGTCCGCCATGCACGCGTCACTGTGACTTATACCGATATGAATGGTGAGACACAAAAGATTCGTTTAAAAAATTATCCAGCCATCGTCGTGCAACATGAAATCGACCATTTAAACGGCGTCATGTTCTATGATCATATTAATGCCAAAAACCCATTTAGCTTAGATAAAGATGTATTAGTTTTAGAATAAACCAAAAGAGGCGTTCAAACCATATCAGAGTTGAACGTCTCTTTTTTACCGTTATTCATTTTCTTCCAGTAAGATGCCTGCTTGTGATAAGGCTTGTTTAATCTTGACTAAGGTTTCTTCGTCTGGATACTGAATGGTGTGTAAATGGATGCCATCTGTTAAGCTAGAAAGCAAAGTTGCATGTGCTTGTTCTACCTTATTTAAGAAAGCCGTTACCTCAGCATCATTTTTAATATCCACCGTACCTTTGATTTCCCCATATAGTTCATGTTCAATAATCACATCAGCTACGGTCCCGCCATTTTCGACAATCAGGCGCAGTTCTTCTTCTACTTGATCTGGACCATGTTTGACTGCTAATTTCGTTTCTAGCATCCCAGCAGATTTATTGGCTAAGCGATAACCTCTAGAATTAGAAACAATATCTATGCCACTCGCTCGCAACAAAGCAATATCGCCTACCACGATTTGGCGACTCACACCAAATTTTTCTGCTAATTGTGTGGCGTTCACATTTTTAGTAGCTTTAGATAACTCCTCTAAAATGATTTCTCTTCTTTTTTGACCTTCAATCATTGTCTTTTCCCTCCATACGTTGCATTTGATAATTTCTTGAATGCTTCATTAAATCATCAAAGCTCTCACGAATGGTTGCTTGATATTCTTCTTTGTAAACTAACTTAGAAACTTTTTCTAATAAAGCCTTTTCCCTATTCTCATCTAAAACTGGTAATTTTTGTTTTGCTTTATAATCCGCAATTGCCGAAACCACATCCATCCGTTCTTCCAATAATTTTACGATTTGTCGGTCAATTTGGTCAATCGTTTTGCGTAAAGACTTAAGGTTTTCAGCACTCTCTTCCACTTTCTTAGGAATTTCTTTAAGTATTTTGGCAGGATTTCCGGCAATCACTACATTATCCGGGAAACTCTTAGTCACCACGCTACCTGAACCGACAACGACATTATCCCCTAGCGTCACTCCTGGTAAAATCACAGAATTGCCACCGATCCACACATTATCACCAATTATAATCGGCGCACCATTTTCATAACCGCTATTTCGTTCAACAGGGTCAATTGGATGATAAGCTGTATATAATTGGACATTTGGCGCTAACATACAATTATCGCCAATCGTTATCGGACAAATATCTAACAACACCGCATTAAAATTGGCATAAAAATTCTCACCCACAGAAATATTATAGCCATAATCAAAATGTACATTAGGTTCCATATATAGATTTTGTGCAGTTTTGCCAAAGGTTTGTTTCAATAATTCGCTACGTTTTTTGCCATCTGTCTCTTGATTTATTGCACGCATCATTTTTCTTGCGTGTTTGCGATCTGCGACTAACTCGGCATCTCCTGAAAAATAAGACTCGCCAGCAATCATTTTCTCTTTTTCTGTTCTCACAACATCACCTTTTTCTTATAATTTTTCAAATACTTCTACTGCATCCTTTTGTAACATAAATGCTTGAATTGGTAAATAGATATCCGTTTGATTTATCACCAAAACTTTTGCATCGGCACGTTTATAATGGATTAAATCGCAAAATGGGTGTACCTGGAAAGTCGTCCCCACAATCACGATTAAATCCGCATTTCTCACTGCATTCACGGCACTATCCAACACATCTTGGGTAAAACCTTCTTCATATAGCACAATCCCTGGACGAATTTGACCACCACAGTCACGATGCACATCAGATTGCATATACTCTTGATAATCAACTTTTTGATGACATTTTCGACAGTAGCAGTCATAAATATTGCCATGAAAATTCACACAATGTTGACTTCCAGCCTTTTCATGTAGCCCATCAATATTTTGCGAAACCACCCAACAATCTTTCTCTTTTTCCATCGCGGCAATTCTTTCATGAATGACATTAGGTTTCGCATCAGGATGATATAATTTTTGGACAAATTCATAAAACTTTTCTGGCTCTCGTAGCATACACGTATGACTCAACAAATATTCTGGTTGATCTAATCCGTGATACACACCTTTTAACGAGCGATAATCCGGAATACCTGAAGCCGTTGACACCCCCGCTCCTGTTAGAAAAGTAATGTGTTTGGCTTGTTGCATCATCTTCACTGCATCTTCTATCGTAATCGCTAGCATCTTACTCCCTACTTTCTCTTCTTTTCTCTTATTATATCATTGATTATCTATCTTGACAGAAATTTCAGAAAATAATCTTTCCTTCTGAAAACGTTTAGATGAAAATTCACTTTACATTTCTATTGACAAAACACAACTTTTCAACTACCCTATAAAAGGATTAATTGAATAGTTTCCTTCACTTAAAAAGTAGAGGTCGCAGGATTTATTAAGCTTATGGAGTCAAGCAAGACGTGGAAGTAAGTCTAGGAAATACTGCCGAAACCATTCTTTATTGCTTGAAAGAATGTGTTGGGGTGCAAGTGAATAATTTGCACACTGTCTTAGATTTCTAAGATGAGCTATGTTTAGTGAAAAGGATTGTAGTCATTTCAGCAGTCGTTTTCTAAGCATAGAAAGGGCTGCTTTTTTGTTTAGCTAAAAGATGTAGTAAATATGCCTTTCATTATGCAAGTACTTCTTAATAAGTGAAATTATTCAAAAAAAGAAGAAAAGAGGAATTTCAAATGAAAAAACGTGCAGGCTTATTCTTTTTACTGACACTAATTACACTATTTGTCACTAGTTTACCAGTATTTGCCGATGATAAAACTCCTGCCAATGAATTTAGAGTCGGAATGGAGGCTGGATATGCACCATTTAACTGGACACAAACCAACGATAAACATGGTGCAGTCGAAATTGCTGGTCAAAAAAATGCCTACGCTGGCGGTTATGATGTCGAAATTGCCAAACGCATTGCAGAGGGCTTAGGTAAAAAATTAGTCATTGTCCCTACTTCTTGGGATGGCTTAATTCCTGCCTTACAATCTGGCAAATTAGATGCGATTATTGCAGGGATGAGTCCAACTGCCGAACGTGCCAAACAAATTGATTTTACTGATCCTTACTATGAATCACACTTAGTTATGGTAACACAAAAAAATGGAAAATATGCCAATGCTAAGTCGATTGAAGATTTCAAAGGGGCAAAAATTACTGCCCAATTGAATACTTTCCATTACATAGTTATCGATCAGATCCCTGATGTCCAAAAACAACAAGCTTCAAAAGATTTTTCAAGCATGCGTGTGGCCTTGTCTTCAGGAATTATTGACGGTTATGTGAGCGAAAGACCAGAAGGCGTCACTGCAAGCAATGTCAATAAAGATTTCAAAATGATTGAGTTCGCCGATGATAAAGGCTTCAAAACCAATCCAGAAGATGTACAAGTCGCTGTCGGGATGCGTAAAGGAGATAGCGATGTACAAAAAGTCAACCAAATTTTAGCGACTATTTCTGCTAAAGAGCGCACAAAATTAATGGATGCTGCGATTGAAAACCAACCCTCTTCAACTGATGAAAATGAAGACACGGGTTTAATCGCTACTTTCAAACAAATCTTAAGTCAATACGGTACCCTATTCCTTAAAGGGGCGGGCATGACTTTATTAATCGCGATTTTCTCAACCTTTGTAGGAACGATTATTGGTTTGTTAATCGGGGTATTTAGAACGCTACCTACTTCAGAAAATCCTGTCGCGCGTTTCTTCCAAAAAGTCTTAAATGCGATTATTACTATTTATGTTGAAGTTTTCCGCGGCACGCCAATGATGGTACAAGCGATGGTTATCTTCTACGGTTTGGCCCTAGCTTTTCATATTGATTTAAACCGTGTCGTTGCTGGTCTATTGATTGTTTCGATTAACACGGGTGCTTATATGACTGAAATCGTACGTGGGGGTATCTTCGCTGTAGATAAAGGTCAGTTCGAAGCCGCACAAGCTATCGGGATGAACCACCGTCAAACCATGATGAAAGTCGTTTTACCACAAGTATTGCGCAATATCTTACCAGCCATTGGGAATGAAACAGTCATCAACATTAAAGATACTGCGGTGCTAAGTGTTATCAGTGTGCCGGATTTATTCTTTGCAGGTTCTACAAGTGCCGGAACTAACTACATGTTCTTCCAAACGTTCACCATCGTCGCTGTGATTTACCTAGTGATGACCTTAACTTCAACAAGCCTATTACGCTTATTGGAAAAGAAAATTGATGGACCTAGCGCTTATGTACCAATGGACGAAGAAAAATAAGGGAGGATTTAGACATGTCTGCAATTATTCAAATTAACCACTTGAAAAAAAGTTTTGGAAATAATGAAGTCTTAAAAGATGTTAGTTTAGCAGTGAAAAAAGGTGAAATTGTCACGATTATCGGTTCTTCTGGTTCAGGTAAATCCACTCTTTTACGCTGTATCAACTTACTTGAAAAACCAACCGATGGCGAAATTCTTTATAAAGGTGAAAATATCTTAAGTCCAAAATACGATTTACCAAAATATCGTACTCATTTAGGGATGGTTTTCCAATCCTTTAATCTATTCAATAATATGAACGTATTGGAAAATTGTGTTGCTGGACAAGTCACGGTATTAAAGAGAAATCGTGAAGAAGCGAAGAAAATTGCCCTTGAAAATCTTGAAAAAGTCGGTATGTCCCGCTTTTTAAATGCAAAACCAGCCCAATTATCAGGGGGGCAAAAACAACGGGTGGCGATTGCGCGTGCGGTCTCTATGAATCCAGATGTCATGCTCTTTGATGAACCAACCTCCGCACTTGACCCTGAGATGGTCGGCGAAGTTTTAAAAACCATGAAAGACTTAACAAAAACTGGTTTAACCATGATTATTGTTACCCACGAAATGGCCTTTGCGAAAGAAGTTTCAGACCGTGTCATCTTCATGGATAAAGGCGTTATCGCTGAAGAAGGTACCCCAGAGGAAATCTTCAATACACCAAAAGAAGAACGCACGAAAGCCTTCTTACATCGTGTCCTTAACGATAAATAGGCAATTGAAAAGTAAGACTAGTCGCATTTGGCTAGTCTTTTTTCATTAATTTAATAAATAACTCAGAATATTTAGTTAAGACATTGTGCTATCAATTAACAAATGAGAATAAAAAATAGTAATACAAATGATATCAACGCATTTTATTAACATTTGATGAAAATATCGTTAAAATTAACGATATCTAAAATAAATAGGATTGTCATTTTCCGCAAAATTAGATACAATTTATTCAATTCTTTTTGAAAAGAGGTTTAAAATGGAAAAGAAATTATCATCAAAAGATTATTTGTATCTTGGTTCCATGTTATTCGGATTATTCTTTGGAGCAGGAAACTTAATCTTCCCTGTGCACATGGGACAAGAAGCCGGTGCCAATGTTTGGCCAGCGATTATTGGATTTTTAATTACTGGAATCGGTTTACCATTCTTAGGGATTATTGCTATCGGGATTTCCGGTGAAAATGGCTTATTTGACTTAGCTTCACGCGTACATAAAGGTTATGGGTACTTCTTCACCGTCGCATTATACTTAGTCATTGGACCATTTTTTGCAATGCCACGTCTAGCAGCTACTTCCTTTGAAATTGGCTTAACCCCATTTGTCGCGGAAAGCCAAAAGACCTTATTCTTAGCAATTTTTAGTATTCTATTTTTCGCTTTGTCTTGGTGGTTTTCACGCAATCCAAGTAAGCTATTAGACTATGTGGGTAAATTTTTAAATCCGTTATTCTTAGCACTTTTAGCTATTTTAATCGTAATGTCCTTTGTCAAACCAATGGCTAATATTCATGATATCACAGTGCTTGGAAAATACCGTGATCATGCCTTCTTTACTGGTTTCCAAAATGGATATAACACTTTGGATGTCTTGGCTTCTTTAGCTTTTGGGATTATCGTCGTGAATACCTTAAAAAATAAAGGCGTCACTAAAAAAAGCACCATTACCGCTGATACCTTTAAATCAGGTGCAGTAAGTGTACTATTAATGGGAATTATCTATTCTTTCTTAAGTTTAATGGGAACAATGAGCATGGGTAAATTTGACTTAAGTGAAAATGGGGGTATTGCCTTAGCTCAAATCGCACATTACTACTTAGGAACAGGTGGAAGTATCATCTTAACTTTAATCGTTGTTGTGGCTTGTTTGAAGACAACCATTGGCTTAACCACCGCCTTTTCTGAAACTTTTGCCGAATTATTCCCAGGCTTAAGTTATTCGACTTTAATTGCTGGTGTTTCGATTATTCCATGTATTATCGCGAATGTCGGCTTAACAAGCATCATTTCTTATAGTACGCCAGTATTAATGTTCCTATATCCTTTAGCCATTATCTTAGTACTATTAGGCGTTAGTGGACCCTTATTCAAAAATAATCCAATTGTTTATCAAACAGTGACGATATTTACGATTATTCCCGCATTAATCGATGGCCTACAAAGTTCGCCAGCGTGGATTCAAAATGCTAACATAACCCAAAAAATTATTGAATTTGCTAAAAATACTTTGCCATTCTTTGGTATTGGTATGGGCTGGATTGTGCCTGCAGTATTTGGTTTGATTCTTGGTTTAGGCATCTATCTTATCAAAGAAAAATTATAAAACGCAAAAAGATTGGGATTTCCCAGCCTTTTTACCTTTCCTTTAATAAAAGTCAAAAATTTCTTAGCGTTTTGTTCATATATTTTTCACAACTCTTACCTATAATAAAAGCATCCCAATAAAACAACCCTTAAACATTTTTTCGTTTTAACTCCTTTCTATGAGCTAGTTGGTACGTCCGACTAGCTTTTTTTCATTCTTTTTAAAATCGTCTTATTCTCTTCACAAAAAATTCACGACTTCTAAGTATAGTATAAATATCCCAACAAACAACCCTATAAAAACACTTTTTCATTTTTAACTCCTTGTAAAAACGGACGAGCTTATCCAATAGATAAACTCGTCCGTTTTTCTTATTTTATCTTTTCATACCAAGGTTTTAACCCTAGTGATAATAATCGATACGTCTCTTCAAAATCACCAGTATACCATGGATCGGGTACCTCTTTTCCTTGATAGCCGTCCACAACATCTAAGTACAAATAGACCTTGTTCTTACAATCTTGAGGGGCTCTAGCGGATAAATCTGCCACATTTTGATGATCCATCCCAATGATATAATCATATTCATAAAAATCTTGTGTCGTAATCGGCGTAGAAAACATCGCTGAAGTATCAATTCCTAAACGAGTAAGCACCTTTTTCGTTCCTGGATGTACTGGATTGCCCTGCTCCCAAGTACTCGTCGCTGCAGAAGCCACTTTAATATCTGAGCGCTGATTTTTTGCTAAATAATCACGCATCAACCCCTCAGCCATTGGAGAACGACAAATATTTCCTAAACAAACCATCAATACTTTTGTCATAAGGGCCTCCTATTCTTTTTCCTGATAAATACGATAGGCAAAAAATTCCATATCCGTTGCTAAGCGATAGAGTTGGACCGCAATTTCAAAAGCTGACTGCGGAAAATCATCGCGAATCCACGTTTCCAAAATTCCTGTACAACCATAAGAAAAAAAGCGAGAATAAAACTCCATATCTTCACGAGACAACTCTTTATTGACGTCCATCTGCATAAATAAGCGCACAAAAGCAGGTTGAACGGTCTGCATGAAATTTTCTAAAAACAAGTGATGATGCGTCTTTAAAATAGTTTGATAAAAACGACCATCCGCATGAATCACTTTCAACATCTTCAAAGCTTGCTCTTCCCAATTATCCAAAGACAGTGAATCAATTCTTAAATGAACCAATGCCTCATTCACATAAACCCAACTAAATAATTCCTCAATATTTTTAAAGTGATAATAAAAAGTTTGGCGGTTAATGCCTGCCATTTGTGTTAAATTTTGAATTTTAATTTGATCTAATTTTTGTGTCTGACAAGCTTCCTTTAAGGCCTGTGCTAATTTTTCTTTCGTATTCACTGTTTTTTCCTCTTAATCTTCTTTTATCGGATAACCAAAATGCTCGTAAGCTAAATGAGTTGCCATTCGTCCACGTGAAGTGCGTTTCATCAAGCCACATTGAATCAAATAAGGCTCATACATATCCTCTACCGTATCAGGCTCTTCACCGATATTAACCGCTAAAGTATTCAAGCCAACCGGACCCCCGTGATAAACTTCGATTAAGGTTTTTAATAATTTTTGGTCAATATAGTCTAGCCCGATTTTATCTACTTGGAGCAAAGTCAAAGCCTGATCAGCAATTTGACGTTTGATTACGCCGTCTGATTGAACCTGGGCAAAATCACGGACTCGCTTTAGTAAACGATTGGCAATTCGCGGCGTTCCCCGTGAGCGTCTAGCAATCTCTAACGCCCCTTCTTCCACGATTTCAGCTTGGAAAATGTCTGCCGAACGCAAGACAATCTCTTTTAATTCGCTTTCTTGATAATACTCCATATGCGCAATAATCCCAAAACGATCACGCAATGGTGCAGATAACATCCCCGCTCTCGTCGTTGCCCCAATCAAGGTAAATGGTGGTAGCGGAAAGTGAACGGGATGGGCCGTGGTTCCCTGTCCGACCATAATATCAATATAAAAATCTTCCATCGCCGAATACAACACTTCTTCAGCAACCCGAGGTAAACGATGAATTTCATCAATAAATAAGACATCGCCGGGCTCTAACTCATTCAATACCGCCACTAAATCACCAGGCTTTTCAATGGTAGGACCACTTGTCGTCTTGATATTTACACCCATCTCATTGGCTATGACCATCGCCATGGTTGTTTTCCCTAAGCCAGGCGGACCATATAATAGACAATGATCCAAGGCTTCTTCTCGTTGTTTAGCCGCTTGAATATAAATTTGTAACTGTGATTTCACTTTTTCTTGGCCGATATATTGTGTAAAATACTGCGGTCTTAAAGATTTTTCCAGATACATTTCGTCATCCATCATTTCCGGTGATATCATTCTCTCGTCCACATCTTCACCCCTTTACCTTTATTTTTTCATTAATAATTTCAATGCACGGCGTAAATATTCATCCGTTGTTAACTGTTCTTCTGCCAACGCTTTTTTCACTTTTTGCGCATCTTTTTCTTTATATCCTAAGGCAATTAATGCTTGCAAGGCATCTTCTAGTGCTTGATTGCCATCTGCAGTTTGGACTACTTCTGGCGTAAATAGCGTGATTTCTTGATTCAACTCGCCTAGCTTGCCTTTTAAATCGAGCACCATTTGAGAAGCGGTCTTTTTACCCACACCCGGAAATTTCGTCAAGTAGGTCACATCACCTTGCTCAACAGCTTGAATCAATCCATGCATATCATCGCCTGCCATAATCGCCAAGGCACTCTTAGGACCAATCCCTGAGACTTTGATTAATTGTAAGAATAAATTTTTCTCTTCAATCGTTTGAAAAGCAAAAAGCAAGTGTCCATCTTCGCGAATAATTTGTTGGACATAAACCTTTAGCTCTTCTTCGCTCACATGGTAACGATACGGATTGCTAGATAACAATTGATAGCCGATACCATTCACTTCTAAAACGATATATGCCGGATAAATACCTGTCACCCGACCAATAAAATACTCGTACATAAACATTCCTTTCTTGTACATATGTTCTTATCCATTTTAGCACAACGCCCATTTAAAAAAAAGATTGGTGCCCATATTTCAAAGTGCTATAATGGAAAAAAGTGAGGTGACGGCAATGGAATTAGTCGAAGTGAAAAATGAAAAGGATTTAGCTGTTTTGATGCCGCTATTAAAGGAAATTTGGGCAGAAGTCTTTACACCCATTATTGGGGCGGATCAAGTCGCTTATATGTTGGCTAATTACCAATCTCAAGCCAATATTGAAGATGAAATGAAAAAAGGTGCCCTCTACCTTTTGCTCGTTCATAACTCAAAACCAGTGGGATATACAGCCTATGAAGAAAATGAAGAAGAAGTCTATCTTAGCAAACTCTATCTCCATGCTAATACGCGCGGAAAAGGATTCTCTAGCCAAGTATTTGACTGGTATGAACAATTAGCAAAAGGTAAACGACTCTACCTCAATGTCAATCAAGGAAATACCCTAGCTATCCGCGTCTATGAACATCGTGGCTTTACCCGTTGCGGTGAAAGATATGTGGATATAGGTCAAGGTTTTATCATGAATGACTATATTTACGAAAAACTTTGCTAAAAAAATGGACAAACCCCTTTACAAGACAAGAGTTTTTTAATAAAATAGTTCTTGTCTTAGGCCAGCTTAGCTCAGTTGGTAGAGCAACGCACTCGTAACGCGTAGGTCACAGGTTCGAACCCTGCAGCTGGCATATCAATAAAACCGTTGAGCCCCACAAGGTTCAGCGTTTTTTTTATAAAGAGGACGCTTATGCTATTCTATCTAGCTGTATTTACTCAAGGAGAACGCTATATTACTGTCACATTTCCAGATATTCTATCAGCAATCACACAAGGAAAAACACAAGAAGAAGCCCTTGAAATGGCACAAGAAGTTTTGGGATTTGCTCTTGAAGATTACGAAAAATATCCTAAAGCTAGTGACATTCTTGAATTACAAAAGCAACACCCTGAAAGTACTATCGCTGTAATCGGCATTGATATGGCTGCTTATAATCGAAAATATCATTCAAAAAAAGCACCTCTTTGCAGCAAAAAACTGTCAAAGAAGTGCCTAAATTGCTATGATTATTTAGTACCGAATAGACGGTCTCCAGCATCCCCTAAACCAGGAACGATATAACCATTTTCATTTAATTTTTCATCTAGCGCAGCAGTATAAATATCAATGTCTGGATGCGCGTCTTGTAAAGCTTTAACCCCTTCAGGAGCAGCCACTAAACAGACAAAGCGGATATTAGATGCGCCACGTTTTTTCAATGAATCAATCGCCATAATTGCTGAACCACCTGTTGCTAACATTGGGTCAACCACAAATAATTGACGACTATCAATATCTTCAGGCAACTTCATGAAATACTCATGTGGCTCTAAAGTTTCTTCATCACGATACATTCCGACATGACCAACTTTAGCTGCTGGAATTAACTCTAAAATACCATCCACCATGCCGATACCTGCACGTAAAATTGGCACAATCGCCACTTTTTTACCAGATAAAGTCTTTTGTGTTGATTGACAAATTGGTGTTTCAATTACAACATCTTCTAGTGGCATATCGCGTGAAACTTCATACGCCATTAACATCGCAATTTCATTTACAACTTCACGAAATACCTTAGTACCACAATTTTTGTCACGAATCATCGTTAATTTGTGTTGAATTAATGGATGATCGATTACTTTAAATTTGCCCATTTTTTCCACCTCGTCACTTATTTTATCTACTATATTCTAAAGGAAACTCACTAAACTTTCAACACCTAAGTAAAAGGTTCACTATAACTCTAAAAAAACAGATTTCAAAAATGAAACCTGTTTTTTTAGAACTATTTATAAATTGGATATTTATCAGTTAAATTCTTCACTTCTTGTTTGACTTGAGCAAGCACATCGGCATCTTCTTTATTTGATAAGACTTTGACGATTAACTCAGCGACTTTAGCGGCATCTTCTTCTTTAAAGCCACGGCTCGTAATCGCAGGTGTACCAATACGGATACCACTTGTCTTGAATGGACTTAATGTTTCAAATGGAATAGAGTTTTTGTTTACCGTGATATTTACTGAATCAAGTAAATGTTCGGCCTCTTTACCATTTAGACCAAAACCAGTCACTTCCATTAGTAATAAATGATTATCTGTATCACCAGAAACTAAGCGGGCTTTAGGCTCATTATTAAAGACATCCACCATCGCCTTAGCATTTTTAACTACTTGTTGCGCATATTCTTTAAAACTTGGATCTAGCGCTTCTTTAAATGCCACAGCTTTACCAGCAATCACGTGTTCTAATGGGCCACCTTGAATGCCAGGGAAAATAGCAGAATTCACTTTTTTCGCTAATTCTTCATCATTCGTTAAAATCATGCCCCCACGAGGACCGCGTAAAGTTTTGTGCGTAGTTGTTGTTACGATATCAGCATATGGTACTGGATTTGGATGTAAACCAGCGGCAACAAGACCAGCAATATGCGCCATATCGACCATTAATTTTGCGCCTACTTCATCGGCAATTTCTCTAAATTTTGCAAAATCAATTATTCTTGAATAAGCAGAGGACCCAGCTACAATTAATTTTGGCTGATGTTCGCGTGCTAAAATACGAACAACATCATAATCAATGACTTCAGTAGTAGGATCAACGCCATAACCAACAAAATGGTAAGTCTTGCCACTAAAGTTAACAGGTGAACCATGCGTTAAATGTCCGCCTGCTGAAAGGTCCATACCTAAAACAGTATCACCAGGTTCAATTAATGCTAAATAAGCAGCTGTATTTGCTTGTGAACCAGAGTGCGGTTGTACATTTGCAAATTTTGCACCAAAAAGTTCTTTTGCACGTTCGATAGCTAAAGTTTCCACAACATCAACAAATTCGCAACCACCATAGTAACGTTTATTTGGATAGCCTTCTGCGTATTTGTTTGTTAAAATACTGCCTTGCGCTGCTAAAACACCTTTAGAAACAATATTTTCAGATGCGATTAATTCCAAATTATTTTGTTGACGTACGCCTTCATTTTCAATTGCTTGCCATAATTCTGGGTCAAATGCCTTATAATCCAAGTAGGACACTCCTTTTTAAAAATATTATCAGTCAAGGTGTGCTTGCTGATGAAAAAATGCTACAAAAAGAAAAAATCTCAAGTAGTTGCTTAAATTCTAGCATAAAACCGAATAAGAATCAGCTACTTTGTACTAATTGTATGTAAAATAACTTTGACATTTCGATGTAAACCTTTTCTACAAAACGTGTTATAATTGGTTTGAGGTGATGCACATGTCTGAAAAGCTAGAAAAATTAACAATTGAGGAATATAATCTATATCTGAAAGCTGCTATAAAAAATTTAGGCGGTGGGAATGCATTATACGAAAATCTATCTTCTGAACTCAAGCGCTTAGCCAAACTTTATACAATAGAAGAAGCCAAAAAGAAAGAATTTGGTTTTTGGAAATGATAAAAAGGACGACACCAATGAGGTGACCCCCAAAAGTTAGACTATAAAATCTAACAATTGGAGGTCGGTACACAAACCGTCCTTTTTTCATCTATTCTTTTTTCCTTAGCATTCCAAATATAATAATGACAATGGCAAAGGCTGTGTAACAAGCAATAAACATCATTTTAATCTGAAATTGAATTGTGTTTAAGACAATGATTGATAAGCCTAATGGTCCGCCAATTTGATGCATTGTATTGGTTAAAGCACTAGCAATCCCAGCTAAATGTTGCGTAGCCTGATAGACCCCAGCACTAGTCACTAGTGAAAGGACAAGACCTTGACCGATTCCTAATAATATCATCGGCAATAACAAAGTGTGTAGATAGCTCTTATTCACATCTGCAATAATTAGTCAAATTTCACCAATGAGCAACACAACTTCTCCAATGAACAAAATCTAATTATTATGAAGATATTGACTTATTTTCGGCAAAAACATAGCAATCACAAAATTTACAATAGTCAGTGGTAGAAACGCAATTGCTGATTGTAGTGCTGTAAAATGATAGGTTGACTGCATCATTTGTGGCAAATAAAACCATAACGACAACATTGCCATCATAAAGAGCATCCTTACTAAATAAGCACTAAACCTGGTTCGATTTTGAAACAGCAATAATGGTAGGATAGGATGTTTGGTTTTTGATTCCCAAAATAAAAATCCGGCCAATAAACTAATTCCCATCCCCATCAATAACCAATTGCCCTCACTCAAGCCGTATATAAGGGCAGTTAATCCTAAAATAGATAGAGCACTTCCCGCAATATCTAGTTTTTGTTGATGCACAGCAGAAGACTTAATAAAGCGATAAGTAGCAATAACCAATATCAATACAAATGGAACATTAATGATAAATCCCGCACGCCACGAAACAAAAGTCGTCAATCCGCCACCCAAGATTAACCCTACACTTGCTCCAATTCCAGCAGTTGCACCATAAAAAGAAATAGCACGTGCTCGTTGTTCTCCTTGATAATAATCCATAATTAATGCCAATGTAGCAGGAGCAATAATTGAACTACCAATGCCTTGAATTCCACGCATTAAGATTAAGAGTAAACCAGATTGTGTACAACCAATGACTAACGAGCTTATCCCAAAGATTATCAAACCCGCTAGAAAAACCTTTTTTCTCTCATACAAATCCAAAAGCCGGCCACTCAGTAATAAAAATCCTCCAAAAGTTAACGTGTAAGCATTAGAAACCCAGGATAACTCAGTAGCTGAAAAACCAAAACTTTTGCCAATTTGTAATGAACTCGTAAAAATAATCGAGTTATCCATTAAAATTAAAAAATATGAAAATAACGTAATAGGTAAAATCAACCCCTGTTTTTTGTGCATTTCATTCTCCTCACTACAATTGATGGATATGTTTCAACCATTTTTTTATTTTTTGTTGAACAACCACACGTTTTTGCCCACGAAGTACAAAATTCTTACCATAGATTTCTTCACCAGCTTTAACCGAATAACCTTCTAAAACATTAGCTCTAGGTGTATTTTTCGCTATTTGTGTAAATACAGTTCCCACTCCATAACCACCATTTGTATTAAAAGGAATGACTGTCTTACCTTGAAAGTCATTTTGCTTTAAAAAACTTACGACAGCTTGAGGTAAAGCCATATTCCATGTAGGCACCCCAACAAAAATACGCTGATATTTCTTGACATTTACATGACCTTTTACCAATTCAGGGAGCACATGATTTTCTTGCTCTACAACATTTTGAGTCACTTCTTCTTTGTAATTCTTCGGTCTAGGTATTTGTGTCTTGATTTCTAATAGATTACCACCCACAAATTCTTGAATTAAATGTACAACCTCTCTTGTATTGCCGGTTCTTGAATAATATACAATAAGAGACTGGCTTGTATCTCGCTGAATCGTTTTTTCTTTCGCACTTTTCACAGCAACACCAATCGATAAAGTAGCAAGGACTATTAGCCAGACACCAATCACTAACTTGTATTTCAACCTTATCAACTTTCGACTAAAAATAATGGATAATTTTTGTTTACTCAATTATTCCTCTGTTGCTAACATTCTTTGCATAAACCATTCGACTTGTTGAGGTGCGTCATGATCAAAAAATGCTGATTCTCGTAAATCCAAGTTAGCAATCACTTCCATATCATCACTAGATAACTCAAAATCAAAAATATCAATGTTTTCTGCCATTCTTTCAGGTCGAACTGATTTTGCCAAAGCTACAATGCCTCTTTGCATCAACCATCGCAATACAACTTGTCCTACTGATTTATGATATTTTTGACCAATTTCAGTTAATATCGGATTCGTAAACAATTCATGACGTCCTTCTGCAAATGGCGCCCAGGCTTCGATTTGTACACCATATTTTTCATGCCATTCTTGATCAACATTTCTTTGATACCATGGATTAACTTCAATTTGATTAATTTGCGGTTTTACTTCATTTAAACCAACAAATTCAATCATTTTCGCCGATTTAAAATTAGAAATACCAATCGCACGTAATTTTCCACTTTTTTGTAAAGCAACTAGGGCACGCCAAGCACCATAAATATCCCCATAAGGCTGATGAATTAAATATAAGTCTAAATAATCTAATCCCATCACTTTTAATGAATGTTCTACAGTTTCTTTTGCACGGTTTTCAGGTGCTTGTAAGATAAATAATTTAGAAGTGACAAATAACTCTTCTCTTGTAACGACGCCTTCTTCAATCGCTCTCTTAATTCCTTCCCCTGTTTCTTTTTCATTTCCATATACCGCTGCAGTGTCAATCAAACGATATCCTGCCTTAATTGCTTGATATACAGCTTCTGCAGTTTGTTCTGCTGGAATTTGGTACACTCCGTAACCTAATTGTGGCATAACTACTCCATTATTTAATTCAATTGTGTTCATTTTTATGATTCTCCTTTTACTTGATATATTTTATTCTAAACTTTGGCGTAAACTCCATGGCAAGTGATTTTAGAATTTTTTCTCCCAGAGTTTTTCAATTGTATTCTCATTCATCTTACCTGCTTGAAATTTTGCCAAATGTTCATCATAAGTTTCTATTTTATAACTTAACAACGCTCTAACTTGTTCCATTTCTTGAATTTTTTCATTTAATTCAGCCAACTGTTCATGTAGAATTTGTTTTTGCGCCTCAGCTACATTGATTTTCTCGCGCATTTGAGCCAGCTGTACGAATTCGATTAACGATTCAATTGATAAACCTGCATGACGTAAATTTTTTGCTAGATAAATCCAATTTAGATCATTCACTGAATATTCGCGATAGCCACTTTCATTACGCTTAACTGGTGGAATAACCCCAATACGCTCATAATATCTAAGTGTATCCACACTTAAGTCAAATAATTCTGCCGCTTTTTTGATATTCATCATATTCACCTCACAATAAAACAATAAACCCTAGAGTGAACTCTAGGGCAAGTAAAATTTAACTAGTTAACAAATGATTTTTTTCTAAAAATTCTTTAGCAACCATCTCAGGCGATTTCTTCAATACATCTACCTGATAATTCATCTGTTGCATTTGCTCTTCAGTAATTTTTCCAGCTAATTGATTTAATATTTTCTTTAATTCAGGATATTTTTTTAAGGTAGTCTCACGAATTAAAGGTGCTCCTTGATAAGGTGGAAAAAGCTGAAGATCGTCTTTAAGTAAAACTAGATTGTATCTCTTGATGCCACTATCAGTTGAATAGACATCAGCAATTTGAATACTTCCTTGCTCAAGTGCTTTATAGCGTAAAGCAGGTTCCATCGTCTTGACTTGTAAAGAAAGCTGATATTTTTCTTGTAAACCGAGGTTACCATCTTTTCGTTGGTTAAATTCTAAGGTAAAACCAGCAATGGCTTGATTTTCTACCTTTTTTAAGTCACTAATCTTCTTTAATTGATGTTGTTTAGCATAATTTTTTGGTACAGCTAATGCATAAGTATTCTGATAGGCCATAGGTTGCAAATAAACTAAATGATCTTGACGATAAATGCCTTTTTTTGCCTGTTGATAAACTGTTTTAGGATCAGTCGAAGTTGTTAGTGTTTGCTTCAATAAAGTGCTCGTAATCGTTCCTGTAAATTCTGGATAAAGATCAATTGAGCCTTTTTTTAACGCTTGATATAAAAAACTTGTTTTTCCTAGATTTTCTTTTAATTCTACATGCAAGTCTGACTGGTCTTCAATTAATAGTTTGTACATATGTATTAAGATGTTGGGTTCAGCACCTAATTTACCAGCAATTACGATTGTATTATTGGTTTGTGTTTGTAAAAAGAACGGCACAAAAGTTAAACCTGTTATGGCAATCAAACTAACAAAGGTAATCCCAACTTGCTTAAGCTTCAATCGTTGAAGCCATTGTAATAAAAAACTAAATAATATTGCTAATCCTGCCGAAGCAAGCGCTCCAATTAAAATCAACTGATTATCTTGACGATCGATTCCCAATAAAATATACGTTCCTAGACCACCTGCTCCAATTAAAGCCGCAAGTGTAGCTGTCCCTATAATCATGATGGCAGAAGTCCGGATACCAGATAAAATCATCGGCATAGCCAATGGCAAAGATAATTTTTTTAATCGCTCCCATCGCGTCATTCCAAAGGCTCGCGCTGCCTCATCTAGACTTGGATCAACGTTAGCTAGACCAACTAGCGTATTTTGTAATATAGGAAAAATCCCATAAATGATAAGTGCAATTAAAGATGGTGTAAAGCCAATGCCCATAAACGGAATAAATAATCCTAATAAGGCTAACGAGGGAATGGTCTGCATAATTCCGGTAATTTGTAAAATAACTGCAACTACACGCTTAAAGGGTTGTAAAATTAAAGCTAAACCAATTGCTAAGAGGCTTGCTAATAACAATGCACTCATAGAAAGTTGTAAATGTTGAAAAATTGCTTGTAAAAGGCTAGGCATCATATTCACGTCCTTTCAAAACCTGTGCAACAAATGCATTTTGCGGATTGCTTTGAATAACTGAAGGACTAGCAAATTGGACTAGCTCACCGTTTTGTAATACTGCAATTCGATCAGCTAGCTTTAATGCTTCATCCATATCATGCGTAACAAAAATAACAGTTAAATGTAATTCTTCATGCAATTGTTTGAGCAAGTCCTGTAACTGTTGACGACTTAACGGATCCAAAGCACTAAATGGTTCGTCCATCAATAATATCTTAGGTTGCGTAATTAATGCTCGCACAATACCGACACGCTGTTGTTGCCCACCAGATAACTCTTTGGGATAACGATGTAAGACTTCTTTAGGATTTAGACCAACCTTTTTGAGCCAAAAATTTGCCATTTCCTGCCATTTAGCTTTAGGAATTTTTTTTAATTCGGGAATTAAAGTAATATTTTCATAGACAGTCATATGTGGAAATAAGGAAATCTGCTGAATCACGTAACCAATTTGCAAGCGTAACTCTCTTAATTGCCACTGATTAATTGATTGATTATCTAATAAAATTTGACCATTATCAGGAGTGACTAGTCGATTAACCGTCTTTAATAAAGTCGTTTTCCCACTACCACTTGGTCCAACTAAGCAAATGAATTCGCCTGTATTTATTTGCATTGAAATATCTTTTAAAATAGCAGTCTTGCCATAATTTTTACTTATATGTTGAAATTTAATCATATTTACTCCTTCTTAGGTGTTTGTAACTAATTTTATCATCTTTAACTTCCAGTATACGGATTATTTTATCATAAGCAAAATGATTGGCCTGCATTTTCTTTTCCAGATTGATTCCTGTTCATTCAAAGCTAATCACAATATTTCAAAATTCTTTAAACTAAAAAACATTGACTATCCATTATTGGTAGATAGACAATGTTTTAAAAACTATACTTAAGATTCTATACTTCATATATTTTTTGTGCAGCGGCTTTTTTTAGTCGATTCATATAGGCCTGACCTAACCCAGTTTCCGCAGTCGTAGTGACTAAAATCAAATCTAAGTCCTGTTCATCTAAGGCACGCAAACCTGCAAATAAACCCTTTGTCGCAGCTTCAACCGATTCATCTTCATAAGCTAAAACCAACTCAGCATTTAGGCCTACTAATTGCTTCGGACTAGCCAATAAACCTAATTTCTTACCCTGCGCTTTCAAATCGGCGACAGCTTTGGCAAGATTTTCTGGTTGAACCATCATCACTGGTGTATTTGGTGAATAATGTTTGTATTTCATTCCAGGTGATTTTGGGGTTTCACTTTCTTTGACTAAATGTTTGTCCAAAAGAATCTCCATATCTAGAAAATCTGCTAACATTTCCCTCGTGATGGCACCTGGTCTTAAAATCATTGGTGCGGACTTAGGATTACTCAAATCTAGGACTGTAGACTCTACCCCAACCTGACAATTGCCCCCATCCACAATGCCAGCAATTTTTCCTTGCAAATCATGATAGACATGGGCAGCGCAAGTAGGACTAGGCTTTCCTGAAGTATTGGCACTTGGTCCAACTAACGGCACCCCAGCTTGATGGATCAAATCTAAAGTCAATTTTGCATTTGGCATCCGAAAAGCGGCGGTCGTCAAGCCACCTGTTACTTCTTGTGGCAAAGAATCCGGAATAATTTCAAAAATTAACGTTAAAGGTCCTGGCCAAAACTGTTGGACGATTTTTTCTGCCAAAGGATGTAGCGTTTGAATATATTTTTTTGCTTGTTCAAAACTTTCTACATGGACAATCAGCGGATTATCACTCGGGCGGCCTTTTACTGCAAAAACTTGTTTAACCGCTTCTTTATCCAAAGCATTGGCACCTAAGCCATACACTGTCTCAGTAGGAAAAGCCACGACTTGACCTGATTTTAATAACTGTGCCGGTGTCGCTAAATCCTGTTTATATATGATTGTATCCACAACTTATCCACATCCTTTTTTCATACATTTCTTGATTTATACACATTTCTTACTTAATTATCCCCAACTTGTGGAAAAGATATCCACTTATCCACTATTCCACCACAATCATTCGGTCATTACCAAATAAATCTTGATGAATCGAAACTTGCTTTTTTGGAAAGGCTGCTTGAAATAGTTCTTTCACAGCAGGACCTTGCATAAAACCAATTTCTAAAAATATCTTGCCATCCTTAGCTAACTTACTTTGTGCTTGTTTGGCGAGTTTTTGATAAATCGCAAGGCCATTATTTTCCGCAAATAAGGCCATTTTAGGTTCAAACTCGCGGACACTGATATCCATTAATTCATATTCATCTTGGCTTATATAAGGCGGGTTGGAAATTAAAACATCAATCGGGCCTGCTACTTCATCTAAGCAATCACTTAAAACAAACTCAAGTGCCACACCAATTTGTTGGGCGTTTTCTTGCGCAACTTCTAATGCAGCTGAGGATAAATCCACTGCGCACACCTGCCAAGTGGGCCTTTTATCTTTTAAGCTAATCGCAATCGCACCTGTTCCGGTCCCCACATCAACGACTTTTAAAGCTTGATTTGCTTGTTTTTGCATTAACTTTAAGCACTTCTCTACTAATTCTTCGGTTTCAGGACGCGGAATCAAGGTATCCGGAGTCACTTTCAGGCGATAATCTAAGAATACTTCACTGCCAATTAAATATTGTGGTGGATAATGGGCTAATAGCTTGGCCATATCCTCATCAATTTGCTTTTGATCTTCTGCAGTTATTGGGTCATGCATATGCAATAAATAGTCCGTTTTATTCCAGTGTTTGCGTTGTAAGAAGACATATTCAATCATATGACCTTCTAATTGATTTTGCTCTAAAAACGAAGAAGCCCTAGCTAGGACTTCTCGATAACTATTTTTACCCATTTTGCAACTCTTCTAATTTTGAAGTTTGATCATAAACGATTAATGCATCAATGACTTCATCTAGTTTACCAGATAAAATTTGGTCTAATTTTTGAATGGTTAAACCAATGCGATGATCTGTGACACGATTTTGTGGGAAGTTATAAGTACGAATGCGTTCAGAACGATCTCCCGTACCAACGGCTGATTTACGATTTGCATCATATTCACTACGAGCTTCTTGTTGCATTTGGTCATAGACACGTGCACGTAATACTTTCATCGCTTTTTCACGGTTTTTTAGCTGTGAACGTTCATCTTGCATGGCAACCACGATTCCAGTTGGGATGTGAGTCAAACGTACCGCAGAGGCAGTCTTGTTGACGTGCTGACCACCGGCACCTGATGCATGATAAATGTCCGTACGAATATCTTTGTCTTCAATTTCAACTTCGACTTCTTCAGCTTCTGGCATCACGACAACCGTTGCAGTAGAAGTGTGAATACGACCTTGAGATTCTGTAGATGGCACGCGTTGGACACGGTGAGCACCTGATTCGTATTTCAATTTAGAGAAGACATTATCACCAGTAATCATCATAATTACTTCTTTATACCCACCGATACCTGTGATATTCGCATCCATGACTTCGACTTTCCAACCTTGAGATTCAGCATAGCGTTGGTACATATTAAATAAATCACCCGCAAATAAGGCTGCTTCGTCTCCACCAGCAGCACCACGGATTTCCATAATAATGTTTTTATCATCGTTTGGATCTTTTGGTAATAATAAGATTTTGATTTTTGCTTCTAGTTCTTCTTTTTCTTTCTTCAAATCAGCTAATTCTTCTTTAGCTAATTCCGTCATTTCAGGATCTAAGTTTTCTGCTAGCATTTCTTCAGCATCACTTATTCCTTGCACGACTTGTTTATAACGGCGGTAAGTTTCCACGGTTTCGCGAGTATTCGCTTCTTCTTTTGACAAAGCCATGAAACGCTTAGTATCCGCAATCACTTCAGGGTCACTTAATAATTCGCCTAATTCTTCATAACGGTCTTCAATTGCTTGTAATTGATCGTACATCTGTTTCTCCTTTATTCATTTTTATTTTTCGTTGTTAACTTCTTTATTCATTTCAGGATGGAAGTAATGATGGCGACAAACCGGATAATACGCTTCATTGCCTCCGATTTGCACTTGATCTCCTTCATAGACTGGCTGACCATCGACATAATGTAAATTCATCGTTGCTTTTTTATGACAGAACCAACAAATCGTCTTCATTTCTTCTATTTTATCGGCATAAAGTAATAAATACTGCGAACCTTCGAATAATTCATTACGAAAATCATTTTTCAAACCAAAAGCCATCACCGGAATATTTAACTCATCGACCACACGTGTAAAAGCCAATACATGATGTTTTTTCAAGAATTGGGCCTCATCAATCAATACACAATAAGGCTTTTGTTCTAAATTGGCAATTGTTTCATATACATCGGTCTCATCAAAAATCGGAATGGCAGTACGCTCTAAACCGATACGACTAGCAACATTACCAACACCAGACCGCGTATCTAGACCACTAGTCATGAGTACAACTGGTTTGTTCTGCTCTTCATAGTTATGCGCGACTTTTAAAATTTCGATGGATTTTCCACTATTCATCGCACCATATTTAAAAAATAATTGGGCCATTTTTTCACTCCTCAAACATTCCTTTAGTATTATACTTGAAATACTAGCTTTCATGCAACCTAATCTAACTAGTAAAGTCGGAAAAGTGCCATTTAGGCTACAATCGCTTATCTTCACCATAAAAAATATCTAACACCTTTTGATTAACTCACTGGTATTAGATATCTATTGAAAATATTTAGTTTTTGAAAGTTGAAATCTCATCAAATGGGAAGTAACGTAAGACCACTTCACCACGCATTAATTTCTTAGTGATAAAACCAAATTCTCGACTATCCATAGACACCAAACGATTATCTCCCATCACAAAATACTTACCTGTTGGGACTTTTACAGAAAAATCTGGTGTGAAATTACTAACTACCTCTGCTTCTTGTTGGTAGCTCGCCGAATAACGATATTCTTCTTGCAGGCGATCTTTAGCAAATTTTGCTTTAAAATCTTTTAGATAAGGTTCATTATATGTTTTACCATTAATGTATAACTGATCATTTTTATATTCAATCGTATCGCCGGGTAATCCAATCAAACGTTTCACAGCGACCTTACTCGAGTCATTCGGTTCAACAGTCGTAATAATATCAAATCGTTCTGGTTGAAATACTTTACTTACAATTAACTTCTGCCCATCAGCTAAGGTTGGATCCATCGAATGACCTTTGACTGTTACAGGCTCAAATACAAAAAGACGAATGGCCA